>Ga0179596_10000038_pt1 | contig 162404 bp, 146 predicted proteins | sample CZODoug1_1_08_16_FD_155494 | JGI IMG/M metagenome (GOLD analysis project Ga0179596, IMG submission 155494) | Vadose zone soil fungal communities from Angelo Coast Range Reserve, California, USA - CZODoug1_1_08_16fungal (Illumina Assembly) | ecosystem: Environmental > Terrestrial > Soil >... | reverse complement strand
GCTCGACTTGCATGTGTTAGGCACGCCGCCAGCGTTCAATCTGAGCCAGGATCAAACTCTTCAGTTAATAACACTTAGTCACTGAAGCAATCGAGATCCCAAACTCACATTCATTCATAACGTGTTTTTAGGCACGAATGAACAACTGGTCGTTTGGTAACTCATCATCATCAATTGCACTAAAGGCAGATGACGCGAGTCCCCACACAAGTTACCTGTTCGAATTTTTAAAGAATAACCCGCGACGACAAAGGTCCGGGGAAAGACTTTCAAGTATAGCTGAGATTCGGTGCCCGTCAACCGCCGGGAAGTCTCGAAAAACGCCTTTCACTTGGAAGGGCGCGCAGTATAGCCGGGGCTTTGAGCCTGTCAACCGATTGTCATCATTCTTATCACTGCGGCCCGAATCAGCCCACTCTTGCCAGTCTGATTTTGGCGTAGGAACGCTTGCCCACCGACACGATGTAGGTGTTTCCCGCAAGCAGCTCATGGCGATGACTGGCGACTTTCTCCTGATTCACCCGAACCGCCCCCTCCTCGATTTTCCGGGTGGCTTCCGAACTACTGGCAACAAACCCGAGATCCTTGAGAATGGCCGACAGACGCGCGCTGGGTGCGTCGATTTCTATCAGCCGCTCCGCCAGATCCGCGGGCACGGCGCCCTGCTGGAAACGCGCTGTAAAATCCTGCTGCGCGTGTTCGGCCGCGCCGGCGGAATGGAATCGCGCGACGATTTCCCGCGCCAGTTCGAATTTCACGTCGCGTGGATTCCTACCCTCGGCCACTTGCGCGCGCAACGCAGCAATATCCGTGAGTGGACGGAAGCTCAGCAGCTCGAAGTAGCGCCACATCAACGCGTCGGAAATGGACATCAGTTTGCCGAACATAATCTCGGGCAAATCGTGAATCCCAATGGTATTTCCCAGCGATTTGGACATTTTTTGTACGCCGTCCAGCCCCTCGAGCAGCGGCGTGGTGAGTACGATCTGCGGCTCCTGGCCATGGGCCTCCTGCAGTTGTCGGCCCACCAGCAAATTGAATTTTTGGTCCGTACCGCCTAGTTCGACATCGGCCCGCAGCGCAACCGAGTCGTAGCCCTGCACCAGGGGATACAAAAATTCATGGATGGCAATCGGCTGGCCGCCTTTGTAGCGCTTTTCGAAATCATCACGCTCCAGCATTCGCGCCACCGTATGTTTCGCGGCCAGTTCAATGAGCCCGGCCGCGGTCATCTTGCCCATCCAGGTCGAGTTGAATTCGATCAGCGTGCGTTCAGGGTCCAGGATCTTGAAGATCTGGTCCTGATAGGTACGCGCGTTATCCGCGATCTCCGTTGCGGTAAGACGCGGCCGGGTGGCGTTCTTGCCGGTGGGATCGCCAATCATGCCGGTAAAATCCCCGATCAGAAAAATCACGTCGTGGCCGAACTGCTGGAATTGCCGCAGTTTGTTGATGAGCACGGTATGACCGAGATGAAGATCCGGCGCGGTGGGATCGAAGCCCGCTTTTACGCGTAGCGGCCGGCCACGCTCCAACCGCTGACGCAAATCCCCCTCGTGGATGAGGTCGACCGCGCCCCGCTTCAGTTCCGTGATCTGCGTTTCCAAATTTTTCGGCAAAGCCTATTCCCCTGATTTTTGTGGCGCTACACTCTAAGGCCCCGACCGGAGCGGAACCAGCTTTTTGGGCGAAATTATGCGGGTCTGGACGCTGGTCGCGACTCCAACCCTAGGGTGTTTTACCTAAATACAAAGAGGGGTTTGTTCCCTACCCAAAAGTTCCCGCACCACGTCACATTAGCGCAATGTCGCGTTGCGGCGGGTCTCTACAGACCGCAGACTTACACCGCAACGACTAACGGACGGATTTTATATCCCCCACACCGTGCGCCACATGGGCCTTCTGCTAGGTGATCGCGCCGCGCCCGCGCGCGTGGCCGCCGTGGTCAGCATGATTGGCGGTGTGGTGTCCCTGACCGGCTGGGCATTCCAGCTCCAATCGCTCACTACCGCCATTCCGGGCGCCGACGCGATGAAGGCGAACACCGGCCTGAGCGTGGTTCTGTGCGGCTTTGCGCTGCTGATATTGGTCGACGGCGCATCCGTCGGCATGGAGAAGCTTGCGCAAGTCTTGAGCATTGCGGTGATGATTCTCGGGTCGGCAACCTTGGCCGAGTATTATTTCGCTCGGGATTTCGGCATCGACGAACTTCTCGTCGGCGATTCGGCGCGCGGACACGCTGTGTTTCGCGGACGGATGGCACCCTTCAGTGCGTTGGCGTTGATTGCGATCGCTGCCGCGCTTGCCGCAAAACCGCACCAACGACTTCATGCCGTCACCCGGTGGGGCGCGGTGTTCGGCCTCGCGGTTGGCGTGACTTCGTTGTTGGGATATCTCTGGGGCGCGGCGGAAATCGTCACCGACCGATGGCTGCCGCCGGTGGCGCTGAACAGCGCCGCTTGCTTCGCGCTGCTCGGAGGCGGGATTCTGCTGTCGCCGGACGGGTCGAGCGCCGGTTCCGATGCGAATGTCACCGCCCTCGCCGCAGTCGAGATCAAGATCCTGGCCGGCTTCATCGTTGCCATGTCTTTGCTGCTCGTGGGCGGCAGTTATACCTACCGTACCAACGTACAGTTTGCGGACTCCGTCGGGCGGGTTGCACATACGCAGGAAGTGCGTGCTTCATTGGCGTCGCTCTATGGATCGCTCGCCGGCGCCGAGGTTGCGCTGCGCGACTTCCTGCTGACGCCCGATGCGCTGCACCGCGATGAATATCAGCGCTTGGTCGAAGACGTCCAGGTACACCTCGGCAATGTCGACCGTCTCACCGCGGACAATCCGGTTCAGCAGCGCAACCTTGCGGCACTCGAACCTTTGGTGACCGGTCGATTGGCGGCATTGAACGGCGTCCTCAGGGCGAACCAGGAGTTCGGTCTGCTGGCGGCGCGCGCCGTGCTTGCGCAAAGCAGAAAAACGAACTCCACGGTACACGTTCGCGAGTCAACCGATCGCATGGACTCCGTCGAAGAGCGCCTGCTCGCCGAGCGGCAACTGGCGACGACCAAAGAGCGGCGTACCACGCTGATCTCGCTGCTGGTCACGATGGCGGTCGCCGCGGGGCTTTTCACGGCGTTGTTCCGCGCAATACATCGAGAAATGCGCGGTCGGCGCAATGCCGAAAACGCGCTGCGCGCCAGCGAGCAATACAACCGCAGTATCGTCGACAGCTCGCCCGATTGTTTGGGCGTTCTCACGCTCCAAGGGCGGCTGACGCAAATGACGCCGCAAGGGTGCCGCTTGATGGAGGTAGAAGACTTCTCCGCCATTGCGGACATCGATTGGTTGACGATTTGGAAGGAGCCGGATCGAACGGCGGCGGCGGCGGCGGTCGAGGCGGCACTACGCGGCAAGGACGGGCGCTTTCAGGGCTATTGCGCGACCCAGAAGGGAAACCCCAAATGGTGGGATGTGATCGTCATGCCGGTGCTCGGCGCCGGCGGTCGCCCTGAGCGGCTGCTCGCCGTCGCGCGCGACATCAGCGACGTCAAACGGGGTGAGAGCGATCTGCGGGAGGCAAATCGCTTTCTCGATTCGCTGATCGAAAATTTGCCGGTCATGGTGGTGCTCAAAGACGCCGCAACCTTGAGCTTCGTTCGTTTAAATCGAGCCTTCGAACGCTTCCTGGGGTACTCGCGCGATGAGTCGCTCGGCAAAAACGCTCACGACCTGTTCAGCGCGGAAGAAGCCGAATTCATCGACTCGACGGATCGCGAGGCGCTAGCCCTCGGTGGGCTCGTCGACATTGCCGAACAACAGATCCACACCGACAGTCTCGGAGTGCGCGCCTTTCATACCATGAAGATGCCGATCGGCGATCACGCCGGGAAACCGCAATTTCTCTTGGCAATCTCGGTGGACATCACCGAACGCAAGCTGGCGGAACACGCCATTCGCGAGCTGAATTCGGCGCTCGAAGCCAAGGCCGAGCAACTGACCGCCATCAACAAAGATCTCGAAAGCTTCAGCTACTCGGTGTCGCATGATCTGCGCGCCCCGCTGCGCGCCATCGACGGCTTTGCCCTGATGATCGAAGAAGATTACAACGAACGGCTCGACGCCGAGGGCCGGCGGTACCTCGCCGTGATCCGCGACAACAGCAAGCGCATGGGAGCGCTGATAGACGACTTGCTCGCATTTTCGCGGCTCGGCCGCTTGCCCATCGTGCCCAATGAGATCAACGTCGAGTCGCTGGTGCGCGAGGTCGTCGAAGAGGCATTGAACGGGCACGACGAGGCACCCCCCCGGTTCGAAATCGGTAAGCTGCCCCCGGCGCAAGGTGACCGCGTCTTGCTACGCCAAGTTTGGACGAATCTGATTTCCAACGCCATCAAGTACAGCGGCAAGTCGAGTGAGCCGCGTATCGAAGTGAGCGGCCAACAAAACGCGTCCGAGAATCTATACTCGATCCGCGACAATGGCGTGGGATTCAACATGGATTACGTAGACAAATTGTTCGGTGTCTTCCAGCGATTGCACCGCGCCGACGAGTTCACCGGCACGGGTGTGGGTCTGGCCATCGTCCACCGGGCCGTAACCCGCCATGGCGGCCGGGTGTGGGCCGAAGGCAATGTGAACGCAGGGGCGGTATTCTCTTTCACACTTCCCAATCGAGTCAGCAATGCATGAATTCGAAGCGGTGGACATACTTCTGGTCGAGGACAACGACGCGGACGCGGAGATGACCACCCGGGCGCTGCGCCGGGGGAACGTCGTCAATAGACTCATGCGCGTGCGCGATGGCGTCGAGGCGCTCGAGTTCGTATTCCGCGAAGGAACGTTCATCCAGCGCGGCGGCAGCCAACCGAAGCTCATCCTGCTGGACCTCAAGATGCCGAAACTCGGCGGCATCGAAGTTCTCCGGCGACTCAAGGGGGACGATCGCACGAAGATGATTCCGGTGGTCATGCTGACCTCTTCGGCCGAGGAGCGCGACATCGTGGAAAGCTATGGCTTGGGGGTCAACAGTTACTTGGTAAAGCCGGTCAACTTCTCGACGTTCACCGACGTGGTTTCGCAAGCCGGCCTGTATTGGGCGGTCATGAACCGGCTGCCCAGCTAGCCCCGCGGGTAGCCATGGACAAAGTGAACATGCGGGGCGAAATCAAGGTACTTCTGGTGGAGGACCGCGCGGAGGATGCCGAGCTATTGGTGGCCGAGATGCGCCGACGCGGGCTTGTCATCGTGAGTCGCCGCGTCGAGAGCGAACCCGCCTACAAGGACGCGCTCGAGAATTTTGCACCGGACTTGATCCTCTCCGACTACACGCTGCCGGGATTCGATGGACCGCTGGCGCTGCAACTTGCCCGACGGCTGAGACCGGACACGCCGTTCATATTCGTTTCCGGAACCATCGGCGAAGAACGCGCCATCGACGCGTTGCAACAGGGTGCCGTCGACTATGTGCTCAAAGACCAGCGGGCACGCCTCGTGCCGGCGATCGAACGAGCGCTCAAAGATGCCGAAGACAGGGATGCCCGACGCTGGGCACTGCGCAAACTCGAAGCGAGCGAGGAGCGATTTCGCTCCATCGCGGAGGCCACGCAGGAATGGATCTGGGAAATCGATCCTCAGGGCATCTATACCTTCTCGAGTCCCGCGGTGGAGGTGATTTTGGGTTACAAGCCGAGCGATCTGCTCGGCAAGAATTGTCTGGATATCGTCTTGCCGAGCACGCGTCCGGCGATGGCGGAACTGCTACAGCGCGGAGCCGGGGAAAAACGCGGTTGGCGCGACTTGATACTTCATCTGCGGCACGCGAAGGGCGGTATACGCTGGCTGGAAAACAACGCGTTCCCGCTGCTGGACGAAACCGGAACCGTGAACGGTTACCGCGGGGTCGCTCGCGACATTACGCAACGCCGGGTGCAGCAGGAACGTATTGCCCGTCTGAGCCGCATCCAAGCGGTGCTGAGCGGCATCAATTCGACCATCGTGCGGGTGCGCGAGCGGCGCGAACTGTTTCGCGAGTCCTGCCGGATCGCCGTTCAGCAAGGCGGGTTCCGAATGGCGTGGATCGGTTCGGTGGGGCCGGGCGCAATGCGCGCGACGCCGTTGGTGTGGGAGGGCTTCGATGAAGGCTACTTGGACGAGGTGAATGGCGCGCTCGGCAGTGTGATCGAAGACCCAGGGTCGGTGGGCAAGGCGATTCGCTACAAGAAAATAGTCGTGGCCAACGACATCGAAACCGATCCGCACGCGCTGTTCAAGAGCGAAGCCTTGGCGCGCGGCTTTCGTTCGTTGATCGCCATGCCGTTGATGGTGGACGACGAAGTGGTGGGTGTCCTGGTGCTCTATGCGGGCGAGACCGGCTTTTTCGACTACGAGGAATTGAAGCTACTCAAGGATCTCGCCGGGGACATTTCATTCGCCTTGGACTACATCGGCAAAGAAGAGAAACTCACCTACGTTTCCTACTACGACACTCTGACGGGGCTGGCGAACCGCCAGCTGTTCTTCGATCGCCTGGCGCAGGCGCTGCACCAGGCTCGCTCCGAACGGCGTGAGCTTGCCGTCATGGTCATCGATTTGCAGCGCTTCAAGAGGGTCAACGACACGTTGGGGCGATACGCCGGCGATCAGGTGCTCAAAGAGCTTGCGAGCAGACTGCAGCGCACGATCGCCGAATCCGCGACACCTGCACGGATCGGTGGCGACTGTTTCGCGGTCGTGGTACCCAACCTTCCCGGCCCTGCCATGGCGCGGTGGATCGACGACTGGATCGTCGACTCATTTGCCGAACCACTGATGGTCGATGACATCGAATTGCGCACGTCCGTGAAAATCGGCGTTGCGCTCTATCCCGCCGATGCCGATACCGCGGAGACGTTATTCGTCAACGCCGAGGTCGCGCTGAATCGCGCCAAAGTCGCGGCGGGCCCCTATCTTTTCTATTCGCCGGAAATGAATGCTCGCATCGCTCAACGACTTCATTTGGAAAGCCGGCTGCGCAAGGCGGTCAACGAGAGGCAGTTCGTCCTGCACTACCAAACCAAGGTCGACTTGGCGACCCGGCGCATCCGCGGATTGGAGGCCCTGATTCGCTGGCATGATCCCGAGCATGGCCTGATTTCCCCGGTGGATTTCGTGCCGCTGCTCGAAGAATCCGGAATGATCGTGGAGGTCGGCCGCTGGGTGATCGAACAAGCCGTAGCCGATGCCCAGGCGTGGCGCGACCTCGATCTTTGGGTGCCGCGGGTTGCCGTGAACGTGTCGGAGGTTCAGGTGCGGCAACCGAACTTCGTCGCCACCGTCCTTACCGCGCTTGGCTCGGTTCAGCCGCTGGACGCCGGCATCGACCTCGAAATCACCGAGACCATGATTGCCCTCAACGTAGGAACGAACGTGCAGAAGCTGTCGCAGCTGCGCGAATCGGGCATGCAGATATTCATGGACGATTTTGGTACGGGCTATTCGGGCTTGAGCCAAATCGCGCATCTGCCTCTCGATGCGCTCAAGATCGACCGTGCTTTCGTCGCCGATATGACCGACAGTGCAGAGCGCATGGCCATCGTTGCGGCCATCATCAATATCGCCAAGGCGCTCGGAATTTTCGTCGTAGCCGAAGGGGTTGAGACCGAGGAACAGGCGGCGCGGCTGCACGCGCTGGGCTGCGACGAAGCGCAGGGATATTTGTTCAGCCGTCCGTTACCGGCTTACGAAGTCGCAAAGCTGCTGGCGCGAATACCGTTGCGATAGGCGCCCGTCGCTCCGGGGACCTCCCAGGGAGCCTCCCCGGTGGGGGCCTGGGCTATTAGGGGGTCGCGGGCCACGCCGCACCTGCGCGGTCAAGGGGTCGCGGGCCGCGCCGCACCTGGTCAGGGCGGCGGCTCTCCCGAGCGTCAACGGCGCAAACCGGTGGTAACCGTCAGGAGGCCGCGGGGCGCCCGATCAGGCCCACGTCGCTTTTTGGTGCCTATCCGATTGACCCAGCGGTGGGTGGCGGCTAGCCTGGACGCCCGTTGCTCAAGGAAATCGTCGGTGCGCCCCAAGATCGTCGGAAACTCGAAGGTGGCTCACCGATTCAAGGCCATTACGGCCCGTATGGCGCCCTATGCCGCGGCCGCGAGCGCCGCGCTCATTCTGTGGCACGCGGCACGCGATAAGCCCGCCTCGGTGGTCAGCGTGCCTGCCCCGCTGGTCTATCCGGGTTCCCCCGCGCCCTCCGTATCGGCGGCGCCCCTCGTTCCCACTCAGATCGCGGGTCCCCTGTCGGCTCAGCAGGCCGGCGTTGCGTCGACCATCGAGGTGGTGGTCGGCAGGAACGACACCATGGACGCGATTTTTCGGCGTATGGCGCTCGATAAATCCGATCTCGCAGCCATTCGCAATTTGCCGGGTATTCGGCAAAGCCTGGACTTCCTCAAACCGGGTGATGCGATCAAGGTCACTCATTTGAACGGCGGCGAAATCCAAGAGCTCTCACGCAAGGTGAGCGACACCCAAACCCTCAAGGTGGTGCGTGAGGACAGCGGTTTCGCCGCGCAGATCATCAGCAACCCGCTGGACACGCGCATTCGCACCGCGGGTGCGACCATCGATTCCTCGTTGTTCCAGGCGGCGGAGGCGGCCGCCATTTCCGATGGGGTGGCACTGAAGCTTGCCAACGTGTTCGCGTGGGATATCGATTTCGTGCTGGATATTCGCGAAGGCGACCGCTTCACGGCCGTCTACGAACAGATCTATCGGGACGGAAAGTACCTGCGCGACGGCGAAGTGCTGGCAGCCGAATTCGTCAATGGCGGCAAAGTGTATCGTGCCGTCCGCTTCACGGCGGACGACGGTTCGATCGGCTACTACACACCGGAAGGTAAACCCATGCGCAAGGCGTTTTTGCGCGCGCCGGTGGACTTCACGCGTGTAAGTTCGGGGTTCAATCCGGCGCGCCGGCATCCGATTCTGAATTTGATCCGTGGACACATGGGCACCGATTATGCGGCGCCCACCGGGACTCCCGTACATGCGGCGGGCGATGGCCGGGTCAGCTTCAGGGGCAACCGCGGCGGCTACGGCAATGCGATCGTACTCTCGCACGGCAGCAGCGTGTCGACTCTGTACGGTCACATGTCGCGGTTTGCCAAAAACGTCCGTGTCGGGACCCCCGTGAGCCAGGGCGAAATCATCGGCTACGTGGGCATGACGGGACTAGCCACCGGGCCCCATTTGCACTACGAGTATCTTCTGAACGGTGTCCACATGAACCCGCAGACCGTGCGATTGCCCGGAGCCGAACCGTTGCGAGCCGACTCCTTGCTCAAATTCCGCAGCGCTGCGGCTCCGTTGCTCGGCAGCCTGGCGGCTCCAGCGAGCGAGGGGCCGGCGGCAGCTCCCAATCCCACCACTGCCGCAAATCCTGCCACCGTCGCAAGTCGTGCCGCTGCCGCAAGTCCCGCGACGGCCGTAGCCGCCGCGAATCGGTTGGCGACCTCCGCTCCCACCGGAACTGGGCCGAACTCGAGCGATTCGCGATCGAATACGTCGGTCAATTGAGCCACCGCGCGCCCCGGCGGGTCTGACGCCACCATGGCGCTGCACCTCGGTCTGATGTCGGGAACCAGCATGGACGCCATCGACGCCGCACTCGTCGATTTCGACGTCCGTCCGCTGCGCATCGTCGCGGCCAGCGCAACACCCTTCGATGCTGAGCTCAAGCAGCGGATCGCCGCGCTGATAGAATCCGCCGACCACGTCCGGCTCGACGAGCTCGGGCAAATCGACGTTGCGTTGGCGCGAGCTTTCGCACGGGCGGCGACCGATTTGTTACGCAGCGCCGGCGTCGGCGCAGGCGCGGTAAGCGCCATCGGCAGCCACGGTCAAACTCTCCGTCACCGACCGGACCTGCCCGTGCCGTTCACATGGCAGATCGGCGACCCCAATACGCTGGCGGAGATGACCGGCATCACGGTGGTCGCCGACTTTCGTCGCCGTGACGTCGCCGCAGGAGGCCAGGGCGCACCGCTTCTCCCCGTCTTCCACGACCAGGTCTTTCGCAGCGACGACGAAGATCGGGCCATCGTCAATGTGGGCGGTATAGCCAATGTTACCCTATTGGGCCGTGATGCCAACGTAACCGGCTTTGATACCGGCCCGGGAAACCGGCTGCTCGACGCGTGGATCGCCCGGCATCGAGGCGTGGATTATGACGACGATGGGCGCTGGGCCGGCGCCGGTCAATGCGATGCGACCCTGCTGCGCCAGTTGCTCGATGAACCTTACTTGAGCCTCACGCCGCCCAAGAGCACCGGGCGGGAGCTGTTCAATATGCCGTGGCTGGAGAATAAACTCGGCTTGTTCGCCCGCCGCCCGCAGGACGTCCAGGCCACGCTGCTCGAGTTCACCGCCGCCAGCATCGCGGCGGCCGTGCGCCAATATGCCCCCGGAGCCGCGCTCTATGTGTGCGGCGGCGGCGCGCGCAATCAAGGCTTGTTGGGCGCCCTACGCCGTTTGGTCGCCCCAAGTCCGGTCTCGACTACCGATATACTCGGCTTGGACCCGGACTTCGTCGAAGCGGTTGCGTTCGCCTGGTTCGCGCAGCGCACGCTTGCCGGCCTGACGTCGAGCTCGGCGAGCGTAACGGGCGCGCGCGGCGCGCGGATCTTGGGGGGCGTGTATCGCTACGCCTGAAATCCGGAACTCTCCGGGAAGGTTCATGAAATTGTCACATTGGACCCCGCAGACTCGATGGTATGAACGACACTGACCTACAAACGCCCCGGCTCTACATCAACCGCGAGCTATCGTTCCTGGAGTTCAACCAACGGGTGCTTGAACAAGCCAAAGACGCCCGGATTCCGCTGCTGGAGCGCGTGAAGTTTCTGTGTATTTCGTGCGCAAATCTGGACGAGTTTTTCGAAATTCGAGTGGCCGGCCTGAAAGAGCTGCTCGACGCCGGCGCGCTGCAGGCGACCACGGACGGTCTCTCGGTGCCGGAAATACTGAAGGCGATTCGCAGCCGCGCCATGCGCCTGGTCGACGAGCAGTACCAGCTTCTCAACGACGTGCTCCTGCCGGAACTCGCCAAGAACGGGGTGGTCTTCGTGGCGCCGGACACATGGACGGAGGCACAAGCCGAGTGGTTGGCAGCGTATTTCGAGCGCGAAGTGGAACCGGTATTGAGTCCGTTGGCCCTGGATCCTGCCCGGCCCTTCCCGAAAATTCTCAACAAAAGCCTCAATTTTGCGGTCGTCGTCGAGGGCGAGGACGGGTTTGGACGCAACAGCGGTCTGGCTGTGGTCCAGGCTCCCCGCTCTCTACCGCGTCTCATCCGGCTGCCGGATGAATTGGGCAGCCGCCATTTCGTGTTCCTCGGGACCATCGTCGAGGCTTTCGTGTCCAGGCTGTTCGGTGGGATGCGCATGCGCGGCTGCTACCAATTCAGGGTCACGCGCAACAGCGACCTTTTCGTCGAGCAGGAAGAGGTGGACGATTTGCTGCGCGCCGTGCAGGGCGAATTGGCCTCGCGCCGCTACGGCGACGCGGTGCGCCTGGAGACCGCACACGATTGTCCGGACGAAATTCTGACCTACCTGCTCGAACAATTCGGCCTCACCGGAGACGATCTTTACAAGGTCTCCGGACCCGTCAATCTCAACCGTCTGATGGCAGTCTACGACCTCATAGACCGTACCGAGCTCAAGTACGCGGCATTTACACCCAGCATTCCCGAACGGCTGAAGATGGGCACGGATATCTTCGCGACCTTGCGTTCCGGCGATGTGCTTCTGCATCACCCGTTTCAGGGCTTTGGGCCGGTCATGGATTTCATCAAACAGGCAGCGGGCGACCCTCAAGTCCTCGCCATCAAACAGACCTTGTATCGTGCCGGCAGCGATTCCGCCATCGTCGGCGCGCTCGCCGAAGCGGCGCAAGCGGGGAAGGACGTGACCGTCATCATCGAGCTGCGCGCGCGGTTCGACGAGGAGGCCAATATCGAACTCGCCAACAAGCTGCAAGAGGCCGGAGCCCACGTGATGTACGGCGTATTCGGCTTCAAAACGCACGCTAAATTGGTCATGGTGGTACGGCGCGAAGACAAGGGCCTACGGCGTTATTGTCATCTGGGTACGGGCAACTACCATCCAAAGACCGCGAGGTTGTACACGGACTACAGCCTCATGACGGCAAACGAATCGATCGGTGAGGATATTCATGAGATCTTCCTGCAGCTCACCGGCCTCACGCGGATACCGCGCCCGCGCAAGCTCCTGCACGCTCCGTTCAGCATGCATCAAGCACTGCTGGCGAAAATCGAACGTGAAGCCGAGCACGCCCGCGCGGGCAAGGCGGGGAGGATCATCGCCAAACTCAATGCGCTCACCGAACCGACCGTAATACAAGCTCTGTACCGCGCTTCACGAGCGGGTGTCGATATCGACTTGATCATTCGCGGCGTGTGCTGTTTGCGGCCGGGCGTCCCCGGAGTCTCCGACCGGATCAAAGTGCGCTCGATCGTCGGACGATTTCTCGAGCATTCCCGTGTCTACTATTTCGAGAACGCCGGGCTGCGCGAGATCTATTGCGGCAGCGCGGACTGGATGGACCGAAATTTATTTCGTCGGATCGAAGTGGCGTTTCCCGTGGAAGCCGCCGAGCTTCAAACCCGCGTCACGGATGATTTACATCTCTACCTCGCCGATGACTGCCAAGCGTGGGGTTTGTCGTCGGATGGTCACTATGCGCGGGCCGGCACGGCCGGCCACTCCAGCGCGCAAGCTCGCCTGTTGAGTTTGTTCGATGAAAAAGTGGCGCTCACCGAATCCTGAGGCGACACGTGCGGACCCATCCGTCTTACGGCAGCGGCGCTTACCCGGCGTTGAGTCGGAACCCGGCTTCTTTGAGGTAGGCGCGTTCCTGCTCCAGGTCCTCCAAAGTCAAAGGATGCTCCTTCATCCAACGCTGAGGTAGTTCCAAAGTCAACGTGCGCCCTTTCACGTGCAGCATCACATCCGGGAGCGGTTGCGGGCTACGGCCGCGATGCAGCAGCACCGACAGCCGCAGCAGAACCGTGAGAAACTCGGCGTGGCGATCCCACGGCGGCAACAGGTCTTCCAAGGGCTCGAGCGACAATTGCCGGCGGTGACCGCCTACCAGTGCCGAGAGCAGCGATTGCTCCTCTCGCGGGAATCCCGGCATGTCGGCATACTGCAGCAAATAAGCGCTGTGTCGATGGTATTTCGAATGGGCGATATCGAGACCCGTCTCATGCAAGCGGGCCGCCCAACGCAGCACCGACTCTGCCAGAGGGTCCTCGAGGCCCCAGTCCGATTCGACTTGTTGAAGCAATGCCGCTGCCGTTCCTTCGACGCGGTCCGCCTGCAACGAGTCGACATGGTAGCGCTTCTCCATGGCACGCACGCTGCGCACGCGCGCATCCTCGTCGGTGAAGCGGCCCATCAGGTCGTACAACAATCCCTCGCGCATCGCGCCCTCGGCGACCCGAACCCGATCGATACCGAGGCTCTCGACGATCTCCAACAAGATGGCAAGGCCGCTGGGAAACACGGGTGCACGCTCGGCATCCACGTCGGGCAAGTCGAGATCGTCGACGTGGCCCGCTGCAATGACGCGGTCGGCGAGGCTGCGAAGATTGTCGAGAGTGATGCGCGGCGAATCCGGATTGAGGCGGCGCACGACGTCCGCAATCACGCGCACCGTTCCCGAACTGCCGAACGCCTGCAGCCATCCCAGCTTCTTGTAGGCCTCTTGGATGGGCTCGAGTTCCAACCTAACCGCTGTTCGAGCCCGCTCGAAGCGCTTTTCCGAGATTCTGCCGTCGTCGAAACATATCGAACTCAGGCCGACGCAGCCCACCGACAAGCTCTCGAGAAGCAGCGGGTTGAAACCTTCGCCGATCACCACCTCGGTCGAGCCACCGCCGATATCGATCACCAGGCGTTTGTCGGGACTCAAAGGACTGGTATGCACGACGCCCGAATAAATCAGGCGCGCTTCTTCCAGTCCGGAGATGATTTCGATGGGATGGCCCAGCGCGGCGCGCGCACGTTCGAGAAACCACCGCTTGCGCCTGGCGCGGCGCAACGCATTGGTGCCCACCACGCGTACGCTGTCCGCGTGCATGACGCGCAATCGCTGGCCAAAACGCTCCAGACACCGCAATGCACGGTCGGTGGCCGCATCATCCAGTCGACCGCTGTCGCTCAAGCCCCCGGCAAGGCGGACCATTTCACGCAATCGATCGAGTATGACCAGTTGCCCGTGCGAAAGGCGCGCGACGACCATGTGAAAACTGTTCGAGCCCAAATCGACGGCGGCGAGCACGTCGGGCACGACACGACCGCCGCTCATCACTCAACCAGTATTCTTAGGCTGAGAATGAAGAGCCGCAGCCGCAGGTGGTCTTGGCGTTCGGATTGCGAATGACGAATTGGGCGCCCTGTAAATCTTCTTTGTAATCGATTTCCGCGCCCATCAAATACTGCGCGCTCATCGGATCCACGAGCAACTGGACGCCGCGGTTTTCGACACAGAAGTCGCCTTCCTCCACTTTCTCATCGAAAGTGAAGCCGTACTGGAAACCGGAGCATCCGCCGCCTGAAACGAACACCCTCAACTTGAGGTTGGGGTTCGCCTCGTCGCGAATCAGCTCGCCCACCTTACCGGCCGCAGCGTCGGTGAACACCAGTACATCGGGCGGGGGGGGACTTGCCGTCTGGACGGCGGATTCTGGAGAAGCACTCATAGGCTCTAGTGTACTCGCCGGCCGGTGCCCAATCAAAGCGGAGGTTCGCCCGTGGGACCGGCATCACCTTCGCCGTTCCCCGAGTTCGCCCTGTGGATCAACTTTCCATTGATTTGGGCGCCCACGGCGGTTTCAATGACCGTATAGCGCACATTGCCCAATACGCGCGCTTTCTCGCCCAGCTCCACCCGGTCCGAGGCGTCGATATCACCCTTGACGAGGCCATTGAGGACGATGCTGGGAACGACCACGGATCCCTCGATCCCACCCTGCTCGCTCACCGACAAGCTCGCTCCCGTTCCCGATTCCCCGGTGACGTTGCCGTTGATATACCCATCCACATGCAGACCACCCGAAAATTCCACGTCGCCATTGATGCGCGTCTTGGCGCCGATCAACGTGTCGATGTCCTGCTGCTTACTCTGTTTCCGTTTGAACATCACGCTCACCCAAGCCGGCAGCCCCCGGGGCCGCCGCTTCCGTTTCCAACGACATACCCTGTGCTTTCCACACGAATGCTTGACGAAAGCCATGCACTGCATCTCGGCCGGAGTGGATCTCAATCCCGATGCGCGTCGGCTCGAAACCTGGTGACAACTGAACAGGCTCGTCATAGTCCTGAAAGTAGCGGAACGAGTATGACAGGCCGCCGCGGCGGCTGGTCGATACTTGCGCAAAGGTCAGCGTCGTCGGTTTGTTTCTCAGCAACCCTTCGATGGCGATGGCCGCCGTACCTGCAACGACTTTGTCCGGCTTTCCCGTCTGCATCAGAACGAACTTCAGCCGATACTGGCCGGCTGCCGCTTCGGGCACGATTTGCATCTGTTGCACCTTGACGTGAACCAGCGAATCCGGCTGCACCAAACCGCGGTAGAACGACAGGTCTTGATTGAGCCTGGCGATTTGGCTCTGCATGTCGCCGAGACTGCGTTCGACTTGCTTGTACCCCTCGCGATCGACGCGGCGCGCCACGTCGGCCGCTGCCAGCTGCTCCCGCTGCCGGCCGTTTTCAGCCTCCAGCGCGCGAATCCGCGCGCTCGCCGACAGCGCGCCTCGCACGGAATCTACGACGCGAAAGCCCGCATCGTATCGGCCGAGCTCGAACGCGCCGTAGAGCACGCTCAATGCGAGCAATACCGCGACTCCCAGCAGCACCGCGCGGCGCCTGGGGGCATGCGGCCGCACGACCAGTTTGCCAAACAAGTCCGCCATGATGTGAATCCTGCCTCCACGCGAGGGTACGAGACATTACACGAACTTAGGCGGCGCGCGTTATCATGGGTGTTTGTCGTGCTCAAGGAACGGAACTTGCTCTGGCTAAAGGCTTTTCACGTAATTGCAATGGTGACTTGGTTCGCGGGCCTGTTCTATCTGCCTCGGCTCTTCGTTTATCACGCCGATGCGGGAGATTGGATCAGCGTCGAGCGCTTTCGAGTCATGGAACGCCGCCTGTTCATCATCATGAGCGTCGGCGCCACCGCGACCGTACTGCTGGGCGCCGCAATGATCGTGGCTGCCCCCGCTTACCTCAAGATGGGATGGCTGCATGCCAAGATGACGCTGGTACTGCTGCTCATTGTGTATCACTTGCTCTGTTTCAAGTTCTTGCGCGACTTCGCCCACGATCGGCGTACCCACTCTGCCAAGTGGTTTCGCGCGTTCAATGAGGTGCCCTCGCTGCTGCTGGTCGGCATCGTCATTCTGGCCGTCGCCAAGCCTTTCTAGGCGCTTCGCGCGGATTTACGGGGCCGCCGCGGCCCCGCCCTTAAGGTCGGGGTCGGAACGACCCCGTAGCAGTTGCGCGCAGCGCATGACTATAAGCGCATGACTAGCAGCGCATGACAAGACTATCCAGGAATATCCCACCAATCGGGGTAGGGCGGCAGGCCATCGGGGAAAATCAAACCACCCAGATCATGCAGTGCGCGTACATAAACCCGTCGCTTGAAGTAGACGACCTCGCGCACAGGGGTCCAATAGTCGGCCCAACGCCACCGATCGAACTCCGGCTGGCTGGTACTATCGAAACGTAGCCTGGTTTCGTCGGCCGTGAGTTTGAGGAGAAACCAGCGCTGTTTTTGCCCGATGCAGCGGTCGCGCACGTATTGCCGGGGCAAGCGATAACGCAGCCACCCGCGCGTCGAACCCAAAACCTCTACATCCTGGCGTTCCAGGCCAATCTCTTCCTTCAACTCGCGAAACAGAGCGTCTTCGACCCGCTCGCCCCGGTTGACCCCACCCTGCGGAAATTGCCAGCCCCGCCCCCCGACGCGACCACCCAAGAACACTTCTCCAGCCCCGCGCGTCAAAACGATGCCCACATTCGCACGGAAACCGTCCTTGTCGATGTAATCGGTGGCGGGCTGAGCGGACATAGCCCAATTGTTCCATATCACCGGCCGCTTGTGATGGTAACCGCCGCATGAAAAGCCGCCGACTGCTCCCGCTACTGGCACTCCGGGATGTCGAGCCTGACTTTGGCCGTCCTCAACCGGCTCCCAACTGCACCCGATTGCGTCCCATCGCCTTGGCTCGATACAGGGCCGCGTCGGCATCCGCCAGCAATCGATCCGCAACTGCCTTCAGATCCGTCTCATGCCGGCCGGGCGAGACCGCTGCGACGCCTACCGACACCGTCAGCGAGCGTTCGATCGACACTGTGAGCGGAAACGGCACTGCGGCGATGACTTCGCGAATGCGTTCCGCCAGGGTAGCGGCTTCGGCCGCACTGGAATCGGGCAATAGAATCGCCAACTCATCGCCGCCGAAACGCGCCGCCGTGTCCATGCTGCGAATTTGCGACTCGACTCGATGTGCAATTTCCTTCAATGCGTTATCACCGGCAAGGTGGCCATAGCCGTCGTTGATGCTCTTGAACCTGTCGATGTCGATCATCAGGCAGGCGATGGTGCCGGCGTGCCGCTGCGCTCGCGCCAGCTCTTCCTTCAAGCGTTGTTGCAGATATCGACGATTGTGCCAACCGGTCAAAAAATCGGTTATTCCGGCGCGCAACAGCCGTGCGCGGTTCACCGCATTCTCGATGCACACGGCGGCAACCGCTCCCAAATGCGCAAGAAAATCGGTGCCGTGGTGACGGGTAAAGCGCGTGGCGTCGCGGCTGCCGAAGCACAACGCCCCCGTCGCTCGATCCTTGCGTGGCAGCGGCACCAGCGCCGCGCTTTTCAGGTTGACGCTCCCCGGAAACAATAAGTGGTGATCGGCTCCGACGAAGGGCCCCAGCCAGGGTTTGTGCAGGGCCGCGAGCTGCGGTGCGAGTCCTACCAGCGAATCGACGAAGAAGATCTGCTTGAATTCGTCAGGGCGATCGCCGCCCGCCAGCAGCAAATGGCGAATCTCGTGCTGGGGATCGAGCAGCACGACGCTGATCGCGTCGAGCGAGTACGACTCGCGGAACCCGTCGACCATGGCCCGAAGCAGTTGCGCCAGGCTGTCCGCGCGGAGCAAGGTCAATTCGCGCGCCTGCGTTCGTTTCAGAATGCTTTCGTTGTTCGCGGCCTCGGCGGTCATTTCCTTCAAACGCTTCTTGAGGTCTTCGTTTTCCTGGATCGTTTCATCCATTCTCTAAAATCCTTGCTGCGGATTTACCCGGCGCGAGCGGCGGCGCGCACGTCGAAATAGGCTCGGCCTCGATTCATGAGCGCCGTGAATGCACCGGCGTCCTTGGACTTTACCGCGGTTGCCAAGCGCTCTACCGCTTCGCGGAGCGCCAGCAATGACTCGCCACCATAATCGTTCAAGGCCTGGATCTCGAAATAGAGGTCGGGGCTTTCGGCGGCCACTCGGCTCGCCACGTCCAATTGCGCATCGAACGTGGTGCTCGAAAGCTGGGCCAAGCGCAGGGCCGCCTCACCGCTTTCCGCAAGAGCCGTGAAGAATGCAATGTTGAGCGCGTGCGACAGGCCGAGCACGTAGGCGATCAAGCGATCGTGTTCGTCCAGACCCATCACCACCCGCTCCGCCATGGTCGGCGCGAACAGATCTTGAGCTTCCCTCAAGGCTGCCGCATTGCCCAAGTCGATGAAAATGACATGCCGCCCGGAAAGCAATTCCGTATCCGGTCCGAACATCGGGTGCAGCGACGTGACGCGGCAACCTGCCTTGACCAACGCGTCCAATCCCGCGCGCAAGGGAGTCTTGAGTGAACCCAAATCGAAGATCAGCCCCCGCGGCGCGCGTTGAGCCAGCACCATCAGCAAGCCGGTGGTTACGCTCAGCGGGGTTGCCAGCACGATGACATCGAAATCGAGCGCATCGTTCTCCCAGTCGGCAAGGGCCTCGAACCCCGGAACGCAGCCCGACGGATCGGCAATAGTGACACTGAATCCCTGCGAAGCCAGAAATTCCGAAAACCATCCGCCCATTTTGCCGCAACCGCCGATCACCAAGGCGCGTTTCCCAGTGCCGTGCGCATGAGCCGCGACGCGTGCATGCTCCTGGGTGGTCAACGACGACTGGATCAACTGCCGCAGCAGCGATTCGGCGAGATCGGGCGAGATACCCAAGCTCTCGGCCGTGGTCCGGGCGCGTAGGATGACCTCGCGCTCCCGGCCGAAATCGCGGGTTGCACGCCCGGTGGCGCGTTTTACGGATGCCACGTTCTCGCTGAGAGCCTGGCGGCGCGCAACTAGGTTGAGTAGTTTCTCGTCGAGCTCGGTCAATGCGGTTCGCAGTTCATCCAACGTCATGGTAAGACCCCAGTTTGTGCCGGTTCCCCTTTTACTGGCGGAGCACGCCTATCGCAAGCGCAACGGCGCAGATACCATCCGCATATGTCCAATAAGGCCATCCATACCGAAACCCTGCCCGACCCGCTGCCGGACAATCCGTTGCAGCTTGCCGCGGAATGGCTTGCACAGGCTCGAATCGATGCGGCGCAGCCGAATCCGAATGCCATGGTATTGGCCACCGTGGACGGCCGCGGCCAGCCCTCCGCGCGCGTGGTTCTTTGCAAGGAGATGGCCGCGGAAGCCGGATTCATCGTCTTTTATACGAATTATCAATCGCGCAAAGGCCGGGAACTCGAGGGAAATCCTCAGGCTGCCATCGTCTTTCACTGGGATCATCGTCATCGCCAGGTTCGCGCCGAAGGTAGGGTCGAGCGGCTCTCGGATGCCGAAAACGATGCGTATTTCGGGAGTCGTCCCTGGCAGAGCCGGCTCGGCGCATGGGCCAGCCGGCAAAGTGAGCCGGTCGAATCGCGCCACGCCCTTGCTCGAGCGGTCGCCACGGCAGCGAAGCGCTTTGGCGTTCCGTACGCAGGGCCTGGATCCGAAGAACCGGAATCGGTGACGGCTGAGATTGCACGCCCTCCCAACTGGGGCGGCTTTCGCCTCAACGTCGACGCCATGGAGTTGTGGGTGGAAGGTGAATTCCGAGTACACGACCGTGCTCGCTGGACCCGGCGGACCGCCGATACGCAATGGCAAAACACCGCGGCCGCTACGCAATGGTCGGTAACGCGTTTGCAACCATGAATCTTCTACAGGGTCATGACGCCACCTGCCCTCATTGTTGGGAAACCATCAATCTGACGCTGGATCTATCGGTTCCCGAACAGTCGTACATCGAAGATTGCCCGGTGTGCTGCAAGCCCATGCTGGTCTCCTATTCCGCCACCGACGGTGAGCTTGACGCGCTCAGCGTCGATCCGGCCGATTGAACCCGCCAAAGTACAGCGCCAAAACCCATGAGCCGGTTCAAGACGCTGCGAGTCGCGACGTTGCTGCTCATACTGCTGGTGGTTGCTCTGACCACCTGGCAGGAGCGCTACCGCAGCACCCGGTGGCGCGAGCCGCTGTTCGTAGCCATCTATCCAATAGCGGCCGATGACAGCCCCGTAACCAGAAACTACGTGGACTCGCTCGATGCTGCGCAATTCAAGGCCATCGACCTGTTCTTCGCCCGCGAAGCAGCGCGCCATCATTTACGGACGAACGAGCCCATTAGATCGCGGCTGAGGCCCGCTCTGCAGAGGCTGCCGCCGCAGCGCGCCGCGCAGGCGGGCCTTTTCTCAACGGCTCTGTGGAGCCTGCAGCTGCGTTATTGGGCCTGGGGCATCAGCCGGCATGCGCGTGAGCCCGAGGACGTTCGCATCTTCGTGCTGTATCACGACCCGGCGCTCACGCCCACGGTGCCGCATTCGCTCGGGCTGACCAAGGGACTCATCGGCGTCGTGTACGCCTTTGCCGATTCCGACATGAGGGGTGCGAACGATGTCGTGATTGCTCATGAGTTACTGCACACCGTCGGCGCCACCGACAAATACGACCCGGCGAACGACGCCCCTCGCTTCCCGGAGGGCTTCGGCGACCCACTGCAAGATCCCTTGTATCCGCAAAAGACGGCGGAGTTGATGGCGGGTCGCCGCATGCTTGCGGTCAACCGATGGCAACAAGCATTCAGTCTCGACGAAGTCGTCATAGGCGCCGCCACGTCGCTCGAAATACGCTGGTCACACAATGCCCAATGACATTCGCCGCACGCTGCTCGAATGCCGGAACGTGGACATAGGCATCGAAGCCCGCACATGGGTTCGCGACCTGAATACGAGTCGCTCGGCCCGCCGGCAGCGCTAACGCAGCGCCGCCAAAAGCGCCGCGTGGAGGCGTCCGTTGGTGGCGAGCACGGATTTCGATTGCAGTGTGATCGGTGCGCCGCCAAGCTCGGTGAAACACCCGCCGGCCTCGGTGACGATCGCGACGCACGCAGCAATGTCGAGAATATTCACGTCCGTTTCGATCACCGCTTCGATCTTGCCGGAGGCCAGCAAATGGTAGTGCAAAAAATCGCCATAACCGCGGATCCGGTTGACCTTGGCGACCAGCGCACCGTATCGGTTCCACTGACTGCTCGCGGCCAGCGTCTTGAGGTTCCCCGCCGAAAGGGCCGCCGATTCCACCTCGGCGATCTCGCTGACCATCAAGGCTTTACCGTTGAGATAAGCACCGAAGCCGCGCTCGGCGAAGGCGAGTTCGCCATAGACCGGCGCGCTGGATACGCCGAGGACGATTTCACCGCGCCGCATGAGCGCGATCTGAGTGGAGAACATCGGATATTCGCGCACGAATGCCTTGGTGCCGTCGATGGGATCGACCAGCCACAAATTCTCTGAGTTCAGGCCGCGCGAGACCGTCTCCTCGCCGAAGAACCCATAGGTTGGAAATCGCGCCTCCAGTACCTCCCGGATGGCGTTCTCGCAGCGGACATCCGCCTCCGTGACCGGCGACTTGTCGGCCTTGATGCGAACCTCGATATTGCGCTGGTACAACGAACGAGCGATCTCGGCAGCTTTGCCGGCCGCATCCAGCGCTGCTTGCAACTCCGGCGAAGGATTCATGAACTAGCCTCCGAATGAAACGCCCCCGAATTGTAGCGGCTCCTGCCGCTTTCGTTCCCGCATTCTGACGGCGATCACGAGCACCGGCTTGTGCTACCGTCGCATTCCATAGGAGTGACCGCATCATGGGCAATCGGCTCACAAAGATCTACACGCGCACCGGCGACGACGGCAGCACCGGCCTCGGCGACGGGACCCGCGTACCCAAGGACAGTCCGCGCGTGGAAGCCTACGGCACCGTAGACGAGGCGAATAGCGCACTCGGCGTCGTGCTTGCCGTCGCGACCTTGCCTGCCGAGATAAAGGAATGCCTCACCGAGGTGCAGCACGATCTATTCGATCTAGGCGGTGAACTGTGCATACCCGGACACCGCATGATTACGCCCGCGTACGTTTTGCGCCTCGAAACCAAACTCGATGGCTTCAATGAAAACCTGCCACCGCTCAAGGATTTCATCCTTCCCGGCGGCGGAGCCGCAGCGGCCGCCTGTCACGTGGCTCGCGCCGTGTGCCGCCGCGCTGAGCGCCGTTGTTGGTCGTTGGCACGGGTCGAGGAGGTCTCTCCCGAAGCCCTGAAATACCTGAATCGCCTGTCCGATCTGTTGTTCGTTCTCGCGCGCGTGCTCGCACGTCATGAACAAGGCAGCGAGACGATCTGGCGGCAAACGCGGAAATAGCTATCAGGCACCGCTCGCGGCGCGCAGCTGATTGGAGTGCAGCCAATCGGCGTGCCAGCGTTCCAATTCGGCTGCGGGCACCGGCCTGCAGAACAAGAAGCCCTGCACCTGATTCGCCTCGCGAGTTCGCAGGTACTGCCACTGCGCCTCGGTTTCCACGCCTTCGGCAACCGTCGCGAGTCCCAAGCTCTTGGCCATCGCGATGATGGCATCCACCAAAGGTGCGTTGCCGGCGCTCTTCGAGGCAATGTCGCGCACGAAGACGCGGTCGATTTTCAGCGTATCGATTGGAAAGTGCCGCAGGTACGACATGGAGCTGTAGCCGGTGCCGAAGTCGTCCAGCGCCGTCGCGACGCCAAGCTCTTTCAGCGATTTGACCGCCTTGCTCACCGCGCTCGAGTACTCGATCAGAGCGCCCTCGGTGAACTCCAGCTCGATCATGCGCGAATCGACGCCGGATGCATCGATGGCGCTGGACACTCGGCGCACCAGGCTTCCGTCGCGGAACTGGACGCCCGAGACATTCACCGCAACCTGCCAATTCGCGGCGCCGGCATCGCGCCAGCGGCGCGCCTGCGCACACGCCTCGCGCAACACCCAATCGCCGATCTCGACGATGAGGCCGCTCTGCTCGGCGAGCGGGATGAACTCGTCCGGCGGCACGAACCCGCGTTGCGGATGCGACCATCGCAACAACGCCTCGACCGCCTCCACCCGCAAGTCCTTGAGCGCCAGGCGCGGCTGATAATTGAGCGTGAACTCTTGGCGATCCAAGGCCTTGCGCAAATCGGCCTCCAGCGACAAATGCTTGGCCGCGCGCGTGCTGATCGACTTCTTGAAGAACTCCACACCGCCCTGACCGATCTTTTTGGCGTGATGCATGGCCGCGTCGGCATTTTTGACCAGCGCCTCCGCGTCGGAGGCGTCTGCCGGGAAGATGCTGATGCCGATGCTCGCGGACAGAGACATGTCCTGCTGCGCGAAAGCGAACGGCCGTTGCAGCGTCGACTGTATCCGGCGGGCAACGCCCTGAGCGGCGTCGACCGTCGACACGCCGGGAAGCGCCAGCGCGAATTCGTCGGCGCCGGTGCGCGCCACCCAGTCATTGATGTCGTCGGTTCCGGCACTAGGGTCCAAATGGACGGAATCCCGGTCGGTGTCGCGCAAGCACAGCTGCAGCCGGCCGGCGAGTTCCTTCAAAAGAGCGTCACCCACCGCTTGGCCGTGGGTATCGTTGATCCGGGAGAAATTATCGACATCCAGCATCAATACCGCGATCCCGCGCTGCCGCAATACCGCCCACGCAATATGCTGCTCGAGAACCTGTAGCAGACGTGGCCGGTTCGGCAACGAGGTGAGCGGATCGTAGTAGGCCAGATACCTTACCCGCGCTTCGCTTTCACGCAGCTGATCCTGCGTTTGCTTGGCTCGCACCAAAAACTTGACGCGTTGCGCGAGCAGCATGGGGTTGATGCCTTTCGATGAGAAATCGGTGGCTCCCGCGTTGTACGCACGATTGACGGATTCCATGTCGTCGAGGCTGGTCTGCATCAATATGGGCACATGCCGGTTTTCGGGAGCCGCCCGTAGCGCGCTGCAGACATCGAATCCGCTCATTCCGGGCATGACCACATCGAGAATGACGCAGTCCACCGATCGCGCGCGGAACTCATCCAACGCGCTCAATCCGTCGGCCGCCGTAATGACGCGAAAGCCCGCCATTTCCAGCGCCGTTCCGATCAGCAACCGCGCCCCTGGATCATCATCGACGACGAGCACCGTGGCCATCATGTTCACTGCAGTATCTCGGGTTTTCATCATATCCTCTTTCCTTGAGCCGGGCGCCGCTACGCCGGGCGTCGTTGCGCCGGGAGTCATCACGCCGCGTCGGCCGATCGTTCGCGCGTCAGCGCCGCACAAAAATCATGATATTCCTTGCGAATCCGCACGACGAGCGGGCCCACATGGGCGATCCCGACCGTGCGCATCAGCGCCTCGCATTCCTTGGCCACCATCGCCAGTCGTATACCGCCGAGATTGGCAGTACTGGACTTGAGCGTGTGCACGGCCTCGGCGAGCGCCGTCGATTGTTTATTGGCGGCAGCCATCTCGATGGCCGCGATCAGGATGGGCGAATGCTGCAGATACAAGTCGATCAGCGAGTTGAGAAGCGCCGGGCGCGCGAGCGCGGTAATATTGCGCAGCACGCCGATATCGACCAGCGGCGCTCGCGAAGCGTCTATCCGCTCGGGCTGCACCGGCATGGCTCGCTTGGCGAGCCAATGGTTGAGCTGCGCAGCCAACTGCTGCTGCGCGAACGGTTTGCTGAGGAAATCGTCCATGCCCGCGGCGAGACAACGTTCTCGGTCCCCTTCCATGGCGTTCGCGGTCAGCGCAATGATGGGAACGCGCGGCTTGCCTGAACCCAACTCGCGTCGTCGAATTTCCGCGGTTGCCGTCAGGCCGTCCATCACGGGCATTTGGCAGTCCATCAAAATGGCGTCGTAGACCGTGGCGCTCATAGCCTGGATGGCTAGCCAGCCATTATCGACGGCATGCGTCCTGCAGCCCAGGCTCTCGAGCATTCCCACCGCCACTTCTTGGTTCACGGCATTGTCTTCGACCAGCAGAATCCGGGGTCCGACGCCCCGCGGCGCAGAGGCAACGATGGCCTCGGTCGACCCCTCGCTGGAACGGTCCGATTCCAATGTCATGGCGCCGCTCACGCAATTGAAGAGTTGCGAGCGTCGCAATGGCTTTGCCAGGATGGCCGTGAACAGCTTCGCGCACTCTGCGGCATCGGAGCCGCCGTCCCGGGAACTGAGCAAGATGAGGCGCAATCCTGTGAAGCGCGCGTCTTCACGAACGGTTCGGGCAACGTCCATGCCGCTCAAACCCGGCATGTGGTCGTCCAACAAAGCTAGATCGAAGCGCGGCGGCGGGTCCGCATTCAGTAATGCGAGCGCCGCCGCGCCGCTGTCCACCGAAACCACGTCCACGTCCCAGGATTTCAAATGCTGCTGCAAGATCTCGCGATTGTTTGCGTTGTCGTCGACGACCAGCGCGCGTAAGCCGGTCAGGTTCAGCCGCGATAGCTGTGCTGAGCCGTGGTCGGCATCGGCCATGGGCACGTCGATGATCGGTTCCAAACGCACATCGAACCAAAAGGTCGATCCGCTGCCGCTTAGGCTGCGCACGCCGATTTCGCCTCCCATCAAGGTCAATAGCTGCTTGCAGATGGCGAGCCCGAGGCCGGTACCGCCATATTTGCGCGTGGTGAAGGAGTCGGCCTGACTGAACGCGTTGAAAATGTGGTTCTGCGCTTCCGTGGAGATGCCAATGCCGGTATCCGTCACTTCGAAGCGCACCAGCCCCTTCGGGTCGAGCGCCTTGACGCGAACGATCACCTCTCCGGTCTCGGTGAACTTGATGGCGTTGCCGACCAGATTGATGAGCACCTGGCGCAATCGCATCGGATCGCTGCGCACCATGGGCGGTACGCCGGCTTCGATGACACAGGCCACCTCGAGGCCCTTCACATGCGCCCGGCCGGCGAGAATCTCGATGGTTTCTTCAACCACTTCCCGCAGACCGAAATCGATTCGCTCGAGTTCGAGCTTGCCCGCCTCGATTTTCGAAAAATCGAGGATGTCATTGATGATCTGCAGCAACGCTTCAGCGGAGGTCGAAATGGTTTCCGAAAGCCGCCGTTGTCGCGGAGTCAGATCCGACCCCTGCAGCAGCTCCGACATGCCCATCACGCCATTCATGGGAGTGCGAATTTCGTGGCTCATACGGGCGAGGAATTCGCTCTTCGCGCGGCTCGCTCTCTCGGCGGCATCCTTCGCCCGGTTTGCCTCTTCGATCGCCTGTTGCAATTCTCGATTGGCATTGCCGAGGTTGACGGTGCGCTCAGCCACTTGCTGTTCGAGGAACTCTCGATATCGCTCCAAACGCGAATCGCGATGCCGAATCTGACCGAGCATTTGATTGAATCCGTCGATCAGCGAGCCGATCTCATCCTGCGAGTTGCGCTCCACGCGCAGGCTGTAATCTTCCTCCAACGACACCCGCTTCATGGTGTGCGCAAGATTCACGATGGGACCCGAAATTTGCTGCTGCAGGCGCGCAGCCAGCCAATACGATGCTCCCACCGCGGTCGCAAAGGCGGCGAAGGTAATGAGCAGGTAGGCGGGCCAGTCCGGATAGAGCGCGTCCATCAGCACGATGATGTGGATGAACCCCAGGGTCTTGCCATCGCGTAACACCGGCGCCGTGATGTGGAGATGACCGCCCCGCACGAACCATACGGGACTGGCGGGGTCGAACGGCGGCGGCGTGGCGGCCGCACCTGGATTCTTATCGCCTTCGACCCGCCGGTAGCCGGCCAGCCGTTTGCCAGTGGCCAGGTAGACCTCGGCAGTGCTCACCATCGGTTCATCGCGGAAAATGTTCAAGGTTTTCGTCGCAGATTGTTCATCGCCGGCCTCGACCTGCGCAATCACGCTGGCCCCGATGACCCGGGCGACGCGCGATGCCCGGCGCAGCATGTCCTCCCGCAAATGAAGCAAATTCGTTGCGACGTGCATGAGCATGGCGATGCCGAAGGCGGCCATCGCCGGCACCATGATGACCACGCGCAACTTGCGCTCGATGGGGAGGTCCGCGAACCAACGAATCAATAGCCCTCCCATTTGGAAACGAAATGCGGAAATGCCGCATCAGCTACAGCATGTCGGCTTTTTAGGCGAAATCTGCTGGAATCTCACGTGACATGGTTCACATTGCACCGAAAGCCGGGATTCCCGGCATGGTTATGTTCGATGCGGGTGGCTGCGGGCGTCTGCGATCAAGCGGCGGGCATGGGGCCAGTCGAAAGCCGGACCCGGATCGGTCTTGCGGCCCGGCGCGATATCACTGTGGCCGACCACCCGATCGGTCGACAGGCCTGGGTAGGCTGCGCACAGAGCCGCGATCACTCCGGCCAGGGCGTGGTACTGGGCGACATCGTAGGCAAGCGTGTCGGTGCCCTCGAGTTCGATGCCAATCGAGAAGTCGTTGCATGCCTCCCGGCCGTTGAAGCTGGAGTTGCCCGCGTGCCAGGCTCGCTCGGTAAACTTGACGTATTGCGTGATCGCCCCGTCGCGTTTGATGGCCAGGTGCGAGGACACGCGCAATGCGGCTATCTCGGCGAAATAAGGATGCGCATCGATGGGCAGGTTATTGGTAAATAGGTGATCTATCCAAGGCCCGCCGAACTCACCCGGCGGCAGGCTGATTCCATGCACCACGATGAGTTCCGCGTCCACGCCGGGAGGCCGTGCGTCGCAATTCGGCGAGGCAATCTGCACTACATCGCGCATCAGTCCGCTCGCAAGGTCAACCTGCAATTCAGCGCCCTCATGAACAATCGGGACCATAGCATATGCGACAATCCGCAGGACCATGAACGCTCACGACCAGAAACTCAGCCGTTCCGCAGAACTTGCCGCCCGCGATTTGCGCGTGTTGTGGCATCCGTGCACGCAGATGAAGGATCATGAAACGCTGCCCCTGATCGCCATCAGGCGCGGCGAGGGCGCTTGGCTCGAGGACTTCGACGGGAAGCGTTATCTCGACGCGGTCAGTTCCTGGTGGGTGAACCTTTTCGGTCACGCCAACCCGCGCATCGGCGCCGCCGTTCGCGATCAATTGAACCAACTGGAACACGTCATTTTTGCGGGCTTCACGCATGAGCCCGCGGTCCGGCTGGCCGAACGGCTGGTGGCGCTGACGCCGTCCGGTCTCCACCGCTGCTTCCTCGCCGACAACGGCTCCGCGGCGGTGGAAGTCGCGATCAAAATGAGCTTTCATTACTGGCGCAATCGGGGCCGGCCGCGGAAGACTCGATTCATCACGCTGGCCAACAGCTATCACGGCGAGACCCTGGGCGCACTGGCGGTGGGCAATGTCGAACTGTACAAATCCTTGTACAAGCCGTTGCTGATGGAGGTGCTCACCGCGCCGTCGCCGGATTGCTACTTCCGCGAGGCGGGTGAGTCTTGGGAAAGCTACTCGCTCCGCCAGTTCGACCACATGGAGCGCATGCTCGCCGCCCACGCCGACGAAGTCGCCGCCGTGATCGTCGAACCACTGGTGCAGTGCGCCGGCGGCATGCGCATGTATCACGCGGCGTATCTTTCGCGCCTGCGGGAGGCCTGCGATCGCTACGGCGTGCATTTGATCGCGGATGAAATCGCGGTCGGATTCGGCCGCACCGGCACGCTGTTCGCGTGCGAACAGGCGGGAATTTCGCCGGATTTTCTGTGCCTCTCGAAGGGATTGACGGGCGGATATCTGCCGCTCTCGGCAGTCATGACCACCGACGACGTCTACGCTGCGTTCTATGACGATTATGCCAATTTGACCGCGTTCCTGCATTCGCACAGCTACACCGGCAATCCTTTGGCATGCACCGCGGCACTCGCGACGCTGGATATCTTCGCCACCGAGGACACCATCGAACGCAATCGCGCCAAAGCCGCCTACCTCGGCGGTCGGGCGCGCGAACTCGAGAACCACGAACACGTCACCGAAGTCCGGCAATGCGGAATGATCGTCGCCATCGAATTCGCCAAGCACAAGCGCAGCCGCGAACCCTATCCGTGGACGGAGCGTCGAGGCCGACGGATTCACCGATATTCGCTCGAGCAAGGCGTGTTGTTGCGCCCGATTGGCGATGTCGTATATTTCATGCCGCCCTATACGGTCAATGAAGCGGAAATGGATTTGATGGTGCGGGTCGCGGCCGAAGGGATAGAACTCGCGACATGCGATTGACCCGAGTCTACGTCGAGACGGCTCTGACGCCGGGTACGATCGTCGAACTGCCGCGGGAAACAGCTTCACATCTCGCCAAAGTTCTGCGGGCGCGCAATGGCGATCAACTCGTCCTGTTCAGCGGGGACGGCCGCGAATATGTCGGATCCATCGAAAGCGTGCGCGGCGCGCGCGTGACGGCAGCGGTGGGTGCCGGTACCCAGATCGACCGCGAATCACCTTTCGCGATCACTCTCGTGCAGTGTGTGCCGCGCGGCGACCGCATGGATTTCATCGTGCAAAAGGCGACCGAACTGGGCGTTGCGCGCATCGTGCCGGTCTTGAGTCAACGCAGCATCGTGCGTCTCGACGAAGGCCAGAAAGAATCGAAGGCCGCGCATTGGCGTGCGGTTGCGGTGAGCGCTTGCGAACAATGCGGCCGAAACCGCCTGCCGAACATCGAAGCACCCGCACCGCTCATCAACTATCTGGGGACGTTGGCATCGACGACTGCAAGATTGGTTCTGGAACCTGATCTGGTGCCTGCCGCACCGCCGTCGAACCTCGATGCTGCGGTGGAGATTGCCATCGGGCCGGAAGGCGGTTTCGCCGACGACGAACTCGATGCATTTCGCATTGCCGGATTCGTGCGGGTTCGACTCGGACCCCGCATCTTGCGCACCGAGACGGCGGCGATCGCCGCCCTCACCTGGCTGCAGACTCGATTCGGCGATATGCGACCACTTCAGGCCTGACGGTGGAACCGTAGCTGCTTTAGGTCAGAGCTGCTTTAGGTCAGACCGGCTTCAGGTCATGACCGACGTTTCTTCGGCGATCATTTGCTCGAGCCGCTGCAAATCGGGAATGAGGGGCGTCTCATTGACCATACGCACCTGGCAAATGACCGGCGACCGCTCCGGGAAGCTGCGTGAAGGATCCGGCCGGACCACGTCGGCGTTGACGCGCACGAGCTGAGGGAAACCCTGGGTCAGCATGCCGAAATATCCGCTCTGCAGCTTGCCGCCGGCGGCGTGGAATATCACGATTCTCGTACGACTCGAGACGGTGGGCAGAGCCTGTCCGAAGGCGCCTTCGAAAGACACGATGGGCACGCTGCGTCCGCTCCAGCTCACCAGGCCCGCGTACCAGGGAGGCGCGTTCGTCATTTCGGCCGGTGCTTGATAGCTGATAACTTCCGCCACGCAGGCGCGCGGCACGATCAGCCGTTCTCCGGCCAGCGGCACCAGAAGACTGTAGAGCTCATCACGCAGATCAGTCACGGTCCGTTACCGCGCGACTGCGATGCGGCGATTGACGAGCGGCTCGATGGCATCGAGCAACTGGCTTTCCTGGTACGGTTTGCCGAGATAATCGTCGACACCGAGTTCGATCGCGCGCGCCCGATGCTTCTCGCTCACGCGCGAAGTGATCATCACGATCGGAATATCCTTGAGGCGCGGGTCGTTGCGAACGTGCGCTGCCACTTCGTAACCGTCCATGCGCGGCATTTCGATATCGAGCAGGATGATATCCGGCAAATTGTCCTGCAGCAGCGAAACGGCGTCCACCCCATCCTTGGCCGTCAACACCCGCATGCCGTTTCGCTCGAGCAGCCGTTGAGTAACTCGCCGCACCGTGATCGAGTCGTCCACCACCAGCGCGAACGTGCGCCGGTCTCGCTGATCGAGCACCGTCGTTTCGGTCGTTTTGGCGCGCCACTCGGAACGCACCAGCGATCCCATGTCGAGAATGATGACGATTCGTCCGTCACCCAAGATGGTGGCGCCGGCGATGCCTCGGATTCCCGAGATCTGCGGCCCTAAGGATTTGACCACGATCTCGCGACTGCCCACCAGCTCATCCGTCACCAAAGCGGTCGAGTGTTCGCCGGCGCGTATCAGCACCACAGACATCGAAACATCCGATTCGGGTAGGCGCGTGGACCCGAGGCCGACAAACGACCCCAGTTGCTGAAACCGATATTTTTGACCGCCGTATTCGAACAGCGGCGCATCCTTGCCGAGATGCCGGGCCACGATGTTGCGCGGCAGGCGCACCACGCCCTCAACGGTTGCCAGCGGCAACGCATAGACTTCCTCGACGACCCGGACGATCAACGCCTGGCTGATTGCGAGCGTGAACGGGAGGCGGATGGTGAAGCGCGAGCCTTGGCCCGCGGTCGATTCGATGAACAAGCCCCCGCCCAATTTCTTGACTTCCGTGGCGACCACATCCATGCCTACGCCCCGGCCTGCAGCCTGAGTAACGTGCCCCGCCGTGCTGAAACCGGGCTCCAAAATGAGCTGCATGGCCTCTTCATCGGTGAGCTTTGCGTGCCGGTCGATGAGGTTGAGGGATACCGCCTTCTCGCGGATCAGTTTTACGTTGATGCCGCTGCCGTCGTCGGTGACCACAATCGCCACTTCCGCCCCGTCGCGCGTCAGGCTGACCGAGATTCGGCCCACATCCGGTTTGTTCAACGATGCGCGGCGTTCCGCGGGCTCGATCCCGTGAACCACGGCATTGCGCAGCATGTGCTCCAAGGGGGCGACCATACGCTCGAGCATCTGGCGATCGAGTTCCGCTGCGGCACCCTGAACCACCAACTCCGCTCGCTTACCGGTATCGTTTGCGGCCTGTCGTACCAGTCGCGTGAGGCGTTGGACGTGGCGTTGGAAGGGGACCATGCGCGTGCGCATCAAGCTGTTCTGCAATTCGGTAATCACGCGCGCTTGCTGCGTCAGCAGGTTCTGAGCCTCGCGGGTCAGCGTTTCCAACAGGCCTTGAATGCTGGCGACGTCACCCGACGTCTCGGACAGGGCGCGCGAGAACTGCTGCAGCGCAGAATATCGGTCGAGTTCCAGCGGATCGAAGTCGCTTCGGCGCGAATCTTCGTCATGATGCCGATTGAGCACTTGCGCTTCGGTCTCGATTTCCAATCCACGCAACTGCTCTTTGAGCCGAGTGACGGTGCGTGCCAACTCAGCCAAGTTGAAGTCGATCGAATTCACTTGCTGGTCGAGACGAGCGCGGAAAATGCTCACCTCACCGGCATTGTTGAGCATGGTATCCAGCAAGTCGGCATCCACGCGCGCCATTTCCACGCGCTCCGCGGGAACGCTCTCCCGACCCGGCAGCACGGGTGCGCTGCTGACTTCAAGATGCGATATGGAATCTTCGCTAATGGCAGGCGCCGTGGGGACGGGCGTGGCGAAGCTTGGCGCCGCAACGCTCGGCGTGGCAGCGACGCCCGGGGCGGCAACTCTAGGTGTGGTGACGCTTGGCGCGGCGACGACGTTCGGTGCGGCAACGCTCGGCATGGCGGCGAGGCTCGGCGCGACAACGCTTGGCGCAGCGGCGAGGCTCGGCGTGGCGGCGCTCGGCGCGTCAATTGAAGCAGTGTCGGTCGGTGCCCCTGCGGTCGCCGGCGCCGCCGGCTGAGGCGCAACCGACGCGTCGAGCAACGGGGCTAAGGCCGGCACCTCTGCTGCAGCAAGCGGGGGCGCGAAACCGGCCGAAGACGCAGCGGATGGGGCTAGCGGCGCGGCGCGCATGGCCAAACCGCGAATTCGAGCGAGCAGCGCCGTGGCGGCAGGAGGCAGCGTACCGGCACTCACCAAATCGCGCATCTGAGCCAGTTCGTCCAGGCTGGCCTGCATGACGGCGTGAGCTTGATCGTCGGCCGGCACCGCGCCCGTATCGATGTCGATGACCAGGGTTTCCAGTTCGTGGCTCAGATCGCCCATTGCGGTGATGCCCGCCATGCGCGCCCCGCCCTTCAAGGTATGCAATTGACGCTGCAGTTCCGCAACTCGATCCTTGTTCTTGCGGTCGCCATTCCACGCCGTCAATGAAATCTCGGCTGCCTCGAGCAGCTCAGTGGCCTCTTCGCTATAGATGTTGGCGATTTCATGATCGAACTCTTCGACCTCAGATCCTCCCGCCGCGTGCTCCAAGGTTGCGGGAGCAGGCGTCTCGGCGAGCTGCAACACGGGAATGATCACAGACGCGCCGGCGTCGATGGAGGCGCGTGCAAGTTCCGCATCAACCTCGATTTCGAGCTCGTGCAGTCGTCCGAGAAGCGCTGGTTGGTCGCCGAAAAATGAAGTGGATTCGTTGATATGGGAGACGACGTCATCGATGGCGCGCACCGCATCGGTAAGAGTCGCGATTCCGGTATCCGACAACCCATGGCCGCTATCGTAGACCTTGCGCATGACCTGATTGAGCGGCTCGGTGATGCGAATCCCATGGCGTGCTTCGGCCATCTTGGAACTGCCGCTCAAGGTATGGATGGCGCGATACACGGATTCGGGCAAATGATGCGGGGCAGGCTGATCTGCTCTCTTGTTCAGGTACTCACGAATTTCCGCTAGGTGGCTCGAAGTCTCCTTGCTGTAAATGTCATGCAGCATGGGATCCATGACCGGCGGCTCGTCGGCCGCAGAAGTCGCGGACTCGGCCGGTGCTTCCGTGTTCTCGGTGCCGGCCCAGTCGGTGTCGGGGCCCTCTGCGCCGGTGACCTCTGCACCCGCTCCCTCGATACCGGTTCCCTCGATGCCAGCATCGTCGGCCGGCTGATGCTCGGGCGACAGGCCGGTTGCGGCAGCGCTCGCGGTCACCACACCCGAAATCACGGCATCCTGCTCGGTTGACCAGTGCGACACACCCTCGTCGATATCCAGAGACCGATCAATCGAGTCGGGTACAACCGACGTAATAACCTCTGTGCCGGCCGGTTCGTAGACAGCACCGCGGTTGTCCCACGCCGCACTGGACACCGCCGACTCACCCGCGCCGGGCTGTCCTTCGCGGCCATCGGCAAAAGCAAACGCGCGCGCCATGATGTCGCTCGCTGAACCTGTGTTCTGTCGTCCTGTTTCCAATTGTTCGACCAGTTGCGGCAGCGCGGCCACCGCGTTGCGCAGCAGCACCATCATGCCCGGGGTGCGCGACAGGGTCTTGTCGATGATGCGATTCAGCAGATTCTCGATCGACCACCCGAATTCGGCTATCAGTCTGGCGCCAACCATGCGGCCGCTGCCTTTCAGTGTGTGGAAGCTGCGCCGCAGTACACCCAGGGATTCCTGGTCCATGGGATTTTGGTCCCACAGCGGGAAACCTCGTTGTATGGACGCGATTTCTTCCTTGGCTTCCTCGATGAACAGTTCCACGAACTGCGGATCGACGGCGTCAGGCTGCGGCGCCGCAACCAGCGGGTGCGTCGAGATTTGCGCGGCCCGCGACTCCTCGATGGCAATCGTGACATCGGGATCCAATCTCACGGTCTTGGCGATGTCGCCGCTCGGAAGATCCAGATTCGGCACGCGCGATGGGCTCTCCTCGACCAGCGCACTGATGCACATCTCGGCGTTATCCAGCATGTACCACGGATCGTTTCGCCCGTTTTGCAACGTCTCCATGTAGTACTCGATGCTCACGATGGCATCGGCGATGCGCTCGAGGCGCAGCGCGTCAGGAGCAGGCGCACCCGGTTCGATCAGCTTGCGCACCTGGCCGCCGATGGCATCCATCAATTCCACAGCCCGTCCTTTGCCCAGCATCAGGAGGCCCGCGGTGATCCCACGCAACAACTGCGGCACATTGTCCAGGCCCTGCGGCGGGAAATCGGAAGGTTTCTGTACGGAGACCGATACCGCTTCCTTGATGCGCGCCAGATTGACGATGCATTCCCGGAGCACCGCTTCGCTGACCTGACGGAATTCGTGGTCCTGATCCACGGGAAAATCGGGTCTCGTCGACGCGGCGGGCAATATCAGGCGAACCAGCTGATCGTCGAGACTGTCCTCGACCGACAGCAGCACGCCGGCAACTTGGACGAGCGCGGCTTCCGATGGCGTCTTGCCATCGGTGATGATTTCGGAAAGCTCCGAAACCTCTTGCTGGACGCGTTGCCGGAGCTCGCCGAGACCGAGGACACCGAGCGTGTCGCTGATCTTTTTCAGTAATTCGAGTTGTGGGATGAGTTCGTCGCTGCGTCCGCCGCCCCGTCGCACGAAGATATCGAAGACATCCTTTACCTTGGAAAGATCTTCTTTGATCGCGGCCGCAACCGTCCGCATCAATTTGACGCTGGGCGCCGAAAGACTCTCGCGCTCTTGCTCGATGGTGTCATCGACCGGCAATAGCTCGGAGAGTTTGAAGGACGCCCGCACTGCAGCGATCCGTCCGCCGCCGCTGGTTGCTCGGGCGATGTAATAGAGCAAGTTATTGAGCAGATCGATGGGCGGATTCTCGCAATAGCGCGCCTCACCGATTTCATAGAGCACTTTGATCTGCCGATCGGCTTGCCCCAGCAAGCGCTTCAGCGTGGCGCTGCCCTCGATCCCGTTCGCCCGCACCGCCTCCAAAAGCGCACCGACAACCCACCATAATTGGAATACCGGCTGGGTGGTCGCCACCTGCTCGAGCTTTTCGGCTACTTTCGCCAGAATTTCGAGATTCTGTACGGTTCGTTCGCCGCGAATGTAGCCCAGCAGGCCGACTTGAAATCGGGGCCGCAGCCGTCTCGCCCATTGCACCACCGTGATTGACGGTTCGTCTTGCTGCGATTGTGGTTGCGCGGGCTGGTCGGACTTGAGATTGAGGAGCAGCAGCGTCCCCTCGGACAACAGAGGGCTGCCGCGAACCGACCGTAAATCATTGAGTAACGGCAGCAATACCAGCGCGAGATCGCGGCCGCCGGATAGAACCCGCTCTAAGTACGTGGGCAACTGGACCCTCGCGCGCATGAGCGCATCGAGGCCCTCTATTTGCCGCTTTTGGTCGCTGCCAGCGACCAGGATGTACCGTGTGACGTGCTCCATTTCCTCCGATAGCAGCGCGGCTCCATAGACTTCGACCAGTCGCAGGACGCCATGCGCCAAATGCAACTGATCCGCGCATTTCTCGAGGAAGGCACTCTGATCGGTGCGTTCCGCATAGGCTTCCAGCGCGGCGCGCGCCTCATTGAGCGTCGCCGTCAGTTCTTTGGCGACGATGTGCAAGGTTTGAGAGCTGATGTCAGTCATGCCGGAATCTTCGGAAATCGGCGGCTAGGCGCCTACGCCGCTCGCCTTGCGCGGTCGGTCGGAATTGCCCAGGCTCACGGGACCGGGCGGCGTGGGCAGCACCGCCGGAGAGGGACCGACGGTGGTCGTGCCCTCGCCGAAATCGGGCAAACGGAAGCCGGCAACCGACTTACGCAGCTGCGCCGACAGGGCCGCGAGCTTCGCAATGGAGGTGGACGTGGTGGCGGATCCCTCGGCGGTTTGCGACGAGATTTCCCGGACGACTTGCATGTTCTTGGAGATGTTGCCCGACGCCACGGCCTGCTGCCGAGCGCTGGCGGAGATATTTTGCACCAAACTCGCGATCTGATTCGACACCTGCTCGATCTCTTCGAGCGCGGCGCCGGCGTTTTCCGCAAGCAAGGCGCCGCCTACGACGTCCGTGGTGCTGCGCTCCATCGACACCACGGCCTCATTGGTATCCGTTTGGATGGTGCGCACCAAAACCTCGATTTGCTTGGTGGCGTTGGCCGCGCGTTCGGCCAGCCGCTGCACCTCATCCGCCACCACCGCAAAACCGCGTCCCGCCTCGCCTGCCATGGAGGCCTGAATGGAGGCATTCAGGGCGAGAATATTCGTCTGCTCGGCGATATCGTTGATGAGTTCGACGATGTTGCCGATCTCCTGTGAGCTCTCGCCAAGGCGTTTGATGCGTTTGCTGGTCTCTTGGATGGTTTCGCGAATGGCGTTCATGCCGTCGATGGTGCGGCGAACGGCATCCCCGCCTTTATGCGCAATGTCGACCGAATGCCGGGCCACGTCGGAGCATCGCTCGGAATTCCCGGACACTTCCTCGATGGACGCCGCCATGTCCTCCATGGATTCGCTGGCGGCCGAAATCTGTCGGGACTGCGCCCCGCTCGCCTTCACCATGTGCGCCGCCGCGGCTTGGGTTTGCTTGGCCGCGCCGTCCAACTGAATTGCGCTGTCGTTGATGGTGGTGACGAGTTCGCGCAATGCCTCGATGGCATAATTGATCGAATCGGCGATCGCGCCGGTAATATCCTCGGTCACCGTCGCCTGCACGGTCAAATCCCCGTCGGCCAAGCTGGAAAGCTCGTCCAGCAAGCGCATGATGGCCTCCTGGTTGCGTTCGTTCTCGCGCACCCGAAGCTCGGTGCTGCGGCGCGCATTCACCGATTTCAGAAATACCCAGCTCAGCACGCCGAGCGAAACCGCGGATACCCCCAGCAGGATCAAGATCAGGGTCTTGTAGCCGGAACCGGAGTCCCGCGCCGGCGCCGTTTCGCCCATCCCTAAGGCCAGGCCGCCGGCCAATGCCGGCAGCGTCCGCGCCGCTATTTGCGCTTTCGACAGCGGTTCGGCGGCGCCGATTGCCTTGCGCACACTGGCGGCGAACTGCTGATTGCGCTGTACCACGGTCTTCAGGCGCTGCTCCGCGTCAGCACCGGTCACCCGCGACAACGCCAGGCCGGATTCTTCACCCGACAGGCCGCGCATCACCTGATTGAGGAATTCCAAGCTGTCCGCCAACCGCTGCGCCGTGGGCGCCGCGTCGCTCACGCCCGAACTCAAGCCGTTCAGTTCCTGTTGCACCCGTTGCACCGTAAGCTCGAACCGTTCCAAATAGCGGCTCATGCCCTCGAGCTTTTGCACCCCGACCGCGCTCGCCAGATCGCCCAGTTCCGACAGCAGTTTCGGTGCGAGTTCGCGTGCTTCCTGGTTGGAAATTTGCATGGTCTCCACCGCGGCCCGCGCTGACCCGACCTCGGTCGCGGCGTAGCTCACGTTGCTCCACGCCGGGTCGGCGGCCACCTTGGCATCCGGCAACGCGCCGCGCAGGCTGTTGATGCGCGCCGCGCTCTTCGCCAGTGCATCGAACGCGCTCGCCTCGCCACGCAGTGCGTTTTGTGCCTCGAAGGGCATGCGTTGCACGACGAAGGACAGTTGTTCGGCAGGTGCCGCGGGCAGCCTGGAGCCGGGCGTCAGCACGGTAAGCACCGCAGCGCCGGCCAGACACAGTACGGTCAGCGCCAGCAGCGGCGGCAACCAATTGGCTTTCGATGTCGTATTGTCTCGCGTACTCATTCCGTGGTTCCGGCAGCTTTAGCTCGCGGCCTGTAAAAAGCTCTGGCTCTCCACCAAACTCTTCAAACTCAGCACCGGCCATACCTCGCCGCCGCGCCGAAAGGCACCCGCCAGATAACTATCGCAGCGGATCACCGTCGGTGGCGGTTCCGAGTTGAACTCCGGTTCCGCAAAACGTCTAAATCCCAATACCTCATCGACCATGAGTCCCGCCGGAATTTCCCGGTGATTGACCACCACGATGCGGGTGTTTCGCCCCGCGGTGGTGGCGCCGCTGCCCAGAAACTGCCTGAGATCCAGCATCGGCAGGAGCTGACCCCGAATGTTGGCCAGACCCTTCACCCAATTCTTCGCGCCCGGGATTCGGGTAACGACCGCGGGGTAGCCCAAAACCTCCCGAGTTTCCTCGCGCGCGACCAGAAATGTCTCCCCGCCCATTCGGAACGCAACTCCCACCCATTCACGGCCGGCAGCCGCATCGGGAGCATTACCCGCGGTTATGGTACGACTTCGCTTCTCGAGTTCCTTGAGCAATTCGAACGGACGGTCGCGCAAGCTGCGCAAAGTGTCGTCCGTACCCGACATCGTGCCGGTCATGTGGCCAGCGCGGCCTGTGCTTTCTCGACCAGCGCCTGAGCCGACACCGGTTTGACCAAATAATCGACCGCTCCTTGACGCAGACCCCACACCCGATCCGTTTCTTGACCCTTGGTGGTGACCATGATGATCGGAATCAGACTGGTCTCAGGATCGTTGACGAGCATTCGCGTGGCCTGGTAGCCATTGACACCGGGCATGACGATATCCATGAAGATCAGGTCCGGCTTCATGGCCTTCGCTTTGCGAACGCCCTCTTCGCCGTTCTCGGCCGCCGCCGTCTTGAAACCATGCTTTTCGAGCGCCTTCTGCATGACAAAGACTTCGGTGGGTGAGTCGTCGACAATAAGAATCAGTGCCATTCGCGGATTCTCCGTCATTTCCCGACGTGTGCTTCGATAGCGCCCAGCAGCTCATCTTTGGTGAACGGCTTCGTCAAATAATGTTCCGACCCCACAATACGGCCTCGGGCCCGGTCGAACAAACCGTCCTTGCTCGACAGCATGATGACCGGAATCTGCCTGAACACTTTGTTGTGCTTGATGAGCGAACAGGTCTGGTAGCCGTCGAGCCGTGGCATCATGATGTCCACGAAGACGATGTCGGGTTGATGATCGGCGATTTTGGAGAGCGCGTCGAACCCGTCGACAGCGGTAAAGACCTCGCAGCCTTCCTTGGTCAACAGCGTTTCGGCAGTGCGTCGGATCGTTTTGCTGTCGTCGATCACCAGAACTTTCAGTCCCGTGAGTTTCGGCTTGCCGGTAGTGATCGTGCTCTCCATGAAACTGCCCCTGGGGGGACGAAGGTACGCATTCGTAGGTGCTGGAATCTTCTGACTTTTTAACATATCCGGGGCCCGCAAGCCACGGTACGGGGTCGACATTTCGAGGCAATAGCGTGTAAACATCGGTGGCGTGGTTCACAGTTTTCTCAAGAACACGGATATGACGGCCACGGCGTCCGCGTGGGCTAGACTGCGGCGTCCCAATCAATCTTTGAGCCCTCCAGAGGATCGAGCATGTCTTCCCGAGTCCGTCTCGTCGTGGTCATGGACCCCATCGAACAAATCAAGCCGGCGAAGGACAGCACCCTCGCCATTCTGCTGGCGGCACAGGCGCGCGGCTGGGAACTGTTCTACGCGGAACAGAAGGATCTTTACTTGCGCGACGGCGTAGCCTGGGCCCGTCTCGCGGCGCTCGAGGTCTTCGACGATTTGCGAGCTTGGTTCACGCGCGGCGCGGCATCCATCGCCAGACTAGGCGACTACGACGTGATTCTGATGCGTAAGGATCCACCGTTCGACACCGAATACATCTACAGCACCTACATCTTGGAGCGCGCCCAAACCCAAGGCGCCCTGGTCTGCAATAGCCCACAGGGGCTGCGCGATATGAACGAAAAGGTATACACGGCTTGGTTTCCCGAATGCTGCGCCCCGACGCTGATTACGCGCGATATGCACGACATGAGCGAATTCCTGCGCGAACACGGTAAAGCGGTCTGCAAACCCCTCGATGGGATGGGAGGGCGCTCGATTTTCGTGCTCGAACAAGGCGACAAGAACCGCAATGTCGTATTCGAAACCTTGACTGAATATGGCACTCGCTATGCCATCGTGCAGCGCTACCTGCCGGAGATCGTGACGGCTGGCGATTGCCGGGTGATTCTGGTCGACGGCGAGCCCGTGGCCTTCGCACTCCAGCGCATGCCCGATGCGGGCGACCACCGCGGCAATCTGGCGGCGGGAGCCCGCGCCGAGAGCCGACCGCTCAATGATCGCGACCGCTGGCTGTGTTCCGTCATCGGGCCTAAACTCAAGGCGGCCGGAATGATCTTCGTCGGCCTGGATGTGATCGGCGACTATGTTACCGAAATCAATGTCACCAGCCCCACGGGCATACGCGAACTGGACAAGAAACATGGTGTCGACATTGGCGGAATGCTGGTGAGCGCGATTTCGAGGACCCTGGACGCCGCGTGAATTCCGAACTGCTGCAAGCTGGCCTGCCGCCCACCAACGATCGCATGCTGACGACGTGCTTCTTGGCGGCCCTGTTCCACGGAATCGTGATATTGGGCGTCACCTTCAGCTCGCCGCGCAACGATGGCGGGGGTCCCGATGCTCCCGCGCTGGAAGTGGTGCTGGTCAACGAACAGGCCCCGAAGGCGGCAAGCAACCGGAACGCTCGGTATGTCGCTCAGCGCACCCAGCTAGGTTCCGGCAACACCTTGAACGACGAGCGGGCATTGATACCTAAATCGTCTCCGGTGTCGGTCGACCGGCCGGGGAGCGCCGGCGGTGAAGGCCTGACGGCGTTACCAGCCGGCCAAGACATGGGCGATGACGAATTGGTGGCCACGCATGCTCCGGCGGTGAGGATTCTGTACTTTGCCGCCCCCAGCGCCGCCAAAGAAGCGTCCCAGATGCCGGAATTGCTCGAAAAGAGACCGGACCTTGGCATGACGCCCAACGACGAGGGAGTCGAACTGCGCATGCGCGGCGAGTCCAAGAACCAGCTATGGATCGCGGCGGATACCCGGGAATCCGACGTCGCGGTGTATCTCGACAGCTGGCGGCGCAAGATCGAGCGCGTGGGCACCATGAATTTCCCGGATGTGGCACGACGCAAGAAACTCTCGGGTACCCCAGTGATCGAAGTGACCATCGGAGCCGACGGCAAGCTGCTTCAGACCGTGGTCCGCCGCAGCAGCGGCCATGCCGAAATCGACGAGGCCGCCATGCGAATCTTGAAGTTAGCCGCCCCCTACGACCCGTTTCCGAGCGCCTTGATTGCGAAGCACGATGAAATTCGAATCGCGTATGAATGGCAGTTTCTCGGCGGTGCGGCACAAGGCTCCAGTGTGTTTTACGCCGAGCCAGCCGCCCCCGGCGCCACCCCGCAATCACAACCCTGACTGTTCATCGGACACCATATGAGCGATTCGGGTTATCTGACCAATCAGCTGCTGATCGCCATGCCGGCGATGGGCGACCCCAATTTCGCTCAAACGGTTGCGCTCGTGTGCGACCACAGCGCGCGCGGCGCTCTCGGGCTGATTCTCAACAAGCCGCTGTCGATGCGAATGGGCGAGATATTCGAGCAACTCGAAATCGAACTCAGGGCAGGCCCCCTGAGCGAACGCCACGTGCTCCGGGGCGGCCCAATGCAAACGGATCGCGGCTTCGTCGTTCATCGAGCCGGCGGCGAGTGGGACTCGACGCTGAAGGTTTCCAGCACCATCCACGTCACCACCTCGCGGGATATTTTGGCGGCGATGGCGCGCGGCCAGGGGCCCGAGGAGGCTGTCGTCGCGTTGGGATACGCGGGCTGGGACGGCGGTCAGTTGGAAGATGAAATTCGGGCGAACGCCTGGTTGAGCGCACCGGTCGAGTCCGGGATCATTTTCGACCTGCCCTTCGAATCTCGTTGGCATGCCGCCGGCCGGCTGTTGGGCGTCGACCTATCCCGCATCAGCCCGATCAGCGGCAATGCCTGAACCGGCCGTGCCGCACGGTCCCGGCGGAGCCGCTCCGCAACTCGTCATGGCATTCGATTTCGGACGCCGGCGAATTGGTGTCGCATGCGGTGATACCTTGAGTCGCACGGCGAGTCCGCTCACCGGAATTGCCAACACCGCCGCGGGGCCGCGCTGGGATATGGTCGATTCTCTGGTGCGGGATTGGCAGCCGGCCCTGATCGTGGTCGGCCTGCCGTATAATGTCGACGGTTCCGAGAGCGGGATGAGTCAGACCGTCCGCGGCTTCGCCGACCAGCTTGGCCGGCGGTATGCATTGCCGGTGCGTCTGATCGACGAACGCTATTCGTCACTGGAAGCTGAAACTCGCCTCAAATCGGCGCGAGAATCCGGGTTACGCAAGCGCCGCGTGGGGAAGGCGGACGTGGATGCCGCGGCGGCATGCGTCATATTGGAACGCTGGTTAGTCGAATCAACATGAGGCGCACATGCGATCACAACAAGATAGCGCGGGGGGCCTGCGCCACCTCATCACGCTCGAGGGACTGACCCGCGACACCCTGGCCGGCATCCTCGACCGGGCCGAGAGCTACCGCCGGTTGCCCGGGCAGCCTGCCTACGAGGGACGCGAGCTTGCCGGCGTCACCGTCGCCAACCTCTTTTTCGAACCCAGCACTCGAACGCGCGCCTCGTTCGATCTCGCCAGTCGACGGCTGGGCGCGCATGTCCTCAATCTCGACCTGCACTCGAGCTCGCGCGCCAAGGGCGAGACCATGTTGGACACGATTTATACGCTCGAAGCCATGAACACGGATGTGTTCGTCATTCGCGATTCCGAAGCGGGAATGCCGGAGTTCCTGATCGACCACGTGGCGCCGCACGTATCGGTGATCAGTGCCGGGGAAGCGCACATGTCCCACCCCTCGCAAGGGTTGCTGGATGCGCTGACCATACGCACTCACAAACGCCGTTTCGCGGGACTGAAGATCGCCATCGTCGGCGACATCAAGCACTCTCGAGTCGCGCGTTCGACGGCGTACGCCGTGATGACTTTGGGTACGGCCGACGTCCGGCTCGTTGCACCGGAAGCTCTGCTGCCGTCGGAAAGCGAATTTCGCGGCGCGCGGCGTTTTACGCGCATCGAAGACGGCATCGCCGCCGCGGACGTGGTGATGATGCTCCGCATTCAGAAGGAAAGAATGGCGCAAAGTGCTTCGCTCGACGACGCCGCCTATTTTCGCGATTTCGGACTGGATGCCAAACGCCTGAAGCTTGCCTCTCCCAACGTACTCGTCATGCATCCGGGTCCGATGAACCGCGGCGTCGAAATTTCCTCGGAAGTTGCCGATGGCCCGCGCTCGGTCATCCGTGAACAAGTCAACAACGGCGTTGCCGTGCGCATGGCGGTGCTGGCATCCATCGCGGCCACTCTCACACGTCATCGCAAGCCGCTCTGACGCCCGAATCGGATCCGGTACATTCGGCGAACAATAATATGAATAGTTTTGATCTCGATATTTTGCATTTCCTCAATCAATTTGCCCATCAATCGCGAATGCTCGATGGAATGATGGGCGCGATGGCTTCCCAAGCCCTGTTCAAGGGTTGGTTTATGGTGCCGTTATTCTGGTGGGCCTGGTTCACGCCCGGGAAGGCAAACTCCGTCAATCGAGAGATCGTGGTGGCGACTCTGGCAAGCGCGGTTCTCGCCGTCGTGGTCGGCAGACTGCTTGCGGATTATCTGCCGTTTCGAACCAGACCCTTACAGACACCTGAAGTTGGTTTCGTTTTGCCGTACGGAGCCGCCGCCGACTCCCTCCGAAGCTGGAGCTCCTTTCCAAGCGATCATGCCATGGTGTTTTTCGCGATGAGCACCGGCCTGTGGTACGTCTCCAGAACCCTGGGCGCAGGCTCGACATTGTACGTGGCATGCATCATCGCGTTGCCACGGGTTTACATGGGATATCACTACCCCACGGATATCATTGGCGGAGCGCTGTTCGGCATTCTTTTCGCGTATGTTGCAAATCTCGAGCGCGTCAGATCAAGACTGGCCGCGCCTGCGATGAAGTGGCTGGACGTGCATCCCGCGTCGTTCTACACATGTTTTTTCCTATTCAGTCAGGGGCTGGCCACCCTCTTCGATCCAATCCGCAAGCTCGCCACTTTTTTGCGATCGCTCATAGGTTAGCGCCGGCACCTTACTATTAGGTTAGCGCCTGCATCTTGCCGTGCAGCATCGCTCCGCCTCCTCGCTATGTTGGCTACCGCACGGTCGGGGGACCCGACAACCTGTATCACTGACGGGTCGAGTTGGCTTTTTTTGCGCAAAGCCCCTCTTCTTTCATGATCGGCATGTAACCTGACGAGGTGCATCCATTCTTGGAATGGATTCCATGAAAACTAAATTGTCACTCATTCGGACTATGCAGTTTGGGTTCGGCGCGGCCCTGGCCATTCTCCTGGTCATCGGCGTCGTTGCCTTGTTGCAACGTAACCTGGATACCGAGCGGCGCCTTCTCGAGGCCTGGACCGCGCTCGGTTTGGGAAGCGTCGTGGCATTATTGATCGCCGGCTTGGCTGGCTGGAGAGTGCCACGCACCTATGCGGCGCGCGGACGCGCGGACGGCGCATTTCTCAAGAGCGAAGATCAACTTAGGATTCTGATCGAGGGCGTGCAGGACTATGCCATCTTCATGCTCGATCCACAGGGAACGGTGGTCAGCTGGAATGCCGGAGCCGAACGCATCAAGGGCTACAAAGCGGATGAGATCATCGGGCAGAATTACTCCCGCTTCTATCCCCAAGAAGACATCGCTCTAGGCAAACCGGAAGAGGCGCTGCGAATCGCCGCTGCGAGCGGCCGGACCGAAACAGAAAGCTGGCGCGTGCGCAAGGACGGATCGCGGTTCTTGGCGAATTTCGTCATCACGGCGGCACGCAACTCCTCCGGGACTCTGCTGGGTTTCTCCGAGATTAGCCGTGACGTCACCGAGCGCCAGGAGACTGAGGCGAAGTACCGCGGACTTCTGGAAGCGGCTCCCGATGCCATGGTGGTGGTGAACCAAGCCGGTGAGATCGTACTGCTGAATCTTCAGGCGGAGAAGCAGTTCGGTTATCACCGCGATGAGCTCGTGGGGCAGCGGGTCAAGAACATCATTCCGGAAGGCTTTGCGGAGCGACTGATTGCCGACGGTACTCGAACCGCGGTTGAGGCGCTGGCACAGCAAATCGGTACGGGGATTGACCTGCTAGGGCGCCGCAAAAATGGCAGCGACTTTCCGATCGAGATCATGTTGCGCCCACTGGAAAGCGCCGACGGCATCCTGGTGACGGCGGCGATTCGCGATATCACCGAACGTAAAAAGTCCGACGAGTTTTTGTTGAAGACGGTGGGCGAACTGAAGCGTTCCAATGACGAGCTGGAGCAGTTTGCGTACATCGCATCACACGACCTTCAGGAGCCGTTACGCATGGTGGCGAGTTACACGCAGCTCCTGGCCAAGCGCTACCACGGGCGTCTGGACTCGGATGCGGATGAGTTCATCGCCTATGCAGTAGACGGGTCCAATCGCATGCAACAGTTGATCGAGGATCTGCTGGCCTACTCGCGCGCCGGTATGGACGGTAGGGCGCTCCAAAAGATTTCCAGCGACAGGTCCTTGCAAAAGGCACTTGCGAACTTACGCCTGACGATTGAGGAGACCGGTGCGCTGGTGACTCACGATTCGCTGCCGGATATCACGACTGATGACACGCAATTGACTCAGGTGTTTCAGAACCTGGTCGGCAATGCCATCAAGTACCGCAGCGCCGAAGTCCCTCGCATACATGTCTCCGCCGCGGCAAACGGCGGCAATGAATGGATCTTTTCCGTACGCGACAATGGTCTAGGGATAGACCCTAAATACTTTGCAAGGATCTTCGTCTTATTTCAGCGATTGCATGGACGGGACGAATTCGATGGCACCGGCATAGGCTTGGCCATCTGCAAGAAAATGCTGGAGCGGCTCGGCGGGAGAATCTGGGTCGAATCGCAACCGGAACAGGAAAAGGGCTCGACCTTCCACTTTGCCCTGCCGCAAGGAGTTGGCACATGACACAATCGATGCGAATCCCCGCCGCACCCATCGAAGTGCTGTTGGTCGAAGACAGCCCGGGCGACGTCCGCCTCACACGGGAAGCGTTGAAAGACACCAAGGTGCAAGTCAGCCTGCACGTCGCATCGGACGGGATAGAGGCAATGGCTTTTCTGGAACGCGAGGGAGTACACGTCCATGCTCCTCGCCCGGACCTGATCCTGCTCGATTTGAATCTTCCCAAGAAGGATGGCCGGGAGGTTCTGCAGGAAATCAAACAGAGTGTGGCTTTGAAGAGCATCCCTGTCGTGATCTTAACCACCTCTGCGTCCGAGACCGATGTCCTGCGCAGTTACCAGCTGCATGCGAACTGTTACATCAGCAAGCCGGTGGACCTCGACGGTTTCCTCAAAGTCGTGCAGAGCATCGACAATTTCTGGCTCTCCGTGGTCAAGCTGCCGCACGAGGCGCCCTCATGAAAAAAAAGGCGCTTCACGTTCTTCTGGTCGAAGATAATTCGGGGGACGCCCGTTTACTGCGTGAAATGTTCAGGACGGAGAGTGCGGACAGTTTCGAATTGACCCATGTCTTGCGCCTGAGCGAAGCGCTGGTTCTGCTTGCGAAAGGCGGCATCGACATCGTCCTGTTGGACATGGGGCTGCCGGACGGACATGGTCTCGACACCGTGCGGCGCGCGCATGCGGTGGCCCCCGAGATACCGCTGATCGTGCTCACCGGCATGGACGACGAAGCGCTGGCCGCCGAAGCGATGAAAGAAGGTGCACAGGATTACTTGATCAAGGGGCAAATCGAAAATCGCGCGCTACCGCGGGCTCTGCGCCATTCGATCGAGCGCCAACGCATGCAAACGGAAACCGACTTGATTCGCACCCATCAAATGCAGTTCAAGGATGAGTTCCTCTCGCACGTGTCGCATGAGCTTCGTTCACCACTGACCGCAATCCATCAATTCGTGACCATCCTGCTGGACGGTTTGGCCGGCGACTTGAAATCAGACCAACGCCAGTACCTGGACATCGTCCTCCGAAACATCAAGCAGCTGGATTCGATGATCAATGATTTGCTCGAGGTCACTCGAGTGCAGGCGGGTAAACTCATCATCGAGCTGCAATCCACCTCGGTTGCCGATGCGATCGTCTTCGTCGTCAACACGCTGCAGGGGGCCGCCCAGGCCAAAGGGATCACTCTCTATCCCGACATCGAGCACGGTTTGCCACTGGTGTGCGCCGACCCCACCCGCATTCGACAAATCCTCATCGTCCTAGTCGACAACGCCATCAAGTTCACCCCAGCCAATGGCGCGGTAAGGGTTAAGGCTCGTACGTTCGACGGCGATGCCAATCGACTGGTCCTGGAAGTGTCAGACTCCGGATGCGGCATCAGTCCGGACATGACCGAGCGGATATTTGAACGACTCTTCCAGGCGCCCGACCTGGCTTGGGCCGGTCGAAAGGGCCTCGGTCTGGGCTTGTACATCTGCAAAGAACTGGTGACACGTCAGGGGGGGCGGATTTGGGCCAGTAGCGCTCCTGGAGAAGGCGCGGTCTTTTCCTTCACATTGCCCATTTTCTCCCTGCCTGAATTGATCGCGCCTGCCCTGCGGCATGAGCGACATACCGAAGGTCCTTTCACGCTGGTGGTGACGGAGTTGGCTTCGCAGACGGGTTGGCTTTCCGATGAAGTGCGCGCAGAGCATTGTCGCGGCGTCCGCGATCTTCTGCACCGGTGTTTGCATTCGGATCTGGATGTTCTATTGCCCAAGATGGGCTCGACGGGAGCCGCGGAGCTTTTCTTCATCGTGATCGTTACCGACACAATTGGCACTGAGGCCATACTCAAGCGGATTCGGGAACAATTTAATGGTCGTGATCGGATCCTGCAGGCGGGATTGACCCTGTCGACCGTTGCCCGGTCACTCGATGCGATCAAGCAAAGCGCGGGCGAGTCCATGGAAACCTACCTGGAAAAGGCCTCGACTCAAATTCAAGCAATCATGAACGAGGAAATCTCGTCGAGGATGGTGGAAAATGGGACTTAAGAAAATCCTCATCGTGGATGATGACCCGGATGTACGCCAAGGGATGCATGTGCGCCTCAAGGGTAGCGGTTACGATACCTGCTTTGCGGCTGATGCACTCTCCAGTATCGCGGTGGCACGCAAGGAGGCGCCGGATTTGATTATCCTCGACCTCGGTCTTCCTGCGGGCGACGGATTTCTGGTGATGGAACGGCTCAACAGACACCCTTTTCTGGGGGTGATCCCGATCATTGTCGTGTCCGCTCGCGACGCTCGCGCCAATCAAGAACGCGCGATCAAAGCCGGTGCAAACGCCTATCTGCAAAAGCCCGTGGACAATACCGAACTCTTGACGGTGATTCGAAAGGCTCTGGGAGAACACGCGCCGCCGGATGAACCTATCCTCGCCTGACCTTGGGCCGCAGCTTTCGAGTGGTCAATTTGGGACGCCGCTTCCGCTCACCAATACCTGATCAGAATTGCACGCCGGTTCACAGCCCAGGGGCGGTGGCTCGTTGATGACCAGCCAGTAGAGCCCCAGCAACTTTGCTGCATCGACAAATTGAATGAAGTCGACCGGCTTGCGGATGAAGCTGTTTGCGCCGAGGTCGTAGCCTTGAATGACATCTTTCTGTTCGTTGCTGGAAGTCATAATGACAACCGGCAACCGTCTTGTCCGCTCATCGGCACGCATGCGCCGCAGAACTCCCAAACCATCGAGTTTGGGTAGTTTCAAATCCATCAGCACCACCTGCGGCATGACCGCCGGGTCCCGACCCGCGTGACGGCCGGTGGCAAAAAGATAATCGATGGCTACCTCTCCGTCGCCGGCCACCACGATTTCGTTGGCGATATTGGCCTTCTCGAATGCGCGCAGAGTAAGCTCTACGTCGTCGGCCCTATCCTCCACGAGTAGAATGATGTGATTGCGGTTCATCGGTGAGCTCCATGTCTGGCGTACGGAATCGTGAAATAAAAGGTCGCGCCCCGATCGACTGCGCTGTCTGCCCGAATGCGTCCGCCGTGGCGATCGATGATCCGGTGCACCGTGGCGAGCCCGATCCCCGTTCCCGGGAACTCCAATTCGGTGTGCAGGCGCTGGAACGGACTGAAGAGCTTTTCGGCATAATTCATGTCGAAGCCGGCTCCATTGTCACGAACAAAGAACGCGGTGACCCCGTCCTGCTGCTCTGCTCCCACTTCGATCCGGGCCTCCAACACTTTCGAGGTAAACTTCCAAGCATTACCGAGCAAGTTCTCGAATACCACGCGCATGAGCCCGCCGTCTGCCTCCGCGGTGAGTTGATCTTCGACGCACACCGCCACCTGTCGACCGGGGTCCTTCCTCCTCAACTCCTCTGCCGCTGAGCGGGCGATGCCGGAGAGATCAACCCGGTCGCGTCTGAGATCGGCGCGGCCAATCCGAGAGAGAAGCAGGAGGTCGTCGATGAGTTCGCCCATGCGCTGCGCCGACTCACGCACCCGGAGCAGGTAGTCCTGCCCTTTCGCATCCAGCTTGCCTGCGTGGTCCTCGAGCAACAACTTACTGAACCCATCGATGCTACGAAGTGGAGCGCGGAGATCGTGGGATACCGAGTAGCTGAATGCCTCGAGTTCGCTATTCTTGCTCTCCAGCTCTTGGACAAAAGCGGCGCGCGCTTCCGCAAGTTCCCGAGCGGAGTTTGCAATAACCACTTCACGCTCCTTTTGCAGAAGCTGTTCACGAATATTGCGGTTCTCGTCCTCGAACTGCTTTCTCCGAAGTTGGGCCCGCAGTCGCGCGAACAGAACCTCGTGATCACCTGTTTTGGCGATGTAATCATCGGCACCGGCATTGATGCCCTCGACCATGGAGTCCTGCTCCTTGAGGGCCGTGTGCATCACCAGGGGGATGTCGCGCCACGCAGCTGAGCCTTTGATGCGACGGCAGGTGTCCTGCCCCGAGAGCCCCGGCATCATGAGGTCGAGGAGAATGCAGTCCACGGCTTGAACCGACAGCAGCTCCAGCGCCTCTTCCCCGGAGCGCGCAGGAATCACATCGTAGCCCTGCTGCCGGAGCTGTTCTGCAACTTCATGAAGATACGTAAGGCTGTCATCCACCGCCAATATTTTCTTGGGTCCGAGCAGGCTCGAAGTGGTTCCCGCCGGAAATGGCGATCTGGCAGAGCGCAAGGCGGCGGTCACGCGGGCGAGAATTATCTGAGTGTCCTCTTCCTTCCGGATGTAGGCATCTGCGCCGGCATCCAGAGCATCCAGCTCACCACTCCGTTCTTCAGACCCGGTCAGCAGGATACACGGTGTACTCCGTAGAGCAGCGTCGGCCCTGACGCGGCGGATTACCGTTGAGCCATCGATGCCGGGAAGCACGCCATCGACCACGATGACGGCGGGGCGCACAGCCACCGCCGCGCGGAGGCCGTCCTCTCCCGTTCGCGCAGTCACGACCGCATAACCGGATGACTCCAAGATGGACTTCAGTTCTTCGCGAAAAGTTGGGCTATCGTCGATGATCAGAACCGTCGTTGATCTCTCCTCACCGGGTCCCGGTGCTTTTTTTCGCAGCAGCTCCAGAGCACGCGCGACCACGTAGGACTGATCGTACGGCTTTCCGACATACTCATCCGCGCCCGTCTTGAGTCCGCGGATGCGATCGTGCACTTCCGCCTCAGTGGACAACAGCATCACAATGGTACTGCCCGTATCTGGCATGCTTCTTATTTCCCGAAGCAAGTCGATTCCGTCCCCATCCGGAAGGAGGACATCGAGGACGATGAGAGCAAAGGATTCCGTCAAAATGGCGGCGCGCGCCTCTGTCATCGTGGCACACAGCGTAGTTGCGATTCCAGCCGATTCGAACGCCTCACCTAGATCCATGCGGACGGTAAGGCTGTCGTCAACGATGAGCACCTCTGGCGTCATGCCTTGCTCCTTATTTCCGTTTCGCGGGCCATCGCGGCCAGTGCCACTGGAATTTGGTCCAGAGAAAGAACGCGATCGACCGCGCGCATCTCGATGGCTTCCCTGGGCATACCAAAGATAATGGAAGACGCCTCGTCCTGCGCAATCGTGAGGGCGCCGGCATGCCGGAGCGCAAGTAAGCCAGTGGCACCGTCCCTGCCCATGCCAGTGAGAAGGCACGCGGCGGTTTCTGGACCGTGCTCTCTAGCGAGAGACTCGAAAAGCACGTCCACCGACGGCCGACAGGAATTGCGCTCGGGTTCGCGAGTGAGTCGAAGCTTTCTACGCTGGACCACCAGGTGAAACCCCGGCGGAGCCATCACGACACCCACCTGACCAAGAGTCGGTAGTGAGTCGCCGTCCGTGGCGCAGCGCACCGGCAGCGGGGACTGGTCATCGAGCCACTCCGTAAACGCGGCACCGAAGGATTCACCAAGGTGGATGACGAGCAGGATCGGGATCGAAAAACCCGCCGGAAGCGCCCTCAGTATTTCCACCATCGCTGCTGGACCGCCCGTCGATCCGCCAATGGCGATGAGGGTCTTTCGTGCTCCCCCATTGCAGGATTCGAAACTCGCGGGACCGGCGCGGGTTCGCGCCGGGGGCCCAAGTTTTCCGCGAATATGGGTAATGACGCGTATCCGAGAGACGATTTTCACCGCCGAAATCAAGCCTTGTTCCCAAACACCGTCCAAATCAGTACCGGTCGGCTTCTCGAACACATCCACGGCGCCCGCGGCGAGTGCATCGTAAGTCTTGTAGAGTTCTCCGCGATTTGTCGACGAGGAGACTATCAGTATGGGAGTCGGAAAGTAGGCCATCACGTGTTCCGTGATCGCCACGCCGCTCATTATCGGCAGCATCATATCGAGCGTGATCACATCGGGGCGCAAGGTTCGGCACAACTCGATGGCGCGCTCGCCGTCCTCGGCTTCGCCGACTAGTTCTAGCTCGGGATCGGTACGCAAAACCTCGACCAAGTGGTTGCGAGCGGTGAGTGAATCGTCGACGACGAGTATGCGTATTTTCGGCACGCTCTATTCCGTGAGCTCGTGAATCATTCGAAGCAGGTTCCCCTGGTCGAACTCGCTCTTGACGACGTAGCCGCGCGCGCCCACCTGTTCCCCGCGCCGGCGGTCCTCGATCGCGCTGCGCGAGGTCACTAGGATCGCGGGAACCGTACGAAGATCTGTATCGGCCTGCGTGCGAGACACGAACTCAAAGCCATCCATGCCCGGCATTTCGACGTCAACCAAGAAAAGGCCGAACTGTCTAAGCCGCGCCTTCTCGAGCGCTTCCTCGCCGGAAGTCGCAACATCCACCTCGTACCCCGCCGATTCGAGAATGCTCTGCTCGAGCATGCGTGTGGTAAGCGAATCATCGACGACGAGTACGGAGGCGCGTTTCACGGGGACCCGCTCGAGACTGGCGGCCCGTTCGAGTTGCGCCGCGGCCACCAACCCTTCGGGATCTAGAACCAACTGGGGATTGCCTTCGGCATCCAGGGACGCTCCCGCCACAACTGCTGTCGCTCTGCTCAAGGAAGGCAGAGATCTCACAACGACGACGGTCGTACCCAGCAGCCGATCGACACCAATGGCGGCCATGCCGGAGGATGCCTCGAGGATGACCGCGGACCAGAAGCGGCGTTTCGAGTCGGCCGGCTTCCTTTTATGCAACGCGCTTGGCAGCGGCAAAAAAGGAATGACTGTCCCTTCGTAGACGATCGAGTCCCTTTCCGCCGAACGGGCAATCTCATGATCCGCCACCCGCATGGTTTGGCGGATCGCATCAAGGGGTAACGCGGCAACCGTCCCACCGGCATCGACTTCCAGTGCGTCCAGGGAGGAGAGCGACACAGGAACACATATTTCCAGCGCAGTCCCCTTCCCCGCTTCACTCCGCACTTGAACCTCGCCATTGAGCCGTGCGGCCGTTTCGCGGACGACGTCGAGGCCGATGCCCCTGCCGGAAACCTGGTCCACCGCGCCCATGGTGGTAACACCCCCTTTCATGATGAGTTGGACGGCCTCTTCCATTCCTAGGCGGTCCGCATCCGGAGCCGCGGCCAGCCGCAAGCGAACGGCGGCGCGCCGCACTGCGTCGACATCGATACCTCGTCCGTCGTCGGTACAAATGAAGGCCACGCGATTTCCACGCCGTTCGACCCGCAACGCGACACGGCCTTGGAGGGGCTTGCCGGCCGCGGCACGTTCTGGCGGCGACTCGATGCCATGGGCTACCGCGTTTCGAACCACATGCGGCAGAGCGACCCGAAGGGCTGCGAGCACGTGTGCGTCCAAGCGAGTGGCACCGCCAAACGATTCGAACAACACTTGTTTTTGCAGCGACTGGGCCGCGTCGCGAGCAGTTCGCTCGAGCAGCGCGAAGAGGGTGGACACGGAAACGAGGCGCAAGCGGTTGGTCGCATCACGCACCTGTGTAAACTCGGCTTCGACCTCATCGATGCCCGCGGCGAAGCTGTGCTCGAGGCGCTCGAGGTGATTGCGAAGCTCCTCCGCCGTTATGCGAAGCTTCGCACCGGTGGGATTCGGTCCTCCCTGGGCTTCGAATTCAAGTTGCTGAGTTAGATTTCCGACCAGGTCGCGGGCCAGTTGCCGCGCTCGCTCCACGGTTTTCACTTCGCGCCGAAGCGCAGTGAGCCGCACCGAAGCCTCCGATACGCCATTGAGGAGCGTTTCCATCTCCTCTACCTCCACGCGTACGGTTGCAAAGAGTTCTTCGGCGATCGGCCGCGCTGTTTCACCTTTTGGCGCCGCGCTCGGCAAATCGAGAGACGCCACTTTGGCCGCGATCAGGTCGAGGGTGCCCAATACTTGGTCGATACGCTCCTGCGGAATCGGGCTATGCCCCTCGCGGTAGGGTGCGAAGGCGTCTTCGATGGAATGCGTGAGCTCGGCAATACCGGACTGTTTGACTACGCGAGAGGCGCCCTTGAGCGTATGGGCGAAGCGCAGCAGCCGCCCAACCAAATCCCTTCCACGTTCGCCGCGCTCCATTTCGAGTACCGCAGCGCTGAGCCCCTCCAGGAGTTCGCGAGCTTCAATTCGGAAGTACTTGTATTGATCTTTTGCCATTCGTCATGCACGCGCATTCGCTTGAACGAGCCTCAACAGATCGCGCGACAATCCGGCCAGTTGCCCTGCGGTTTGCGTGGTCTGGTTCGCGCTTATTTCCGCTTCTTGACTCGCTTTGGCAACTTGTGAGACCGCCACGTTGACTTGCTCGACGGCCGTGGACTGCTGTTTCGTACTGAGTTCGATTTCTCTCGCAGCCTGGGTGGTGGTGCCCACCAACTCCGTAATTTGCTTCAGCGCGGCGGTCACTTCCACAAATTGCCGGGCACCCAGGTCTACTGCCTTGGACCCACCCTCCGTTGCCATGACGGTGGTATTGACAGCGGAGCGGATTTCCTCGATCAGCACTCGAATCTCCTTCGTCGAGCCGCCCACACGATCGGCGAGCTTGCGAATTTCATCCGCAACCACGGAAAATCGCTTTCCCGCATCTCCCGCACCGGCGGCCTCGATGGTCGCATTGATGGCCAGAATGTTGGTCTGCTCGGCCAATTCGTTGATGATTTCCAGAATTCCCCCAATCTGCTGGGATTTCTTCCCCAGGTCGAGCATGTGCGTAACGATCAAATCCACCTGCCGTTTGATGCCGCTCACTGACTCGTGCGTTTTCTGTACCGTCTGGTCGCCGGCCCGCGCCGCCGATGAAGTTTCTTCGGCCACGTGGGAGACTCGCTGCGCGCTCTCGGCGATTTGCCGCGAGGTCGCCTGGAGTTCGGTGATGGTCGTGTTGATTTGGCTCATAGCCGTAGCGGACTCTTTAGCGCCCGACGCCTGTTGACTCGACGCCGATTGGAGTTCCGACGACGAGCTCTGCACATGCCGGACCGCCAATCCGATTTGACCGCTGAGAGAGCGGGTGATGTAGAAAGCCGTGGCCGCGACGAGCAGGAGGCAGATCACCGTACCGAGAACGATGGTCGACTTCGCGTTCCTTGCCGACGCCTCCACCTCCTCGGTGCGCAGCTTGAGCTGTTCTCGTTCCTCGTGCTCCATCTGACCCAGGACGGTGCGAAGATCGTCCATCTGCCTTTTGCCCTCTCCCATTCGAATGATTTTCACTGTTTCTTCGAGGTTGCCTTTCCTGCGCATTTCAATGGTTTGTTTGAGTTCAGCGAGTTTCGCAGCGATCAGCAGCTCCGCTTGGTCGAGCCGTGTTTGTTGATTTGAGTTGTCGGCGGTGAGCTGCCGCAGAGCCTTGACGACGTTGGGAACATCGCCGATCCCTGCCTGGTAGGGCTCGAGGAATGCCTCATCACCGGTAATGACATAGCCCCGTTGCCCGGTTTCCGCATCCTTCAATAGACTGAGCACCTCGGCTAGATGCTCCAAGACCTGCTGCGTGTGAGCAACCAGGTAACTCGTGCTCGTCAGCGAGCTTATGCTGCGGTAGGCCACCACGCCGATTCCCAGCAACAGCAGGCATGGAATCATGAAACCAACGACTATTCTCCGTCCGAATGTCCACATGTCATCGCTCCTTCTATTCGCCGGCGCCACGGCAACGTGTTCGAATGATTTCCACGAGTTGGGGGATGCTGACGACGGCACGAACCATGTCGGACGCACGCACCACATGGGTGACGTGGGTGCTCGTCATGTCTTTTTGCTCGGCTTTGTAAACTTGCGCCAGAGGAACTCGGAGGTGGCCTTCGAAGTCGTTGATGACCAACCCAACCGGCTCCTCGGCTCCGCACAGCGCCAGCCACCGTCCTTGGTCTGCATTGGCGCTGTAACCCAGGAGGGCCGCCAGGCTGTACACGGGAACCAGCCGGCCGCGGATTCCGGCGACCCCAAGCAGTTCAGGAATGGGGCTCGGCAGCGCGACGATTTTCTTGTTGGTTGCGAGACCAGAGACCTCGCTGAGTCTGATTGCAAAAGCGTCCCCAGACACCCGAATGGCAAGCAGGTTTTCGATCTGCTCAGCGGTCTCCGACGAAAATGGAATTGCTCGCGCTCGATCGAATGCACTCCGGAGTTGTTCGGCCCTGCTCGAAACCCGCGTTGGCTCAATCAACCGGCACCTCCGCTGGCGCAAAGCTCCGCCTGGCAGAATTCAATGAGTGCTCCGCGGGTAAATCCGCCGCCGAAGAGAAGAATTCTCGAAGCATCCTCCCGAGCTAGAAGCGGCAGTGCCAATCCAAGCTCGCGCCTTGCGGTCTCCATGTCCGCCGAGCGCTTGGCAACCAACCCCAGATGCAGATGAGGCATCGCGAACGCTGCATCCAGGTACGTGGCGGCCTGATCGTGTTCCATGGCCCCATCCCGGTCGCCGGCGTGCTCGCGGCAAAGCGCCATCAAGTAATGGGCACCGGCATTCAATTCGTCGAGCATGAGGACGTTTAAGCAGACCTTTTCCGCTTCGGGCAAATCACCCCCGTTTGTGAGCAACACGGCCAGGAGCAGCTGTGTATCCGGGTCCGCCTTCGACTCCGCGGGAAGCGCTTGCAGAAGCTCCGCCGCCTCGGCGAATCTTTCTTTTCGCAATAACTCCAGGGCCAGGGTTCGATCCCAGGGAGCCGCCGGGGCATTTGCGCGGGTGTCCGGTGCGGGTGTGACGTTTACGGATGCACTCGCGGTGGGCCCACTCTTTTCTTGCGTCAGGCTGGAGACGTGGTCGGATGCGCGCCGGATGATGTTGAACCAGGTTTCGTCGGGTTCCGTCCCGGCCGGGATATGAATCCGAAATGCTCCCGTTTCGGCTGATGCCTGCGAAAAGGCAAGGTCAGCATCCATCTCGTGCGTTTCGCGGCGCTGGTAGTAAAAAGTCTCATGTGTATGTCGCAAGTGGAATTCTTGCGAAACGCCGCGGAGATTCTCCGCGTGGCCCAAGAAAAGAAACCCCCCGGGCACGATTGACCTGGCGATGCGTGCAATGACGGAGCGGGCGATCTCGCTGGTGAAGTACATCGTCACGTTTCGGCAGAGGACGACGTCGAAAGCATCGCTTTGCCAAAACGAGGGGTCTTCCTCGACCAGGTTTCGCTCCTCGAAGGTAACGTCCCGTTTCACAGCGCCGTCCAAGAAGAAATCGCGGCCATCGGCACGAAAGTATTTCATCTGCACGTCGGCAGACGTGTCTCGGAGTGACCAAGCGGAGTACTTGGCTCGAATGGCCTTTCCCACCATCAGGGCATTGACGTCGATGCCATGAATTCCGATGTCCCATGAGGCGAGTTGCGGGTACCGTTCCCGAATGAGTATGGCGAGGGTATAAGCCTCCTCGCCTGACGCGCATCCGGCGGAGAGAATTCTGAACCTGTGGTCATTGCCACGCGCTTGAATCCGGTTGGGAACAATCACCTCGGCGAACGCGCGAAAGTGGTCCCCATACCTGAAAAAGTAAGTCTCGTTTACCGTCAGCTGCTCGGCCAGCGTGCGAATTTCTTCGCGTCGGGTGGGCAAAGAGGCGATGCGCTTCCGATACGACGAAAAGAGCTCGCACCCGGTCGCCGCCATACGCCGCTGCACCACGTCCGCAAGGAAATCCAGCTTGGCGTCATCGAAATACAACCCGAGGCCCTGTGCCACCAGCGACCTGAATCCCTCGATCTCAGCAGCGGCAAGCGCCATGGTCATGAAACCGATTCCTGCGCGGACAGCGCTTGCCACACTTCATCCGGCAATTCCCATCCTGCGCGCAAGACCATCAGCATCTCATCGTCGAGCATGCCCATGGCGTCGATGATGTTTTGCGGCGCCCCGCTAAGGAGCGGGGGCAACTCTTGGATCGTCGACAAGTCGAGATCGCGGACCCCTAGAACCGCGTCCACGGAAAGCGCAACTTGTCTGTTGCCGAAGCGCAGCGTAACGAGGCGCTCCGCGGCACCATTCAGCGCGACACCACCCAACACACCGAGAACCAGCCCTAAATCGACAACGGGAGTCGGAACCCCTCGAATGAGGGAAACGCCTCGCACAAACGCTGGCATACCCGCAATCGGCTCGAGAGGAAGCGGACGCATGGTCTCTACAACGTGCATTAGCGGCACGGCACACACGCGAGACTGAACTCTAACGAGGAGATTTCGCTTGGTGCCTGCAGCTCGAAGGATCACGGTTTCCTTACCTTCTCTCGGTGCCCCTTGGAGTCGCTCCAATCGGATATCACCGCTTCTCGATCTACGTCGTTGTCTTCACCTCAGGAGAAAACTTAGACGGTGCGTCGATAATGAAAATGAGCGCTGTGCTCGCACAAGAAGGGCGCTCGCGGCAGCCGCAATCGCGGACGCACCTTTGGCTGAAATCAATTTGGAATACGGGACGTGGATGCCGGAAGCGATAGTGAAACTCCTCTCGCTCCCATGCTACGCCGAACCGAGGGGCGATTATAGAAGGGTATCCACTACGCGGGGGTTGCGGTGCACAATTGCTCGCTACCCGCGCGCCCGCACTCGCGGGATCTAGCTCTGAATCTCTTCCAGCGCTTTGACAGCGTCGCTGAACCGTAGATTGTCCATGTGGTGATGAACGAGTTCATACGATTTCTCGCCGAGAATCCGGCGCAGCTGGGGCGAGAGAGACTTGAAGTGATCGAGCGCGGACAGGCTCTGCTGGTGCAAAAGATCGACGAGATCGGCGAGGAGCCGCGGCTGCAACTCCTCGTCGAGCGCCGGTGCCGGCGCTTCGGCCTGCGCCTGAAGCTTCTCGAGCAGGGGTGCGGCGCTCTGGAGCAACCGTTGTATTTCAGCGGCAAGCGCGGCGGCGAGGCGCTGCGCTCGCTCAGCTTCTCCCGTGACGCAAGCCGCCTCGGCTTCGCCCGCAAGCTGGTGGATGGAATTCGCCCCAAGCATACCCGCGCAGCCCTTCAGCTTGTGCATTCGTGCCGCAGAGATGCTGAGCGCTCCTCGCTCTTCCATTGCCGCGGGAATCGCGAGTCCGGCGAACTCACTGAGAAGTCGCTGGAGCATCGATCCGAACAGAGCCACGTCATTGCCGAAGCGCGGGCGGACGTCGGTTGAATCAATGCCGTCGATTTCCGGCCACGGAACCGCGGCTCCCGCCGGCGGTACAGTTGCCGCGTCGAATTGTGTTTCGTCCTGCGAGGCCGCCACTCGAACGTGGCCCAGGATGCTGACCACCAAGCCCTCTGCATCGAACGGCTTGGTGATGAAATCATTCATGCCGGCCACCGCGCCGCGTTGGCGTTCGCTGCTCAGGGCGCCGGCCGTCAGCGCGATAATCGGCAAGCCCAGCAACCCGAGTTCGATGCGGATGCGTCTTGTCGCCTCATAGCCATCGAGCACGGGCATCTGCACATCCATCAGCACCACGTCGTACGCCTGCGGCTCGAGCCGGAGGCGATCGAAAGCCTCCTGCCCGTTGGCCGCAAGCCAGACCCGCGCGCCATGCAATTCAAGGATGCGCTTCGCCACGTCCAGGTTGATCTCGCTATCGTCGACGACCAGCACGCGAACGCCAAGCAGCGCACGCGCGCCAGGTACCGCCGGCGCAGCCTGTTGAGCAGCGAGCGAATCCGGTGCCGCCAGCGCGAACTCGAGCACGACTGTGAATTCACTGCCGACGCCCGGCACGCTGTTGAGGGTCACCTCACCGCCCAGGAGCGTGGCCAAACTCTTGACGATCGACAGACCTAGCCCGGTGCCGCCGTAGCGACGCGTGATGGAAGGGTCAGCCTGAGCAAAGGGCGCGAACAATCGCGTCTGCGCTTCGAGCGAAATGCCTATCCCGGAGTCTTGCACGACGAAACAAAGCGTTACGCCCGTGGCAGTGGCGGCGATCCGGCTGACGCGCAACTCGACGCCGCCGCGGTCGGTAAATCGGATCGCGTTGGACAGCAGGTTGGTCAGGATCTGCTTGAGACAGGTGGCATCGCCTTGAAGCGCCTCAGGCAGGTCGCCTGGTATGTCGATCTTGAAGGAGACCCCCTTGGCGTCCGCCTGCACCCCCGTGACGTTGCCTACTTCTTCCAGCAGGTCGCGCAAGCTGAACGCGGCACACTCGACGATCAACTCACCTGCCTCGATCTTCGACAGATCCAGCACATCGGTAATCACCGCCAGCAGCGACTTGCTGGCGAGCTTGATCTTCCGCAGAAAGGCGGTCTGTTCCTCGTTCAGCGAGGTCTGACCCAGCAAGTACGACAGGCCGATGACTGCGTTCATCGGCGTGCGGATTTCGTGGCTCATGTTCGCCAGGAAGATGCTTTTGGCGCCGCTCGCCTGCTCGGCCTTGCCCATCGCCCTGCGCAATGACGCCTCGTAATGTTTTTGGCGCGTCACATCGTGAGCCACTCCCACATAGCCCAGCAACTCGCCCGCGTCGGTCCGCATGGCGGTCACCACCAGCGAGACGGTAACGCGTCCGCCATCCTTGCGCACATAGGTCCACTCGCGCGGCCGCCGCAGCATCGACGGTTCGACCAACACGGCCTGACTGTCCACCTCATGGCCAAACTGCGCGCTGAGTTCCTCACCGCATACGCGCAATTCGTCCCGATCGTGAAGGATGTCGGGCATGGTGCGGCCAATCATCTCGTCGCTGGCATAACCCAGCAGGCGCTCCGCGCCGGCGTTGAATATCTTGATGGCCAGGTTCGGGTCGGTGGCTATGATGGAGACTTCCGACGCCGAATCGAGCACGGTGCGCAGCAGCGACGAGGCTTCGAGCAGCCCCAGCTCTGCACGTCTGCGCTCGGTCACGTCGACATTGGCCCCCGTCACCATGAGGGCACTGCCATCCAAGGCGCGCAGCGTGCGCGACGCGGCTTTCAGGTAGCGAGTCTCGCCGTCGGGCCGGACTATGCGGAACTCGGTATCGAACTCCTTGTCGCCTCGAAGCGCCGCCGCCATCTCCGCTTCGCATCGCTCTCGATCTTCCGGGTGCAGACTGTCAACCCCCAGCGCGTGCGGCTCAGGGTTGGTTCCGCGCGGGACGCCGTAGAGCCGGTACATCCCGTCATCCCAGGTGAGACTGTTGCTCGCTACGTCGTGTTCCCAAACGCCGATACCGGCGGATTCCGCGGCGGTCGCGAAGCGTTCGCTGGTCTCATGCAACTGCGACTCGATCCGCTTGCGCTCCGTGATGTCGCGCGACACACCAAAAGTGCCGATGATGTTGCCCTCGGCGTCGCGCAGCGGCATCTTCGTGGTCAAGTGCCAAGTTGGCGGCCGGTCGGGCCGCAATTCAATTTCTTCCAAATCGATCACCGGTTCGCCGCTGTCCATGATCTGCCGCTCGATTGCGGCCGTGCGGTAGGAGCGCGCCGCGCTGAAATAGTCCGCATCCGACTTGCCCACCAGCTCGGCCGGGTTCTCGAGCCCACGCGCGCGCGCAAAACTTGGGTTGACGCGTAGGAACCTATGGTGAATGTCTTTGAAGTAAATCTGGTCGGGCAGCGTGTTCAGCAGCGAGACCATCAGATGGCGTTCGTGGGCCAGCGAAGTCTCGACCTGTTTGCGGGCGGCGATGTCGCCGCCGATGGTGCGCCGCAGGGTTTCGTTCTCGCGCAGTGCCGCGGCGAGCTTTAAGCGACTTTCGGTGAGTTCGCTGACCGTGTCCGCGTCCGCGGAGGTCGCAGCATTAGCACCGAGGCGCGTGTTCCGTGTCACGCCGCTCGAAGCGGTCGGTCGGAAGATCGCACTATGTCGCGGGCGAGCTGCGGCGTGTCGACGTCGGCCATGTCCAGCAGTCTGGCCCGGGCCCGGCCGGCATGCTTGGCCGAATACAAGGCTTTGTCGGCGGCCAAAACAAGATTGCTGGCGACGCCGCGTTGGTGCGGGTCGAGTCCGAACCGGTGCTCGGCCGATGGGATCGACCAGCAGGCGCTGGCTTCGTCGTAACAGGCGATACCGATGCTCAACGTCACATGGCCTGCCACCGGGGACGCCTCGTGACGGATGCTGAGCGCCTCGACCGCCTCGAGGATGCGGTGGGCCACGTGTTCAGCGCCGCGACGCGAAGTCTGCGGCAGGAGGATGGCGAACTCTTCGCCGCCGCAGCGCGCAACGAGATCGGCCGGACGCAAACTGGCGCTCACCAGCGCCTTGGCCACTTGTCGCAAACAAGCATCGCCTTTCGGGTGCCCGTAGCGATCGTTGTACAGCTTGAAGTGGTCTACGTCGATCAGCAACAGCCCTATCGGGTCGCCGGCACGCAGACTGCGCAGCCATTCGCGCTCCAGCGTGTCATCGAATTGACGCCGGTTCGCGAGGCCGGTCAGGCTGTCGGTCGACGCGATGCGGCGCAGCTCGTCGCTCATGCGCTTCAGGCGCAAATGGGTCTTGACCCGGGCCAGCACCAGAGAGGACTTGAAGGGCTTGGAGATGAAGTCGGCCGCGCCCATCTCCAAGGCTGATACCTCGAATCCGGCTTCGCTGTGGCTGGTGACAAAGATCACCGGAATGTCAGTCAGCTGCGGGTCAGACCTCAGCGAGTCCAATACCTGAAAGCCGCTCATGCCGCGCATTTCCGCGTCGAGCAGAATCAGATCGGGTGCTGCCTTGCGCGCCATTCGTAACGCATCTTCGCCGCTGGTGGCGAACTGCAAACTTCCCACTCCCGAGAGGATGTGACCCAAGAGCTGGACGGTGCCGGGGTCATCGTCGACCAGCAGGATGTTGTCATTCATGATGGTTGTTCCCATGTGTGGCGTAAAGCACTGGCCGATGATGAGTACTTATGTCGCGTGACGGTGTGTCGCGTCTCTCGATATCAACCGTTATCGAGTTTCCCCCATGTGGGCGGCCGAAAGTTGTTGCACCGCGCCACTCTCCATCTTCCGATTAGCCCACACGAGGGGCGCCATGTGCATGAGAGCTTGACCCATTTGAATGCGATCGCCCTCGCGCACCTCTCCGCATAGCGACATGCCCTCGGGTGCGAATACGATGATGGTCGACCCGTGCTCGAACCAGCCCATTTCGTCGCCCTTGAGCAGGCCCACATCGCACGGTATGACGTTGGGCCCGCGATACTTGAGATGCAATAGCACGTCGAGAAATCGAAGACGGATACTCGCGACCAAGACTGCCGCTACGGGCACCAGCGTAAGCAGCGCACCCGATGGCAATCGGCAGCGAATGATGGCGCGTTCGTTCTTGCAAAACAGTTTTTCGACCCGCCGCAGCGCGATCGGATTTACATTCCAGGTATCCCCTGAAATATAATTTACTTGCTCGACGCGGCAATCATGGGGCGCGTGAAATCGGTGATACATGCTCGAGGTGAGCCGCAACGTCGCATAGCGGCCGTTGCGGTAGTAGTCCACGAGTTCGGGGGCACCCAATAAGTCGATCAGGGGATATGGGAAGCCCTTGGCCTGCAGCACCGAACCATCCCGTACGGTGCCGCAGGCCCCAATCAAGGCATCGCAAGGGCTCACCATGATGGAGGGATCCACATGGATGGGCCGAGCACCCTCTTTGAGTTCTCGCGTGAAACAGTCACGCAGACTGACGTACCGCGTACGCTTTGCATCGCTCAAGTCGAGATCCGAGAACAGGCGCCACAACGCAATGCAGGCTGCGCACAGCCACGGCTGCTCAATGCGGCTCAACCAGCCGACGAACAGGGTGAGCCAGCGCCGCGGTATGCGGTTGGTCAGCAGGAAGTTCAAGTCCTCTTGTTGGACGATTCGACCGATCAACGAGCGCGCAGTCATCGTAGTGTCATCCGCCTGCAATAGAGTGTGGGCCGAGGAATTCCGTGATCACATCGATTCTCTTTTATGCCGCAGCGGTTTGTGTCTTGGCGGTCCTGCTGCGCAAGCTCATGATGCGGATGCAGCTCTCGCGCGCCAAGCACCGTTCGCTCGCCGGCCACTCGCGAATGGCGCGTCGATTCGCGTCCATGGTGCCTTATTACGAATACGACGAGGCCCATTTCTTTCGCGCCGATGCCGCGCCCGACCCTATCGCGGCGGCGCGGCGCGCCGGATTCATGCGCCTCGCAGCCGTCTTTGCGGAGCGCTACCGAAACACGGCGGATCTCTCCGAAGAGATCATCGACGGCGTATCCGATCTGCAGTTCACGTCGCATTATCGGGTGCCGTTTCAATTCAGTCGTTTCGTGCGGGAACACCTCAAGGTGGGCGTGTTCTTGGAGTCCTCGTCCGGGGTAACGGTCACGGATCTGGACGGCAATCGGTTTTACGATTTGACCGGTTCGTACGGCGTGAACGTGTTTGGATACGACTTTTATAAGGAATGTATCGCCCGCGGCAGCGAGCGCGTGCGCGACCTGGGCCCCGTTTTGGGCGCCTACCACCCGATAACCGCCCATAACATCCGGCGCTTGCTGGAAATTTCCCAGCTCGAGGAGATCTCGTTCCACATGTCGGGGACGGAAGCCGTGATGCAGGCGGTGCGCCTGGCCCGCTATCACACGGGCCGCAGCCACCTGGTGCGCTTTTGCGGCGCATACCACGGCTGGTGGGGCGACGTGCAGCCCGGCGTCGGAAATCCGATTGCGGCGCGCGAGACCTACACTCTGAAGGATATGGACGAGGCGGCGCTCAAGGTGCTTCGGACCCGGCGCGACATCGCCTGTGTGCTGGTCAATCCGCTGCAAGCGCTGCATCCCAACATCGGCGCCCCGGGCGATTCCACACTGGTCGACAGCGGGCGCAGTGCCCATTTCGACCGTGCGGCCTATTCGGCTTGGCTGCAGAAGCTGCGTGCGGTGTGCAGCGAGCGCAACATCGTGCTGATTTTCGACGAAGTGTTCGTGGGTTTCAGAATCGGCCCCGGGGGGGCGCAGGAATACTTCGGCGTGAGGGCCGACATGGTGACCTACGGCAAGACGGTGGCGGGTGGATTGCCGATCGGCGTGCTGTGCGGGCGTCGTCAATTCATGCGGCGCTTTCGCGATGACCGGCCCGCCGATATCTGCTTCGCCCGCGGCACGTTCAATTCGCATCCCTATGTGATGGGAGCGATGTACGAATTCCTGAAACGACTCGATTCCGATCCCATCCAGGTGTTGTACCGCGATCTCGACGCCGTGTGGAACTCGCGCGCGCAAATGCTCAACGAACGGCTGCGCGCGGCGCAATTGCCGGTGCAAGTCGCGAACCTGTCGTCGATATGGACGATCTGTTACCGGCAGCCGTCGCGTTACAATTGGATGTTCCAATACTACCTGCGCGCCGCCGGCCTGGCCTTGAGTTGGGTAGGCACCGGCCGGCTGATCTTCAGTCTAAACTACACCGATGCCGACTTTTCTGCGGTAAGCGATGCCATCGTGGCGGCCGCCCACGCCATGCAGGCGGAGGGTTGGTGGTGGGCCAGTCCCCAGCTCACCAACCAATCCATCCGCCGCGGTGTGCTAAAAGAAATGCTTCAAGCGTGGCGTTCGCCCATCGGGTCGATGAATTCGCCTCGAAGCAGGTAGAGCGGCGCTTTGCAGTAGAGCTTCACGTCATGGAACGGGTCGGTGATGATTTTGGTCAACCACACCAGCCCGGTCTGCACATTCCGCAGGAAGAACAGCTGGACGGTGCGAAACGCCAAGGCGCCGATCCCGACGACCAGCCATATTTCGCCCACGTCACGCATAAACGGTTCGGCTCCCGTGTGCGGCTCGAACAGCCCGAACAGGGTGGGATTCAGCCACAGCGCCAGCGGCGCCAGCACCCACACTAGATGCAAGATCACCTTGCGGCGCAAGTTGTAGCCCACCTTGATGGCTTCCTTGTGCTCGTGCGTCGCCTCATTGACCTCGTCGTAGCCCTTGGGCTCGAAAAAGAAGTGGCCGGATTGACGGCTGACCATGGCTACGAGCCAGCCGATCAGGGCGGCAGCCACCGGATCCTTGAACAGCATCGCGTAAGCGACCAGGAAACTGACGGCACTCAGAAAGTGCAGGGACTGGTTGATGCGACTGTGGTGATAGTACCGATGATCGTCCCACCGCTGCGTCCGCAGTTCTGCCAAAAAGCTTTGCATAGAGGTTCCTCGTTGGAATTGCTTCAAATGTCGGTCATGAAGCAAATATAGGATTTTGGTTACACGCCTGTTACAAGAGTCACGTTCTGCTACAGGCGTCACACTACGGGCCTTCGGCGACATCGATGTCTCCACGTTCACGTGATCGTCACGCGACGATGCGACCCTAAGCGTACATGAGAATCATGATCGTTACCGACGCCTGGTTGCCGCAGACCAACGGCGTCGTGCGCACGTTGGCTCAGACCGCGGAATGGCTCGGCCGCTTCGGTCATGAAGTCCGCATGCTGACGCCCCAAGACTTTCGCAGCATTGCCTGTCCCACCTATCCGGAAATCCGCCTATCCTTGCTGCCGCGAAAGCTGGTGGAGCGCAAAATCGCCGAGTTTTCTCCGCAGGCCCTGCATATCGCGACCGAGGGGCCGCTTGGCCTCGCGGCGCGACGCCATTGCTTGCGGCGCAATTTGCGCTTTACCACCTCGTACCACACCCAGTTCCCACAATACCTGCGGGCACGCTTTCCCATTCCGCTGGTCGTTTCCTACTGGGCTCTGCACCGGTTCCATGGAGCGGCGGTGCGCTGCATGGTCAGCACGCTCTCGCTGCGTCACGAGCTGGAGGGGCGCGGCTTCAAGAACTTGGCCGCTTGGCGCCGCGGCGTGGACACACAGTTGTTCAAGCCCGGACCGAAGGATCTCCTGGACATGCCTCGCCCCATCGCCGCCTACGTCGGCCGGGTGGCGGTCGAGAAGAATGTCGAGGCGTTTCTGCGAATGCCCTGGGACGGCGGTAAAATCGTCATCGGCGATGGCCCGGAACGAGCGCGGCTGCAAGCCCACTACCCTGGGACGGTGTTCACGGGATTTCGTTTCGCCGAAGATCTGGCCGCGCACCTGGCGGCGGCGGATGTCATGGTCTTTCCGAGCCTCACGGACACCTTTGGACTGGTCAATCTCGAAGCCATGGCGTGCGGCGTCCCGGTCGCGGCCTATCCGGTCAGCGGTCCGATAGACGTCATCGAGGACGGTGTGACGGGAGCCTTGGACCATGATCTGGAAAAGGCCGCCCGGCGCGCATTGCTCCTGGATCCGAAGGTCTGCAGGGAGAGTGCCGTGCGTCGCGGCTGGGACGCGAGCGCCCGTGAATTCGAAGGCAATCTGGTGGCGTGCCACCCTAACCAGACGCCGCACCACGAATCATGGACGATGGATGCCGCTCAACGGCCGGCGGCCGGCGCGAGTTCGAGCTTCAGCCGAAGTTGATCTTCGCTTCCAGATTGGTGCGCGAATCCGCGCTCGTCAGCGCTTCCTCCAGCTCGATTCGGCCCTCACGCACGAGGTTGTACAGAGAGCTGTCGAAACTCAGCATGCCCCGCTCCGTGCCGGTGCGTATGGCTTCCTTGACCCCAATCACGTCGCCTTTTTTGATGAGTTCGGAGACATAGGGCGTATTGACCATGACCTCCGAAGCGGCAACGCGCTGACCGGTTTTTGCCGGCACCAGGCGCTGAGAGAGAATCGCGCGCAAATATTGCGAGAGATCCAGGAAAATTTGATTGTGCTGGTCGCGCGGAAACATGTTGATGATGCGATCCAGTGTTTCCGCGCAATTATTGGCGTGCAGCGTTGCTATGCACAAATGTCCGGTTCCGGCCAGCGCTATCGCGGCCTCCATGGTCTCACGATCGCGAATTTCGCCCACCAGAATGACGTCGGGCGCCGATCTCACGGCGCTGCGTAGCGCGCGGGCAAACGATTTCGTATCGAGGCCGACTTCGCGTTGATTGATGATGGATTTCTTGTTGGTATGCAGGAATTCGATCGGATCCTCGATGGTCAGGATATGGTCGGAGGAGGTCTCGTTGCGATAGTTGATCATCGCGGCAAGCGTCGTCGACTTGCCGGCGCCGGCCGCTCCCACCATGAGAATGAGGCCGCGTTTCAACATGACCAGATCCTTGAAGATCTCGGGCATGCCGAGATCCTCGAGTTTGGGCATTTCCGACGTGATGTAGCGCAGTACCATGGCCGGATAGCCGCGCTGATAGAACACATTGACGCGAAAGCGGCCGAGGCCCGGTTCGGAAATCGCGAAGTCGATTTCCAATTCCTCGTTGAAATGTTCCAGCTGATCCTGGGTCATGAGTCCGAGCGCGGCTTGCCGTACGGTCTCAGGGCTCAAGACCTGTTTGTTGACGGGAAATATCTTCCCCTCGATTTTTATCTTGACCGGAGCGTTGCAAGTAAAAAAGAGGTCCGATGCCTTGCGCTCGACCATTAATTTGAAGAGCGGCTTGGTGTTCATCACCTGAGCCGGCGCGGCCGCGGGCATGTCGGGCACCTAGAACACCTGGCCTTCTTCTTCCTCGACGATTTGCAGCGCAGCGCCGCCCTCTTCCGGATTCTTGACTTCGCGCTTGCTCTCGAGCTTCACCCGCAGCCGCAGTTCGTTCTTCGAATCGGCGTTGCGCAGCGCATCCTCATAGGACACCAGGCCGGCTTCGTACAATTCGAACAGCGCCTGGTCGAAGGTTTTCATGCCCAAGCGGTTGGAGCGCGACATCACGTCCTTGATCTTGGCAACATCGCCCTTGAAGATCAAATCCGAAATCAACGGCGACGCCAGCATGATTTCCATGGCCGCGATTCGGCCCGATCCGGTTTCGCGCGGTATCAACCGCTGTGAAATCAGCGCGCGAATGTTGAGCGACAAGTCCATGAGGAGCTGCTCGCGCCGCTCCTCCGGAAAGAAATTGATGATGCGGTCGAGCGCCTGGTTGGAGCTGTTGGCGTGCAATGTGGCCAGCACCAAGTGCCCGGTTTCCGCGAACTGGATGCCGTACTCCATGGTCTCGCGATCGCGAATTTCCCCGATGAGGATGACATCAGGCGCCTGACGCAGGGTGTTCTTGAGCGCCAGGTGCCAGCTGTCGCAATCCACGCCCACTTCGCGATGCGTAACCACGCAGCCCTTGTGCGCATGTACATACTCGACCGGGTCCTCGATGGTCACGATGTGGCCGCGAGTCTTTTCATTCCGGTATCCCACCATCGCCGCGAGCGAAGTGGATTTTCCCGATCCCGTGCCGCCGACCAGAATCACGAAACCTCGTTTCGACAGCACCACTTCCTTGAGGACGGGCGGTAGTTCGAGCTCTTCCAGGGTGGGAATCTTCGCGTTGATGGTGCGCAGCACCGCACCGGTGAATCCCTGCTGCACGAAGGCGCTGACTCGAAAGCGGCCGATTCCCGGCGGTGCAATCGCGAAATTGCACTCCTTGGTCGAGTCGAACTCCTTGGTTTGCCGATCGTTCATGATCGCGCGCACCAGGCCGGCGCTTTGCTCGGGGTTCAGGGTTCGATCCGATTGCGGCCTGATTTCGCCGTCGATCTTGATGGCGGGCGGAAAACCGGCGGTAATGAACAGGTCCGAACCTTTCTTTTCCACCATGCGCCGAAGCAGGTCTTGCATCAGCTTGATAGCTTGATCGCGCTCCATTAGATGCTGTCCTTGTTTTGCGCCTTGTATTTCGCTTCTTCGCGGCTCACGACGCCTTTTTGCACCAGTTCCTGCAGGCATTGGTCCAGGGTCTGCATGCCCTGCCCCTGCCCGGTCTGAATCGCCGAATACATTTGCGCGATCTTACCCTCACGAATCAGGTTGCGTATGGCCGGCGTGCCGATCATGATTTCGTGCGCTGCAATACGTCCGCCGCCGACGCGCTTCATCAGCGTTTGCGAGATCACCGCACGAAGGCTCTCGGAAAGCATGGCTCGCACCATGTCTTTTTCGGCCGCGGGGAACACGTCCACGATACGGTCGATCGTCTTGGCGGCTGAACTGGTGTGCAGCGTTCCGAACACCAGATGTCCGGTCTCCGCCGCCGTCAGTGCCAGCCGAATGGTCTCGAGATCGCGCATTTCGCCGACCAGGACCACGTCGGGATCTTCGCGCAGCGCCGATCGCAGGGCCTCCGTGAACCCAAGGGTGTCGCGATGAACCTCGCGCTGGTTGACCAGGCAACGCTTGCTCTCGTGCACGAACTCGATCGGATCCTCGATCGTGATGATGTGATCCGGGCGATTGTCGTTACAATGATTGACCATACCGGCAAGCGTGGTCGATTTGCCGGAACCCGTGGGTCCTGTGACCAATACGAGGCCGCGAGGCAGCATGCACAAGTCTTTGAAGGTTTTCGGCGCGTTGAGTTCATCCAACGACAAGATTGCCGACGGAATATTGCGGAACACGGCCCCGGCACCGCGATTTTGGTTGAAGGCATTGACGCGAAAGCGGGCCAGCTTGGGAATTTCGAACGAGAAGTCCGTTTCGAAGAATTCCTCGAACGCTTTGCGCTGCTTATCGTTCATGATGTCGTACACCATGCTGTGCACTTCCTTGTGCACCAGCGCAGGCATGTTCACGCGCTTCATGTCTCCATCCACACGAATCATGGGCGGCACGCCCGCCGACAGGTGCAGGTCCGACGCATTGTTCTTCACCGCAAAGGCGAGAAGCTGCGCGATATCAACCGCCATTTACGGCTCCTAATTCAGGCGATGGTCAGCCGCCAGCAGTATATAAGAGGGTGTCCTCACCCAATATGTTAATTGATCCGCAGAATTCAGCGGTTAATGTGAACCACGTCCGGTCTCGGATACATCGGGCAGCCACAGCCGCGGGGCGCGATCCCGCCTCGGTCACTTTGGTCGCCGTCAGCAAGTCCAAGCCTGCCGAATCTGTGCGGGCGATTGCTACGGCGGGCGTCACGGATTTCGGCGAAAATTATTTGCAGGAAGCTCTTTTGAAACTGGACGAACTCGGCGATCTGCCGCTGCACTGGCACTTCATCGGCGGTCTGCAGTCGAACAAGACCCGGGCGGTCGCCGAACGCTTCCTCTGGGTGCACAGTATCGACCGTTTCGGCATAGCAAAGCGCCTCTCGGATCAGCGACCTTTTCACGCGCCGCCGCTCAACTTGTGCATTCAGGTCGCCCTGGTGCCGGAGCCCACCAAAGGGGGCGTGGAACCAGAAAAGCTGGCGGAGCTCGCGGCCAGGACTTTTGATTTACCGCGCGTGAAGCTGCGCGGTCTGATGTGCGTGCCGCCGCCGCAGCCGAATGCATCGGCCGAGCGTGCCCTGTTTTCGCAGCTCAGAGAACTGCTCGAAGCGTTGAATGCAGTTGGCCACGATCTCGACACGCTGTCGATGGGCATGAGCGGCGACTTCGAGTCGGCAATCGCCGAAGGCGCTACCCACGTGCGGATTGGAACAGCACTTTTCGGCAGCCGTACGAACAACTCCCTACAGACGAGGCTTCCATGAACAACATACGTAGATTGGCTTTCATCGGCGGCGGCAACATGGCCGCCGCCCTCATCGGCGGGCTGACGAAACGCGGACTTTCGCGGGAACGCATCGTCGTCGCCGATCCGAGCCGCGAACAGCTCGAGCGTCTGATTCGCGACTACGGCATCACCGCGGCAGCCGATAATCAGAGTGCGGTCGCCGGCGCCGAGGTGGTGGTTCTGGCCGTCAAACCACAGCAGATGCGAGCGGTCGCACTCGGACTTGCGCGGCAGCTCGCAGAGACGAGTCCTTTGATCATATCCATTGCCGCGGGCATCCCCCATGCAGCGCTCGCACGATGGTTCGGCACGCAGGTAGCCGTAGTCCGTACCATGCCGAATCGACCCGCGCTCAATGGCTTCGGCGCTACCGGGCTGTACGCGCCGGCCAGTGTCGGAGCCGCCAACCGCGCTCTTGCGGAGACCGTCATGGCCGCCGTCAGCGCCACGGTTTGGGTCGAGCATGAATCGCAGATGGATACCGTCACCGCCCTGTCGGGTAGCGGGCCTGCCTACTTCTTTTTGTTCATGGAAGCGCTCGAGGCCGCGGCGCACGCGCGCGGGTTGCCCAACGACATCGCGCACAAGCTGACACTGGAGACTGCATTCGGGGCATCGCAGATGGCGCGCCTTTCGAGCGAATCGCTGGCTGTCCTGCGGGAACAGGTCACTTCAAAGGGCGGTACCACCGCTGCGGCGCTCGAGGTGCTCGATGCGGCCGGACTTCGTGCTATCGTCGCTCACGCCGTGGCGGCCGCGGATCGCCGCTCAGCCGAGCTCGCCGCGGAGTACGGTACTCCGTAGGACACGCCGCTGACCACCCCCTTGGGGCGGCCGGCGATGGCTGTGCGCCGAATATACTGGCAGTGAATTGATATGGAAGCGATTAGATACATCGTCGATACGTTGCTGTGGTTGCTGACGCTCGCGTTTCTGCTGCGTCTGTTGTTTCAATTGGTGCGCGCCGATTTTCGGGATCCCATGGCGGACGCGATCGTGCGAGTGACGAATTGGTTGATTTTGCCATTGCGGCGCTTGTTGCCGCCGATCGGCAAAGTCGATACGGCGACCGTGGTCGCCGTCATTGCCGTCGCCTCGGCACGCACGGCGGCTCTGCTCGGGCTCGAGGGCGGCGGCTTGGGCGATTTACTCGTGTTCCTCCGCATCACCGTCGTCGGGCTCGTCGATCTGACGCTTCGCATCTATCTCTTTGCGCTGCTCCTGTATTGGTTGACCAGCTTCGTGACTCCGGGCGGCTATGCGCCGGGAGTCCGTTTGCTCGCCCAGCTGTGCGAGCCCATATTGAAGCCCGTGCGGCGGATCATCCCGCCCATTGGTCAGATCGATTTTTCGGTGCTGTGGGTATCGATCGCCATCGGCGCACTGCTGATACTTCTGCGCTGAATTGATACTTCTGCGCTGAATATCACGTCCTACGTGCTTGAAATCACTGCGAACGAAGCGTTCCCGGCGCTCCGTATTCGCGGCTACACACCGCGGAAGCCTGAAAAACCAGGCTCGCGCGCACCTCGAGGATCGATCTTTTTTCGTAATTGCGCTAAACATCGGCTTTTTTCTATGTTATTTTCGGCGCCGAGTTGAATATGTGGGTATTTTGTTACCCGCACTCGCAAACACCATCAGGAGATTTATATGGCGAAAAAGAATGCTGCACCGACCAAGTCTGAAATTCTCGCTACCATTTCAAAGGAAACAGAGCTCTCTAAGAAGCAGGTCGGAGCCGTGTTTGACTCGCTTTCCGCTTCTATCAAGAAAAGTCTGCGCGGTCACGGCTTGTTTACGTTGCCCGGGCTTTTGAAGATGAAAGTCGTAAAGAAGCCGGCTACCAAAGCGCGTGAGGGCGTCAATCCTTTCAACGGCGAAAAAATGATGTTCAAGGCCAAACCGGCCAGCAAGAAAGTGCGCATCGCCGCATTGAAGACCCTCAAGGAATTCGTCAACTAGTCGAAACTGGGCATCCGGAGCGGCTGTCGCTCCGGATTGCCGATTACCGCGCCGCGCGCACCGTGGCGGCGGCGGTATTCTCGACCTGTGCCCGGAGCGATTCCGGGCCGCCGATGGTTACTCGGTCAACCGCCAAACCCCGCGTCATTCGATGCCAACGAGATCGACCTCGAAGACCAACGTCGCGCCGGGTGGAATGACGCCGGCGCCCACGTCACCGTAGGCTAGATCCGCAGGAATAGTGAGCCGCCGACGTCCGCCCACTTTCATGCCAAGGACGCCCTGATCCCATCCCTTGATGACCTGGCCCGATCCGACGACAAAACTGAAGGGCTGCCCGCTGTTGCGTGAGCTATCGAATTCCTTGCCTTTCTTGTCGGGTGCCGACGTCTCGTACAGCCAACCCGTGTACTGCACAACCGCCTTCTGGCCGGCCGTGATCGGGGCGCCGGCGCCGGGCTGCAGCTCACCGATTTCCAAAACATTCGGGCCGTATGTAGCCGGCGCATCCACCGACGTAGCAACCGCCGGGGATGTTGGGGATGTGATTGTATCGGGCGACTTGCCGCCGCACGCCGCGACCAGCCCGAAAGTGATGCCGTAAGCACAGTGACGCAGGGTATGAGATGCCATAATCCCGGCATCTTAAAGGATTTCGCTCCGTTCGACGGTTAAGAGCGCGTTCGAAGTCGTGAGCCGCGCATCCTGAGCATCCCTCCGGCCGCTGCCGCCACGCCGCCCAGAAGCACGTTCATCTGCGCATTGATGCCCAGCCAGCCGTGCCGCGCGGCCCCGATGGCGTCATCGATCTCGTCAACCAGTTGTAGTACCCATTCCATTGGGATCCTAGTCTAGGCAAGCCGCGCCGGGATCGCCGTGCTTGGGGTCACAGACTTGCTATGGCGCCGACGGCTGCGTAGGCTTCTTCCACATGCAGCGAATTCTCGTCCTGAACCCAAAGGGCGGTTCGGGAAAAACGACCATAGCGACCAACCTCGCCAGTTATTTTGCGAGCTTGGGAGATCGTCCGTTGCTGTGCGACAACGACATACAAGGCTCGAGTACGCGCTGGCTGAAGAAGAGGAAGCCGGAAGAGGCCTTCATACACGGCATCGCCGCCTTCGAGCGCAACAGCCGGATCACGCGTGCATGGCAGATGCGAATACCGCCCGATGCGGCGCATGTGGTGGTGGATACTCCGGCCGCGGTTCTCGCACAGGACATGCCCGAAATGACCAGGAGCGCCGATGCCATCATCATTCCGGTGCTGCCCTCCGATATCGATATTCATGCCTTCTCGAAATGCATCGCCGACTTGCTGCTCATCGCGAAGGTGCGGCGCGACGAAAATCGCATTGGCGTGATAGCCAACCGCGTCAAGCGGAATACGCTGATTTTTCAGTCGCTCATGAGATTTTTGGAAACCTTGCGAATTCCGGTGGTCGCAACTTTGCGCGATTCACAAAACTACGTGCGCGCCGCGGAACAGGGAGTCGGTCTCCACGAGATGAAGAAGAATCTGGTGGAACAGGATTTGGAGGATTGGGAACCGTTGCTGGGGTGGCTACGCGCCAAGGAAACATCGGGCTCGCCGCAGAGCATCAACCCGTTGCAAGAAACAGCCTGAGGCATGGTGCATTGCGCGCCGTACGTTGACCCGAGCGTTATGTCCTGATCGTTGCGTCCCGAGCGTTGCGTCCCGTGTGTTACGCGCCCCGCGCAACATGCCGCCCGTGACCGTTACTTTTTTTCTTCCCAGCTACCGCGGACTTTGTCCGCCCAATTCTTGTAACTGTGCCAGCTGTAGAGGTTGTTGGTGATCGCCGCGTGGCGGCCGCCGGTTTTGTAGGTTTCCCGCGGAACGACAGCTCCCGGTTTGACACCGCTCGGCTCCATGCGCGGCGCTCGGCGATCTATTCCGGTGTATCGAGTCGGGGTCTTGCTGTCGCTCATCTCTGGTCTCCTCGGATGTCCACGACAGTAAGTGTCGCGCCCTCTCTAGGGCAGGAACTGTGTCACAGGCATCTTGGCACCGTCGCCATGCAAGCGTGAGCATTGCGATGCGCATCTCACCGAACGTCGCGGTAAGTTAAATCGTTGGAATTCCCTTGCTTCGCCAGGCATCGAAAAGCGGCCTGAGTTCGTCGAACGAGCATTCGAGAGCGGCGGGCAACAATGTCGTATATGCATCGAGCAGAGCCATCGCATTGCGCGCCGGATCCGTTCGTGTCGCTGCGCCCAAGCGACGTGACATATCGCGATTTACCACATGCAGATTTCTGTACAGTTCTTCGAGGGCCGTGAAACCAGGTGTCTCTTGCGCACCGGCGATCTCACGTGCCAGCAGGAACATGCAAATGCTGCGATAGAGCGTTTCCGCTTCGCTGGCGAACGGCAGGTGGAACCGCGCCATCGGCCGCAGATGATCGGTCCAAGGACAGCCGGCGGTCGCCATCAGCAAGCCGAGCACGGAACTCATCGCTTGCTGCGCCGTCGTTTGAGCGTACATCGTTCGCTCTGCTTGGATCACCGTCACACCGACGGTATCGAACGAGACCAATGCCTTCAACGGTTCTATAGCCCGCGCCATCTGCAGCGCCGCCGGACAATGCGGATGCGCCAATTCGTCGAGTGGGCAATTGGCGCATCGGTTGAAGCCGAGCTCCGTCCAGAACGGCGGATCGGCAGTCGGTGCCTTGAGCATCCTGAAATCAACCGGATCAAAGGCGAACTCCAACTGCTTGGTCGAACCATCCGGTAAATCGAACCGATAGTGAATACGGTAGGGCTCGCTCATGCGACCAATCGGTAACAGGGTGAGTATTCGGTTCCCGTAAGCTTCATGCGGCGCTGCGCCACGAAAGCCCGCAGCAATCGATCCAGCGGCTCCATGATCGATGCTTCGCCCATGAGTTCGTACGGACCGTACTTCTCGATGGCGTTGACGCCGTATTCCTTGATGTTGCCGGCCACGATCCCGGAAAACGCGCGGCGCAAATTAGCGGCGCGCTCGTGCACCGGCTGATCGTGGGACAGTCGCAGTCCGCGCATCGAAGCATGTGTGACCTCGAAGGGGAGTTGAAATTCGATCGGAATCTTCAGCAGCCAATTGAAGACATAGGAGTCGCTCTCGCTGCTGCGATAGTCGCGGACCCTGGCGAGACCCTGCACCATTGCGCGCGCAACGGCGGCGGGGTCGTCGATGATGATTTGGTATCTTGATTGCGCGGTGGATCCGAGGGTCGCGCCGATGAACTCGTGAATTTGATCGAAATACTCCGCGGTATCGGCAGGGCCCGTGAAAACCAGCGGAAAGGGCAAATCGTGGTTCGCAGGATCCAGCAATATACCGAGGAGATAGAGGATTTCCTCTGCCGTGCCCGCCCCGCCCGGGAACACGACGATTCCATGGCCGAGACGCACGAAGGCCTCCAGGCGCTTTTCGATGTCCGGCATGATCACCAGCTGACTCACGATGGGATTGGGCGGTTCGGCGGCAATGATGCCGGGCTCGGTAATTCCCATATAGCGTCCGTTGATGATGCGCTGTTTGGAGTGCCCGATGGTGGCGCCCTTCATCGGGCCTTTCATGGCGCCGGGGCCGCAGCCCGTACACACGTCCAGGCCGCGCAGCCCGAGTTCGTAGCCGACCTTCTTGGTGTAGTCGTACTCCACTCGCCGAATCGAATGTCCGCCCCAGCAGACGACGAGATTGGGCCGTACCTGCAACTCCAGCACCCGGGCATTGCGCAAAATATGGAACACGGCGTTGGTGATGCTGGACGAGGAGGCCAGATCGAAGCGGCCGCTCTCCATGATCTCATTGGAGATGAATACCACGTCTCGAAGTACCGCAAACAGATGGTCTCTCAATCCGCGGATCATTTCGCCGTCGACGAAAGCGGCCGCGGGAGCGTTCTTGATCTCGAGTTTGATGCCCCAGGCCTGCCTCACGATGCGCAGATCGAAATCCTTGTACTTCTCGAATATTCGCCGGGGATCGTCGATAGCGCTGCCGGAATTGAGCACCGCGAGCGCACATTTGCGGAACAGCGGATACAGTCCTCCCTGGCCGGAATCGAGCAGCTTGGCGATCTCCTGCTGCGAGAGATGCTCGAGACTTCCCTTCGGCCCAACGCGCGCATCGACCAAGTCAGACGATAGAATCGTGGTTTCCACTCGGCACCCGTTACGGATAGATATCTATGGGAATGTTGTCCTGGGTGCGCAGCCACACTTCGACCATATCGGAATTGGACAGGGCGATACAGCCGTCGGTCCAGTCGCTCGACGCATAATATGCCGCCGGATGCTTCGGAGTGTTGGGCAATCCGTGAATCATGATCGATCCACCCGGCGCCCAGCGGTGCTGCCGCGCCCGCAGTTCATCGTCTTTGTTCGGATACGAAACCTGAATGGACAGGAAGAAGTCGCTGCGCGTATTGCGGCGTGCCAGAAAATATCGGCCCTCCGGCGTCCGGAAGTCATGTTCTCGCTCTTTCGTTCCCACCGGACTCAACCCCAAGGCAACCTTGTATTCGCCGAGCAAACGGTTGCCGCTATATAAGTACAGTTTATGTTCGGCCTTGTACACGACTACATGGTCGGCGGGCGGTATTTCGGTGGCCGCACCGGGAAGTGCCGTACCTAGGCCCATGAGCGCAATCGCCCACAAGCTCCGAACCATGCGAGGGCTGCTTTTATTGACCATGGTAAAAATTATAACGTGTCCTCGGAGCGACATAAGCAGCCGTAGCTCACGGACCGGGTATAATGGATACGATGCGTTTGCCCTTGATTCAAGCTGTCATGGTGGTCGGCCTGCTGGCCGGTTGCGGCGGACAGTCCATAAAGCCCGCCGAAGTGCTGGACGAACAGACCGGCATGACGGTAGGTGCGCTGCAGGAACCCATTGAACTGGTCGAGAGCGCCCAAAACGCGGCCGTGGCCAACGGCAGGCGATCCAGCTTCGCCTATCTGGGTCCCGTCGAGTGGGACAGGAGCGGCGACCTCACCTACGGGCTCTGGGTTCACGTGGCGCCCGGCAACGACCGGCAGGTCGGCGACATTCGCTCCCGAGGTGCGGTAAAGCTGATCCTCGACGACGGCCCGCTGGTACTGTCCCCCATCGATGTGCCGAAAGCCGGCATTGGTCCGTACCACCCAATCGCCTCCTGGGGCCAGACGGCGTATTTCAAACTCGACGTCGCCCTTCTGAAGCGGATGGCGGCCAGTCAAAAACTTGCACTCGATTTTCGCGCGGTCGACGATTCCGTCGTGGATTTCCTGCCCAGCCGCGACACTCGCACGACGTTGACGCAGTTTGCCCACGCACGAGGCATTACTGGCGATTGATGCTGACGACCTGCGGGAGGGTGATCGTGGTTCCCGGGCGCATATCGCCGAGATTCACGTCGGGGTTGTATTGTGCCATCAGCCACAACGGTAGATCGGCGTGCTGCTGGGCGATCGTCCAGAGCGAGTCGCCGTGTTTCACCGCATAGGTCTCCGTGCCCGCGATCCGATGACTGGCAAAGTAAGTCTCTTGCAGGCGGCGGTGATATTCGCGCCTAGCCTCGACGAACTGCGCTGCGGAGACGCGCGACAGATCCAACTTTAGTTTTCGACCCTGCACCACCATCGCGTTCTTGTGCAGCTTGTTCAGGGCGCGCAAGGTCTGCGCGTCGACCTGAGTCCAATCCGCAAAATGCCCCAAGGTCTCCGCTGCCTGAACGATGACGGTATTTTCGGCGCTCACCCCGTAATTCGTCGCATCGGAGCTACCCGTCGGGCTTGCCACGGGAAGCAAGGCGTCGCTGCTCGCGGTCTGACGTTGAGAAACGGGTTCGCTGGGTTGTCGTGCGGCGCGCTCCGCGGCAACCGTCGGCGGAGCTGCTGCGGGCGGCGGCACGTTTTGCGCGATGGGAGCCGGCAAATCGGCAGATTCACGCACGCCCGTATTGGATGCCGTGCTGGCGGGGCTGATGGGCACGTTGGTGGAAGCGGCGGTAACGCCGACTCCTGCGCCGCCTGCGATTTCCGCGCGCGAGGCCGGCATTGGGACGCGCACCAGATCGCCGCGCGCCGGCACGTGCGTGCTGTTCCAACCGTTGGCCGCGAGCAGTCTACCCACGCTCACACCGCTGGCAGCCGCCACACCGGCGACGGTCTCACCGCGGCGAACTCGATGGCTGCCGTCATTGCGCTGGGCCACATAGCGTTGCGTGGGTGGCAGCCGCGCCCAACCGGCGGCGATTTCGGTCTGCGGCGGCCTACCGGGTAAGCGCAGCAGATAACCGCGCGGAACGAGCCTGCTGCCGCTCCAAATGGGGGGCCGCAGCGCTGGATTCAGAACGCGCAACGCTCCCATGTCGACTTTAAAGGCCTTTGCCAGCGCATCCACGGAAACGTAGTCTGGGAGCTCCACCGGCGTACTTTCGGTATCGGGCAACCGCGTTATCGGCCCGAAGTACTTCTCCGCGTTGCGGTCGACTTCGAGCGCAGCCAAAAACGCGACATAAAAGTTGCGCGAGGCAAAACCGAAAGTTGCGCCCCGAAAGCGCTTGACGATCACGGCGATATCGCTCGAACCCAGTTCGTCTTGCGCGCGACGCAAACCGCCGGGCCCGTGATTGTAAGCGGTGACCGCCAGCGGCCAAGTGCCCACCAGGCGGTAGTTGTACAGCATCAAGTTGGCGGCAGCATCGGTGGCGCTGTACGGATCCAGTCGCTCGTCGACCAAGCTATCGACACGCATGTATCGTCTGGCGGTCGAGGGCATGAACTGCCACAATCCGGCCGCGCCGACTTTCGAGTAGGCCGCCAAGTTGAAGGATGACTCCACGTGCGGCAATGCTGCGATTTCCGGCGGCACGCCATGCTGCGACAGGACACGGGCGATTTGTTTTTCCCACACCGCCGCCCGAATCAAACCTTCACGAAATCGATCGGCTTGCCCCAATTGGAAGCGGATTCGCGCTACTGCCTCGCGAAAATCGGAGGCAGTCGCCTGATCGCCGAAGGCGTGAAGAATGCGCCGCTCGTGCGGTGTCAAATCATCGGTGGAACCGTCCGCGAAACGCCGCAACAACGCTGCGTAGCGCGCTTTCGCTTCCTTGACGCGGCGTTCGCGTTGCGAAGGGGAGGACGCGGAGTCGAAGTGCAAGACTTCGTAGACCAAACCAAGATTCCAGTCGTCGTGCAACAGACCTTCATCGGTGGTGACTTCGGTGTATACGCGAATCCAAAAGCGAATGTCCCGCTCGAGTGCCGGCGGGTGCGCGAACGGATCGGTCGCGTCGGCGACGACCTCGTTTGCGCGCACGCACGGTACCAGTGCCAGCATTGACGCCAACGCCAACGCAAGTCCGAGCGGCCGTAACAACCGCAATACAATTCCCCGCAAAATCAATGACCTCACAACTTCGTATGGATTGGCCGCAGCATACCCCGCGCGCAAGTATCGGAGACCACATATTGGCGTAATCCGATTTTAAATCAGTGTGATTCGAGCGCACCCGCTGCGATCGTGGCCCTCGCGGACTCGAAGCCCTTGCGCAGGAAATCGCCGAAGGCTGGGCGCGGGATGGCACCCAGACGCCTCCGAGTGCCGCCCATCCGCGTGCCGCATTTTTGCGTCAGATGGGTCTACTCGATTGGCCTACAAACACAAGTAAATAGCCAACTTAGGGGCGCCGCAGTCCCGCGTGCCGCTAAAGTGCGGCGGATTCTCGCGACCGCAAGGGCTAGGGCGCCCTCCATGGTTGAACTTCGATTATCCGCGACCTATCCGCACTTCGAATCCCCGCAATTCAAGCAGGTACTGCAGCCGTCCATCATGACCACCGCCGCCGTGCTGCATTTCGCACATAGCTGGGCGCCCTCGGGAAAATGAGATTTTGAAAAGGCATCGGTCTGCTTGGCGCGCGCTTCGAACTCCGCGCGCTTTTCCTGGACCAGCTTGCGTTGATGCACGTCGAGTTCGGGCTTCTTGAGCAAACCGATGGACTGCAAATGCCGCTCGATCACGTATCCCAGCTCGGCGATGGTCGATGGCATGAACTTGCCGCCGGGTTGCCAATAGCCTCCCTTCGGGTCGAAAACGGCCTTCAATTCTTCGACCAAAAAAGTCGTGTCGCCGCCTTTGCGGAACACCGCGGATATGACCCGCGTCAGCGCCACGATCCATTGAAAATGATCGAGGTTCTTGGAATTGATGAACACTTCGAACGGCCGGCGCTGTTCGTGCGGCGTTCCCTCGTTGAGGACGATGTCATTGATGGTGACATACATCGCGTGGTCGGAGACCGGCGTCTTGATCTTGTAGGTAGAGCCGATCAGCACTTCAGGCCGCTCGAGCTTCTCATGCATCCAGATCACGTTGTCCTGCGCTTTCAACGGCTCCTTGGGCGCAGCCCCAGGTGCATCTTTCGCTTCCGGCTTGAGCACGCGATATTTGGCGATCTTCTTGTCGATTTTGATGTGAGCCATGTCAAAACTTCCCGTAATAACCTTCTTTCAAGGCATCGAAGAGATTCGCGGCCGTATGCATTTCGCCGTCGTATTCGATCTCTTGGTCGCCGCGCGCCTCCACTTCCGTACCGTCCTCGAGCGTGAACACATAGGTGGTGTTCTTGAGATCGTCCTCTTTGACGAGAACGCCCTGGAATGCTTCCGGATTGAAGCGAAATGTGGTGCAACCCTTGAGCCCCTGTTCGAAGGCGTACATGTAGATGTCCTTGAAGTCCTCGTACTTGTAATCGGTGGGAACGTTTGCCGTCTTCGAAATGGACGAATCCACCCACAGTTGCGCCGCCGCCTGAATGTCCACGTGTTCTTTCGGACCGATGTCGTCCGCCGAAATGAAATAGTCGGGCAGCTTTTCGGCCGCCATTTGCGAATTCGGCATCGCGCGCGGATTGACCAACTCGCGATAGGCCAGCAATTCGAACGAAAACACGTCGATTTTCTCTTTGGATTTCTTGCCTTCACGTATCACATTACGGAAGTAATGGTGCGCGAACGAAGGCTCGATGCCGTTCGATGCATTGTTGGCGAGGGACAAGGAAATCGTGCCCGTGGGCGCGATGGATGTGTGGTGGGTGAACCGCGCGCCGACCTCGGCGAGTTCGTCCACCAGCTCCGGCGACGCCTCAGCGATGCGCTGCATGTAGCGGCTATACCGCGCATGCAACACCCGACCCGCCACCTTGGCGCCGACGCGCCATCCGTCCTTCACCATTTCGGGACGCTTGCGCAGCATTTCGCGCGTGACCGGGAATTCCTCGTTCATGATGGGTGCGGCGCCCTTCTCGCGCGCCAGTTCCAGGCCGGCCTCCCATCCGGCGATCGCCATTTCACGCGAGACGTTCTGAGAAAAGGCCACTGACTTCTTGGAACCGTATTTCATGCAAAGCATGGTGATGGACGACCCAAGCCCGAGGAAACCCATGCCGTGACGGCGCTTGCGCATGATTTCATCGCGCTGCTGCGGCAACGGCAAACCATTGATCTCGACCACATTGTCGAGCATGCGCGTGAATACCTTCACGACCTTTCGATACGTTTCCCAGTCGAACCGAGCATCCTCGGTGAACGGATCGATCACGAATTTGGTGAGATTCACCGAGCCCAGCAGGCACGAGCCGTAGGGCGGCAGCGGTTGCTCTCCGCACGGATTCGTGGCTCGGATATCTTCCGTCCACCAATTGTTGTTCATCTCGTTCACCCGATCGATCAAGATGAAGCCGGGTTCCGCAAAATCGTAAGTGGACGACATGATGACGTCCCAGACACGGCGCGCCGGCAACGTCTTATAGATCTTGCACGCGACCAGACCGACGTCGTTCGCCACATATCCGTCGGCATGCGGCCATTCTCGCCATACGAATTTCGATGCATCGTCCAGATCCGGCTGCTCCGCTTCGAACTCCTTGCGGCCCAATGGGAACGCCAATTTCCAGTTGCCGTCGCTCTTCACGGCTTCCATGAATTCGTCCGTGATGAGCAACGACAGGTTGAATTGCCGCAAGCGGCCGTTCTCGCGCTTGGAGCGTATGAATTCCAATACGTCGGGATGACCGATGTCGAAGGTGCCCATCTGAGCCCCGCGACGGCCGCCTGCCGACGATACGGTGAAACACATTTTGTCGTAGATATCCATGAACGACAGGGGCCCCGATGTGTAAGCGCCTGCCCCCGATACGTACGCGCCGCGCGGCCGCAACGTCGAAAATTCGTAGCCGATGCCGCAACCCGCCTTGAGCGTGAGGCCAGCCTCGTGGACCTTGTTCAAAATATCGTCCATCGAGTCGCGAATGGTGCCGGAGACCGTACAGTTGATGGTCGATGTGGCCGGCTTGTGTTCCAGCGCGCCGGCGTTGGAGGTCACTCGCCCGGCGGGAATGGCACCGTGACGCAATGCCCAGAGAAACGAGTCGTACCATTGCTCGCGAAGCTCGTCCGCTTCAACGTCGGCGAGCGCGCGCGCGACGCGTTTATAAGTGTCGTCCATCGACTTATCGATAGGCGATCCATCTTTGGCAGTGAGCCGGTATTTCTTATCCCAGATGTCGAATGACGCTTCTTGGAAAGTAATACCGCTGACGTCTTTGGGCTGTATTTTGACCACCGTATTCATGGGTTTAAAAATGCTCCCTTTAGAATTATCGCGCGAAAAACATAAGACGGCAGGCGGTGGTCCCGACAAGATCAAAGGCTGGCGAGGTCGAAGCTTCAGGGGACTATCGCGAACTTTGGGACCACAACATATTGTGTCCGGAGCAGAAGGGTAAGACCGGAGGCAATCATCGTCAAGACATTTCTCAGCTATTTTTTGTCATTATAATTCATTAATTATCATACACTTACAATACTATCCCGAGAAAATAGCTAATTTCACTTTACGACATGGGGGTCAAGAGGAACCACCCTTAATCGCAACATCTTGTGTTTCCACATGTTATTCACAATATGTTCTATTGACTCCTGCTGAACGCCGCGTGCGCCATTCGAAGTCGACATCCGAAAAGCGAGCGAAAATAACCGCCTTCGTCCGAATTTTTTGGTGCCACGCGGAGTTGTGCTGCAATAAATTTCCGAATGATGTGTTGCAAGTCTCAATTCCGAAACTTAGGTTAGCCCAAGAGGATCGGCCGCGTGCGTTCTTACGTGTAAGATCGCGGATCGAGAGTTGCGGACGCCGGGTAACGGATGCGCGTAACCGACGCCGTGTAATGGACGCCGCGTTGCGGACACCGTGTAAGGGCGCGCGAAGTCGGGGCGATGTACTCGTCCGGCCCCTATTCGGTAACGCGAATTCGGCTACACGCCTCGGCTACAACGCATCCAAGCACCGGCTTCGCAGCTCCGTCAGCAGAATCACTTACTAAGGACCGCGCATGAACCTCCGCCTTACTTTTGCGGCTGCCTCGCTCGCCGCGACCCTCATCACCGCACCGGCATACGCCGCGCTGCCAACGGCTCCCGTCGCAGACTCGCCGATGCCGTCGCTTGCTCCCATGGTCAAGCGAATTTCACCGTCGGTGGTCAACATCGCCACCCGCGGGACCATCAAAGAGAAGCCGGGTCAGCGCAATCCGCTGCTGGACGATCCGTTTTTTCGCCGCTTCTTCGAAACTCCACCGGACTCTAAACCGCGCGAACGGCAGTTTCAGAGCGCCGGCTCAGGCGTCATCGTGGACGCCAAGAGCGGCTATATCATCACCAATTATCACGTGGTCGAGAACGCCAGCGAAATCACCATCACCTTGCTCGACAACCGCAGCTTCGCGGCGAAAGTCATCGGCACCGATGAAGGGGCGGACATTGCGGTGCTTCAGGCGAAGCAGCCGAATCTGGTCGCCATGTCGCTTGGCGATTCCGCGCATCTCGAAGTCGGCGATTTCGTCGTGGCCATCGGCAATCCATTCGGCCTGCAACATACCGTGACCGCGGGCATCGTCAGCGCGCTCGGTCGATCAGGCATCAATCCGGAAGGCTACGAGGACTTCATCCAGACCGACGCTTCGATCAACCCGGGGAACTCGGGCGGCGCGCTCGTGAACCTCAAGGGCGAACTCGTCGGTATCAATTCCGCGATCCTTTCGGGCAGCGGCGGCAACATCGGCATCGGTTTCGCCATACCGGTCAATATGGTCAAGGGCGTGATGGACCAGCTCATCAAGTATGGTCAGGTCAAGCGCGGCATACTTGGCGTCAATATCTACAATGTGACACCGGAAATCGCCAAGGAATATGGCTTGATTGAATCGACCGGCGCATTGGTGGCCGGGGTCGCTCAGGGTTCGTCGGCTGAACACGCCGGCATCAAGACCGGCGACATCATTACCTCGATCAACGGCGTCGCCATGAAGGGCGCGGGCGAGCTGCGAAACGCCATCGGCATGCTGCGGGTAGGGGACAAAGTGGACATCGGCCTGCTGCGCGACGGCAAGCCGCGCCAAGTCACGGCCCTGATCGCAGAGCGAAGTGAAGCGGAGACCGCCAACGCCGCGGATATCAACCCGGGTCTCGAGGGCGCGGAACTGGTGGACGCACCGGACGCCACCGGCGTTTTGGTGCGTTCGGTGCAGGACGGCAGTCCTGCGTCGCAGGCCGGCATCAAGGCGAACGACTTGATCGTCGGTGTCGGCCGTACCGCGGTATCGAGTACCAAGACTTTCCGCGTGGCTGCGAAGGGCGCAAATGTGCTGGTGCTCAATGTGCGGCGCGGGTCGGCCGTTTTCCTGATTCCACTTCGATGACGCCATGAAGCTATTGTCCATATGCATTCTCGGCGGCACCGGGTTCTTGGGAACTCGTTTGGTGGCCCGCCTGATCAAGGACGGGCATCGCGTGACGGTGTTATCCCGCGACCGCGAGCAGCACAAGCACTTGCTGGTGTTGCCCGGCCTCACACTGGAAAATTGCGATGTCTACGACGAGGCGCAGCTCAGCGAGCGCTTTCGCGGCAAGGACGTGGTTATCAACCTGGTCGGCATTCTCAACGAACGCGGGTTTGGCGGAAGCGGCTTTCGACGCGCTCACACCGAACTCACGCGCGTCGTGCTTCAGGCCGCCCGATCGGCGGGCGTAACGCGCCTGCTGCAGGTATCGGCGCTGAAAGCAGCAGACGACGCACCGAGCTATTACTTGCGCTCCAAGGGGGAAGCTGAAAAACTGATCCGCGAGAGCGGTGCGATCCTGGATTGGACCATCTTCCAACCCTCGGTGATGTTCGGTCCCGGCGACTCGTTCCTCAATCGCTTTGCGGCGCTGCTGGGTTCGGTCCCTTTCGTCTTTCCGCTGGCCAGACCGAACGCGCGCTTCCAACCGGTCTTGGTCGATGATGTGATCGAGGCCCTATTGAGATGCCTGCGCGGCGGCGCGTCGGATGGACAAACCTATCAACTCGGCGGCCCCCAGATATATACGCTGCGAGAAATCCTCGGCCTGGTGGCGAAACTCACGGGCCGTCGCCGCTGGATCATCGGACTGCCCGACTTCGCGGCTCGCTTGCAGGGGTTGGTCATGAACTTCGTGCCGGGCCGGCCTTTCTCCAGCGACAACTTTCGATCCCTGCAAGTAGATAGCGTGTGCTCGGACGACGGTTTCACAAGGCTTGGCATCAAGCCGCAATCGATGCTCGCATCGGCGCGGCAATACTTGGGCGCTTTGGAGGACAACGCGCGACTCAGTCATAACCGGGCGGCCGCGGGCCGCGCCGCGCATTCGCACACATCCCGGCCGTAGACGCGGTGTAACCGACGCCGTTACGCTAAGGATGTGCCGGGTCACGGCAACGGGCTCTCGATCGGGTTGGATGGCGGCGTCGACAGTGGCGTCAAGTAGTAAAGTCGCCACGCAACGAGGAGGCCGAAACCAAATAGTCCGGCGACAAAGGCTGCGACGCCATTCCAGCCGGAGTCGGCGTAAAACAATCCGCCCGCTGCGCCCGCCGCGCTCGAGCCCAGGTAGAAGACGAATAGGTACGCTGACGATGCTTGCGCTTTGGCGTCGCCGGCGCGGCGCCCGACCCAACTACTGACGATGGAGTGGCCGCCGAAGTAACCGAACGTAATCACGATGACTCCGGCGACGATGAGCCAGAGAGCGGTGAAAATCGTCAAGGCCAACCCGACCAACATGAGCACGAACATCGCCCACAAGACTTTGCGCCGTCCCAACCGGCCCGCCAAGTGGCCGACCCAAGAAGAGCTGAACATGCCCACCACATACACGCTGAAAATCATGCCCACCGTGGCTTGGCTCATCGAGTAGGGCGGCGCCATCAGGCGGTAACCTATGTAGTTGTAGACCGTGACGAACGAGCCCAGCAGCACGAACCCTTCCGCAAACAGCCAAGGCAAGCCGGGATCGCGGAACAAGTTCGCGAATAGCCGCGATGTCGAGCGCAGTCCAAGAGGTTGCCGAATGAAACGGCGCGCCGGCGGCAGGCTCCGCACGAACACCACCGCGGCGATGGCCCCGATGGCTCCGACCGCCGCCACGCCCACGCGCCAGCCATAAAACTCCGTCAGCACGCCCGCGATCAAGCGCCCGCCCAACCCGCCCGCCGCATTGCCGCCGATATAGAGCCCCATGCCCAGTCCGATGGACTCCGGGTGGATCTCTTCGTTGAGGTACGTCATGCCCACCGAGGGCAGCCCTCCCAAGGTGAGTCCCAGCAACGCTCGCAACAGCAGAAAGCTGTGCCAAGTCGGCGCCACCGCCGTCAGCAATACGATCAGGGCGGAAAACAGCAGCGATAGGGTCATGAGGGTTTTTCGGCCGCAAGCGTCCGACACCGGTCCGGCAAACAGCACGGTGACCGCCATCACGGCGGTGGTGAGCGAAAGAGATAGCGCGCTTTGAGCGGCGCCCACGCCGAATTGCCGGCTGAACTCCGGCATCAATGGCTGGACACAATAGAGCAACCCGAAGGTGGCCACCCCCGCGGCGAACATGGCCAGATTGGCGCGCCGAAACGCCGGCGTACCGTGTCTCAAGAAATCGTCCGTTGGTTGTCGCATGGGCCCTTGAAAGCGAATTTCTTCAATTATGTCGCATTATTTGTCTCGCCATGTCGTGGTCTTGGCGGCGACCTTGGCGCCCTAACGGCGGCGGCCGCCTCGAGTATCCGCCGGACACCACAGCCGGAATCACGACTTCGCGCACACAGCCGCAGCGCGCGTTTCCTGATCTAGTTTCGCAAGCTCTCGCACCCGTCGATAAAAGGCCTCGAGGTCTCCGCCCACCGCGGCCAGTTCTCGTTCGAATCCCGGTACGCAGTCGTAGTACGTCCCGACCGACGCGAGATGAGCGTTGTTCATCTCCGCCGCGAACCACGACTCGAACGGCGCGGCCGGCCATTGCTCCGTCAAGTGCGCGTACGATGCGCGCATGGCGGCAAAGGTCGCGCGCTTGCGTTCCCGCATGAGCGGCGCATCGATCCCGGATGCATACAGAGCGCGCAACTCCGTGCGCGTGCGGCGCAAGAGATCCACGACCGCGAGATAGTGTTCCTGTTGCACGACGTGCTCCGCCAAATCGGCATGACGGCCCTGAGCCAACAGCCAGCGACGCACGCCTTCTTCTTCGACCGTCGTAGCGAGCGCTTCATTGAAGGGCGCATCACCGGCCAGATAGAGCAATTGATGCGTGAGTTCGTGAAACACGATGGACGCCAATTCAATGTCGTTCCAGCTCACCATGGTGTTGAGAATCGGGTCGTCGAAATGTCCCAGTGTGGAATAGGCGGCGACGCCGCCGACGGCGACGTCCAACCCCTGGGTTCGCAATTTGCCGGCGAATGACCGAGCCTTGCCTTCGGCGAAATATCCACGATAGGAGACGCATCCCACGATGGGGTAACACCACTCCTTTGCATCGACGGCAAACTCGGGCGCCGCCACCACGTTCCACACCACATACGGACGGCCGACATCCGCGTAGCTTCGATAGCTGCCGTTGTCGGGCAGTCCCAGTTCGCGGCTCGCGAAGTCCCGTATGGACGTCACCGCCTCGAGCTGAGCACGCAGGGCCGGCGGCGTTGACGGCCTTTCGAGCACCCGGGTGATCGGCACGCGTTTGGACATCAGCGCCAGCTGACCTCGGGCGCTATCCAATAAATAGCAGCCGCCGTTCAGTGACAAGATCAGTCCGAGGACCAACGCGGTGCAGATCCGGAGGGCGTTGCTGCTACTATTCACCCATGCAAGTGTATCTGGTTGGCGGAGCAGTTCGGGACGCCCTGCTCGGGCTTCCCGTGAAGGAACGCGACTGGGTCGTCGTAGGCGGACGGCGCGAGGAACTGCTGCGATTGAACTACCGCGAAGTGGGTCGCGACTTTCCGGTATTCCTGCATCCCGAGACACACGAGGAATACGCGCTCGCACGGCTCGAGCGCAAGGTCGCTCCGGGCTATCGCGGCTTCGTGGTCGAATTCGGTCCCGAGGTCACGCTCGAAGCGGATCTCGCACGCCGCGATTTGACCATCAACGCCATCGCTCGGGCGGAAGACGGATCGCTGATCGATCCTTATGGGGGCAAGAGCGATATTGAATCGCGCACCTTGCGGCATGTCTCCAACGCCTTCATCGAAGATCCGGTTCGGGTGCTGCGAGTTGCACGCTTCGCTGCGCGCTTCGCGCCGCTCGGATTTCGCGTTGCGCCCGAAACCATGGAGCTGATGCGCAGCATGGTCGAGCGGCATGAGGTCGATGCGCTGGTTTCCGAACGGGTATGGCAAGAATCCGAGAAGGCGCTGCGGGAACCGGCGGCCAGCACTTTTTTCAAGGTGCTGCGCGAGTGCGGCGCACTCAAACCCATATACCCCGAAATCGATGCACTGTTCGGCGTGCCTCAGCCCCCGCAGTGGCACCCCGAGATCGACACCGGGATACATACGCTCATGGTGCTGGATCAAGCCGTCGCGTTGTCCGCAGATACGCGGGTTCGATTTGCCGCGCTGGTTCACGACCTTGGCAAAGGCACGACGCCGCGTTCCGAGTGGCCGGGCCATCGCGGTCACGAGACGCGCAGCATCGCGCTCATCGAAGCCCTTTGCGCGCGCCTACGGCTACCGAGCGACTACCGAGAGCTCGCCCTGATCGTCGCGCGCTATCACGGCATCGTGCATCGCGCATTCGAGCTGCGTCCCAATACCTTGCTGGAGTTTATGGAGCGATCTGACGCTTTTCGCCGTCCGGAGCGGTTTGCCCAGGCATTGCTCGCCTGCGAGGCCGATGCTCGCGGCCGCACGGGAATGCAGGGCAATCCTTACCCGCAGCGCGACTATGTGATTGCAGCGCGCGACGTCGCCGCCGCCATCAAGCCGACCGCCGCCGACACTGCAGGGCAAACTGGGGTGCAGATCGCAGAACGCTTGCGCCAGCGCAGAATACACGCCATCGCGGAGCTGGCCGGGCGCCCCGTGGCGCCCCAGTCTTAAGTGGCACCGCAGTCTTAAAGTGTATGCCTAAGATCCTGTAATTCGAACCCGGACAATTCGCGATCGACGCCGCGCGTCCACGCCATCACCTTGAAGCGCTCACCCATTTCACCCGGCAGCATCAACTGTTTCGCTTGACTGGCAAGCCGCGCAAATTGATTTGCGTTCTCGCCGGCAAAGGCTCGCATTTCTTGATCGATGCCCAGTCCCGCCAGGAAAAAGGCCTGGGTGGTGAATCCTGCCAGTTCGCATCCGGCGTTGGCGCAGGCCTGCGCCAACGCCGTGAAATCGACCCACGCCGAGATATCCTGCAGCCCCGGGTTGATGAACGGGTTTGCGCATGTGCGTTGCCGAAAGTGGCAGATCAAAGTCCCGTCGTGGCGCTCGGGCAAGTAATATTGAGGGCGCGGCAATCCGTAGTCGAGCCACAAGGCGGCGCCTTTGCGCAGGGACTGAACGATGGTTCGCGCCCAAGGCCCAAGCCGCGGACAATATTCGGAGACGTAGCCGCCTTCCCACCCCCCTGCGGCCGCGGCCAGCTGGCCGCAGGTGTCCGTCATTGCCGGGCTCGATGGCCGCGCCGACCACACGAAAACACCCTCTGAAAAAGCGACGCCCAATTCCTCGCATGCGGTTTGGTGCCATCGAAATCGCACGACGGGCAATGCGTCCAGCACCTCATTGGCGAGAATTACGCCATCGAACGGGTCCTGCGGCGGCTCATCGAGCCATCTGACCCGCTCCAGCAAATGCGGAATGCACTCGCGCACCAGGCCTTGCTGACGGCTGCGTAGATCTGCGCTTACCTCGAGAATGTCGTAGCGGGCCGGCAACCGCCCGCCCGCTTCGAGACGGGTCAGCGTGTCCACCGCCAGCCGGCCGGTGCCGGCGCCCACTTCCAAGATCGAACCGCCGGCAACTTCTTGCAGTACCTCGTCGCATTGCTTCGCGATGCAGGCGCCGAACAGGCGCGAAATCTGCGGCGCCGTGGTGAAGTCGCCGCCGGCGCCCAGCTTACGGGCCCCCGCGCTGTAATAGCCCAGACCCGGCGCGTAAAGCGCGAGATCCATGTAGCGTTCGAAACTGATCCAGCCTCCGGACGCGGCGATTTCGCCCGCGATGAGCGCGCGCACGCGTTCCGTGTGCCTGAATTCATCGGCGCTCAAGCCGAGCTCATCCCCCATGGGTACACCCTGCATGGACAATCCGGTATCGTTCCCGCGCATGACGACATCTAACGATCCATCTCCGCTCCAGCGCAAGGTGGTTTTGGTCACCGGGGGCGCGCGCCGAGTCGGTGCGGAAATCGTCCGCACACTGCACGGGGCTGGGGCCAATATCCTGATCCACTATCGAAGCTCCGCCGACGCGGCTCAGGCGTTGGCTGGCGAACTCAATCTGGCACGTCCCGACTCCGTCGTCATCCAATGTGCGGATCTTCTCGGCCAGGACGCTGCGGACACGCTGGTCGGGGCCGCACTGCGTGAATTCGGTCGGCTCGATATTCTGGTCAACAACGCATCCACTTTCTATCCGACTCGGGTGGGCGAGACCACATTCGCGCACTGGGACGATCTCATGGGCTCCAACTTGAAGGCACCGTTTTTCCTTTCGCAGGCGGCCGCGCCCAGCCTTCGAATGCAGCGTGGACTCATCATCAACATCGTCGACATTCATGCGTTGCGGCCGCTGAAAAGGCATCCGGTGTACAGCATAGCCAAGGCCGGGCTGGTCATGCTGACTCGAGCGCTGGCACGGGAACTGGGCCCCGACATCCGCGTCAACGGCATCGCGCCGGGCCCCGCGCTTTGGCCGGAGCGCGGCATGGACGAAGAGCTCAAGCGCGAGATCGTCGCGAAGACCGTGCTCAAACGCCACGGTACCCCTCGGGACATCGCGCGCACGGCGCTGTTTCTCGCGGCGGATGCTCCCTACATTACCGGTCAAGTGATCGCCGTGGATGGCGGACGCAGCATCTAGGGTTGGTTCAGGGTGGGTTCAGGGTAGGTTCGCGTACCTTAGCGGGAGCCGCGCTGCGCGCGCCACTCGTCGAGACGAGATCGGTCGCGTTCCAAAGCGACGCCGACATCGCGCGAGCTGCGGACCGCGCCCGGCTTGCTCAACACGATACTGACCCCTGCTACGCTGAACTCCTCGAGGATCAACATGGCGATATGCTCCGCGAGCGTTTCCACCAAATGAAATTGCGAGGCTTCGACGAAAGTCAGCACGCGCTTCGCCACCCGCTTGTAATTCAGAGTGTCGTCGATCGAATCGCTCAACGCGGCCTTGCGGATGTCGACGCTCAGTTCGATGTCGATGAGCACCGTCTGCTTGACCTGTCGCTCCCAATCGAAGATTCCGATGATGGCTTCGGTCTTGAGCGCATGAATGAAGATTTTATCCATCTTGAAGTTCTAAGCCCCTATTGGTCCAGTGTCTTCGAGTGGCCAACTCGCCCTCGCGCCCAAGGCCAAGCTCTGCCGATCGCTGCCCCCAGCGGCATCCGCCGCCAGCCTCAGGCAACCGGCAAGCGCAATCATCGCGCCGTTGTCGGTACAAAATTCCGCCCGCGGAAAGTACAGCTCCGCCCCGCTGCCGGCCGCGACAGCGGCAAGGCGCTCGCGCAAGTTCCGATTGGCGCCGACACCCCCGGCAACGACCAGGCGCCGATGACCTGTGGCGCGCAGTGCTCGGCGCGCTTTCTCTGCGAGCGTGTCAACCACTGCTTCCTGGAAACCGCGCGCGACATCGGCCCGTATCTCGTCGTCCAACACGCGGCCCCGCAAGGCTACTAGGGCGGCGGTCTTCAAGCCACTGAAACTGAACGCGAGACCCGGCCGATCCAGCATCGGACGAGGAAAAACGAAGCGCCCGCTACGGCCGCCCTCGGCCAGCCGGGCCAGCGCCGCCCCGCCCGGATAGGGCAGTCCCAGCATTTTGGCCGTTTTGTCGAAGGCCTCGCCGGCGGCATCATCGACCGTCTCGCCTAGAATTCGGTACTGGCCGAGGCCGGCTACGTCCACCAACTGCGTATGACCCCCGGAAACCAGGAGCGCCAGAAACGGAAACGCCGGGGCGTGGGCCTCGAGCAGCGGAGCCAACAGGTGCCCTTCGAGATGATGCACGCCGATGGCGGGCTTGTTCCACGCATAGGCCAAACTTCGGGCAAAGCCCGCACCCACCAACAAAGCGCCAATCAGGCCCGGACCTGCGGTGTAGGCCACGCCATCGATGGAGGCCCGATCGGACGCCGCCTCGGCCAGTGCTTCCCGGACCAACGGCAAAAGCCGCCGAACGTGGTCCCGGGACGCCAGTTCGGGCACCACCCCGCCGTAGGCCTGGTGCAGGGGTACCTGGCTGAACAGCCGGTGTGACAGCAATCCTCGGGTCCGATCGTAGACCGCGACCGCCGTCTCATCGCATGAACTTTCAATGCCGATTACGCGCATAAAACCTTCCAAACCACCATTTGACGCGACTTCCCGGCAGCGCCGGTGCGCAGCCTTTGCCTTTTACAGGGCGGCACTTTAGAATGCGCCCCCCTGTCGCCGAATGCCGGCGGCTCTTTGCCTTAGATTGAGGTCTGAATGCCCAGCGTTCGTGTTCGCGAGAACGAGTATTTCGATGCCGCCTTGCGTCGTTTCAAGCGTGCCTGTGAAAAGGCGGGCGTCCTCACTGAGCTTCGGCGCCGCGAATTCTACGAGAAACCCACTCAAGAGCGAAAGCGAAAGAAGGCCGCTGCGGTTAAGCGCCATCTGAAACGCCTGTCCCGCGAGAACATGCGGGGTACCGGGGGCGGTGCTCCGGCCAGTGCGCCCGCTGCCGCGCCGGCGCGTCCTTATTGATAACGCCCTCGATGTGGCTCCCTTGTCCGACCTGAAAGGGCGAATTACCGCTGACATGAAGGCCGCGATGCGCTCCGGTGAGAAGGAGCGTCTCAGCGTGATCCGCATGATTACGGCTGCCATCAAGCAACGTGAGGTCGACGAGCGCATCACCCTCGATGACGCGCAGGTCCTCGGCGTTCTCGAAAAGATGATCAAACAGCGCAAAGAGTCGGTGGTGCAATTCCAGGCGGGCAACCGGCTCGATCTCGTCGACAAGGAAACCGGCGAAATCACGTTGTTGCAGGGATACATGCCATCGCAACTGAGCGATGTCGAGATCGACGCCTTGATCGGCGATGCCATCGCATCCACCGGCGCCGCCAGCATCAAAGATATGGGCAAGGTCATGGGCATCATCAAAGGCAAGGCGCAGGGCCGCGCCGATATGGCCGCGGTGGGCGCGAAGATCAAAGCCAAGCTCGGCGGTTGATCGCAACCGGTCCATGGCCGGCCGTATTCCAGACTCGTTTCTCGATGAACTCGTCGCGCGTTCGGATATCGTCGAGGTCATCGGCGCGCGCGTACCGCTCAAGAAGGGAGGCCGCGAGTACAAAGCGTGCTGCCCGTTCCACAACGAAAAATCCCCTTCGTTCTGGGTGAGCCCCGACAAGCAGTTCTACCACTGCTTCGGATGCGGTGCCCACGGCACCGTCATCGGCTTCCTCATGCAGTACGAGAAAATGGAATTCCTCGATGCCGTGTCCGACCTCGCACAGCGCGCCGGCCTGGAGTTACCGCGCGAGGCCCAGGCGCCGCGTGATCCCGGCACCGCAGATCTGCACGATGTCATGTCGCAAGCCGCGCGATTCTTTGCCCAGAACCTCGCGGACAATGCCCGTGCCGGCAAATATGTCGCAACACGCGGCATAAACGCCGCAATCAGCGCCGCCTTTGTCTTGGGATATGCCCCCGACGCATGGGGAGCGTTGCTCAATCGCTTCGGAACCAACGAAGAAGAGCGGCTCCGCCTGTTTCAGGTGGGACTCACTGCGGAGCGCCCCAGCGGCGGCGAGCGCACCGGCAGTGTGGAACGCGCCGCCGGGTTCTATGATCGCTTCCGCGACCGCTTGATGTTTCCCATTCGCGATTCGCGCGGACGCGTCATCGGATTTGGCGGACGGGTCATCGATCAAGGTGAGCCCAAGTACCTGAATTCGCCGGAATCCGCGCTGTTTCACAAAGGTCGTGAGCTCTACGGGTTGTATGAAGCCCGGCAGGCGCGCCGCGATTTCAAGCGATTGCTGATCGTCGAGGGCTACATGGACGTCGTGCGTCTTCATCAGGCCGGAATTACCTATGCTGTGGCCACCTTGGGCACGGCCACCACCCAGGAACACCTCAATAGAATTTTCAAGATAACCAGCGAGGTAGTGTTCTGTTTCGACGGCGATAGCGCCGGACGTCGCGCAGCGTGGCGCGCGATGGAAAACTCCCTGCCCATGGCGCACGACGGCCATGAGTTCAGGTTCATGTTCCTGCCCGAGGGGCACGATCCCGACACCCTGGTTGCTGCGGAAGGCGCGGAGGCGTTCGAAAGCCGGCTCCAATCGGCCCTGCCGCTGTCCGAATACTTGGTGCAACACTTGAGTTCCGAGGTGAACCTCGAGCACGACGAAGGACGCGCGAAACTGAAGGACCTGGCCGTGCCGCTTTTTGCCCGCATGCCCGACGGTATTTATCGAGAAATGCTGGTCGAGCGCCTTGCTCGACGCGTCAGCATGCCTGCGGCCGCTCTGAAGAAGGCCATCATCGCGGCGGCCGGCGCTCCGGCACGGTCGCCGCCCAACCGGAGCCCCGGCGCCCGCATGGAACCTCTCGAAATGCAGCACGGTCAACTGGATACGGGGCGCGAGAGTGTCGGCCGGGGCCCGGTTGGCCGCGCCTCAGCCGGCCGCGGCAATCTACTGAGCCAGGCCATTACCTTGGTGCTGCACCACCCAGCCGCCGCGCGCTTCGTCAAGGATACCGAGGCGCTCGGCAATGTGAACAGACCCGGCGTCACCGTGCTAAAGGAACTGTTGGAACAGGCAGCCGGCATGGAACGCCCTAGCACCGCCATGTTGCTGGAACGATGGCGTAGTCGTACCGAATACGGCCGATTGAGCGAGTTGGCGGTTTCCGAGCCCATGGTCGCCGAAGCCCAGGGAGCGGCTAAAGAGCTGCAGATGGCGGTCGAAAAGCTGCTTCAGGAATATGGTCCTGGCCGCAGAATGGACGAATTACTTCGAAAAGCGGAGGAATTAGGGTTGAATTATGACGAAAAGACCGAATTAAGCTTACTTCTCAAGGCAAAAGGGCGCCCCCCGGCTCCCACCTGATCGACAAGCATTAGTGGCTACGGATTGGCCACAATCGTATACTTGTCGGCTGAGCATCAAACCTCTCTAGATTACGAGGCGTCCACCTTTGATCAAAAAAGCGCCAGCAGGCACCGCGACTCAAATCGCGGACGAGCGTCAGTCGCAACTCAAATTATTGATCGCGCGCGGCAAGGAACAGGGCTACCTCACCTACGCTGAAGTCAACGATCATTTGCCGAGCGAGATCGTCGATCCCGAACAGATCGAAGACATCGTCAACATGATCAACGACATGGGTATTCCCGTGTACGAAAAGGCGCCGGACGCCGAGTCGTTGTTGTTGACGGATGCCACTGCCGCTCCCGATGAGGAGGCAGTCGAGGAAGCCACCGCCGCGCTTGCGAATCTCGATGCCGAGTTCGGCCGCACCACTGACCCGGTACGCATGTACATGCGCGAAATGGGCACCGTGGAGTTGTTGACGCGCGAGGGCGAGATTCGCATCGCGAAGCGCATCGAGGAGGGTCTGGAAGCCGTCAAGATTGCGCTCGGCAGCTACCCGGGGACCTACGATTTATTGCTGCGTCACTATGAAACGGTGAAAGCGGGCCAGATGCGCCTGGTGGACGTGATCGTCGGGTTCGTCGACCCGAACGCGCCTGACGAGATTGCCCAACCCCAGAACCCGAAAATGATGGCGCTCGAGCGTGAAGAGGCTGCCAACGACGAGGACGAGGCGGATGGCGACGAGGATGAAGAGGCCATCGACACCGGCCCGGATCCCGAAGAAGCGGCGAAACGATTCAGCTCGATTGCGAAGGCTCACCATCAGTTCCTGAATTCGCTCGACAAGCTCGGATCGAAGGATCCGAAGACGCAGAAGATTCGCAAGAAGATCTGCGGCGAGTTGATGGAGCTGAAGCTCTCGCCGAAGATGTTCGATCAATTGATCGACAACCTCCGCCAGCACGTGACCGAGGTTCGCCTGCTCGAGAAGGAGATCATGTTCCTGTGCATCAAGCAGGCCGGGATGCCGCGCAAAGATTTCATTTCGACGTTCCCGAAGAACGAAACCAGCACGCGTTGGCTCGATAAGCACATCAAGGCCAAGAAGCGCTACTCCGCGCCGCTGGCGAAGTTCAAAGACGAAGTCGAACGGCGCCAGAACAAGCTCAAGGATCTCGAGGGCCTGTTCCACGTACTCATCAGCGAAATCAAGGAAATCAATCGCGAAGTTTCCATCGGCGAGGCGAAAGCGCGTCGTGCCAAGAAAGAAATGGTCGAGGCCAACTTGCGCCTGGTGATTTCCATCGCAAAGAAATATACCAATCGCGGCCTGCAATTCCTCGATTTGATCCAGGAAGGCAACATCGGACTGATGAAGGCCGTCGATAAATTCGAGTATCGCCGCGGCTATAAATTCTCGACGTACGCGACGTGGTGGATTCGCCAGGCAATCACTCGCTCGATCGCCGATCAAGCACGCACCATCCGAATTCCGGTGCACATGATCGAGACGATCAACAAACTGAATCGCATCTCCCGCCAGATGCTGCAGGAGATGGGCCGCGAGCCGACGCCGGAAGAGTTGGCTGTGCGGATGGAAATGCCCGAAGACAAGGTGCGCAAGGTTCTCAAGATCGCGAAAGAGCCCATTTCGATGGAAACCCCGATCGGGGACGATGAGGATTCGCACTTGGGCGACTTCATCGAAGACACGTCGGTGTCCTCGCCCATCGATTCGGCGACTACCGAATCGCTCCGTGAGACCACGCACTCCGTGCTCGCGCAGTTGACGCCGCGCGAGGCGAAGGTGCTGCGCATGCGGTTCGGCATCGATATGAATACCGATCACACGCTCGAAGAAGTCGGCAAGCAGTTCGACGTAACGCGAGAGCGGATTCGGCAGATAGAAGCCAAAGCGCTGCGCAAATTGCGCCATCCGAGCCGCAGCGAACAGCTGCGCAGCTTCTTGATGGACGATTAGGCGGCCCCGCAAGGGGCGAGGCGCTCCGGCGCCGAGTACTAAATCGGTCGTCCGGCCGATTTGAACGTCGCGAACGCGACGGCCCCGCCCTTAAAGTTCGAGGTCGTTCCGCATTGCGCAACGCAGTCCCTGCTGCGCGCAAGCCCTGGGTGACCGTCCATGGTCACCCGCGCAACCCATGTGTTGCGCCCTTGGCCACCCATTCAACGCACGCGTCTCACTCGTTGAAAGTTGCGCGTAGCGCATGAATAACCAGCTATCAGCCAATCGTCACTTCCACCGTCAAGTGCCGTTCACTATTCAGCGAATTCGCGACCAGACAGCTGAGCTCCGCCTTTTCCAACAGCTTTTTAGCCCTCTCGACATCCGTTCCGGGGGGCACATGCAGCTTCGCGTGAGTGTCGAACCGCGTAAAGCGCATCTTTCCATCGACCCGGTCGAGCGTGCCTTCGGTACGCGATTCGAGGCTGGTCCAAGTCAACTTGGACGCTCTCGCGATAGCTCGAAAGCCCAAAACGAAGCAATCCGTGACCGCCGCCGTCAGCAGCCCCTCGGGCGACCATTGATTCCCTGGACCATCGAATTCCTTCGGCGGCGCCGACTCGATGATTCGCGTCCCCTCGGAAGACAGCGGTACGTCTCCGTCGGGCCGGACCGCTGCGTTGACGACATAGTGGTGAGGGAAAGGATGCATAAGAACTCCGGGCAAAATGCACGATTGTGAAAAGCCATTAAAGCATCGTATGCGTCGAGTGTCGTGTAAATCGACGCGCTGCCTATTCGCCGGGGGTGCCGAACAGCTCGAGCTCAGGGCCGCCTTCGACCAGCCTGATTTTACGTTCGAGGCGCAACCCGACCTTCTCGAGCACCGCAATCGAGCCGTGATTGTCGGGAGCGGTAATCGCGACGATTCGCGTCAGCCCCAGTGCTTCTCTGGCGTGAGCCAGAACCGCCGCCGCGGACTCGGCGGCATAACCCTTCGACCAGTATTGCGGCAGAAACGCGAAGCCCACATCGACATCGACGAGCGTATCGCGCTTGACCAAGCCGCAGATGCCAATCGACGTTCCGCTCTCACGCAGGCTGGTCAAGTACAGCCCGAAGCCGAACCTACGATAGCTATCCATCGGCCCCCGCGAAATATATTCGCGCGCGTCGGCCAGCGTGCGCACGCCCTTGTCGCCGATGAACCGCAGAAAGCTCGGTTCATTCAAGAGTTGCAATATGAATGGCGCGTCGTGCAATCCCAGCTCTCGCAAGCTCAGCCGCTCGCACTCGATGACGCCAGATTTCGCCACGGGACCTTCCAAGTGGGGCTGCGGTAATCGGTAGCCTAGCGGTTCCCTTGTGCGGGCGCCACTCTGCATTACAAAGTACTTGACCGGACCGCTGCTGATATCATGTACTTTCCGTCCCGCGGCTACGCTAGCCGGCTTGAGTTACCAACAACGTGGCGTCCCGTAGCAAAACGATGAAACTTGTCGCGACCGCACTTCTGGCCGCAGCCGCGAGCAGTGCGGCGCTGGCCGACGGTGTCAGTGCATATCTGCCGCTGAACCTCGAACCGGAGACCGAGCGGCAAATCGAACGCGTGCTCATCCTCGCGAACGAGCCCATCCTCAAGCGACCGTTCGCCGTAGGCCTGGTGGAACTTGCGTTACCGAAGGCCTGTGAACGCGACAAACCGCTGTGCACGAAAGTGAGGAGATATCTGGAACGCTACTCGCGCGACTACGCAGTGACGCATGCGAGCGTGACCGGGTCGGTCGCCCATGGCGCCGATGAAGTGGTGCCCAACCAACATGGCCTTACCCTGAATAGCGACTATGAAATTTCCGCGCAAGCTTACGTGCAACCCAATGATTACTTCCTCGCCAGCGCGGGGGCAATCGCCTACAAAGGCCGCACCGTTCCCACCGGCTCCATGCTGAGTTTCGGGTTCAATTGGGCGCAGCTCGACGTCGGCTACCGTGATCATTGGTTCTCCCCGGCCAACGACAGCCCCATGATGATTGGTACGGAGGCGCCGACCATGCCTTCGGTCACGCTGTCGAACTACGAGCCGCTCACGCGCCTCGGGTTCCAATACGAATTTTTTCTCGCTCAAATGTCGCGTTCAGATCATATTTTAGGTGGTGGCCAGGGGACCACCCTGCAAAGCAGCGGCAATCCGAAGCTCTTTGGCGCGCAATTTTCCATCGAACCTTTCAGCGGTTGGTCGTTCGGCGTCAACCGTCAACTGCAGTACGGCGGGGGCGGCCTACCGGATTCCGCAAGTACCTTGGCGCGGAATTTTTTCAAACCCGGCGGCCTATCGCAGACCCAAGGCAACCAAGAGGCCTCCTACGTCACCCGCTTCATCTATCCGGGAAAAACCCCGTTTGCCGTGTACGCTCAATACGCCGGCGAGAACAACCTGAATGGCGGCAGCTACTTGCTCGGCGAGGCCGCGCTGACCGTGGGCATCGATTTTCCCAAGCTGTGGCATTACTTCGATCTCACCTACGAGACCTCCGAATGGCAGAACGCATGGTACGTCAATAATCCGTTCTTGGATGGCATGACCAACGACCACCTCGTTACTGGGTCTTGGGGAGGCGATCAGCGGGTCTTCAATGACGGGGTGGGCGCGCGCAGTCAGATGCTGCGCATCGGTTGGGAGCCGCCGTTCGGCGGCTACCTGGAAGAGCGCGTGCGAACTTTGATCAATCAAAATTATGGGGTGTATCCCTACCGACACTACTTGGACGTAACGCTGCGTTATTCACGCCCGTGGAACGACCTTACCGTGGGGGGAGAGGTGCTTGCCGGGCGCGATGTGTTCGGTAAGTCGTTCTCGCGACTGTCGGGTTTCGTTCGTTACGGAGGCGATCGGCACACGCGCGATGACGATACCAGCGATGACGATTCGGCCGGCGCCGAGGACACACACGGCACGCAGTTGTTCGTCGATGCCGGCGCCAATGCCAACAGGGTGCGCACCGATCTGGAAAAGGGCATACCCATCACCACCTCCAAAGTGGAGTTTGGGCCGCATTTTGCGATTGGTGCCCGACGAGCCGTTTCCGACAACAACGACTGGGGTGTTCGCGTGGAATTGGATGAAGTCGACGGCCACTCCTTGCTCGGGGTGCGACCGATCGACTATAGGCACCGTTATGGGGAGACGTTCTCGCTGAACTTGTTTGCCGGCGTCAACCGCTACGACCTGGCCACTCCGGCTTATTCGCTTTACGCTGGCATCGGCACGCAGTGGCGCAATGTCCTACCCAAATGGGACTTGGGGCTGGACTTCCGCTACGCGCAGAACATCGCGCGCAACCACGTGCTGCCCACGGACGTTCAAGGCGTCAGACCGGACAGTTTCTACAAGATCGAAAGCGTGATCGCCTACATTACGCGGCGCTTTTGACGGCGACGCCGCTGCCGAGACTCGCAGGCCGGGGTCGCGGACGGTGTTGTAGGACACGGGGTTGTAGGAATAGTCGCAGCGGAATTGCCTGGTCCGTCCTATACGGCCCATCCGACCCGCCGTGGGACTATTCACCGATGGAACACCGATGGGGCGAGCGGGTTGGAGTCGACATACCGGTGCGAATAACCGCACACCCATTCTCCGTACGAACCGGTCGGCTCGGAAATTTGAGCGTCAGCGGCGCCTTCATCAAATCGGATTTCGATTTGCGGCCGCTTGCGCGGATTCAAGTTGCGATCGAACTGCCGCAACGTTCGAAGCATGCGGCACCCACCATCGCGGCCTACGTTGCACGTAAGTTCAAGGACGGGTTCGGTATCGAATGGTGCGAATTTGCGCCGCCGGCAGTGAGTCAGCTGCTGCAGTCGTTTGCGACCCGGCCGTACATCCGCTTGCGCAAACCCGAGCCGTCCGCCGCGGTCGCCATCTCTCGGCTCTCAGCGCCTTTGCTCAAGCACGGCACGTAATTATCGGCCGGTCGCAAGGTCCAGCCTCGTTGCAGCGCCGACTTCCCGCGGCTTTTCGCTACCCGCCGCCGAGGATGTACACTGTTGTACCGGACGATCACAAACGTGACATCAGACGGCGTCACTTAGGCGATACCAGCGATGTACTTGAATGCTGTCGGCACCGCACTGCCGGAACGCCGATACACCAAAAGTGAATGCTGGGACGCCTTTGCCGCTTCCGATTGGTTCGAACGCCTCGACGCCAAGTCGCGCGCTCTTGCGAAAATCGTGCTCACCCGAAATAACGGCATCGAGGCACGACGGCTCGCCGTCGATTCCCTCGTTGAAGTGTTCGCCATCGATGCGGATACGCTGCAACAGCGCTTTTCCGTTCATGCTCCGCGGCTCGCATCCGACGCGGGGCGCGCAGCGCTGCAACGCGCCGCGCTTGCTCCGGCGTCGATCGATGCGGTCATCGTCAGCACCTGTACGGGCTATCTCTGTCCCGGGCTCAGCGGCTATGTCATCGAGCGCCTTGGCCTCCGTCGCGACATTCTCGCCTTCGATTTGGTTGGCCAGGGCTGCGCCGGCGCGCTTCCGAACTGGCAGGTCGCGAGCGCCCTCGTGGATTCCGGACAATGCGAGCACGTGCTCTCGATTTGCGTCGAGGTTTGCAGTGCCGCGATGTATCTCGATGACGATCCCGGCGTGTTGATCAGCGCATGCCTGTTCGGCGACGGTGCCGGTGCCGCCATTTTGTCGAGACGGCGCCCGCCGGAACGCCGCGCCGTCGAATGGCGCGAAACCGTCTCGTTGACGAACCCGACGGCACGCAACTCGCTGCGTTTCGAACATCGCGCTGGAATGCTGCGAAACGTTCTGACCCGGGAAGTGCCGAAACTTGCGGCAGAACACGCTGAGGAGGTCCTGAACCAAGCTCTGGCACGCACCAACGTTGTGCGCGGCCGGATCGCAGGGTGGATCATGCACGCGGGTGGACGCGATGTATTGCTCGCATTGCAGGAACGGCTGTCCGTGGATTTCGAGGCGTTCCGCTACAGCCGCGAGGCGCTGCGCGAATATGGCAATCTCAGCAGCGCATTCGTCTACTTCGTACTCGACGCAGCACTCGAGGACGCGGCGCCGGGTGGCTGGTGGTGGATGTCTTCGTTCGGCGCCGGCTTTACCTGCCATGGCGCTTTACTCGCCGTCGAGTGACCGACCGATGAACACATCGAACCGCTGCGTGCTGCCCGAGGCACTGGACAATCTTGCGGCGGACGATCCGCGCGGAATGAGGTCTCGCCGTGACCTACAACGCGTGCATCGAGCGATGCGTTCCGTTGCAATATTGCTACAAGCGGTCGCAAGGCTACGGCTGGGGGCGCCGCCGGTCCGAATTCTCGAACTGGGCGCGGGCGACGGTACCTTGCTGTTGCGATTTGCGCGCGCGCTGCGACCACGGTGGAGCGGCGTGGAATTGACGTTGCTCGATCGCCACGAGCTCGTGTCCGACCAGACACGAAAGGACTACCGCGACCTGGGTTGGCGGGTGACGCCCATGCGCGCAGACGCGCTCGAATGGGCGGCGGAGCCGCGCCATGGTCACTATGATTTGTGTTTTGCGAACTTGTTCCTGCATCATTTTGATCCGGCGGCTCTCGCCGCGCTGTTGCGGGCCGTCGCGGCCGCCACCGATGCGTTCGTCGCATGCGAGCCGCGACGCAGCGGATTTTCGCGCGTCGGCAGCCGGCTGGTCGCTTTACTGGGCGCAAACGAGATCACACGGGACGACGCGGTCAAAAGCGTCGCGGCCGGATTCACGGGACTCGAACTGTCGTTGGCGTGGGGCCGGGGTGGGAGCGACTGGAGGGTCGAGGAATTTCTGGCACCGCCCTTCACGCATTGTTTCGCCGCGGTACGGGCAAGAGCTCGAACGGAGGGGGGAGCGCATGGGCTTTGATTGCGACGCGCTCGTGATCGGCGCGGGTCCCGCCGGAACGTCGGCCGCCATCCTGCTGGCAAAGGCCGGCTGGCGCGTGATCATCGTGGAGCAGCATGCCTATCCGCGCCGCAAAGTATGCGGAGAATGCGTCGCCGCAGGCAATCTCGTACTGCTCGATGAACTCGGAGTCGGAGCGGCGTTTCGCGGCGCGGCGGGTCCGGACCTGCGCCAGATCGGATGGATGGACGCAGCGGCGACGGTGATCGCCGACATGCCACCCTGTACCAGCGGACCGTACGCGTATGGCCGAGCGCTTGGTCGAGATCGGCTCGACACGCAACTGCTGTTGCGCGCAGGATCGCTCGGCGTCGTCGTGCTGCAACCGGCAAGGGTCCGCAGAGTGCGCGGCGAGCTCGGATGCTTCGAATGCACGATAGAATCACTCGTCGACGATGGTCCCCCGGTAGACGAGTGTGCAGGCATGCGATTGATTGGTACACCCGTGGTCATAGACGCGCATGGGTCGTGGGAACGCGGGCCGGTGTTTTCGATGTGCGAAAATGCGGACGGTGAACGCGCCCCGCGACGCCGTTCGGATTTGTTTGCATTCAAGGCAAATTACCGGAACACGGCGTTGGCTCCCGGCTTCTTGCCGGTGCTCGCGCTGCCGGGCGGCTACGGCGGCATCGTGGTGGCGGATGACGGACGTACGACCCTGGCTTGCTGCATCCGTCGCGATACGCTGTCGGCGTGCCGCGCACTGCAACCGCAGGCATCGGCCGGAATGGCCGTTGAAGCGTTCTTGCGGCGTGCATGCTCAGGCGTTCGGGCAATGCTGCAAACCGCCGACCGGGACGGCGCTTGGCTGTCGGTGGGTCCGCTGCGGCCTGGCATCCGCGTCGATGCTGTCCATGGAGCGTTCCGTGTCGGCAATGCGGCCGGCGAGAGCCACCCTTTGATCGGCGAAGGCATCAGCATGGCACTGCAATCCTCGGTCTTGCTTGCGGACGCGCTCACCCGGCAGCCGGCCGCGGCTATCCAGGGGCGATGCGGAATCGCAGTGCATCGTTCCTATGCGGCGGCGTGGCGCCGCTCATTCGCGCCACGCCTGCGGCTGGCAGCCACTTACGCTCATATTGCAATGCGGCCCGAGCTGGCAAGACCCGCGCGCGCATTGCTGCGGCGCTGGCCGGCTCTGTTGTACGGCGGCGCCCGTCTGGCGGGCAAAGCGACGCGCGGCCGTTCCATCGTCAACTAAAGCGGAGATCGCATGAGTACGCTCGATACGCTGCAGGATATTCTGATCGACGAATTCAATCTCACCCGCGACCAGCTCGTGCCCGAGGCGGAACTGACCTCCTTGGGAGTGGACTCGCTCGATTTGCTCGAGCTGATGTTCAAGATCGAGGACCGGTACAAGTTGGCGATCCGCGACGACGTGCCGACCGATCTCACCACGGTAGGCGATGTCGTTGTGTACGTTGACGACCTCTTGGCCCGCCAGGCGAAGGCTCGTGACGCCGGATCCGGCGACCTTCATGCCGCGACATGAACATGCGCCGAGTGGCCATCACCGGGCTTGGGGTGGTAGCGCCCCTAGGTAGCTGCGTCGATGAGTTGTTCGCGCATCTAGCCGCCGGCCGCTCCGGAATACGGCGCCTTGCCGCACCGCTGTGCGAGGGCCTGCGGTCACCGATCGGCGCGTGTGTCGAATTCGATGGCGGCGCACACTTTGCCGCCGCGAAACTTCGGATGCTGGACCGCGTCAGCCAGCTCGCACTCGTCGCCGCCGCTCAGGCGATCGCCGATGCGAAGCTTGATTTCGCAATCGAGCGCAGCGATCGCTGCGGAGTCAGCGTCGGCACCGGCATGGGTGGAGCGGGTTCAACCGACGAGGGCTATCACATTATCTATGCCGAACGCTCGGAGCGCGTCAAACCGTACACCGTATTGGCCTCCATGACGAACGCAGCGGCGTCTTGGATCGGAATCGATTATGGAATTTCCGGGCCGAACCTGACCTACTCGACCGCGTGCTCATCCTCGGCGGTTGCCGTGGGCGAGGCAGCCCGCAGAATCCGCAGTGGGGACGTCGATGTGATGCTGGCCGGCGGCGCCGAGGCGCCGCTCACATTCGGTGTTCTCCGCGCCTGGGAAGCGATGCGCACGATCGCGTCGCAAGACATACATGACCCGTCGGCCTCCTGCCGTCCATTTTCACGAACCCGTACCGGTCTGGTGCTGGGCGAAGGCGCGGCCTTCGTCGCGCTCGAAGAGTGGGAACATGCCTTGGCACGCGGCGCTCGCATTCGCGCGGAGTTGACCGGCTACGGTTTGACCACCGACGTTGCCCACATCACTCGTCCGACCGTCGCGGGCCAGGCCGGCGCGATGCGCGCGGCTCTCAGCTCGGCGGATCTCGATCCGGACGCCGTCGATTATGTCAATGCGCACGGTACCGCCACTCTGCAGAACGACTCGGTCGAGACCGCTGCAATCAAGGATGTTTTCGGGGAGCGCGCGTATTCGTTACCGGTGAGTTCCACCAAGTCGATGCACGGCCATCTGCTCGGCGCGGCCGGCGCGCTGGAATTCGTGATTGCGGTTGCGAGCCTCGAGCGCGGCGTCGTGCCCCCGACCATGCACCTGGATTCGCCCGATCCGGCCTGCGATCTGGACTACGTTTCAGGCTGCGCCCGGACCGGCGTGACTTTGAGCGCCGTCATGTCGAACTCATTTGCATTTGGCGGCACGAACGCCGTGTTGATTGCCGAAACGCCCGACGTTCATCGACGGCGGCACTGATGTCCTAGGACTTGCCAATCTTCGTTCGGCGTGTCGGACAGCGCTCAAAGACACATGACGGACAGCACGCCGACACCGTACTTGCCGAGGCCGATTTCGAAATCGACACGGCCCTTCGGGGCGCTCAGGATCGCCGCCGCGGGCGGCGGGAGCGCGCTCTGCGCACAGAGCTCGCGGAGCTTCACGTGCGGCGAGCCGTCGCGCAGCATCAGGCGTGTACAAATGTTCATGACCTCATGCAAATTGGCCAGCATCACCGGCGTGAGCTCCTTGTCCCTCGCCGCCTCTTTCGCCACGTTCGGCGGCAGCATGGAAAGCGCAGCCCCGCTGTTGGCCGCGAACGCCACGTCGCATCCGCACAATCCGGCGGGCGCGCCGTCATCCGACACATACACGCCGAAATAGCAGCCGCCCTTCGGCGACAGGTCGAGCTTCGGGCCGAGTTTTACCGTTAGCCCGTCGAAGAGCATGCCGAGCAAATCCTTGACTTGGGCTGCGTCCGGTAACGGGTGCGCGGCAATCGCAGTCGCGGCGCTCATTTGATGTGCGCCCCGAGCGCTTCTTTGAAAGACTCGGGTGTAAACGGCTTGGAGATCAAGAAACTCGCCCCGGCGGCGGCGGCGCGCTGGCGCATGTCCGGAGTCGCTTCAGTCGTGATGAAGCCGAATTTTACCTTGACGCCCTCCTTGGTCAGATTCTCCAGCAGCTCGATACCCGTCATGTTGGGCATATTCCAATCGGAGAGTACGAGGTCCGGAGGACTGCTCTTGATGGCCGCCAATGCCTTCATCCCGTCGTCCGATTCCGAGAAGTCATGTCCTTCGAATCCGGCGAGTCGTAATGTCTTTCTTACGATCATCCGCATGGCAGTCGAGTCGTCTACGATCAAAATTTTCACTGCACTACTCCAAATCAGTTGTCGAAAGACCTAACCCAAGCTCGAATCGGTCGACCGCGTGACATCCATTTCATCGGCCAACGCCAGTACACGCGTGCAAATCTCACCAAGCGGCAACACGTCCGCCGCCGCGCCCACCGCCACCGCCTCGCCAGGCATACCCCATACGATACTCGTCGCCTCATCCTGAGCAATCGTTCGGCTCCCGGCGTCGCGCATTTCCTTGAGCCCCAGCGCACCGTCTTTGCCCATACCCGTCAAGATCACGCCGATGGCGTTGCGCCCCGCTTGCTGCGCGACCGAACGAAACAGGACGTCCACCGAAGGCTTGTGCCGATTCACCGGCGGGCCATCATCCAAACGGCAGACGTATCGAGCGCCGTTGCGTACCAGCGACAAATGCATGTCGCCGGGTGCGATATAGACATGGCCGCGCAGAACTTGCTGGCCATCTTCGGCCTCGCAAACACTCACTTGACAACAGGAATCCATGCGGCGCGCGAATGCTCCGCTGAAAAGTTTCGGGATATGCTGGGTAATCACGATTCCGGGTGTGTCGGGCGGCAGATGAATCAACACGTCCTTGATAGCTTCGGTACCCCCGGTCGATGCGCCGATCGCGATGATGCGTTCGGTGGTGCGCAGATGGCGCTGCGGAGCACGCTTCGCGAGTACCACGTCGGCGCTCGCCGCGGCTGAGGACGATGGCGCGCGCACACGGGCCGACGCGGCAGCCCTCACTTTCCCAATGAGTTCGTCCTTGTAATCCGCAAGCGTCGCGGCCAAATCGATTTTTGGCTTCGATAGGTAGTCGACGGCGCCTATCGACAATGCGTCCAAGGTCACCTCCGCGCCTTTTTCGGTCAGCGATGAGACCATGATGACCGGCATTGGCCGCAGGCGCATCAAATTTCGCAGAAATGTGAGGCCGTCCATCCGTGGCATTTCCACATCCAACGTAAGCACGTCCGGATTCAACGCCTTGATTTTCTCACGAGCGTCATAGGCGTCGTTGGCGGCTCCGAGTACCGTAATCCCTGGATCGCTCGACAGCATTTCCGTCAACATGCGGCGAACCAGGGCCGAATCGTCGACGATCAGCACGCCGATGCGCTTTTTAGCGTGTGTACCCATCAACGATGAAGCTATGTTCTGCATGGCTTGAATGACGTCCTCAGTCGAACAATTCGACGTCATTGTCGGCTGGCTTGGCTGCCAAACTGGTAAGGTAGGTGGTTTCGCGCTGCGCGATTTCCCCGATATCAAGGGCACGCAATCTCTTCAGCATGACGACGCCGGTGGTCGGGAAGTACACAACGCGGCGCGGGTACACTTCTCCGACGTCCTCGGCCGCTATCTTGAAACCTTCCAGCTTCAAGAACTCTTTCGCGAAAGTGATGTTCTTCTTGCCTACGTCGGTCATCGAAGACAGAATCCTGCCGCCGCCGAACAGCTTGACCTCGAATCGATCGCGGCGCGCACCGAGTTTCATCAGCTCGTTGATCAGGCTTTCCATGGCGTAGGAGCCGTATCGAGTGGCGAGTCCTCCCGGGCCGTCGATCCAGGAACTCTTCCCCGCCGAATTGTCCTCGGGCAGCATGAAATGATTCATACCGCCGATCCGCACCGCCGGATCGCGGATGCACGCCGCAATACATGACCCGAGCACCGTGGTGATGGCCTCGTCGCTACGGGTGACGAAGTATTCGCCCGGCAGTATTTTCGCCGACCATCGATCGCAGGCCGGATCCCAGTACCGCTTGATGTGCTCGAAGCCCCTGGTTGCGGCAGGCAAATCGGTCTTAGGTTGATGGGGAAGCAGATCCGCCACCTTCAACTCCGCCGGTAAATGGTTTTGCCGATCAACGCGTAGTCTTCGGAAACCTTGAACAGAGTCTCGGAGTGTCCCAAAAACAGCAAGTCGCCCGGCCGCTGCAGTTTTGCCATCCGCGAGAAAAGTCCTCGCTGAGTATCCTTGTCGAAATAAATGACGACGTTGCGGCAGAAGATCGCATCGAGCGGTCCGCTCATGGGCAAGTCGTGCATTAGATTGATCTGCTTGAATGTGATCATCCGCGCGAGTTCCGGCACCACCTGGTAGGTGCGTTCGGTTCCCTCTTGGGATTCGGTGAAAAATCTGCTGACACGCTTCGGATCGAGTCCTTTGACCCGCTCGGCATTGTAAGACCCGCGCTCGGCACGCGCCAAGATATCCGAGTCCAGATCGGTCGCGAGAATCTTGATGTCCCACTTCTGCCAATCCGGAATCGTCTCCATGATGGTCATTGCGATGCTGTAAGGCTCTTCGCCCGACGAGCAGGCCGAAGACCAGATCCGAATGCGCTCGGAGCGGCGCGCGGCGCCGCGGCGCGGCGCCAGGAAATTGTCACGCAAATAGCCGAAGTGATGGGCTTCCCGAAAGAACGAAGTAAGATTGGTCGTCAACGCGTTGCAAAACGCGACGAGTTCCGAGCCATCGCCGGTCTCGAGCAGCCGGCGATATGCGCCGAAGGTCGACAAGCCGAGAGCGCGGAGTCGCCGCGAGACCCGGCCGTATACCAATTCACGCTTCGATTCGGCCAGATTGATGCCGGTCATTTCCTTGACCAGGATGCGAAGCGCCTGAAAGTCCGCGTCGGTGAATTGGAATTCCCGTGCGCGAGTTTCGACGGTGGATACTGCGGCCGATTGGTGCGTCATTTTCATAGTCCCGCGTTGGCACCGCGCTGGCGGTTGCCTTCAGCGCTTCCGAATCAGAATTGCTTCCAGGCGGAGTCGTCGCCGACCGCGACCTTGGCGCGCGGATTCGTTACCGCTTTCGGAATTGGTCTCGCAGCCGCCCGGGTCGTCGGTCGAACCGGCGGCCGTTGTTCGACGCGCACGGCCGCGCGCCTCGGAGTCGGCGCGACGGCTGCCTGCGAACCGTCGACGTCGAACTTCGACATGACGTCGCTCAAAGCCTGGGACTGATCGGCCATTGATTTACTGGCGGCGGTGGCCTGCTCCACCAAAGCCGCATTCTGCTGAGTCATTTCGTCCAGTTGCATCACGGCCTTGTTCACCTGCTCGATGCCCGTGGACTGCTCTTGGCTGTTCGCCGCGATCTCGGCGATGATGTCGCTGACTTTTTTCACCGCGTTGACGATCTGCTCGAGCGTCTGGCCGGACTGGGCGACCAAGGTCGAACCTTCTTCGACTTTCTGTACGCTGTCGCGAATGAGGCCCTTGATCTCTTTTGCCGCCGTTGCGCTCCGGCCGGCAAGATTGCGAACTTCGCTCGCCACCACCGCGAATCCGCGCCCCTGATCGCCGGCGCGCGCCGCCTCTACCGCTGCATTCAGTGCCAGCAAGTTGGTCTGGAAGGCGATCTCGTCGATGACCCCGATGATGTCGGCGATCTTCTTCGACGACTGATTGATCTCGCTCATTGCTTTGACGGCCTTGGCAACCACCACGCCGCCCTTGTCGGCTTGGTCGCGAGCCGCCACCGCAAGCTGATTGGCTTGTCCCGAGTTGTCGGCGTTTTGTCGCACGCTCGCCGTCATCTGATCCATGGAGGACGCGGTCTCTTCGAGGCTCGACGCCTGCGCCTCGGTACGTTGGCTGAGGTCCTCGTTGCCTTGTGAAATCTCCTGAACGCCTCGAGCGACTTCCGCGGCTGCGGCCTTCACGTTGCCCACGACATCTGCGAAGCTTTCGACCAGATCGTTGATCTTCTGCGAGAGCATGGCGAAGAAGCCGGTCTTGTCGGCGAGATCGATCCGCGCCTGCATGTCGCCGTCGATCACCGCCGCGACGACCTCCTCCAGCTCATGTTCCGTCTTGCGGGCTGCCGTGCGATCGACCCATTCCATCGCGATTTCCACCCGCGCACCGGATGCGTTCTGCACGAGAATGGTGCCGTCGCTTCTGAATTCGACGACCGCTTGTGATCGATTGATGGCGGCGATCTGTGCCATTAGTTCCGAGTTATCCATAACTGTACCCTTACTCTGCGGCCGTCATCCGGCCATTGCGTTCAAGCTGCTCCGGCCAACAGGCTCGATTCGCCCGCGACCAGGTCCTTGCCGACGAGCGCGTCCACATCGAGCAAGATCAACATGCGATCCGAGACGGTCGCCAGACATTGAATGAAGTCCGCATTCAACTTGCCGCCGAGATTCGGGGTTTCTTTCAGGTCGTTCACACTGATATCGACCACGTCGGAAACGCTGTCCACCACCAGCCCGAATTCGCTCCGCCCGGTAGGGGTCATGATCGACAATACGATGATGACCGTGAGCGGCGTGAATTCGGCCCTCTCCAGGCTGAAGCGAACCCGCAAATCGAGGATCGGAACGATCGAGCCGCGTAGATTCAACACGCCGAGCACATGCGGGGGCGATTTCGGAATCCGCGTCACCGGAGACCAGCCGCGGATTTCCTGGACACGCAGAATATCGACGCCATAGGTTTCCGCGCCGAGGCAAAACGTCAATACCTGGCGCGACGAGGCGGGCGCGCCGTCGAGTTTTTTTGTAGCTGAATGGTCTGTCATGTGGTCGGCTCCGCTGGTAAGGCCGTGCAGCTTGTCGCGGGCGCTCGCCCGTCCAGATGCACGCCTTGTGAATCAACTGTTTTATCGGCACCCATAACGTGTTTCTTGAGCACGGCTGCATACCTCTTAAAATAGCTCTACGCTGCTATGCGACAACGCCAACGGCGCCGAGCCATCCGGCTGGCGGTGCGCAGCGGCCGGATCGAGACGCTGTTGTTCAATGCGATTGATTCGCTCCACATCGCGTAGCGAATGCAACCATTCATCGTAAGAGCGTGCCGATTGATCGTGCAGCATCGTCTGCAGCCTATCCAACCCGGCGCGGACCAATCCCAGCCGTTGCGCGAGCCGATCGTGATACTGCAATGCGACGACGGCCGCATGCAGCGAGTCGCCGATTTGCCTGCAGGAGTTTCGCAGCACGGAATGCTCGGGCTCCGCGCATCTGATTCCGTCGATGGTGGTTTTGGCGGCCGCCAGCTCGTGGAATGATTGGCCGACGGACACGCAGTCGCGATCGGCTTCCATCAGCGAAGTGGCCAACTGCTCGGCAAGCATATCCAGATGTCGGCCGAATTCCACGATCACCTCGCCCAGCTCAGTGTTCTTGGGAGTGTCCTGGTCCACGATGGCTTGGCTCCGGTCAATCACGGGAAATCGCAATCTGCACGGCATCCCGCAGGCCGAGCATGGTCAAGGCATGCGTGAGCGCCGCCGATTCTCCGCAAAATTCGAGCGACATACCGCGCTTCGCGGCCTCGCTTTGGAAAGCAACGAGCAACTGCGCGCCGGCCGTATCCACGGCCGCGACGCGGCTCAGATCCACCGTCAGTGCCGTTCCGAATGCAAGTATTGCCATGAGCCGTCGATGCGCAACCTCCACATCCTTGATTTCCAAGCTTGGCTCCAAATAGATCTTCGAACTCGTATCCGCAGGCGCGTCAGGCACCGAGAGCTGCGCCTCGTCGGCACGGGCGGTCACGACCCGAATTGAATCCGTGTTCGTCGCCTCGGCCGCGACCTGAAGCGTATTCGCACTCGTGGTCGCTTCGGTCACGACCTGAATTGCATCCGTCATCGTGGTCGCTTCAACCGCGACCTGAACTGCGTCCGTATTCGTCGTCGCTTTGGCCAGGACTAGAACTGCGTCCGTATTCGTGATCGCTTTGGCCACGGCCTTCGTGCTCCTAGCCGTGGTCTTCGTGCTCGGCTTCGACGATTTGCGCTTTTTGATCGATTTCTGCTTTTCCATAATCAGGCGGCCGCTTTGCTATCGCCGAGTACACTCGAAATGACGAGGCGTTCGATGTCCAGGATAATCACCAGTTTGTCGTCGAGGTTTGCCAACCCCACTACATACAGGTGGTCGACCGACCCCATCACCTCCGGGGGCGGCTGAATGTTCTCACTCGCGATGCTGTACACATCGGATACGGCATCGACGACGATGCCGACGATGCGGTCTCCTCGGGTTCCAGCCACATGAACGACGATGATGACGGTGGCCGCATCGAATGCGGCGCTGGCGAGGGAGAAGCGCACTCGCAAATCCACCACGGGGACGATGGAGCCGCGCAGATTGATGACGCCCAGAATGTAGTCGGGTGAGTACGGCACGCGTGTAACGGTATCCCAGCCCTTTATTTCCTGGACGCTCAATATATCGGTCGCGTATTCCTCGCCGCCCAGGAAGAAGCTCAGATACTGATGCGCGGCGGCACCGTGCTCCGCGCCGGATTTGACTGCTTCCGGCACCCCCGCCTTCAGGTTCGGCGTACTCATGCTGCCCGTCCAATCTGCGCCGATTGCCGTTCCAAGAAGGTTCTTATCAGGCCCGGGACATCCAGAATCAAGGCCACGGTACCGTCGCCATGAATCGTCGCGCCGGCAAGACCGGGTACTTGCTTGAAGTTGGTTTCCAGACTCTTGATCACCACTTGCTGCTGCGCCAGCAGTTCATCCACGAGCATGGCGACGCGACGTCCGTCGGCCTCCAGCACCACCAGCAATCCGTCCTCGATGTCGCGGCTATCCGGCTCGATGCCGAACAAGTCATGCAGCCTGATGACGGGCAAGTAGTCGGTGCGATGTTTGAAGAGCTCGGTGCGGCCGGCGACGCAACTCAAATTCTGGCGCGTCGACTGGACCGTTTCAATGATCGATACGAGCGAAGCAACGTAGATCTCTTTCCCCACCCGCAGGACTTGGCCCTCGAGAATGGCTAGAGTCAACGGCAGCCGGATGCGGATGGTGCTGCCCTTGCCTCGGACGCTGAATATTTGAACATGACCGCCCAGATCATTGATGTTGCGGCGGACGACGTCCATTCCCACACCGCGGCCCGAGACGTCGCTGATGGTATCCGCAGTCGAAAATCCGGCGACGAAAATCAGATTGAAAATATGTTCATCGGACAGAGTCGCATCCGAGTCCACCAGGCCGCGTTCGCGTGCTTTCGCCAAAATGCGATCCTTGTTGAGGCCCGCCCCGTCATCTTTCACCTCGATGATGATGCTGCCACCCTCATGAAATGCGTTGAGTTCCAGAGTTCCGGTCTCGCTCTTGCCCGCCGCCAGGCGCTGCGCCGGCGATTCCAGGCCGTGGTCGAGCGCATTCCTCACCAGGTGGACCAGCGGGTCGCCGATTTTCTCCAGCACCGTTTTGTCGAGTTCCGTGTTCTCCCCGGTGAGCTTGAGTTCAACTTTTTTGCCGAGCTTGCGCGACAAGTCATGCACCAAACGTGGGAAGCGGTTGAACGAGAAACCAATCGGCAGCATGCGTATCTGCATTACGCTTTCTTGCAGTTCGCGTGTGTTGCGAGTCAGTTGAGCAAGGCTACGTCGTAGAGATTCGATATCCTCTGGATCGTATTTTTCCGCGAATCTGCCGAGCATGGATTGTGTGATGACGAGTTCGCCGACGAGGTTGATCAGCGCGTCGACCTTTTCCGTGGCCACTCGGAGGGAGCCGGATTCGGCCCCCGACTTCGGCGTATTTTGCGGGACAATTTGGAGATCGGCCTGGTTGGAGGATCGTTGTACGGCAGCCTGGGGCTGATCCGTGGGCAGCTCGGCATTCACCACAGAGGGGGTGCCGCGGGCATAGATGGGCTCGTACACGATTCTCGAGCTCGCATCGACCCAATCGAACACTTCCGCTATGCGAGCATGCTCGATAGCGCGGCGCAACACCAACGTCCAACTCAAGAAACACTGCGTCGGATCGAGCTCGGAGAGTGACGGCACCCCGTCGACGTTCGCCGTGATTTCGAGCGGTCCGAGATTCGCAAGCTCGTCGAAGATCCGCATCGGATCGTTGCAAGTCTTGAATAGACTCGGGTCAGGTGCAAATACGATGTGCCAGCCTTCCGGCGGGCCGGCCGGCGACACGATTGCCCCCTCGACGTTGCGAATCGTCGGCTGGGCGGCCATCGGGGCTTCGGCATCCCGGGGGAACAGCGTGGGCGGCGCCGGTGCATTCGCGGCGGCTTCACCCACGGCGGCGGCTGTCGAGGTGGCAGCGGTCGCGGGCGGCGCCTTTTGTGCGAGGATTCGGGCCAGTTCACCGCTGAGGGCCTTGGCTCCGACCATCAAGATCGGCTGCTTCGCTTGCGCCGACTGCGTCATTTCTCGAATGACGTCGACGGATTGCAGCAATACCTGTAGCGCGTCTGGCGTGATGCCGCGCGTGCCGTTGCGCATTTCGTCGAGCAGGGTTTCGACGGAATGCGTGAATTCCGAAATCTCCATGAAACCGAATGTTCCCGCGCCGCCCTTGATGGAGTGCGCGGCGCGAAAAATGGTGTTGATGGTTTCGCGATCGGTGCCGTCCTTGAGCGTCAGCAGGCCCGACTCCATGGTATCGAGACCCTCAAAGCTTTCTTCGAAGAAGAGGGTGAGAATCTCTTCCATTTCCAGATCGACCGACATGGACTTACAGGACCTTGGCGATGGTGGCGAGCAATTTGTCGGGGTTGAAAGGTTTCACCAACCAGCCGGTCGCGCCGGCCTGTTTGCCTTGCATCTTTTTGTCGGGGCCTGCCTCGGTCGTGAGAACGAGCATCGGAGTGAACTTGTAGGCGATCAGTTGGCGCAGTTCCCGCACCAGGGTGATGCCATCCATGCGCGGCATGTTGACGTCGGTCAATACGAGACTGACCGAATTGCTGCGGGCATACTCGAGCGCGTCGACGCCGTCGGCAGCCTCGATCACTTCGTAACCTGCATGCTTTAGCGTAAAGCTTACCATCTGTCGCATGGATGCCGAGTCGTCGACTGCCAGAATGGTCGCTGCCATAAATTTTCCTGTATCGAGTTCGAGTAATTGCCAATGGCCGTACATCGGGGCCTTACCAGCCCTGCCCTGCCTAACCGCCGTGTGTTGAGCAGGCACGGGAAATCCCGTGTCCTTTTGCAACCTACATTTGCCTTAACAAGCGTATCGGCGGTCGGCAGTCAAGGTTTAGGGCATTGCGCGCAAAAAAGTGTGACCGCCGTGGAGTCGCTGAATGTCGGCAAAACCCTGAATGGAAACGCGGGGTCGCCGGGAACGCCCCACTCGAATGCTCTCCCTGGGGTGCCGAGTGGTACCGGCGTCGAGATCACCGGGGGCCAGTTTGCGGTTCCGTTCGCTTCCGGTCAGGTCCCGGGTACAGCATGCTCGGCTAAGCGCGAGACGCCGCCGAAGATCGTCCTTTGCCTGCGCTCGCCCACGGCCGCACCCCGCTGCGGCGCTCGGGTGTGGCAGATTTAACTGGGGCGGTCGTTCCGGACGGCTCCCCGAACTGGTAACGCGCCATCAGCAGGCCAAGATTGGATGCCTGCGCGGTGAGCGCCTGAGCTGCCGCAGAAGCCTCCTCGACGAGCGCAGCGTTTTGTTGGGTGACCGTGTCCATCGACACCACTGCTTTATTGACCTGTTCGATGCCTGATGCTTGTTCGTGGCTCGAAGCGGCGATCTCGGCAATGACATCCGTGACTTTCTTGACCCCCGCGACGATATCTTGGAGAACCTTGCCGGACGAGCCCACGAGCTTCGTGCCGTCGTCGACCTTGGCCACCGAATCCTGAATCAGACCTTTGATTTCCTTGGCCGCCGCAGCGCTGCGGGATGCGAGATTCCGTACTTCGGAAGCAACCACCGCAAAACCGCGGCCCTGCTCACCGGCGCGAGCGGCCTCAACGGCGGCATTGAGCGCCAATAAGTTGGTCTGGAATGCAATATCGTCGATGACCCCGATGATGTCGGCGATTTTCTTCGACGACGCGTTGATCTCGCTCATGGCGATGACCGCCGACTGGACCACGGCACTGCCGAGATCGGCTTGTTCGCGTGCAGCAAGCGCCAGCTGGCTGGCCTGGGCCGCATTGTCTGCATTGCTCTTGACGGCCGAGGTCATCTGCTCCATGGAAGAAGCCGTCTCTTCGAGACTGGAGGCCTGTTCCTCGGTTCGCTGGCTGAGGTCCGCGTTACCGCGTGAAATTTCATCCGCTCCCGATCCCACCTCTGCCGCGGCCTTGGATATGGTCCGTAGCACGTCCGCCATGTTGCCGACGAGGCGGTTCATGCCGCCCGCCAGCGACTTGAAGAATCCTTCCTTCCCGGCTTCCTGAATCCGTACCGTCAGATTTCCCTCGAGCGCCTGGTCGACGGTGCGCTGCACTTCCTCTTCGATCGCGACTTCCTGGGTCCGATCGAACCATTGCACGATGGTGCCCACCCGCTTGCCGTCGCTATCGACCACGGGGTTCGCAACGATGCGCAGGCTGCTGTCGCCCGCCTTGAATTCCGCGGTATGGGCCGCAGTCAGGGCGGCCAGCGAACCGCGCTCGAAGGCAGGGACTTGGAACATCTCGAGGGGGCTGCCGAGGATCCGCGCCGAATCGAACTGCGGCAGTTGCTTGCGGAATTCCCCAGCCCGAAGGCTCAGCAATGCATGCATGGCCTCGTTCACATAGATGATGGTGCCCTCGCCGTCCGCCAGCATGGCCCCCACCGACACCCGATCCAATGCGTTGCGGATCCGGGCATTCTCCGCCGCCGCGGCGCGATCGCCTTCGGCACGTTCGCGGTCGCTTTCGGTCCGCTCACGGTCGCTCTCGGCGCGCGCTTTCAGGCTGCGTTGCATGGCTTCCAACGACTGCAAGACCCGGCCGGTCTCATCATGCACCAGGATGGTAACGGGTGACTCGTAGTTGCCGCGCTCGATCTCGCCAAGTACCTCCACCGAATGCGTGAGCGCGCGCGTAATGCTGCGGATGACGAAGAAGGCGACGCCCAGCAGCAGTGCGGTCGTGGTGACGGCGACCGCGATCTCGACTCGAAAGGCGATCGCCTTCAGCCGCAGCCCTTCGGTGGCGGCCGCATCGCCGAGATCCTTGTTGTACCGCCGATGCGCCTCGACCGTGTCTATGGTGGCGTCGAAGATGTTCTGGCCTTGCGTCACCAAGTCGCGGGCCTCGTTCTTTCGATTCTGGCTCGCCAGCGCGAGTGCCTTGTCGATCAGATCGTCATATGCTTTAGAGGTTGAGCGATCATCGGATAGAAGGGCGCGATCCTTATCGTCCGAAAGCAGAGTCTCGTATTGAGCGAAGGCCGCTGCAATATTTGGTCGAGCGTCGTGAATCTCGCCCACGAACGTCGCCACTTGCGTTGCGTCGGTCTGTACCAGACTCTGCCAGAAATTCGCTCGTTCCGACTCTACCAGGTCCGTTACCCCGTCGAGCAGATTGATGGCGGGCACGCTATGATCTTTGGCATAGGACGCGGAGGTGTACACGCGTTTCATTTCAACCTGTGAAATGACCATCAGCACCGCGATGCCGAGAACGGCCAGCGCGACGAGCAGCATGAGTTTCTTTTTTACGCTCAGAGTCATTTCACTCCCCCACCGATCGTCGCCCGAAATTCGGGCTCCAGGACCTTAACGGCTGTAAAGGGAGAATCCTGAGCCCTTGTACGGGAAAACTCTCAAGCGGGAATGTGACTTCGATCAGAACTCCTGCCAGGCGTCATCGCTACCGACCGCGACCTTGCGCGCGGGTGCGGATTGCGGCGGAGCGCTGCGCGCTGCCTTGGCGCGCGCGGGCCGATTGGCCGGGCCGCGCTGGGCCTGGTTGTGCTCGATGCTGGATGTCGGCGCGCTTCGCGCCGCGGGCGGATGTGCACGCTGCGGCAACGACGCTACTGCAGCATTTTTATCCAACCGATACCGGGAAATCATTTCCGTCAGGTTCGCCGCTTGCTCCGTCAACGTATGCGCCGCCGCCGAGGCTTGTTCCACCAGCGCGGCATTTTGCTGCGTTACGCTGTCCATGGACGTGACTGCCTTGTTCACTTGTTCGATGCCGGACGCCTGTTCCATGCTCGACGCGGCTATTTCGGCCATGACGTCCGTCACTTTCTTCACACCCGTGACGATCTCGCTGAGTACCTTGCCCGAGTCGTCGACCAGCCGTGCGCCGTCGGACACCTTGATGACGGAATCTTGGATCAGCCCCTTGATCTCCTTGGCTGCGCCGGCGCTGCGTGATGCGAGATTGCGTACCTCTGAGGCAACCACGGCAAAACCACGGCCTTGTTCTCCCGCCCGGGCTGCTTCCACTGCGGCGTTCAACGCCAATAAGTTGGTCTGAAAGGCGATGTCGTCGATGACGCCGATGATGTCCGCAATCTTGTTGCTGGCGGCATTGATTTCGTGCATGGCGGCGACCGCTGAACTTACGACCTTGCCGCCTCTTTCCGCCTGTTCGCGTGCGGCCGCTGCGAGCTGATTGGCCTGGGATGCGTTGTCGGCATTGTTCTTGACCATTGCGGTCATCTGTTCCATCGATGCCGCGGTCTCCTCGAGACTCGACGCCTGCTCTTCGGTACGCTGGCTCAAGTCCAAGTTGCCGCGCGAGATCTCATCGGCCCCCGTGCGCACTTCGCTCGCGGCCTGCGACATCGCGCCGATGACCCCGGCCACGCTGACGATGAGGTTGTTCATGCCCGTGGCGAGAATCTTGAAGAAGCCTTGTTTACCCTCTTCCACGACCCGCGTGGTCAAGTCGCCTTCGATGGCCTTGGCGACCGTCATTTCCAATTCGTGCTCGACGGCAATTTCCTGGGTCCGATCGATCCATTGCACCACCGTTCCGACGCGATTGCCCTGGGAATCGACCACGGGGGTGGAGATGATCCGAAGCGTTGCGTTGCCCAGCGTGAGTTCTTCCGTTTCGGCGCTGGAGAGGTCCGCCAGGCTATTTGCGCGCTGCGAGGTTCCCCGATGCAGCGTATCGAAGGAGCTGCCGATGATGCGTTCCGGGTCGAACTGCGGAATTTGCTTGCGTATTTCAGCCGCTTGCGCTCGGAAGATACCCGCCGAGAAATCGTTCATGTAGATAATCGCGCCGCTCGTATCGATCAACGTCACGCCCGCGGATACCCGATCCAATGCCGTGCGAATTCGGGCATTTTCGACCCCCGCAGCATGCTCGGCCTGGGCGCGGGCACGATCCGCATCCGCCCGTACGCGATCCTCCTCCCTGCGAATCTCGAGATCTCGCTGCATCTGGGCGACGGTCGCGAAAAGACTGCTGGTATCGCCGGCGCGCAATTCGATGCGGCTCGAGAAGTCGCCTTGTGCAACTTTTCTGGCAACGTCCGCGACATCGGCCGGTTCGCCACCGAGTTGCCGGGTTAGCTGCCGAAATATGATGATTCCGAGCGCACCTACGAGACCCACGGTCGCGAGCGTCAGCAGGGCGCCTATCCGAAGCGCGGATCGCTGGGTCTGCGCCGCCGTCTCGCTTGCAGCCGTCGCCAACTCGGCGTTGTACTGAAGGTGCTGGTTCAGCGCATCGGCCTCCTTTGCCAATTGGGCTTTGGCGCCCATCAGAGCGCTGAGGGCTTCGGCCTTGTGGCCGGCCGACGAGAGAGCGATGACTTTGTCCTTGAAGGCATCGTAGTCCAGAATGGCGGCCCGATCTGCGGCGTACATTTCCTTGTCTTTGGCGTCCGCTACCAGCGCCTCGTAACGCTTGAGCGCTTCATCGATTTTCTCGCGTCGTGCCGTCATCTGTTTTTCGGCGGCCGCCATACCGGCTGCGTCCGGCATTGCAACGTGCTGCCACACGTTCAAGCGCTCCCCGACGAAGTTCGAATCCAATTTCTCCAAGGTCAGCAAGCTGGGTACCGAATAATCGCTGCCGTAACTGGCTGAACGGTACACCGACCGGATATTGAGCATCAGCACCAAGGAAACCAGGAGAATGCCGATCAGTGATACCAGGGGAAGTAGCGCGAGCTTTTTTGCGACCGTCATTCCTAAATTCCTTCGATACTTGCCGGATGTGGGCACGATTTGACTTAATCTGCACGCCTTCGGCACAGCTAAGTGAGGCACATCAGTTCTCATGTTATTTAGCGACAACGCGCTCGGAAACTTAAAAACTGTTCGCGGAGAAGCAAACTGGCCCGGGAGGACGGCACCGCTATTGGAATATTTCGCTGTCGAATGCGAACCGCGTCACAGGCCGCGGGTACGCCCGGGACGGTGGATACCGGTGCCAACGGTCCCGGTCCAGACGGCGTGGATAAACGGCGCGTTCCAACCGGCGCGGTGGCTCTGCAACTTTTTCCCGCGAGCGGTGTTCTGGATCTAGACGAATACTCCAGTGCAAACGCAATCAACGGGACCCAACTCGGCTGAATTCATGACGTTCATGCGCGCCTACCAGGACATGGTTTTCTCGACCGCGGCTCGGCTGACGGGCAATGACTCTCAAGCCGAGGACATTGCGCAGGAGGTGTTCATGCGCGCCTTCCAGCAGTTCGCGCATTTGCGTACCAGCCCGACAGCGGGTGGTTGGCTGAAAACCGTCGCCACCAATTTGACACTCAACTATTTGATGCGATACCGCAAGCGTCGACGATTGTTCTCGGAATTGAGCGACGATGCGGTCGACGAGTCTACGGTCGCGCCGCAGATCGAATGGGCGCAGGACACTGTGTTCGCCGGCCTCAGCGCCGAGCAGCGGCGCCTATTGGTAGATGATGCATTGCGTCAGTTACCACCCCACCAGCGCATCGCGCTGGTGCTGTACCACTTCGAAGATCTCTCTTACCAGGAGATCGCGGAAAAACTCCAGGTCTCGCTCACCAAGGTCAAAACCGACATACGGCGAGCCCGTGCGGCATTGCTGCACCTGCTTCAATCCAGCGGCTTGGTTCGCGAGTGCTTGTAAAGCCTACACCCATGAACGAACAGCCTGAAACCAAGGATCTAGCGGAGCAGTGTTTGAACCACGTATTGCGTGAGCTGCCGTTGCGGCGTGCGCCGGCCACGCTCGAATCACGGGTACTCAAGGAACTGAAGCGGGGTGCCGATCTTCCGTGGTGGCGTCGTGGGTTTGGCAGTTGGCCGTTCAGCGTGCGCGCCGCGTTCGTCGCGGGCTGCGGCGCCATCATCGGCTCGACGCTTCTCGAAGGGTCGTGGGCGATCGCCGGTGTACGGGTTTTGAATGAAGCGGTCATTCAATCGATGTCGTGGATGCACCCCGCTGTTGCGGCCGTCACGTCGGCCGGCCAATTTGCGGCGTTGCTGGAGCGCGTTATTCCATCGACCTGGCTTTACGGCGTCATCGTGGCGGGCGCCTTGCTGTACGCCGCCTTGTTCGGGCTCGGTGCCGCGGCATACCGAACGCTGTATCTTCAGCCTTCAATCGCAGGTGATCGTCGATGAATAATTCTCTGGTGAAGCGACTCAGTATTGCGTTCTTACTGCTTTGCGCCACCGCCGCCGTCCATGCCGAATCCACCGCGTCGGCTGCGGGCGTGAGAGACGACGCGACTCCCAGCTCACCTACGCCGGCCGATGAGGCTGAGCGACGCCCTGACGAGCCTGAGACCCGAGACCGGCACAGCCATTTCGATCGATCCTACCGCATGGAGTTGCGGAAACACCGCGACCGGAATGATCGCGACGGCAACGACTTAGTGAGCATCGGTCACGATTCCACGCTGACCATCGGTCAGCAGGCCGATGCGGTGGTGTCGATTCTCGGGTCCTCGACCAGCGCCGGCGACGCCGCAGACGTGGTATCGATACTCGGGAATACCCGCGTCAGCGGACCCGTGCGGGACACGGTTGTCACTGTGTTGGGCAGTACCTACATCGATGCCAAGGTCGATGGTGACGCGGTCGCCGTCATCGGGGACGTGGAACTCGGCCCGCACGCCGAGATAGGCGGCAATTTGGTCGCCATTTTCGGCGCCGTGCGGCGCGATCCCGCGGCGATCGTTCATGGCGGCGTGCAACATATTTTCGGCGGCGACTTCGGCGGCTTTGCATGGCTGCATAGTTGGATCAAACATTGTCTGCTCTACGGACGTCCGCTGGCGCTGGCGCCGGGACTGGGCTGGGCATGGGGTCTGGCGTTGGGATTTTTAGCGTTTTACGTCTGCCTCGCCTACTTATGTCGGGAAAGCATCAGCCGTTGCGTTCAAACTTTCGAGACACAGCCGGGGCAGACACTGCTGGCCGCGATCATCGCCATGCTGCTGTCGCCGGTGATCATCGTTTTGCTGTGCGTGACGGTGATCGGCATTGCTGCGGTGCCCTTTGTTGTCGTTGCGTTGTGGTCTGCGGGGCTGTTTGGCAAGGCAGTCATGCTGGCCTGGTTGGGTGGGCGAATCACGCGCCGGGCGGCTCCCGGTCCGCTTAGGAGTCCCGCATTTGCCGTCCTCGTCGGCGGTGCCGTGGTCCTGGCGTCCTACCTCGTGCCCGTGCTGGGCTTCTTGGTCTATAAGCTGCTCGGTATTCTTGGCCTAGGCGCTGTCGTTTACACGCTCATTTTGGCCGCCCGCGCCCGGCAAGCTGCGAGAGGCAATCAAGGGAGCGCCGCGTTCGGGAGTAGCCGACCAGCGTCAAGCGGTGCGACATCGACCGACAGCTCGACTGCTCCAATCGACGGCTCCGCTGCTCCAATCGATAGCTCGGCTGCTCCGATCGACGCCTCCCCACCACCGGCCGAGCCACCTTTGTCGGCGGTGCCGCCGGCGTCCTCCGCGCCCCCGCACGTTATCGCATCGATGCCGCACGCGGGTTTTTGGATACGCATGGCCGCGTTGTTTCTCGATGTGCTATTGGTCGGCTTTGTCATGAGCGTGCTGCATGGCGTGTTTCACATGCATCTGCTGCTGCTGGCCGCCTACGGCGCCGTGATGTGGAAGCTGCGCGGGTCGACCGTCGGCGGCATCGTTTTCGATCTCAAGGTCGTGCGATTGGACGGGCGCCAGCTCGACTGGGAGACGGCAATCGTCCGTGCGCTGGGGTGTTTTCTCTCGTTGGCCGTTGCCGGCCTTGGATTCATCTGGATCGCATTCGACGACGCCAACCAGGCATGGCACGACAAAATCGCCGGCACGGTAGTGGTGCGCGTGCCGAAAGGCGTGCCGCTGGTATAGACACCGAGGACTCGCATCACGCGCGACGCGCGATGCCGAATTTTCGGTCGATGTGCTCTGCGACCTCGCAGGGGGCCGCGCTACATTCTTGACCGCTTCCACGTTGCGACGCAGCCGAGTGTGCGCTGGATCACATCAATCCTGATTTTTAGCGTTGCGGCCCCCATTTATTGTTAAGCAAAAACCCTAATCCAGGCGAAATGTGGACCATTACATATTCTGGTTGGCTGGTTTCTAGGTACTTTCCCGCCAGCGCTGGTGCATGGCGCTTGATGTACTTATTGGACAGGAGCCAAATTCGATGAGCAGCAATTCGATGAGCAATGACTATTTTTCTTTCATGTCAGATAAGTGGGAGAACAAACACTCGAGGCAACCCCAGCGCCTCGACCAACCGACGAAACCAGTAAGGCAATCGGACACGATCGACTTCGTGGAGGAAGCACAGATCGAAGTGACCGAGAGTTTCGTGAGCGATACGACGATTCAGCGAATATTTAAGCGCTGGAGCAACGGCTGAGGCAGCTGACCCCCCTGGGCAGCCAGCAATCGCCTTTCGAGATGAACACGTCGAATTGATCCCTTGACGCGCGCGGCGCGCAGGGGCGATATATGAGTTGTTCGGCCCCTGCTCCGCGGGCGGGCCTCCAATCGGGCTCCTTACCACTACATAATGCTTTCGGACAAGCCGTTAGCTGTGCACAATGCCCTCATGCGCGCCGGGAAAAATCTTACCGCCTACACGATTGGCTACGAGGGCATGACCATCGAGGCCTTTATAGCGTCGCTACGTGCCCAGCGTATCGCGCACCTGATCGACATTCGCGAGGTGGCGCTCTCACGCAAGAAGGGCTTCTCGAAGACCGCCCTGTCTGAGCATCTTGAGCGAGTTGGCATCCGCTACTCCCACGTTCGCGCTCTCGGCTGCCCAAAGCCGATCCGGGATCAGTACCGCGTCGACGGCAACTGGGGCCGGTACTCCCGCGCGTTCGCCGCCTACCTTGAGTCACAGACTGCGGCTGTTCGCGAACTGATGCGGACGGTGAAGGCCGATCGCTGCAGTCTTATGTGCTTCGAGGCGGATTACACGCTCTGTCACCGAAGCCTCGTGGCGCACGAACTCGGCGGCGCCATCGTCCACCTCACAGCACATGGCCCAGTCACAGAAGAGGCTGCTGCAGTCGCTTAGGCGGGTAGATCAAGCTCACGACGAGCCACTGCTCCGGGAACCGGTGCAGCGTTCCCATCAAGAACATCAGATCCCTCTGTAGCAACTCCCGATCTAACTTTTTGCGGAACGGGGTTTGCCAGTCTTCGCCGTGGTTGCGTACGACGTTCCAGTACAAGGACCGGCCGCACTAGCTTGGTCACAAGCGTCACCAATGCTTGGGTATGGCCGGAGGCCGTAACGAATTCCACTTTAAGGGCATTTGCCGAATAACACGTACTACCGCGACACACAGGAGGGCGGCGGAGTGACTCGGGGAAGCCGTAGTTGCCACCGTCAGAAAAAAAAGCATAGCAAGATAAAAGGGCGCGGCACAGTTGCCGCATCAAGGCATTGTCTGCACAAAGGTTCCGGCGGCACGCGAAAAATCGCGCGCGTGCCGGATTTCCAGCAAGCCCCCGATCTGCCGCCAAGACTGACCGCACGACCACGACTCAGTACGCCGGAATGGGGCGCGCGGCATTGCAGAGAAGAAGCGGACTTGGGACTGCGGAGTTACCCTCGTGTGGCGTCATCGCAAACAGTCAAGGCAGGGTAAACCCTGTTGAAGAGCCATCTCTCGACGGCACCTATCGCCGCCTCAGCCCACATGGACTTTACTGCTCCGTTCTGCCCGCGACGGCGGACAGTGCGGAATCGTTTGTCGCTGATTTTCATAACCGGCCCACTCAGCCATCGATGATTGACACGCCAATGGCTCGTTCGCCGATAACAGTCAGCTTCGGCCCGTCCGATGCCCAACTGGCCGATAGTTTTTCCCTGTGAGCGCGGTAGAGCTCTATGATGACTTGGTCAACACGTCGAAACGGGGCGAGGTGACGGTGCACCCGGCGTCGAACCTCATATGGCGATATAGTGGCGAATCATCCGTTGGTATATTGGTGGGAATTTTCACGACCAAGATTGAAGGGGCTGTTGCGGCACATGCACTAGCGGACAAGATGAAAGTGCCACTCAAGTTGACGGCAGATGCTGGCGGGCGCTTTTATCATGAGCACTGACTGTTCGGCGCTGTTAGGAAGCGACCCATGTTGTTGAACTCTGCAAAATCGGCGATCATTGGCGGGTACTTGATCGGCACTTGGTGCATGGCAGCCCAAAGTACGGTTATGAGCAGCACCACATTGGCCGGTCGCGCTGCCGATGTCGAGCGGCTTTGGAAGGCCAAAGTTCCGGAGGCGCGCGGCTATTTCAACGACGTGCTGCCGTTGGTGGCTGCGCCCGCGCCCGCCGCCGCATCGCCGACCGAAGCTGCGGCCTACTACCGCGAGCTTCTGCGGGTGGGCGAGTCGGCCTTGCGCAAGAATGTTGCCGCGTTGGATGCGGATGCCGACAAACTCGCGCTGTATAAAGAACAAGCCAACATTGCGGCACAGTTGCTCGCCGCGCGCATCAGCGACCTCGATGAGCAATCCTATGGCGATCTCAGGAACGCCTATTCAGAGACCGTCATCGGCTATGTCCTGAAGCTGCGAAAAACCGCGAACTCGATGACCGTGTCTAGCCCCACGAGCCTCAATGTCGCACCGCCCAAAACGGCTACCGGCGGAACGACCGGCGGCATGGATCCGGGTGCTATCGGCGATCCGAAAGCCAAAGCCGCCTACGAAGCAGCCTTGAAAGAAAACGATCGACGGCTCTACGTGGCGCGCGAGAAGGATTACGTCGAGCGCCGTAAACGCGAGCTGCGCCAATCGGTCACGCGCTACTTGCAGGTAGAGTACGCGCGCGCGCCGGCGCGCAAGTATGAACTCGACAAACATCTGCAAAGTCTCGCAAGCGGATGAGCGTATTGCGCAACATGACGAGGCGGGTAGCGCGGCATGGGTTTCGGGTCAGAACGGCGCGACCACCTATACAACGAGTACCGACAGTGACGGGCGGGCGACGCCATGCTGACGACGGGCGGCACCAGAGGGCTCGACGCGCAGCGCGCGAGCGCCACCCTGGTCGGGTACTCTCTTTACGCCGGTTTCACCGCGTCGGCGCTCGCCAGCGGATCCCCTGGTCTCCGGTCATCGCCGTCGGCGCTTTCCTGGTCATCGTATCCGCGGTGGGGCAGCGCAAAGCGGGAGGCTGACATGGCAACTCCGCGCAACACTCAAGGCATCGGACGACGGCCGCTGGGCCGTTCAGGCGGCGCCGTTGCAGCTGACGGGACCAAAGCTTGGATTCCGAGACTTATTCTGATCGTCGGCGTAATAGCGTTATTTTTTGGCCTGGTGCAAATCGCGCACGCGATGCGCTCGGCCAAATGGCCTCAGACGACCGGCAAAGTAAGCGCCGCGTACGTTGCTCCGGTCATGGGTACGGCGCGCGGGTACTATCAGCCGGTGATTATCTACGACTATCAGGTGGCGGCGCGCGACTACAGCTCTCGCCGGATCAAGGTAATTGACTCGTACAGCAAGCAACTGACTACGCTTCAGCAGCTGGTGGCCGGGCACCCGCGGGGGTCGTCGGTCGTTGTCTACTACGACCCGGTTGAACCCGCCTTTGGCGTATTGGTCCCGGGATTCTCGGGATCCTTGAGCGAATACGGTCTTACGATCACGGGGGCAATAATGCTGGTTTGTGGATTGGCAGCCAGGAATTGGCAGCGCAAGGCGTCAAGCTGACACGGCCGCACACGATACGATCGACCAAAGCCGGCCGCGCGGGTCAATATGACGAAGGGAATGTCGCGACAGTCCGTAGCCTCGCCGGTGTGACGGGACGGGTGTTGTGCCGGGTGTGCTCACCAGACAGTCTCCTCGCTTCATGTAGGTGGTGGTTCCCGCTCTGACCGGCTAGGCTACATTACGTTTCGATTTTGTCGGGTTGGCTCATCGTCTCGGCCTTGACCGGCTACGTGATACGTGCGCTACATGTCCCCGCGACTCGACGTCGACCGCGCATCGAGTCGTGCTCCCCACTTGTACAACAGCCAGCCATTCAATGCGCAGCCGAGCGCGATCGAGATCACGAAAATCCAAGCTGCCGACGTATGCAATGCGGATGCCAAGAATGCGACCATCAACGTCCAAGGCATGCCAAGAACCACGAGGTATACGCCAATAAGATCGAACTTCCCGGGTCGGAAGAATTCGCCCCAGACCATCACGACGATGGGAACCAGGCAAAGAGCGCCATAACAGAGCGCCATTCTGCGGCCTAAGCGGGATTTAAGGGTCACACGGAATAGTACACTGAGCTCAAATGACAATACCAAGAAATAGACAGAGACTCTGCTGGCTTCAACTGCCCGGCGGCAACGTCTACCCGAGAATGAACACAGAAATAATATGCTGAGCATGTATCTATAAAATTAGAGATTCTATAGTGCCAATCCTTGAACAGCACGAGTATGTGGTCTTCGTGTTCAAGGACATTAAGACAGATGGCTCGACACTCTTTCCGTGGGAATTGGACATCTACCCCTTGGAGATATACGAGAGATTTAAATAGCCTCGTGCGCAGCAACGGCCCAACTCAACGTCTTGTGCCCGGCCGTGGCGGACCTGAAGCCCCGGGGCAGGCAGTGCCCGCGGCAAGTATCGACGAATGAGCGGCTCTCGGTCCGGCGGCCGAGCCATCAAGCCTTGCTATCGCGCTCCACGATCTATTCGTGCTGCGGATCATTCTTGAAGTGCCAGGTGCGCTTGTCTCCGGCCATGACGTTCAGGTAATAGCTGTCGTAGCCATACGGCACCACGACGGGGTGATAGCCGCGCGGCACCATGACCACATCGTGATCCTCCACGGTCATGGTTTCATCGAGATCGCGTTCATCGGTATAGACGCGCTGGAACGCGAACCCTTGCGGCGGATTCAGCCGATGATAGTAAGTTTCCTCGAGCGAGCTTTCCAGCGGCACGTTGTCCTCGTCATTCTTGTGCGGCGGAACCGATGCGCGGTCTCGAGGACACCGCGCGATTCGACCCGGCGCAGTACGGACAGAAGCTCTGGCGCCTTGATGTCGCGGATCGGGCGGTGCCCCAGCCAAGGAAAGATATTTGCTTCGAGGCGTGCGAGTAGCTTCTTCGAGTAGCTCGCTTCCCAGTTCGGTGAGTGTTTCTTGAACCACTCGCGCGCGACCGCCTCGAAGGTATTCAGGGCGGCATTGAGCGCCATTAGTTTTTCCTGCTTGCGCGCGGCGCTGGGATCGATGCCATCTGCGACCAGCCTGCGCATCTCGTCGCGCCTGTCGCGCGCCTTCTTCAATCCGACGTCCGGGTACACGCCGAGCGAGATGCGCTTCTCCTTGCCCGCGAAGCGATACTTTTCTATGATTATGGATTTACACCATCGGACGCTGGCCGACATGCCAAGACGTCCATGGATGATTGGTTGGTGGGCCCGCTCGGACTCGAACCGAGGACCAAGGGATTCACTCGACCCCATCGTTTCCGGTGGGAGTGGACTATCTCTTCACCCCCTAATCTACGAAGAAAAGGGGGTGCGGGACGCTCTAGCCTGTCATTAAGCGCGCTCGAGCGCTCAGGTAGTCTCTGCACCTTCCGGTGGTGTACCACCGGCTTGGCTCAGGGTTGCCATCAGCCGTGCTGTTAAGGTTTCCCTGAATTCATCCCGTCCACTTCGCACCTTGCGATGCGAAGGCACCATTAATTGATGAGTCCCCTGCTCTAACCAACTGAGCTACAGGCCCGACGGTGCGCATCCTACCACGCAACGACCGCGAGCGTCCTTCTGCGATTGACCGTGCTTTCAGGCGTCCAGCGGTAGGGTATCGTAGCTCGGCTATGAGCCTTCCCCCGTTACCGGCGTTACCGATCAATGAGGCATTGCCGGCGTTGACCGACGCCCTTGCCGAACACACGCGAGTGCTGCTAGAGGCTCCGCCAGGCGCCGGCAAAAGTACCATCGTCCCTTTGGCCTTGCTCGAAAGCCGCTGGCTAAAGGCCAGGAAAATCTTGATGCTGGAGCCGCGCCGCATCGCGGCGCGCGCGGTTGCCGGGCGCATGGCGCAGCTGCTCGGAGAGCCCGTCGGCCGGACCGTTGGGTACCGGACACGTCTGGATACGCGTGTCGGCCGCGACACACGCATCGAGGTCGTAACCGAAGGCATTCTCACCCGAATGCTTCAAGAGAATTCCGAACTCCTCGAGGTGGGCTGCGTGATTTTCGATGAGTTTCATGAACGTAGCCTGAATGCGGACCTGGGGCTTGCGCTGTGCATCGAGAGTCAACAGAACTTGCGCGAGGATCTACGCGTCCTCGTCATGTCGGCAACTCTCGACTTGTTGCCGCTCGCTCGGCTGTTGGATGGCGCACCCATCATTACCGCCAGCGGCCGCAGTTTCGACGTGGCCACTCACTATGTGCCGCGCCGCACGGACCTCCATCTCGAACAGCAAACGGCGCAAATCTTGCGCCGCGCGCTCGAGGAGCACGACGGCGATATTCTGTGTTTTCTCCCCGGCGCCGCCGAGATCAGCCGCGTACAACGTGCCTTGGAAGGGGCGGCACTCGAGCCCGGAGTGCGGGTACTGCCGTTGTATGGCGAACTCGCGGGCACCGCACAGGACGCCGCGCTGGCGCCGGCTGCGCCGGGCCAACGCAAAATCGTGCTGGCAACCACCATTGCGGAAACCAGTCTGACCATCGAAGGCATTCGAGTCGTGGTCGATGCAGGATTGAGGCGCTACGCCGAATTCGATCCCGCGACCGGAATGAGTCATCTGGTCACGGCGAAGGTGTCGCAGGCCGCGGCCGACCAGCGCCGGGGCCGCGCGGGACGGTTGAGCTCAGGCGTCTGTTATCGGCTCTGGTCGGAAGGCACGCAGGCATCGTTGGCGCCGCAAACCGCGCCGGAAATCACCCATGCCGATCTTGCACCATTGGCCTTGGAGCTCGCTTGTTGGGGCGCCGTTGACGCCGCCGCCTTGAGTTGGCTGGACCCACCGCCCGTCGCACCGCTTGCGCAGGCGCGCGACTTGCTGCGGCAACTCGATGCCATCGATACCGCTGCGCGTATCACACCTCACGGCCGCGCGCTCGCGACGGTGGGAACACATCCCCGCTTGGCGCACATGCTGATCACAGCCCGCGGCCTGGCTGCACCGCGCCTGGCTTGCGATCTCGCCGCGATATTGAGTGAGCGAGACATCCTGCGAACCACGCCAGGATCGCGTGATGTCGATCTACGCCTGCGTATCAGCGCATTGCGCGGCGAAGTTCGCTCTCTGCCGCCGGGAATCGACGTGGACCACCGTGCATTGACTCAGGCACGTCGTAGTTCGGCCGATTGGCAGCGCGATTTTGCGCAAGGTATTCAGGAGAACGCGGATCCGCATGATTCCACGGGAATCCTGTTGGCACTGGCCTATCCGGATCGAATCGGCCGTGCTCGCGGCGACGGCGGACGATATGTACTGGCGAACGGCCGGGGCGCTCGCTTCGCGGAACCGCAGGCGCTGGCGAAATCGGAATTCATCGTGGCCGCGCAGCTCGACGGTGCGGAACGCGAGGCGCGAATTTTCCTCGCCGCTCCGTTGCGGCTCGAGGACATCGAGCGGCTGCTCGCACCGCATATCGTGGAACAGGCCGAGATCGTTTGGGACGAACGCGAGCTGAAGATACAAGCACGACGACAACGCCGTCTGGGAGCGCTGGTGCTGGCCGCAAGCGATATTCGAAATGCGGACCCCGAGGCTCTGCAGAGCGCCGCCCTCGCAGGTCTTCGGCACCTTGGAATTGCCGCTTTACCCTGGACCGCGGATCTCCGGCAATGGCAGGCCCGGGTGGCGCTCATGCTGAAATACGCGGTGCCCGCTGCCGAGCCGTGGCCGGATTTGAGCGATACGGCGTTGGCCGGGATGCTCGAGGATTGGGCGCCGCCGTGGATCACGGGATGTACTCGCCGCGAACATTTTTCGCGGATGGACTTGAACAATGCATTGCGAAGCCGCTTGTCGTATGCGCAGCACGGCATCTTGGAACGCGAGGCGCCGACTCATTTCGTCGTGCCAAGCGGCTCCCGCCTCCCCATCGATTATCTTGACGGCGACGTGCCTACGCTTTCGGTGCGGCTTCAGGAAATGTTCGGCATGAGCGTGACGCCCAGCGTCGCGGCCGGCCGCTTGCCGTTGCTGCTGAAGTTACTGTCCCCGGCCGGGCGGCCGGTGCAGATCACACGCGATCTCGTGAGCTTTTGGAATCGTGGCTACCATGAGGTCAAAAAGGATCTCAAAGGTCGATACCCGAAACACTATTGGCCGGACGATCCGTACACGGCGGCGCCCACGCGTCGCGCGCGCCCGCGTTGAGGCGTCGAGGTGTTGCGGCGGCCATCGCCACGCGCTGAGTGGTCGCGGGGCGGCTGGCCTGAAATAGCTAAGGAACCTCTGATTTACCCATTATCGCGAAAATCTACGCCTGTTTTCCCGATGAATTTTCGTGCCGATGTCCGATAGTCCCAGTAAATCAGAGGTTCCCTAAGCGTGGCAGCCGTGATCACAGCGATCCCGCTCGATCTGCAGCGTCGCGTGATCGATGCGAAATCGCTTCTTGAGAAATGGCGTGAGCGAACCGAGCAGAGCGTCTTCAGCGTCGCGGTCGGGCACCACCAGATGCGCCGTCAGCGCGACACTGGTCGTGGAGAGCGCCCAGATGTGCAGATCGTGCACGTCAGTGACGCCTCGCTGACCCGCCAGGAACGACATCACCGCAGTGGAATTGACGCCGGATGGAACGCCGTCCAGCGACAGATGCACGGAGTCGCGCAACAGGCTCCAGGTGCTCACCAGAATCACTCCAACTACGACCAAGCTCACCACCGGGTCCAGCCAGCTCCAACCGGTGAGCACGATGAATCCACCGGCGATCAAGACGCCCGCGGATACCGCGGCGTCGCCCAGCATGTGAATGAACGCACTTCGGCGGCTCAAATCATCGTGGCTTCCACCGTGCAGCAACCAAGCGCTGATGCCGTTCAGAACGATGCCGATCGTGGCAACACCCATGACTGTGGCGCCAGCCACCGTGGGCGGCGCTGCGAGCCGGCCTATCGCTTCCCATGCGATGGCGCCGCAGGCCATCAACAACAAGACGGCGTTTGCGAGCGCTGCCAGTACCGACGAGCGCCCCAATCCGTAAGTAAACCTACCGCCCGGCGGGCGGCGCGCCAAGTAGATGGCGGTCCAAGCAAACACCAGCCCCAGCACATCGCCCAAGTTATGCCCGGCGTCGGCGATCAATGCGACCGAGTTGGACAAGAAACCGAACGTCCCCTCGATGGCGACGAAGATCAGATTGAGGACCACCGCAATGCCCATGCGTGCGTTGATTCCCTCAGCGGTCAACGAGTGGGAATGCCCATGGGAATGGTCGTGTCCGCCACCGTGATCAGCAGCGTCCGGGTGTTCGTGGTCCTGGTGTTCGTGGTCCTCGAGCTCGTGGCCGTGACCATGGCCGTGATCGTGCCCGTGATCATGGTCACCACGCTGGCGCTGGGACGATTGAGCAGTGGGGCCGTTATGTTCCATTCGCGTGATTGATCCTTTTCAGTTGATCGAATATCTGCAGAGGCCCTGCAAAATGCAAGGATATGGCACCCAATACCCGTTTTCATCGCCGCACGACGTGCAGTTCCTCCGCCCCGGACCGCCAGACCGCGGTGCGGACAACTCGAGTGCGGCGACCGGCGTGCGCACCATTAAAGTCCGAGTTCGCTCAATGACGCATGATCATCCGGTCGCCGCCCCAAGGGCCAGTGGTATTTGCGCTCACTCGCCGCGATCGGAAGATCATTGATGCTGGCGATGCGCAATCGCATCAAACCGTGCGCGTCGAATTCCCAGTTCTCATTGCCGTAGCTGCGAAACCAGTGACCGCTGTCATCGTGCCACTCGTAGGCGAACCTAACGGCAATGCGATTGTCGGCGAATGTCCAAAGCTCTTTGACCAGTCGATAATCGAGTTCGCGGGACCATTTGCGGGCGAGGAACGCTTGGATGGCCTCTCGACCCTGAAGGAACTCAGCGCGATTGCGCCATCGACTGTCGGTGGTATAGGCAAGCGCCACGCGGGACGGATCACGACTATTCCAGCCGTCCTCGGCCAGGCGCACTTTTTGCGTTGCGGTTTCCAGCGTGAATGGAGGTACGGGCGGGCGGTCCATGAGGTTGCTCCCGAGACGGCGAAACGTGGCGACTGAGCGGGCATTCTAATCGGAACCGTTCCCCTTGCCGCAACCCCCTAAGGCACCTAGTCGCCTTTCGGCCCGCGCTCTTTGCTACGATCACCGCATCGGCGCTCATTTGGAGAAGACCATGCGAAATTCAGTACCGACCGCCAATCCCTGGGGCGACATCGTCGGGTATTCGCGGGCAGTGCGGGTCGGCGATCTGGTCTTCGTATCCGGCACCACCGCCACCGGCCCCGAAGGCCAAGCGCTGCATCCCGGCGAGCCGGGGCCGCAGGCTCGACTCATTCTCGAGCGAATCGAAGCCGCTCTCGTCAAGCTCGGCGCCTCGTTGAGGGACGTGGTCGAGACGCGCGTCTATGTATGCGACATGGACCAATGGGAAGCGGTAGGTAGGGTACATGGTGAGGTTTTCGCGGATATACGCCCCGCCACAACCTTGATCGAGGTCAGTCGACTCGTTGCGCCGGATCTGCTGGTCGAAATATCCGCCACCGCGGTCGTGGGCGCCGCATCCGCGACTGCCACATAGTGACGGGGGCCCGTGGGACGCGGTGCCGCCGCCACTACCGAATAGGCGGCACGATCACCTTCGTCGCGCGGCACGCCTCCCGGACCGCATCCGCCGAACACGCTCGAGGCGTCAGCTCCCGATTGAAGCACACATGCACTTCGCGCAGCCGAGGCGCGCCCTGTCCGCCGCAGGTGACAATCACCGATTGCAGCGGTAGACGCGGATTGGCCTGGACAAACTCTGCGACGATTGCAGATGGCGATTGCTCGATTGCGCCGCCCGGGCGCGAGAACGGCGCCGGAATCGCGACAGTTTCGTAGGCACGCCGCACCAGCGCAAAAAAATCGGCGGGATCCAGGCCGCTGCAAGTGCCGTGCGCTGACCACTCGTGGTAGACCAGGCTGCGCGCCGGCATCAAGTCGGTAATGCCTTGCAGCACACTGTTGGGCACCGAAGTATCCACGGCGCAGTTTTCCGGCCACCCCTGCTCGTATTGCGGCCATAAGCCGTGCACGATGAACCCGTAACGTCGCTGCCCATTGCACTGCGCCGCGCCCGGGGATTGTAAGCAGAACGCCGGCGACCACGACAGCGACAACAGGTAGTAGTCGAACTCGCCCGGAGCCGCATCGCTGGAATGGTGCCGGTGCCGTGCCGACGCGCTGGTAATGGCACCCGCCATCATCAGCGCCGCGAGCGCCGCGGTCCTGAGGACCTTCTCGAACACCTAGCCTCCCGCTCGCGGGGATTGCAAATCGAATCCCCCCGATCCGCTGAGCCAAGTATCCTTGTCGCGAATGATGGCCTGTGCTCCCAACGAGGCGAACGTGTCGCTAGCGCGGTACCTGGCTTTGATGACCGTGAGACTGCCGAGCGCAGCTTCCATGGCAATCATGCCAAGGGAAATGGCGAGGAACAGATCCGGCAGGTCGAACTTCCCGTGCATGGCCTCGTATCGGTGGCGGCGGAGCGGAGTATTAAACCATGGCCGTAAAGGATCATTATCTAGGGTGGGTGCTCGAACAGCTCGCCGGGGCGGAACGGATATCTTCGAAGCGCATGTTCGGAGCCGTCGGTCTGTATCGCGACGATATATTCTTCGCCATCATCAGCGGCGATACGCTTTATTTCAAAGTAGACAACGCCAATCGATGCGATTACGAGAAGCGCGGCATGTCCCAGTTCCGTCCGTACCGCGATAAGCCGCAGGTCAGCATGAATTACTACGAAGTTCCGGCTGATGTCCTCGAAGACCCTGAGGAATGCGTTGCATGGGCGTTGCGTGCCGTGGCCGCGGGCATTGCAAGAACAAAGTCACCGGCCCGCCTCAAGCTCGGCAAGCAACGTCGAGAGCGCTCCCGCCCGTGAAGCTGCTCGGGTGACGGCGGTATGGGCTGACAAACCCCACCGCTCCAAATTACTGCCGATCTCCATCGGCGAATGCGCTGAGCACTTATACGTCAGCCCCTACGCCGCAAGATGTGCCTTACCGGACTGCAGCGTTGGCGGTGCTCACGAGTGGCGCTCGCTTTGCAGCCCCCGCAGCGCCAACTCGGCAATCGCAATATCTTGGACCGCTACCCCGGTTAGGTCGGCAACGGTGACGTCCTGGTCACTTTTGCGCCGCAATTGACGGGCCTTACCGGACTGCAGCGGTGGCGGTGCTCAAACGCGTGTTCCATCGCCGCGATGACCTGGGCAGGATTGATGACTCGCTGGGATTTCTGCTCGCGTGTACACGCTCGCCATCGGCAGCAACTCATTGAGACTTGTCTTCCACAAGTTTACCTACATCTCCTTCGGCTTCGCGCAACGATCGGGAATCCGGGTCCGTCAAGCCGCGACGCGCGAGGCGACGGCGTCGCCAGAATCGTTCAACCCTCGGCGCAAGTCCCAGCCATTCGAGTCGCAGCCACATTGGATTCGGCGGTTCATCGCACAATTGACTCACAACGAGCGCTCGGGTTTCCTTGGCGGCGTCAACCACGAATTGGGGCACATCGCGCCAAACGGCGACGGCGTCGACCGCTCGATCGATGGCGGCCTGAAACGCGAGTTCGACTCGAGTCAGTGCGGCGACCCAAATCGGCGGGTTATCCGTAACCTCCGGCACCGCTTGAAGAAACAGCTCGATCAAGACGCGTGATGCTTGTGTCGGACTCTGCATTGTCAATGAATCTGCCGGCAATTCCACGGCGGAGCGGACCTCGGCTATCAAGATCTGCAAGGCCGCGACCACGTCCAGCGGTTGAATATCGAGACGATCCACGAGCGCCAGGATGTTACCGGCAGACGGGGATGCGGCGTTGCCGGCAGACGGCGATGCAGCGCTCTGCTGCGAAGCCGAAGCTGACCCCGTGCGGATGGCAGCGGCATCGAGCGGCGGCGCCTTCGTCACGTCCATGACTGCGCGTACACCCAAGGCGGCAGGTGCCGGTTCAAAAGTTCCACCAGCGGAACGTCTTTGCCGTCCACGCTGCGCAGATGCAATTGACCGAAACGAGTCGGAAAAATGCGGCGATTCAGCGCCATTCAATGAGTACTCAGGAAATTCTCGACCAACCGCGCGACGAGATCCGCCTTTTCGATATGCAGCATGTGTCCGGCACTCGCGATACGAACTATCTCAATGTGAGGAATGATGTTCCGAAATGCGGCGTCGCTTCCGTCCGCTCCAAGGTTGCGCAGGTATTCGGATTCGTCGCCCAAAACCATCAGGAGGGGCGCCTTGATCTCGCGCCAACACGCTTCCGCGTCTTCGCGTTCATAGCGGACGGGGTTGACCCACCGATGCCGCGAATCGCCCAACAAGCGGACCCGTCCGGCATCCAGTTTACTCCACGCGGCAGCGACGAATCCGGCCTGGGCCGGGGTTATTCGTGGATAACGGAACTGAATGACCGCTGCCAACCGCTCGAGGGAATCGTAATCCTTGATGGTGGGCGCGGCTGTGACTTGGTCCAACCACTTGCGCAACTGCACGGGCGCCTTTTCAGGCGAGGACCGCGGCAGACCGAAGCCCTCCAAACTCGCCACGCAACGCACACGATCCGGGCGCAAGCCTGCGTATTGGGTGGCAATATTGCCGCCCATACTGTGGCCGACGATGCGCGCCGGCGCCCCCAATGACAGCTGACCGAGTAATGCCTCGAGATCGGCGAAATAGTCTGGAAACCAATAGCCGTCTTGCGCCCATTCGCTGCCCCCAAACCCGCGCCAGTCCAATGCCACCAGCGGCCAATCGCGCTCGAAGGCATCGACCATGAATTGAAACGTGGCGCCCGTATCCTGCCAGCCGTGTAGGAGAAACACCGGCAAATCCGCACCGGAGGGTTCAGGGCCCCAACGAGTCAGATGGATATCGAGGCCGCGTATCCGCAATGTTTCATGCCGCGGCATCCGCAGCACGTGATACGCCGGCACCCTCTGTCAATCAGCGCGACGGAAATCAGCGCGAGGTATGCCCATCCGGCCATCAATCAAAGCGCCGATCAGGCTGCCAAGCCTAGCGGCGGCGGCCTTGCGATTCTGCGGCGGTTCGTCGTTATCCAGCGGGCTAACGACACCCTTCGAAGGACCAACGCCGGGGATGGGTTTCTTCACCGGACCGGGCTTGCTACCCGCGCCAGTTCCCGCATCGGGCCCCGGCGGGGGCTGCGGTTTTTTCGGTTCGTTTTCATTTGGCATGTGAATCTCACTTCGGACTTCGTTCCTGTGCGCTCCCGTCATACACGGAAGCACCACCTTGCCGCAAGCCCCACCGCTGTTTGCGGTTCACCCAAGGCCTGGCGCATGCTCCCGGGAATGACGGCAGATCGCATCGGACCCTACCGAGTACTGCGCACCCTCGGTGTCGGCGGCATGGGCGAGGTCTATCTCGCGGAGCGAGCGGACGCCGAATTTGAACAGCAGGTGGCCATCAAGGTGGTCCACGGCGGGCCCTTGAGCCGCGTGATGCGATCGCGGCTGAAGATCGAGCGGCAAATTCTTGCTCAGTTGGATCATCCGAATATCGCGCACCTTCTGGATGGCGGCACCCTGCCCGATGGCACGGCTTATATCGTGATGGAATACGTCGATGGCATCCCCATCGACGAATACTGCGATTCTCACCGCCTGGACGTTGCTGCCCGGCTCAAGCTTTTTCAACTCGTGTGCGCCGCGGTGCATTACGCTCATCAAAATCTCATCGTGCATCGGGATCTCAAACCGTCGAATATCTTGGTGACGGCAGCAGGCGTACCCAAGCTGCTTGATTTCGGCATCGCAAAGCTCTTGGACGATCGGCAAGCGGGTCATCACACCTTGGCGGTAACGCATGCTGACCTGCGCATCATGACGCCGGATCATGCAAGCCCCGAGCAAGTCCGTGGTCAAGCCATCACCACATCGAGCGACGTCTACGTCTTGGGCGTTCTGCTGTATAGGCTGTTGACCGGTGTAGGTCCGTTCGTGATCTCATCGACGCGTTTGACCGACATCGAACGCGCGATTTGTGAAAAAGATCCCCCGGTGGCCAGCGCCGCGGTCGATACCGAGGACTCTCGAGCCGCGCGAGCAGTTTTGGAATCCCGCAGCACCACAGCCAGTCGACTGCGGCGCACCCTCAGAGGTGATCTGGACAACATCGTTCGTATGGCCATGCGCAAGGAGCCGGAACGCCGCTACGGCTCCTCGCAACAAATGGCAAGCGACCTCCAGCGCTATTTGGACGGAAAACCCGTCATCGCCCGCCGCGACACTCTTTCTTACCGAAGTGCGAAGTTCGTCGGGCGTCATTGGTTGCCGGTAGCGGCGAGTTTCACCGGGTTGGTTTTGATCATCGGGTTCGCAACGACGGCCTACGTGCAGTCGGTGCGCATTGCCGCAGAACGCGACAGAGTGGCCGAGCAACGCGAGCGCGCCGAACACGAGCGCTCACGCGCGGAGGAAGTATCCACATTTTTGGTCAATCTCTTCAAGCTTTCAGATCCTGAGGTCAACCGCGGCAACCAGGTTACGGCGAAGGAGCTCTTGGACTCGAGTGCGAAACAGCTACGCGACGCGCTGCAAGACCAACCCGAGACGAAAGCCGCGCTTCTCGCGACCGTGGGCGCCGTGTACGACAGCTTGGGTCAATACCAGGATGCCCTGCCGATCTTGAATGAGTCGCTGGCGTTGCAGCCGCAATCGCGCGATCGATCACGCATCGATACATTGGTGGAATTGGGCCGCGCGCAATCCGGAGCGGGAGATTTAACCCGTGCCGAAACTCCCCTGCAAGAGGCGCTACGTTTGTCGCAGACCGCATATGGAGCCGAAAGTCGGGAATCCGGACGTTCGCTCTGGGCGCTGGGGAGGCTGAGACTTCAACAAGGACGCTTCGCGGACGCCAAGGATCTCTACATGCGCAGTCTCACTATTCTCGAGACGACTCAAGCGCCGCAGATCGACATCGCGGCGCTGCTCGACGACATGGCGAGAATTTACTCGCGCGACCAGCAGTGGGGATTGGCCCAGCAAACGTATGAACGCGCGCTTGCCATCGATCGCAGCGTGCTGGGCGACGATCATCCGCGCGTAGCCTCGCATTTGCATAATTTAGCCATCGTTGCGCAGAACACCGGCGACTTGGAACGAGCCGAGAGCCTTTATCGCGACGCCATCATTCGGCAAGAGCGGGCTTATGGCAGCCAGCATCCTCAAACCGCCATGGCACGGGGCAATTACGGCTTGTTGCTGCAGCGCGAAGGTCGCTTGTCGGAGGCAGAGCCGTTATTGCGTAGCGCGCTCGATATCAGGCGCAACCTCTATGGCGACGACAACTACAAGGTAGCCTACGCACGAGTGAGTTTGGCAATGCTGCTGCACGACGAAGGTAATTTGAAGGACGCCGAAAGCCAATATCGTCAGGCCCTCGCGGTTTACGACAAGTCGTTGCCGCCCGATCATCAGTGGCGTGCGTCCGCGCTGATGCATCTGGCGCGCCTGCTGGTCGATCGCGGTAACGCCAAGGAAGCGCTTGCCCTCAGCGACGAGTCGCTGATGATTTGGTCGGCCACTTCGTCCGCGTCGAACCCGTTGACGGCGCAGGCTCACGCCATCCACGCTTATGCGCTCGAGGGCCTAGGCCGCTCGCGCGAGGCGGTGGCCGAACTGACCGCGGCCGTGCCCATATTGCTGACTATCCGCGGCCCGGACGATTCCGCCGTGCGCCGCGCGCAAACTTGGCTCGAGCATGCGAGCGCGGATCGAGCCGAGGTGTCGACGACGACGCTTCGAACCGCCAGTGCAACCCATTAGACGGGTTGCCCGCACTCCCGCACTTCCCGCACCCCGCGCGCGCCGCTACCGCCCCCCGCTCCCACCACGGCCGCCGCCCGCTAGGTCCGTGCCACCGCCCAGGAACATCTTGTACGCCGGATTATCGGTCTCTTCGGTGTAGGCATATTGCAATTCATTGACATGCAGAATGAAATCCTCGCGCGTGTCGGGAGGCACTTGAATTCCCGTCAAAATACGCCCGTAGTCCGAACCATGATTGCGGTAGTGGAACAGACTGATATTCCAACGGGTGCCGATCGCCCGTAGAAATTTCAGCAACGCGCCCGGGCGCTCGGGAAATTCGAATCGATACAGGTGCTCGTCCGTGAGCCCGTGCGCCTGACCGCCCACCATGTACCGCACATGGAGCTTTGCCATTTCATTGTCGGTCATGTCGCGCGCGCCAAAGCCTGCCTCGGCGATGGTCTTGATGAGAGAGTCGCGTTCTGCCCTGCCTTGCGTGAGCGCGATGCCTACGAAAACTTGGGCCGCTCGCATATCGCCGTACCGATAGTTGAATTCGGTAACACTTCGTTTGCCCAGGAGTTCGCAAAATCTCAAAAATGACCCGGGTACCTCCGGTATCTCCACCGCCAACAACGATTCGCGCTGCGCGCCGAGGTCGGCGCGTTCGGCCACATACCGCAACCGATCGAAATTCATATTCGCGCCGCCATTGATCGCAATGAACATCCGGTCGTTGCAGGCCTCCCGCGCCACGTATTTTTTGATGCCCGCCACGGCCAGCGCGCCCGCAGGTTCCGCGATGGAGCGGGTGTCTTCGAAGATGTCTTGAATTGCAGCGCAGATCTGGTCGGTGGTCACCAAGACGATCTCATCGACGTACTGGCGGGCGAGCCTGAACGTTTCCTCACCAACCCGACGCACCGCCACGCCGTCCGCGAACGTGCCCACGCGATCGAGCGTGACGCGCTTGCCGGCGCGCAACGACTCGTACATGCCGGCCGAATCCTCCGGCTCGACACCGATGATCTTGATGCGCGGATACAGCGATTTCGCGTACGCAGCGATACCGGAGATCAAGCCACCGCCGCCCACGGGCACGAAGATCGCGTCGATGTCGTCGCCATGCTGCTGGCGCAGGATTTCCATGGCAATGGTACCCTGACCGGCGATCACGTCGGGATCATCGAACGGATGCACGAACACCAGCGCCCGGTCGCGGGCAAGGTCCACGGCGTGCTCGTAGGCCTGATCGTAATCATCGCCGTGCAGCACGAGTTCCGCGCCAAAATCAGCAACGGCGCGTACTTTGATTTCTGGCGTGGTCAGCGGCATCACGACGAGCGCTGGAATGCCTCGGGTGCGCGCGGCGAGCGCGACCCCTTGCGCGTGATTGCCCGCGGATGCACAAATCACCCCGCGCTGCGCGCTGATTGGCGAGAGTTGCGCGATTTTATTGTACGCACCACGGATTTTGAACGAAAACACCGGCTGGAGGTCTTCACGTTTGAAGAACACGCGATTGTTCAGCCGCCGCGACAGGCGCGGCGCTTCATCCAGCGCGGTCTCGATGGCGACATCGTACACTTTGGCTTTGAGGATTCGGTCTACGTAGTTTTCTTGCATGGTTGGCTTTGGGTTGGGCGTCTACCTTATCTCAAGCGGCAGCGCGGCGGTATGATGCTTGGATACTGTGAGTTGTTCCACAACCCGCCGGGCCCAAAGTCCGCGACGCGCACTTAATTGAGTAACATACCGCTCATGCGTACATTCAAGTGGTGGATCCTAGCGTGTTTATTGGCGTCGCAAGCGGCCTACGCACTCTCGGGCAACCTCGTGTCGACGGCCAACGTCAAGGCTCGATTGGTGAGCGAAGTCGGCGCCATCGCACCGGGCCAATCGGTCTGGGTCGCACTCGAGCTCCAGATTCGCGATGGCTGGCACACTTACTGGCGCAATCCAGGAGATTCGGGACAGGCGACCAGCCTGACCTGGAGCCTGCCGCCGGGATTCACCGCCGGCGATATCCTATGGACGACACCGCACCGTTTCGAACTACCGCCGCTGGTCAATTACGGCTATGCGAAGCACGCCGTGCACTTGGTGCAGGTCACCGCGCCACGGGATCTCAAACCCGGCTCCAGCATCGTGCTGCAGGCCAAGGCCAGCTGGCTCGTTTGTTCGGATGTCTGTATTCCGGAAGATGCTGCTCTTCAATTGAAATTGCCGGTCAGCGCAAGCGCAGCGGCCGCCGATCCTGAGGATGCGGGGCTTTTCGCGACGGCGCGGAGCGACCTGCCTAACCCGGAGCCCGCGTCGACCAGCGCCCGTATCGAGAACGGACAACTGATGATAACGCTCGGCAAAGCGTGGGGGCCAACCCTGTCCCAGATCAAATCCCTGGCGTTTTTTCCATACGCCGAGGGCGGCATTGAATACGGTGCGCCGCAAATTCTCGCGCGATCGAAGGACGCCCTGGAGCTTGCCATCAAATCGGGCGATCAGCCGCCAAAGGCTGGAATCGTTCGCGGCGTGCTTCTGGCCACCGAACAGAGCGGCGGCGACACCATTACCGTTCCCATCGAGATCGCCGCGACTTTTTCCGGCGCTGCCGGCGCCACCAAGGGCAACCCGAGCGCACAACTTGCAGCCGGAACGCCGGGGGTGCCTTCGCTGATCCTTCTGGCCATTCTCGGTGGATTGATTCTGAATTTGATGCCGTGCGTATTTCCGGTGCTCTCGATCAAAGCCATCGGGCTGGTCGAGCAGGCGAAAAAACATCCGGCCGCGGTTCGCGCCAAAGGATTGGTTTTCGCGGCCGGCGTCATCGTCTCCATGCTCAGTCTCGCGGTGGTGCTGTTGGCGCTGCGTGCGGGCGGTGAACAAATCGGTTGGGGATTTCAGCTGCAGTCGCCTCTATTTGTGACGTTGATGATTTATCTATTGCTGGCCGTCGGCCTGAACCTGTCGGGTGTGTTCGAAGTGGGCGGCGGACTTGCGGGCGTCGGCGATGGACTGACTCGAGGCGATGGCTATCGCGCCTCGTTCTTCACCGGGGTGTTGACCACGCTGGTCGCCACACCCTGCACCGCGCCTTTCATGGCGGCTGCCGTGGGAGCGGCGCTTACTCAGTCTCCGCTCGTGGCGCTGGTCATTTTTGCAGGCGTCGGTGTGGGGCTTTCGCTCCCCTATTTATTGCTGTCATTCGCGCCGTGGACGCGCCGCGCGCTGCCCAAACCGGGAGCGTGGATGGATACGTTGAAGCAAATATTTGCCTTTCCGATGTATGCGTCGGCGGCGTGGTTGCTCTGGGTTCTCGCGCAACAAACCTCCTCGCTGGGATTGGGTGCTGCGCTGGCGGGCGCCATTCTCATAGCCCTTGCGGGCTGGGCCTATCAAAAGTCCAAATCCAGCGGGGTCGCCGCCCGCGTGACTGCCATCGCCACCGCAGTCACGGCGGTATTACTCGCGGTTTTTCTGCCGTTTCGATACGCGGACGTTGCCGTTGCTTCGACCGGCAGTGCCGCGGCGGCGGGCGACGCCTGGCAACCGTACGACGTGTCTCGAGTGGCCGAGATCAAAGCCTCAGGCCGGCCGTTGCTCGTCAATTTCACCGCAAGTTGGTGCCTGACCTGCCTCGTCAATGAACGAAATGCGTTTGCTGATTCAGCGGTGCAAGCGATTTTCCGCGACAAGGGCGTCACCCTCATGAAAGGCGACTGGACCAACCGCGATCCCGCAATTACCCAGGCCCTATCGACGTTCGGGCGTGCCGGAGTCCCGCTGTACGTGGTATACAACGCGAAGCCAGGATCCTCCGAACCGCTGCTATTGCCGCAACTCCTCACGGCGAACATCGTGCGCGAGGCCTTCGCGGACTTGCCCAACCACGATTTGAAATAAGTCGTGAATGGCGCATGCTGCAAGCATGGGCCCAACCATCCCTTCCACCATTCCGGTCATCGATTTTCGCCGTCACAACATGATGCTGCGGTGGCACGCATTGGAGGGTACGTGGACTGCTTGCGACCTACCGCCGGCACTCGTTCATGGCGTCGCGTTGATCCGGGCATCACAACCGAATATTTGTCTTTTCGGCCGGGACGGACGGCTGCATTTCCAAGTGGGATCCGATCAATACGCACTGACGGAGGACTCGCCTCGCATCAGGTGGAGTCGCGGTTTGGCGACATTCGGACTTCGCAGACACTTCGTCCTCGAGTCCGGCAGCGGGGGCGTTTTGTACCGCCATGCGTATTGGACCGGACAGGCGGATGATTTTTTTTCGTGGTTTGCGGCGCGGGCAGCGGATCCGCAATGGCGCGCGGCGAACGCCCTACGATGGTCGGAAGGAGTTCAACCGGCGGAACTGCGATCGAGCTAGCCGCCTTGGATGTGCGGCCGCCTCTCGCCTCACGCACGCAGCCGACGACGACCGCTGTCAGTGCGGCAGGAGACCCGTGATTTCAGCATCGGTTAATTCGCGCCACTTGCCTGGAGCCAATGAGCCGAGATCGATATTGATGATGCGCACGCGTTGCAGTCGTTGGACGCGATAGCCCAGCGCCGAGCACATGCGGCGAATCTGACGATTCAAGCCCTGGGTGAGGATCAAGCGAAAGGTTTTGTCATCGATCCGTGACGCCTTGCAGGGTTTGGTGATCTCGCCCCTGATTTTGACGCCATCGGCCATCATCCTGAGCGACAGATCGGTGATGGGCCGATCCACTGTTACGATGTATTCTTTTTCATGATTGTTCTCCGAACGCAGGATTTCGTTGACGATATCGCCGTCGTTCGTCAACAGGATCAACCCCTCGGAGTCCTTATCCAATCGACCGATGGGGAAAATGCGTTCCGGGTGGCCGATGAGATCGATGATGTTGCCCTCTATTTGGGCTTCCGTCGTGCAGGTGATCCCCACCGGCTTATTGAGCGCAATATAGATCTGCTTTTTCTTGGCCCCGATGAGCTTGCCGTCGATGCACACCGCGTCGCTGTCGCTTACTCGGGTTCCCAGTGTGGCAACCGTCCCGTTGCACGTCACGCGCCCCGCTTCAATCCATTTGTCGGCCTCGCGCCGAGAGCACACGCCGGTCTCACTGATGTATTTATTGAGCCTCACGGATCGAGACGCCGGGCCAAGCACTATGTGCTGAGGAAAGAGCCGACCTGCTTTGCCAGGGTCTTCGGAGCGGCGTCGAACAGGTCGGCAGAGTACTCCGTAAGATCGATGAACCTCGCGTTGGGCAAGATACCCTTGATCCACCGTGAATCATCGCCGACCCCCAGCTTGACTCTCAGTACCAGACTTTCTTGATTGGCGGTCGGCGGCCGATCGATGAGCGGCATCCCGACCAGCACCAAGCGCCGAACGAGCTCCGGCCGAATGGCACCTAACTCGAGAGCGGCCCCCGCCCCGAAGCGGAACCCGAGCACGTCGATCTGGCGCAGGCGCAGATCGGTGGCTAAGTCCGCTACGGCACTGGCGGCCGCACCAAAACTTACCGCAGGCGCGGGATCCGATTCGCCGCAACCGGGGAGATCGGGAGCATAAACAGAGCGATCCTCGGCGATCTCGGGCAAAAAGCGGTCAAACGTGCGACTCGACCCCTCGCTGGCGTGCAGGCAGAAAAGCGGCACCCCTTCATCGAACCCTCCGGTCGCCGGAAAAGCCGTGCGGACATGGAGTTGGCCAAACTGGCAGTCAAAGTAGGCTCGCCTGGTACGAACCGTATGTGCAGGAGCGATGAATTTCGATTGCTTAGCCACTAGGTCTCCAGCTGCTTTTCCGAATCGGGTGCAAGGATACGCGAGTCAACCGTTCCGCGTCGGGGCGAGCGAATCCCATTTCTTATGTCAAATGTGGTTTTTTTAATACATTAAGTTTTCAATTTCTTTGCAATAAAGCTAGCGTTAACAAGTGCTCAACGCTAGAGTGTTGCTCGGACGCAATAGGGATTTTCGGGAAGCAAAAAAGACCGATCATCGTCGGAGCGCAATATAAAGCGCCACGATCAGGCATGGGGACTTGAAAGCCGGGCACTGCCCGGCTTTTTTATTGAGCATGTGGGCGAGCGCCGGGCGCGATACCGTCCATAGGGTTAGGCGGCACGTCAATCGAGGGGGGAGGGGTGGGACGTACGTCGTTACCGCTGTCCCGATCCCAAACCCGGGAAATGGTGAAACCGCCTGAGCGACCACCCTTGAAGCCAACCACCTCGATGAGACGTTGTGCGTCATCGGAAACGCTGTAGCGCTGTTCGAAAGGCGGATGGTCGTCGTCAGGGTCGCCGGATTGTACGACCAGTGTCCTGTCGTCCCAACCGCAAGCCGGTGGAGGTCCTTCCCGCATATCGCGCGCTTCCGGTGCACCGTCCGGCGGCTTCCGATGAAGGCGTCGCTTCACCTCGGAGGTGGGCTGATAAATCCGGCTGTCGCCTGCCGAGGTGATGGCGACCACACCGGCTAGCTGCTTGATTTCAAGCTCTTTCCCCGGCCAACGCAAACCCTCGCTTAGTGCGCCAACCGCCGGCATGGAGGGAGCGCGGGCGCCTCCGCCAGGAACGCCGCCGCCGCGACTGCCACCGCGTCCCCCGCCACGACCGCCTTGGCTGCCGGTGGACCCGCTGGCGCCGGGCGCTGGACCGGCAATCTGGGAGAGGACCAGGCGCTGGGGGTCGTCGCTATCCGCTTCATTGAGTCTCCAGCGACCGCTGAAATCCACTCCGGGCGGCGGCGCCAACGCCAATTTCTCGCTGGCGCACGCCGAAAGAATCGTCAGCACGACAACCAATGCAACTCGCATGACCTACCTCTGTTGAGCCTCGCCCGCAGTCGCCGGCGCGTGAGTGCGCGACGGGCCGTTGGGATTTCGAGAAGCTTATAATGAACGCGGAGACTAAGGGCAAATGGCGTCAGACCCGGGATGCGGGGCGCGCGGGGCGGTGCGGGTGCGGCGGGTGCGGCGGGTGCGGCGGGTGCGGCGGGTGCGGCGATCGACCCGTTCCGCTCGCTTCGGTTCAACCCACCTTTCGGTCCGATCTCGATATCCAAACGCGGCCTTCGAATGGCTGGAAGCACACTCGCAGGGGTTCGGTTCTGCGCGTGGTTTGCGTGCCACATCCTATTTTGCCGTCCGCGAGATCGGCACGGATCAAATCGACCAAGGTGGCGCTGGGCTCGCCTGCGTCCGTCGGGGGCAGCGCGTGCGCGAGAATGCGCGCCTGAATCTCATCGCGCCGCGTCGAATTGCCGATGACCCCGCGCTTGAAGCGATCGAGCACGACCAAAACCGAGCTCAGCGTGTTGTCCGTTACATCGCTCGGCAGTCCCGTGCCCCCGACGAAGCGCAAATGCAACAGTCCGCCTACGCCACGTCCTTCGTCGTGAAGACACAATGCAAGGGCTCCGTGCAATTCGGCGATCATCAATACGGGCTCGGGCGAGACTTGATATGTGTCCGGCGCGACTACGACTTCCGTGAGTTCTTTTACCACCAAGTTCGGACCCTTTATTGATACTCCATGATGCTGCCCCTAGATGGGAATTCTGGCTGCCGAGCGATTCACGGTTTCGGTCGAAATTTGCGCCGCTAGTGCGCCGTTATCAGTTTATGCCGGCAGGTTATTGGCGCCCGGAGAGGGTCGGGAGCTACACTACCCTGCTATGTATCGATACGACGTGATGGACAAAACGCTCGTCAATGAGCGAGTTGCGCAGTTTCGCGACCAAACGCGGCGCTTTCTGAATGGCGAATTGAACGACGACGAATTCCGGCATCTGCGATTGCGCAATGGCTTGTACATCCAGCGCCATGCGCCAATGCTGCGCGTCGCGATTCCTTATGGCTTGTTGTCATCGGTGCAACTGCGCACGCTGGGTGGCATCGCGAGACGCTACGATCGCGGCTACGGGCATTTCACCACCCGTCAGAACATCCAATACAACTGGCCGAAGCTGGCGGAAGTGCCGGACATATTGGCCGAACTCGCGTCCGTCGAGATGCACGCCATTCAAACCAGCGGCAACTGCATTCGTAACACCACCTCCGATCATCTGGCCGGTGTGACGCCGAATGAACTCGAGGATCCGCGGCCCTGGTGCGAAATCATCAGACAATGGTCGACGTTTCACCCCGAGTTCACCTACCTCCCACGGAAATTCAAGATCGCCGTCACGGGCGCGCCGCAAGACCGCGCCGCCTCGCTGGTGCATGATGTGGGCGTGCACATCGTGCGCGGTCCCGATGGCGAGCTCGGATTCGAAATCCTCGCCGGCGGCGGACTCGGCCGTACGCCCATCATCGGTCAAGTCGTTCGCGAGTTTCTGCCGCGCGAGCACCTATTGTCATATCTCGAAGCTGTATTGCGGGTGTACAACTTGGAGGGGAGGCGCGACAACCTGACCAAGGCGCGCATCAAGATCCTGGTCAAGTCTCTTGGAATCGAAGAATTCAGGCGGCGGGTCGAAGCCGAGTGGGAATCGATTCGCGGCGGTGCACTACGGGTGGATGAGGCCGAGGTCGCTCGCATACGCGGCTTCTTTGGGCCGCCGGCATACCGGAAACTCGCAGACACCGACCCGGCCGCCGGGAAGGACGCGGCGTTTCGAGCCTGGTACCGCTACAACACCGTGGAGCACAAGGTGCCGGGCTATCGAGCGGTGTACGTATCGCTGAAGAAGCCGGACGTTGCGCCCGGCGATGCCACCGATGCTCAGATGGAACTGATCGCCGATCTGTCCGATCGCTATAGTTTCGGCGAGGTGCGCGTCACTCACACGCAGAACCTGCTGCTCGCGGACGTCGAGCAGGACAAGGCGTTCGAATTGTGGCAGGCGCTGGTCGGCGCAGGGCTGGCGACGCCGAACATCGGCACCCTGACCGATATGATTTGTTGTCCGGGACTGGATTTCTGCAGTCTGGCGAACGCAGGCTCGATCGATGTCGCCAAACTCATCAACGACCGCTTCGACGATTATGATTATCTGTACGATTTGGGCGAACTCGACGTCAAGATGTCGGGGTGCATGAATGCCTGCGGACACCATCATGTGGGCAACATCGGCATTCTCGGCGTGGATAAGGGCGGCGAGGAGTGGTACCAGATCACCATCGGCGGCGCAGCCGGCGCCGACGCGTCATTGGGCTCGGTGATCGGGCCGTCGGTGGCCAAGGTCGACGTTCCTGAGACCATTGCACGACTGTTGGCGGTGTACGTCGAGCAACGGCGCGTCGACGAACGATTCATCGATACCGTGCGCCGCCTCGGCGTGAAACCCTTCAAGGAACGAGTGTATGCCGCGCCAGTTGCTGCGTGACGGCCGCGTCGTCGCCGACGACTGGACCTACTTTGCCGACGCCGGGAACGCCGATACCTCCGAGGCGTCTGCCGCGAGCGGTTTGATCCTCACTTTCGATCAATGGCTTGTCGATAAGCCCAGGTGGCTTGCGGCCGCCGGGCGCCTCGGCGTAGTGCTGTCGCCGGCTCACAAAGTAGAACAGCTGGCGCCCGATCTCGCGCGCTTCCAGTTGGTCGGCGCCGAGTTTTCCGGGCCCAGCGAAGGGCGCGGCTATACTCAGGGCCGGCTGCTGCGCGAGCGCTACGGGTGGAACGGAGAGTTGCGCGCCACGGGCTATGTACGCCGCGATCAGCTGTTCTTCCTGGCACGCTGCGGCTTCAATAGCTTTGAGCTTCCCGACAGCGAGCTCGAACACGCGGTCAGTGCATTCTCGACGTTTTCAGCGGAATATCAGCCTTCCAATGACGCAGGGCTGGCGCACAAGCTGCGGCACCGCCGGTAGTCCTGGCGCGGCTAGGCGACCACGGCCTCGCGGGGCGCGGACGCGCGAGTGATCCCGCCCAACCCACCCCCACCAAGAGCACCGGTGGGATACACCTGCCAACGGCGAAAGCGCACTCCGACTCTTTGACCGATGTGGAATCGCTCCAGGTCGAAGCGTTCGCGGCTGACTTCCGCTTCCAACGGCTCATTCGGGGGCCGGCCGTCGGCACAAAGCTCCAAACGGACGATGGGTCCGATCACACGGACGTCGCGCACAGTTGCCAGCCATCCAACCGCTTCGCCGCCCACGTCGATCTCATGCGGCCGGATGAGTGCGATGCGATCGCTGCCGTAGGAGTCCAGGGCCGGGTCGCCCGTGATATCGATCGGGCCGATGTGCGCGCGGCCCTCGTGCCATTGCACCCGCAATTCATTGACCTGACCCAGAAAGCGATGCACGTAAGCGGATCGCGGCAAGTCATAAACGTCGCCGGGAATTCCGCTTTGTTCGATCCGGCCGCGGTTGAGCACCACGATGGTGTCCGCCACCTCGATTGCCTCTTGCTGATCGTGCGTCACGAAAATACTGGTAAATTTCAATTCGGTGTGCAGGCGCCGCAACCACCGGCGCAGTTCGTGCCGCACTTGCGCGTCCAGGGCGCCGAAAGGTTCGTCCAACAAAAGCACTTCCGGGTCGACGGCAAGCGCTCGGGCAAGCGCCACTCGCTGCTTTTGGCCGCCCGACAGTTGCGATGGGTAACGATCGCCGGCCCAATCCAATTGCACCAGCTCCAACAGCGATTGCACCTTCCTGCGAATCTCCGCGGAGGGAGGCCGCTCGCGCCGCGCTTTGACTTTCAACCCGAACGCGACATTGTCGAACACCGACATGTGGCGAAATAGGGCGTAGTTCTGGAATACGAAGCCCACCTTTCGATCTCGAATCGGCCACAGGGTGGCATCGCGACCATCGAAGAGCACTTGTCCGCGCTCCGGCGCCTCCAGTCCGGCAATGATGCGCAGCAACGTCGTCTTGCCGCAGCCCGATGGGCCCAACAGCGCAAGCAGGGCGCCGGTAGGGATGTCCAGATCGACGTCATCGACGGCGGCGAATTCGCCGAATTGCTTGCTGACACCGCGAAGTGTGATGCTCATGTCCTATTTCTCCGAATTTCTGCGCTTAAGCCGCGCCCCATGCCGCAATTCCGGCTGCCGCCACTCGAGAAAACTCTTGCCTGCCAACGTCAGCAAGGCGAGCAACGCCAGCAATGAAGCCACCGCGAACGCAGCTGCGTAGTTGTACTCGTTGTAGAGAATCTCCACGTGCAGCGGCATGGTGTTGGTCAAACCGCGAATGTGTCCCGAGACCACCGAAACCGCCCCGAACTCGCCCATGGCGCGCGCATTGCAAAGCAATACACCGTACAAGAGACCCCAGCGAATGTTGGGCAACGTCACGTGCCAGAAAACTTGCCAACCGTTGGCGCCCAATGAGAGCGCCGTCTCCTCGTCGTCCTTGCCCTGAGCCTGCATCACCGGGATGAGTTCGCGTGCCACGAAGGGAAAAGTGACGAAGATGGTGGCAAGAACGATGCCGGGAACGGCGAAAACGATTCGAATGTCATGCGCTTGCAGGTAAGCGCCGAACCAGCCATGCGCACCGAATATCAAAATGTAGGTGAGCCCCGCGATGACCGGTGATACCGCGAACGGCAAGTCGATGAGCGTGATGAGCGTGCTCTTGCCGCGAAACTGGAACTTCGTGATGGTCCATGCCGAAACCACGCCAAATACGAGATTCATCGGAACCGCGATCGCCGCCACCATGAGCGTCAGCTTGATCGCGGCCCAGGCCATGGGATCGGAGACCGCGGCGAGATACGCACCGGCACCCTTGGCGAGCGCTTGCGTAAACACCACCAGTAGCGGCAAAAACAGGAATGCGGCCATAAACGTCAGCGCCACCGCGATCAACGCGAATCGGCCCCACCGCACTCCCCGTGCGGGATCCCGCTCGCGCAGGCTTCGCGCAGCGGGTGCGTTGTAATCCCGCAGGACGGTGGGCGATTCCATCATGCGCCACCGTTCCTGGTCAGCGTCCAGCTTTGCAGCGCATTGATGCTGAGCATCAACGTAAAGGACAGAATGAGCATGACCGCCGCGATTGCCGTGGCGCCGGCGTAGTCGTATTGTTCCAGCTTGGTGATGATGAGCAACGGCGCGATTTCGGACTTCATCGGCATATTGCCCGCGATGAAAATGACCGATCCGTACTCGCCCACCGCGCGGGCGAAGGCGAGCGCGAAAGCGGTCAGTAATGCGGGCCAAAGCGCCGGTAGAATCACGCGCACGAAGGTTTGCCACTCCGAGGCACCCAACGTCGCTGCGGCTTGCTCGACGTCTTTATCGAGTTCCTCCAGGACGGGTTGTAGGGTTCGCACGACGAACGGCAGGCTGATGAAGATGAGCGCCACGACCACTCCCAGCGGGGTGAACGCCACGCGAATCCCCAGCGGCTGCAATGAGCGGCCGAGCCAGCCATTCGGCGCGTACAAGGCGGTCAGCGCGATACCGGCGACAGCGGTGGGCAGCGCAAACGGTAGGTCAACCATGGCATCGAGGAGCCGCTTGAACGGAAAGCTGTACCTCACCAGGACCCACGCGATGACGAGCCCGAACGCCGCATTGACGGCAGCGGCGAGCAGCGCCGCGCCGAAACTCAAGCGCAGCGATGCCATGACTCTCGGAGCGGTCACCACGACCCAGAAGTGCTCCCATCCCGACCCGAAGCTGCGGATGAACGTCGCCGACAACGGGATGAGCACCAGCAGAGACAGGTACACCATGGTGTATCCCAGCGTCAGCCCGAAGCCGGGTATCACCGGGCGCCGCCGCGCGCGACTACTGACCATAGATCCGATCGAAAGTCCCGCCGTCCGCGAAATGAGCCGCCTGCGCCTTCGCCCAACCACCGAAGGCGGTGTCGATGGTCACGAGCGCGATCTTTGGAAACTGGCTGGCGTACTTTGCCGCGATGTCCGGATCGCGGGGGCGATAAAAATGCTTGGCGGCAATTTCTTGCCCTTCCTTGGAGTAGAGGTAGCGTAAATATTCCTCGGCGACCTTGCGCGTACCGTGTTTGTCCACGACCTTGTCGACGATGCTCACCGGCGGCTCCGCCAGGATACTCAGCGAGGGCGCGACCACGTCGAACTTGTCGGGGCCCAGCTGCTTCACGGCGAGGTAGGCTTCGTTCTCCCAAGCCAGCAACACGTCGCCGATACCCCGCTCCACGAAAGTCACCGTGGCCGCGCGCGCGCCCGAATCGAGAACCGGCACGTTCTTGTATAGCTTCTTCACGAAAGCCTCTGCCGTGGCATCGCTGCCGCCGGGCTGCTTCAGTGCCCACGCCCACGCGGCCAGATAGTTCCAGCGGGCTCCGCCTGAGGTCTTCGGGCTCGGCGTGACGACGGCTATCCCTGCGCGCGCGAGATCGCCCCAGTCATGAATGTTCTTCGGATTGCCCTTGCGCACCAGAAACACGATGGTCGACGTGTACGGTGTACTGTTTGCCGGCAGGCGCGTCTGCCAATTGGCAGGAATCAGGCCGCCTTGAGACGCCAACGCGTCGATGTCGTACGCCAATGCCAGCGTCACCACATCGGCGCCGAGGCCATCGATGACGGAACGCGCCTGTTTGCCGGAGCCTCCATGACTTTGATTGACGACCAGGGTGTCGCCGGTTTTCCCTTTCCAAAACGTCGCGAATGCCTTGTTGTAGTCGTCGTACAGCTCACGCGTGGGGTCGTACGACACGTTCAACAGGCTCACCGTGGCGGCTCGCGACCCTGAAACCACGCAGAGGCCAAGCGCGAGCAGTCCGATTGCCGCAATCTGAGAAGAGATGCGTAAGTTCACGGGTTGTCTCGAAGGGGAATCTTGAGGTCGGCCATCATGCGGTCGACGTCTTCCTGGGTTTCCATTCTTTCAGTTTCGCGCACCAGCTTGCGCGGTAAGTGCGGCGCCAGCAGTTCGATGAACTCGTACATATAGGCTCGCAACAGCGCGCTGCGGCGAAAGCCGATCCAGGTGGTGTGGCCCTCGAACAGGTGAGCGGCATCGAGCGCCACCAAGTCCGCATCGATGATTGGGTCGATGGCCAATCGCGCCAAAATGCCCACCCCCAAGCCGATACGCACGTAGGTTTTAATCACGGCCGAGTCGCGCGCCGTCAATGCCACATCCAGCGAAAGTCCCGCGGTCTCGAACAGGGCCGGCAGCGACGATCGACCGGAGAAACTGAATACGTAGGTCACGATGGGATAATCGGCTAGTTTCTTGAGCGTCAATTTGCCCGCCGAAGCCAACGGATGGCCGCGTGGCACGACCACCGCCCGATGCCATCGATAAACGGGCAACCGCACCAAGTGCGGGAAGAGCTCCTCCGAACCCGTGGCGATGGCGAAATCGACGCGGTCGCGGGCCACCATTTCGGCAATCTGCTCCGACGTGCCTTGATGCAGATGCAGCCTGACTTTCGGATATTTCGCCTTGAAAGCGCGGATCACCTGGGGGAGGACATAGCGCGCCTGGGTATGCGTGGTGGCGATCGACAGTGTGCCGCCGTCCGCCTTGCGCAGTTCAGCCGACGTTCTGCGGATGTTTTGCATTTCGCGCAAGATGCTGCTGGCCCGCGAAATGATTTCCTCGCCCGCCGCCGTGGTCCGGGTGAGCGCGCGTCCCTCTCGCTCGAACAATTGGAAGCCGAGCTCTTCCTCCAGTAACTTGAGCTGGCGGCTGACCCCTGGCTGCGAGGTATGCAGCTGTCGGGCGGCGGCGGTGATGTTCAAGCCATTCTCGTGGACCGCCACGAGATAGCGCAATTGTTGAAATTTCATCGCGCGGCGGGCTCAGAGGCTTGATTGGGTATGTCGCGGTAGCATCGCCATAGGATATAAGGTTAATGCTGCTCGCGCAGGCTGCGGTACGTTGATCCCTAGCACTAAAGTGCATGAGGTCATAAGCGATAGTTCGTTTCGCGCGGCTCGCCGTCTTTCTATACTTCCAGGCCTGATGAGCCCACCGACGTTGGAACTCCCCAAGCCTCTGCGCGAGCGCGCCGAGAACAGCATTTCGCAGCTCCGCACCGCGGTCGCGGAATACAAAAATGTGTGCTACGCCAATAGCTTGGGCTCCGAGTCCATGGTGCTCACCGACCTCATCTGGGAGGCCGTCCCCGAGATCGAAATCTTCAGCATCGACACGGGTAGGCTGTATCCCGAAACCTATGACCTGATCGAGCGCGTGCAGCAACGATATGGTCGGGCGTTGCGTATTTATTACCCCGATGCCACGGAAATGGAACAGTGGGTCGGCCAAAATGGCATCAACGGTTTTCGCGACAGTGTGGACCAGCGCCGCGGCTGCTGCACCGTTCGCAAAGTGGAACCCTTCCGCCGCGCCGTGTCGGGGCGCGGCGCGTGGGTCACGGGAATCAGGCGGGGCCAGTCCGCCAGTCGGGCGCTCGCCGCGCCGGTGGAATGGGACAGCGAATATGGCCTGCACAAGGTCAGCCCCCTGCTCGACTGGTCCGAGAAGGAAATCTGGGACTACATTCGCAAAAAGCGGCTGCCTTACAACACCTTGCATGACACTGGCTTTCCCAGTATCGGCTGCGCACCATGCACTCGAGCGGTGCAAGCCGGCGAGGATAAGCGTTCCGGGCGGTGGTGGTGGGAACGAGCCGATTCGCGTGAATGCGGTCTGCACCCGCGCCGCAAGATCCCGGCCGTGGCCGTGCTCGGCGGCGGCTCCGAACACTAACGCGACGTCGCGTGCTGCGCGGCGGACGCCGCCGTGCGAGGATTGACGCCGTGAAATATTTTCCAGTCTTTTTCAATCTCAACGGACAGAAGGTCCTGGTCGTCGGCGGCGGCGAAGTGGCGCTGCGTAAAGTCTCGCTATTGGAACGCAGCGGCGCCCTCATTACTCTTGTCGCGCCCCAAATATCCCCTGAGCTCCTGGAACGCGCCTCCGCCGGGACCCTGAAACTCGTGGTACGGGAGTTCATTCCGGACGACTTGGATGGAGCGCGGCTGGTTATCGTTGCGACCTCGCGCCGCGCAGTGAACCGCTGGATTGCCAAATTGAGCGATGCGCGGGCCATCCCGGTCAATGTCGTCGATGATCGAGAAGCTTCACGCTTCATCGTTCCCGCGATCGTCGATCGCGACCCGGTTCTGGTGGCTGTCTCCACGGGCGGCACGTCGCCGGTGTTGGCGCGCCGGCTGCGAGAGCGCCTCGAAGCGTCCATGCCGAAACGTCTCGGCGATTTTGCGTTGTGGCTGCGCGGGCTTCGCAAAACGAGCTGGGAACGGCTTCGGGACCCCCACGAGCGGCGGCGCTTTTTCGAAGCCATTGTCGACGGTCCGGCGGCGCGGCGATTCATCGACGGCGACGGCCAAGGCGCTGTGCGCATCGTGCGGGAATTGCTCACCACCACCGCCGCCCCGCGCGCGCGCGGAGAAGTGACGCTGGTCGGCGCAGGACCCGGGGATCCGGAGTTGCTGACCCTAAAGGCGCTGCGGACGCTCCAGGACGCGGACGTCATTCTTCACGATCGCTTGGTGTCGGGCGCCATCCTGGACTTCGCGCGTCGCGATGCCACGAAAATATGCGTCGGCAAATCCGCCGGCGGCGTCAGTACCCCGCAAGGCGAGATCAACGACTTGCTGATCCGGCACGCGCGCGAGGGCAAGCGTGTGGTGCGGCTGAAAGGGGGTGATCCCTTCATTTTTGGACGCGGCGGTGAAGAATTGGAGGCGCTGGCGCAGGCCCAGATCAACTTTTCGGTGGTTCCCGGCATCACCGCGGCGTCGGGCTGCGCCGCCTATGCCGGAATTCCGTTGACGCATCGTGAATACGCCCATAGCGTGAGCTTTGTGACCGGTCACGCGGACACCGTCGGCAGGGAGCCCGACTGGCGTGCGCTCGCATTGCCCGGTGCCACGGCGGTGTTCTACATGGGCCTCGCGCGCTTGGATCACATCGTCCACAAGCTCCTGGAGCACGGCGCAGCTGCCACCCGGCCCGCCGCCCTCGTTGCCCATGGCACCATGGCGGATCAGGAGGTCGTCGAGGCGACGCTCGGCACCCTTCTCGATGCGGCTTCTTCCGCGGCTGTCGAATCGCCCGCGCTCCTCGTGGTAGGCGAGGTGGTCGCGCTTCGGTCGAAACTTGGGTGGTTCAGCACGGCGACCCGGCCGGACCTGTCTCAATCAGCCTAAGGCCCAACGTCGGGGACGTCCGAGCAGCGGACAACGGGCGTTTGCGGGAACGGCCCAAGTCTGAATCGGAGGCATTCTCCATCCGAGGCAATCCGAGGCATCCTCCATCCCAGGGACATGCTCGCTCAGGCGATGGCCTCGGCAAATCCTTTTTCTTGAATCCACGCGTCGTTGAACAATCGCGATTGGTACTTCGCACCCCCGTCACACAAGATGGTCGCGATGGTATGCCCCGGCCCCAATTGTTTCGCCAGCTTGAAGGCAGCGGCAACATTGATCCCCGCCGTGCTGCCGAGAAGCAAGCCTTCTTCGCGCAGCAATCGATATACGAAATGCATGGTTTCCGCATCCGAGATTCGCACGGCATCGTCGATGGGAGCGCCTTCAAGATTGGCTGTGACCCGCCCTGTCCCGATGCCCTCGGTGATCGATGAGCCTCCATCGGACTTCAACTCTCCATCCTTGAAATAGTGGTACAGAGAGCTGCCCGGCGGGTCGACCAAAACGATCCGGATGGCAGCGGATTTGGACTTGAGAAAAGCGGCCACTCCCGCCAGCGTTCCTCCGGTACCGGTAGCGGCACAAAAAGCGTCGATCTTGCCGTCGGTGTCGCGCCAGATCTCGGGACCCGTCGACTCGAAGTGCGCCGCGCGATTCGCCGTGTTGTCGAACTGATTGGCCCAGATCGCATCGGGCAACTCCTGCGCCAAGCGGCCGGCCACCTTTTGGTATTGGTTGGGGTTACTGTACGGCACCGCCGGCACCTTGCGCAGTTCCGCGCCCAGCGCCTCGATGATCTGGTACTTCTCCGCCGCCTGGTTGTCGGGCATCACGATGACGCATTTGTAGCCGCGTGCATTGCAGACATGCGCAAGACCGATACCGGTATTGCCCGCCGTCCCCTCGACCACCGTCCCGCCGTCCCGAAGCACACCGCGCTTTTCCGCATCCAGAACTATCCACTTCGCCGCCCGGTCTTTCACTGAACCGCCCGGATTCATGAATTCGGCCTTCCCCAGGATCTCGCAACCGGTCTCGTCGCTCATGTGACGCAGACGAATCAACGGAGTATTACCGATCGCACCGGTGAAACCATCACTCACACTCATCGACATTCCTCACGATTTTCCGCGAACACCGAGTTCCCGGTGCATTGTGACCGTATCCAGTTCACCGGTCCATTTGGCGACGACCAGCGTAGCCACGCCGTTGCCGATCACATTGGTCAGCGCTCGGGCCTCTGACATGAAGCGGTCGATGCCCAGTATCAGCGCGAGGCCGGCCACCGGCAGCGTACCCACCGACGATAACGTCGCCGCCAGCACGATGAATCCGCTTCCGGTGACGCCGGCGGCGCCTTTGGAGGTCAGCAAGAGCACGGCGAACAACGTCAGCTGTTGGAAAAAAGTCATCGGCGTATTGGTGGCTTGCGCAATGAACAAGGTCGCCATGGTCAAGTAGATCGAGGTCCCGTCGAGATTGAACGAATAACCGGCGGGAACGACCAGTCCGACCACCTGCTTGCTGACGCCCAGCTTCTCCAGTTTCGCCATGATTCGGGGCAGCACGGATTCCGACGACGAAGTGCCCAGCACGATCAACAGATCTTCGCGGATGTACGCCAGGAACCTCCAAACGCTGAAGCCATGAGCCCGCGCCACCAGCCCCAGCGCCCCGAAGACGAAGAGCAGGCAGGTCAGATAGAAACTGCCCATCAGTTTCCCAAGCGAGAGCAATGACCCGAATCCATATTTGCCAATGGTAAAGGCCATTGCGCCGAACGCACCGATCGGCGCCAACCGCATGACACCATGCCGACGACG
>Ga0179596_10000037_pt1 | contig 163060 bp, 137 predicted proteins | sample CZODoug1_1_08_16_FD_155494 | JGI IMG/M metagenome (GOLD analysis project Ga0179596, IMG submission 155494) | Vadose zone soil fungal communities from Angelo Coast Range Reserve, California, USA - CZODoug1_1_08_16fungal (Illumina Assembly) | ecosystem: Environmental > Terrestrial > Soil >... | reverse complement strand
CGCAGCAGCTCAGAAGTAGTTTGTATCCAACGCCTGTACGTCGATTACGAAGGGCCCACCTTCATCATTTACAAAGCATCAAATGTTCAAATTCAAAGAACTCTTCATTTGTTCGTGACACCTAATACCCGGGATTTTGCACGATAGCGGGATTGCGCTCTATATCCGTGAGCGGTATCGGGTATAAGGCTGCATTGTGCTGCCAGCCGGGCTTCTCCACTCCCAGCACGGCGTCCGCCTGCCCCGTCCTTCGCAGGTCCGACCAGCGATGCCCCCATTCTGCAAAGAGCTCGATGCGCCGCTCCTGCATCACGGCCACCAATACCTGCGCAACAGATAAGCCGGCCGGCAAGACCGCCAGCCCCGCACGGGAACGGACCATATCCAGATCGGCCAGGGCCCCGTTTCGGTTATTTTGCTGCGCCCGGGCCTCGGCGCGGATCAGGAACTGCTCTGCCAGGCGCAGGACCATATCGTATTCCGTATAAGGATAGAGACCGGTCCGCACCTTGTATTTAAAGGGATAGGTATAAGCGGCCCCGCTAACGGTCTTGCTGCCTACCCAATGCAGCCGGCGTCTGTCGCCCGGCTCAAAAGCATTCAACAGGAAATTCGTAAGGGTATACGCAGGCTTCATTAAAGCTCCGGAGGCCGGCACGAAAAAATATCCCTCCGCACTATTCGTGGTAGCGCTCACCGGCTGCAGCTGCCAGATCGCCTCCCGGCTACCCGCCCGGAATACGCTGTCCAATGAGGGTTCCAGCCGATAGTCGCTCACCCCCAGCACGGCCGTCGCAGCATCCTCCGCTGCCGCCCATTGCCCCCGATATAAATAGGCCCTGGCCAGCAGCGACCGGGCAGCCCATTTATTCGGCCTCGTCCGGGCCTCCGGATCGGCGGGATTGACAGCATAGGCTGTATCCAGCAGACTATCGGCCGCCTGCAGGTCCGTTGCGATCTGTCCATACACCGCCGTGACAGCAGAGCGGGGAGCAACGGCATTGACGGCATAATTGGTGCTCGTCTCCAGCGGCACGGGACCATATAAATCTACCAGGTGAAAATAGGTCAGCGCACGAAGGCAAAGGGCTTCCCCCTTCAGTTGGCGTTTAGTCGCTACCGTAATACCCTTGGATGCCTGCAGATCTTCGATCATCGCATTGGCATCGTAAATAGTATTGTAGGCGGAGGAATAGAGCAAACTAATAAAGTAATTTGCGCTGGAGAGACTATTGCCGGTAAAGGCATCCACCGACGCAGCAGCCGCCGTTCCAGCAAATTCATCCGAAGACAATCCGGGATAGAGCGAATTTCCCCCATTCAGGAAATAGCCCGAGGTAGCCATCGCCCGGCTGTAAACCCCCATCATGGCTGCCGTAGCTGTCTGGTCGCTGGAAAAGATCAGCCCCGTCTGCAGCTGCGTATCCGGCGGAGACACTTCCACGAATTTTTTACAGCCCGGACCGTCTGCCGCCAGCAAGAGTAACAAGACCATATATTTTCGGAAAGAACAACACATACGATTGCTATTTAAAGTTGACTTGAATACCTGCCACGATACTCTTCAGCGGCGGCAGGGCCAACAAATTCTGTGTCTCGGGGTCCGTCCCGGAATAAGGGCTGATGGTAAAGAGATTCTGCGCCTCCGCAAAGAAGCGGCCTCCCGATAAAGCCAACTTCCCCTTCCAGCTCTCCGGTAACTGCCAGGACAGGGAGATCGTCTTCACCCGGAAGAAACTGGCATTCGCCAGCAAGGCGCCCGACAGCGTATAATAAGGGATGGTCTGACCCGCTGCCGAAGAATAGACCGTCGTAAACTTTTGATACCGTGCCGCGTCCCCCGAATGCCGCCAGCGGTCAAGCACACTCTTCGTTTGGTTGCTGAATTGCCCCGGTCCCGGCATGCCGGGTGGATTGAGCCCGTAGAGCGCAGCCTGGCCATCGCTGCCGGTCTGCACCCTCTCCTCCAGAAAGACGTCCAGCACCCAACGATACCAATGCACGCTATTATGCAATCCACCATAAAAGCGCAGGTCCTTACTCCCCACCACCACCCAATCACGCTGATCGATCACCCCATCCTTATTTACGTCCTGGAACCTGAAGGTCCCTTTGGTTGGATCAACTCCCGTCAAACGGTACCCTTTGAGGATATTCAACGATTGCCCGACAACCAATCGGTTGGCGCTGGATGAATTAGCCAGGTTGGGGAAAGACAGGAGCCGGTTCTGCGGGAAAGTGCCGCTTAGGGTCATCGTCCATTGCAGGTGCTGACTAACGACGGGCTGCAATTGCAGACTCAGCTCCACGCCTGAATTTTGCACCACCGCCGGGAAGTTCAGCAACACGGATGTAAATCCGGCCTGTAGCGGCAATAAATCGGGTAAGAGCTGGTTGCCGCTGCGATGCCGGTACCAGGCGCCCGTAAAAAAGATCCGGTCATGAACAAAACCCAGCTCCACCGCCAGCTCCAGCTTATGCAGCGTCTCCCAGGCCAGCCGGGGATTGGCCAGGCCCGTAGGATAGAAACCCGGGATCCCCTGGTAAGGTCTCGTAGTAGTAGTCCCCCAGGTCTCCAGGTAATGATAATCCCCGATCTGGTCATTCCCCGTGACCCCATAGCTGCCCCGCAGCTTGCCAAAGCTGAGGGAGGGCAGCCATTCCCGGATCGCCCTTTCATTCCGGAAAAGCCAGGCAAGACCCGCCGCCCCGAAATTGCCAAACTGCTTACCCGGCCCGAACCGGCTGCTGCCATCTCTGCGCCCCGTCAGGTTAAAGAAATATTTATCCCGGAAAGTATAATTGACCCGCCCGAAGAAGGCCTCATAATGATAATCCGTCGCCTGATTCGCCACCGACAGGAAGGGCGCTGCCGCCGTGACGGGCAATAAGGCGTCGCTGGTAAAGCCGGTGGCCGACAGCGTAGCAACCGTATTATGCTCCCGCTGCCACGAAGTTCCCGCCAGCAGCGTCAGCACTCCCCGGCCCAGCGTATCCCTGAACTCCACCCGGCCATCCATTATCCAGGTATGCGTCACCGTGCCGGCGGTATAGCTGCCCGCCGTAGGATTGGTAGCAGGGTCCTGCGCTTCAATAGGGGTAACCCCCTTCTCATTCACCTGCATGATAGTATACCCTGGATTAAGCTGGAACGTCAACCCCGTCAACCGGCGAAAAGGCTGATAGCTGAACAGGCCGTTCACCAGGAAATTGTCGGACACCGCCCGGTATTTATTCCGCGTAAAAGCCAGCGGGTTGGTCATCGAAACCCCATTCTCGCTCCAGACCAGGTTGCCCATAGCGTCATAAGGCCCGGGGGCATGCGGATCCAGCAGCTGAAAAGAAGAGAGGTCCTTCGTGAACTGGTTATTCCAGTCCCTGCCCAGCAAGCCATTCACCTGTACATACCAGCGCTTATCGGATGATCTGTAGATCCAGTTGGCATGCGTCGTCGCCCGGTCATCCGACATTTGTCCGGGAAATACCGTGGACTCATGATGATAGCTGGAACCAAATAAGTATTGAAAATTGCCCGAAACGCCCGACAGTGTCGTCTGAAGATCCGTCGTATACGCCGTGCCGCCGATAAGGTATTTGCTCCAGTCCCTGCTCCGCGTGGTATCCCAGGCCGACAGCTCCGGCGCATTATGACTATCCGGCTTGAGCCCGTCATTGTCCAACGCCTCCGTCCGCATCTGAACATACTGACGGGTATCCAGCAACGATAGCCTCCGCGTGACCTGGCTGATCCCCGAATTCACCTGCACATTCCAGCGGCTGTCGCCCGGTCGCCTTTTTTTGGTGGTGATCAGGATGACGCCATTGGCGCCCCTGGACCCATAGATAGCCGTCGCATCGGCATCTTTGAGCACTTCGATGCTCCCGATATCACCGGGCGCGATCAGGTAGAACGGACTTAGAGAACCCGCCGCACTACCCGACAGGATATTGCTATTCGAAGCGTTGTTTCTGCCAAAGGGTACCCCATCCACGATATAAAGGGGCTCCTTCCCATTGGCGATGGAGCTCTCGCCCCGCACCCGCACGGTGAAACCCGCGCCGGGTACCCCGTTGGCCTGCGTGACAGCGAGGCCGGGCACCCTTCCTTCCAAAGCAGCCAGCGGATCGGATACCGGCTGACTGCCGATATCGTCTGCGCTGACCACCGTGATATTACCCGTATTCTGCCGGGCAGTGGTATGTCCGTAACCGGTCACCACCGTCTCGTCCAGCTGCCCCGGGCTGGATCGTAGAACGATCCCGGTCTCTTCGCCCCTTGCCAGGGATTTTTCCGCCGGCTCATACCCGATAAAAGAAACCAGGACAGTATCCCCGGGCCCAAGGCCCCTGATCAGGGCGCTCCCGTCCGCATCGGTGACGACACCCCGCCCCGTTCGTTTGACCCTCACCGTGGCACCCGCCAGCGGCAGGCTATCCTGGTCGGATACATTCACTATCGACACCAGACCCGTATCGGCAGCCGCACCCGCTATACGGGCGGGGGTTGCCTTTACCCGTCGCTTCATATACACCGTGCTTCCGTCAAATTCAAAATCAAAGTGCTGGCGCCGGCAGCAGACCTGCATCGCCTGAACGATACTGGCATTGTGCAGCCTGAACGTGACCGGCATTGCCTCCTCCAGTACGCCCGGGTCTACATAAAATTCATAACCCAGCTTCTTTAAGGTATCGACTACCATACGCACCGGCATCGATCTCCCGGTAAGAGTGATCTGAGCGGCGCCCCCGATACAAAAAAATAAGCAGGTTGCCAGGATTACCATGCGACAGCTACCCGGAACATACCGGATACGACGAGCCTGCAGGATCATTGCTGATACATTTGTGTTTTGTTTGGTAATAGCAAAAACTCGCAGGAAAGATTTAATGCCGGGAGATCCATCATTGAACAGGCCTGTTCAATGATCGAAGGATGGGTTTAATACAGAAGGTAAGCTTAGTATGAAGCGATTGTAAAAAGGAACTCACCGGGTAACCACCAGGAATTGTCCCAGGTTACCCGGTGAGATAGGTTTAATGGCTATGGCGGGCTCTCAGCAACTGAATGAGCCCAATGCTTTTCAGCGGCTAACGATGATAGTGCTATCCCCTTCGTGAAAATGCAGATCCGTTCTTTCTATATGTTTCAGCAGCTGGGATAAAGGCTGATCTCTTCTGGCCCTCCCGCTGCCCAATTTCGCCATGGCTGCGCCTTCTCTGAAAAGCAGCTTCTTTTGATACCATCTCGCTACTTCCTCCAGGGAGGCCCGGATATCGAGGCTGTCGAAATAAAAATAACCGCTCTTCCAGGCCATTCTTTTTCCCAGATCGACAGGCGTCACCTGCAGACCGGGTTCCCCTTCACGCACCAGGGCTTCCTGCCCCGCCGTATCGAGGATCATCTTCACATCACCCTTGCGGACACTTACTTTTCCTTCCAGCAACGTGGTTCTCGGATTCGGTTCATTCGGGTAATCGCGGACATTGAAATGTGTTCCCAATACCTCCGTCATTAGCGTAGGCGTCCTCACCCGGAAAGGCAGACCCGCCAATCGCGTTACTTCAAAATAGGCTTCCCCCTTTAACTCCAGGTCCCGCTGCTTGTCCGTAAAGACAACGGGATAACGGAGGGATGTGCCGTCATTCACCCATATCTTCGTGCCGTCAGCCAACGTCAGCTCATATTGCATCCCCTGCGGCACCGTGAGTATATTATACGCCTCTTTTGCATCCGCCACTCCGGCTTCGGTTCCGGCCCCCGCGGCAGGAATATAAATAAGCCGGTGACCCGCCGCCCCTACGATCTTGTTACCTTCCTGCTGCGGCAGCACCTGGTTATTACTATTGTCGAGCACGATGACCGAGCCATCCGCCAGCGTCAGCGTAGCTTTCGTAGCGGCAATACCGGCAGGCGTATTCAGATGATCCAGATGATCGACCAGGGCTTCCCCTTTTTGATAAGGGTGAGTCCACCATTTGCCCAGCCCCAGACCGGCGACAACCAACAGGACTACGGCAGCCACCCGGCCCCAATAACCACGGAATGTCCGGCGCGGCATCCTCCGAAGCGGAGCCAGCTCCCCGGTCCTATCCTTCCCGTGCAGCTGCTTAGCGAGACGCTGCCACCGCTGCGCGGTCTCTACCCTATTCATTTTTTCCAGCTCGTCCGCCAGCCAGTGGTCACTCTTCAGCTGCTCCAGCAGGAGCCGGTTCTTAGGGGAAGCATCCGCCCACCGCTGAAGCCGGGAGCAGGAGGACTCATCCGACTCTTCCCCGCTCATCGACTGCAGCAGCAGATCTCTAATAGAATATATAGTTTCCCCCGTAGACATGGAATCAAGTTTTTCGTTTTCCCTCTATTATTACGCAGAGTGGAAGATTCTAACTACGGAAAAGAGCAACTATTTTTTAAATAAGCTTCTTTTCCTTCAGCATCTTCCGCAGGATGCCGACAGCTTTTGACAGCTGGTTGTATACCGTCTGGGGGCTGATCAGCAGCAGCTTCGAGATCTCCTCCACCTGCTTCCCATCGCGGTAGTGCAGCTCGAACACCTGTTTACACGCCGGCGATAAGGTCCCGGCCTTCTGGTAGATCTCTTGCAATACCATGGCTTTCAACAGTTCACTATCCCTGAGATCCGGGGTCTCCGCTTCCTCTTTCCCATACACGGCCATCCATTCCTGTTGCACGTCCGTCAATGTTTTTTGTTTTCGCAGATGGCTGAGCGCTTTCCTTTTGACCGCCAGGTACAGAAAATTCTTCAGGTGTTCCGGGCTATCCAGCTTTTTTCGTGCGTCCCATAAATTCAGAAAGGCAGATGAAATGATATCTTCCGCCTCTGCTATATCGTCGTTTACAATAGGACAGACATATCCCAGCAACGAGGGAAAATGAGTTTGGAAGAAATAGCCCAAGGCGGCCTCCTCATCTTGCAGAAGTGATGCAAACCACTGCTGCTCAGAATTTTCCGGTATCATCGTACAGGCGTTTTTACGTGATGGGTATGTACGCTAACTAAAAGGGATAAGGCCTTGGAGACTAATCAGCATTGTGAAAAGGGGAGACAGGTTGCTAAGAAATACAATGATAGTGAAAATTTATAATCCCGGGAAGAGTCACATGTAGATTTTTCTTGCGTTAATTTTTATCGATCAGCTCGATGCACTGAGAGAACAGCATGATAAAGAGGATGATCTGTTTGTCGGAGAAGCGTAGCCGCAGGGAGTATAAGGCTTTCCCCTTATGCTCTTTTACCGTGTGGATCGAGATATTCATCTGTTCGGCGATCTCTTCATTCTTCAGCCCTTCGAGATAGGCCATCTTGAAGACATCACGCCGTCTTTCGGGGAGTTTTTCGATCTCGCTGTAGATCTCCTGCATGAGCTCGGCCTTGATCATCTGGTTGATGACCAGTTCCTCACCCTTGCTCTCTTCGATGTACATCAGCTCCTTACGGGAGGATTCCCGCACCTGCATATGACGGAGCCAGTTCAGGCAGGCGTTACGGGTGGTGATATAAAGAAAGGCCTTTATATTCTGGGAAGTGTCGAAATCGGTATGTTTTTGCCACAGCTTGACAAACGTATCCTTTACGATATCTTCCCCGTCCTGCTGGCTGTTCACCAGCTGGGTCGCGAAATAGCAAAGGGGGCGGTAGTGCAGGTGAAAAAAAGAGGAAAACGCTTGTGGATCACCCTTCCTGAATTCAATAATAATATCCGGATTTAAATCTGGATGGTCCATGCTGATTGCTGATTTTAGCGGCTTTATGATGATTTTTCTTAAATCCGTTACCCGCGGATCCATGATCGGCTTACATAATCAATTACTAATAGGAAGGATCAACGAGAGACACCATCGATGGTATCAGAAGGTTTTGTTTTAGAAAGCTATTCGATCATCATAGCAGGAACACTGCGCCAGGCCTTTCAAAGCTCTCAGGAAGCGGGCAATCGTTAGCGCTTTTGTTACGTGGTTCGGTGGTGGAACAAATTAATAATAGTTTGACGAAACAACAAAAAAAATGTCTTTTCAGAGCATTCTTTCTTTAAGTCCCACCCCTTCGATCTAATAATTGTTAACGGAGAACACCTGCAAAGGCGTGCTGCTCGCCGGATCCTCCGACCCGGAAATAACCAGCGTGTTGTTTTTATAGAGGCTATAGTACCACGGATAGCTCGTCAGGGAATCGCCGGTCGCCTGGTCCCGGATGACAAACAGGTAATTACCTCCGACACTGCTGTTAGCGGCGTATGTCTTAAAGGAGCTGATCTGTTTGTAGCCCAGGCCGCTGAACTCCGTCTGGGAAACCGGGTTGCCATTCAGGGTAATATTGATGGGCTGGCTACCCGGCGACAGGTTCACGAAGCGGACGCCGGCCGAGCTGTCATTATACAGGGGGATATGATCCTGGACCAGCAGGGTATCCGCCTTGGTCGTATCTCCCGCCAGGAAAAAAGAATAGATAGCGCCCGCCGACAGATTGAGGGTCCCGTTAAATAATTTCTCCTTGGACGGGGCGGTATCGGTATTCTGTACGACATACAGCAGGTTGGGACCGCTGAGAGGCGAATAAAGCTGTGCGCTTGCATAACCCACCGTCAATGCACCCGAAAAATACAGGATCGTATCGGTTGTTCCCAATACCGGAATGATCGGTTGACTACCCGCAATGGCATTGACCACATTCAGGGATACCGGAGCCACCGGCGTGCCGGATTTGTGACAGCTCAGGATCGTCAGCGAGACAGCAAAAGCTACAAATACTCGATAGGTTTGCATGAGATTAGTATAAAATTTTAAATCGGGTTAGGTGGGACGGAACCGGAGTCAGGTTTAATGGTTGGGAACCACGACAGTTCCGGCCGTATAAACACGCCAATCCCGAAAAAGCACTAGTCCGCGGACCGATTGGGCATAAAAAAAGGGACCGATCGGCACAAAAAAAGGGCGAAGCCGCGCGGCTTCGCCCTTTCATTTATTTTTCAGTCTTGCTTTGTAGTGTAATAATTTGAAGACCTTGTCTTAGTCCTTACGTCAGGAACGCCGAAGGACATAAATCCAGGAGAAATTAATTCACCTTGAAATTAAGCGTTCAGAATAATTTGAGAAGCCTTTTCCAAAGAAGTTCTTTGCTTTTTTTGAAAATCCCGCACAGTCTCTTTCATAACCGTATTAATCCGCTGGTTGCTTTCAGCAACGGTTTCCTTCTTTACCCTCGGATGATCCTTCAGTGTATTACTCAGCGATACTATTTTACGTTGGTTACTCATTAATTAAGATTATTTTTAAATCTTTGATAAAGATTCAACCTTTCCTGCAAAATTACAAATTCTCCTTCATCTTTTACAAAGATTCTATCTGGATAGCCTGCAAATATTAACGAATCGACCCAGACCTGGTTAGCTTCCGTAGCATCCAATATAATAAGTCCAGTTGCCTTATTATGTTGAAAATCATCTTGTTCGTAAATTTCTGCACACCAAACAAATTTGGGCATTTGGCTCAAAATAATATAGTCCTTCTGTAATCTGTTCAACGTAGGCAATTGGCTGATATGCTCTTTGAAGGATCTGCTTGAGGTAAGAAAGAATCTAAAAACAAACCCCTCATCGAACCTATATCCAAAATTAGGATCTGATAAAATAGCAAGAGCCAGTTCTCTAGCCTTAGTCACTTCCAGGTAGATTTTCTTATAAAGAGGAACGATCGCAGATTCAATTACACAGCCCCTAAAATCGCTATTTTCACCATAATGCACTACGGGATAACTTAAATCCACTTTCCTATATGGCGGGAGATTATCATCATTTACAATGTATTTTTTGGGTAGATCCGTATAATCGATATATCGACAGGTCTCACCTTTATAGTTAATTTCTCTTTTGTTTACATTCCCAAAATCAGGTGCAGGATCTGTTTCATGTCCAATTATTACGATAGCATGTCCTATTGTTTCATTTTGTATAGCTGCGATTACCGGAATTCCGGATTCAATATAATATGCAATAATATTCTCCAATTCAGCCCCATAGGCATCACGTGCGTAAATATTTGTCCCGAACCCAAATTCCTTTAATGCAAAAGAAATCTGATCTACAGTTAACCCATTCGAAGGCAATAATCTTTGTTTCGAAAACTTACTTAATACATCTAGTATGTGGGAAGGGTAAGTAGGCCGATAGTCCGGATACCTGTTTCCAAAATATTCCATTATACTCCATATCGTCGTTTCAGTGCAGGATATACTTTCTGTGTCCTGCGAACTATAAGGGAATCCATGCACATTCAACTTAACCCCATTTATAAGGACATTTCCTGCAGAATTGCAAATGACAAAATTATCATCCCTGAAAGCTGCTTTATTAAGCAGCGAACGTCCAATGGGACAGGAGAATGTGGGGCGAATTATTAAATACCCCATAAAAGCCATACTTAGCGTTTTTTTGTATTCTTCATCCCTGAAGTCGCCTGGCTCTACTTCCTCAGAAAAAAAGGAAACGCGGATACAATCTCTATAATAGGGATTATGCTTTGACGCAAAATAGCTATAATAACTATCCCGATAAACTTTATCGACGTAAGGGTATTCGATCACCGACCATAAATATTCTTTTAGTGTATTGATTAAATCGGATATAGAATCTCCTATAGACTGATCCGTATCGTCCTTTTTATAGAATTCATTGATACAAGCTATGATCTCATCAACAGTATCTTTTATCGGAACAATGGAAAATTGTATTTTCATGTACGCTACTTTACTTCAATGATTTGTAAAATTATGCTTCCCCTGGCATAACAATAAAATTATCCGCTGGGGCACTCAAAATAAATGCCATAACCTTCTCCTTTACAAAAAGGGCCTTGATGAAAACACTTAGATACAGGAAGATTAGTAAAAAGAAGGAGGTCTCAGCTCGGAGTAGGCTTTTTCTTGGCGAATAAAGTATAAAATCGGAGGGATAGAGAAATAATTGCCCTGCGAGGGCATAATACGCAGTATTTTATTGAAAGGGATTTATTTATAAACTATAAACAAAAGAACCATACGGTAGTACTAGTTCTACTTCTACATTAGCATTAAAATGTCTTTCGGGGGTATCCCTTTTTAAATCAGAGACTCCTAACAAAAAAACGAACCACCAGGCACAAAAAAAGGGCGAAGCCGCGCGGCTTCGCCCTTTCATTTATTTTTTATCGTTAATGCTTCCAGTTCGACAGTTCCATCTCCACCCTCCGGTTCTGCGCCATGCCTTCCGGCGTAGAATTATCGGCGAGCGGCCGCTTGCTGCCATAGGCCTCGGTATCCATCCGGGATGGTTCGATTCCCTTGCTGACCAGCCAATGCATCACCGCCTTCGCCCTTCGTTTGGACAGCGCCTCATTCCGGGCATCCGTTCCCTCGCTATCCGTATGCCCCTCGATATGCAGGTGCAGCGTAGAGTCGGATTGCAGGATCTCCAGCACCCGGTCCAGCTCGGTATAGCAGTTCTTTTCGATGGTCGCTTTGGCCCGGACGAAGAAGATACGATCGGCAGCCCGCTGCATCTGTCGCAGCACTTCCGGCTTGATCGGCGGGCATCCATGGTTCGAAGCCAGCCCCTTCACCAGCGGACATTTATCCTCATCGTCATTCACACTGTCCCCATCCGTATCCGGCGCCGGGCAGCCCTGGAAATTAGGCGACCCTTTCACACCGGGGCATTTGTCCTTATAATTCGGCACTCCATCTCCGTCGCTGTCGGGGCAGCCGATCAGCGCGATGGGACCCGCAGAATCCGGGCAGGCGTCGCGGTCATCCACGACCCCGTCGCTATCGCGGTCATGGGTGATGTAGATCTTTCTATACAAGGTGTCGGACTTGGAATGCTTGTCCTTCTTCTCTTTTTTATTGTTATTCTGGAAGATGGGGATATTCAGCCCGGCATGGAAATCTGCCGCCTGGATCCTGCTCTTGAGCAGGCTCGATACCAGGGTGCCACTACCGGCGAACAGAGGTCCCAGGCGGAATCCCGCTCCCCAGGACAATTGCCCCTGGGCATTGTAAGACACCGGCGAGTAGACGCTGAACCATTTTTTCTCCAGCCGCGGCGTCACAGTGACCGTAGTAATATAATTAGGCGTCACCGGGTTAGAGGTGGCTATCGTATTGATCAGTACATCCGCGTCGATAAAGAGGCGCCGGTATATCCGGTAATCCACGTTGACATGCACCGCCGTAGGCAGCTTCACGCTCACGTTGGCAGGAGTGCTCTTCGCGACGATTATCCCGCTGGTCTCCAGGCGGCTGATATACTGCGAATAAGTCTCTCCGCTCTGCTTGGCCAGCTCCGACGTATTGTGGCCGGCGGCCGTCATCGTATAGGTCTGAGAGTTAGTGGACTTCGTATACTTCACGGACCCCAGGTCGGTAAGGGACATCCCGAACCGCAGCCTGGTCTCTCCGGCTTCTTTCGTTTCATAGACGAACCCGATATCCGCGCCCCAGCCCTTGCCCGTCTTCTTATTGATCGCGTCCGTGAACTTCGTGCCATTCCCCAGGTTATCCAGGTTTGCGCTGTATTGGGCGGTGACATCGGCATCCAGTTTGGCGATATTATTGAGCGGATCGATATTCACCGTCATCTGGCCGGAGGAAACTCCCCCATAAGCCAGCCCGGCAATATATTTACCGGTCAGCCCTATCTTGAACTCATGATGCTCGTCTTTCACCAGCACCCGGCCATAGGACAGTCCCGCCTCGGCAAAAGCCTGCATCTTCGTTTGCAGGCTGCGGTTAATGATATCGATATTATAATAGTTGATATTGGGGTTATTGCCAAAGAGCTGGAAAAGACCATTGCTCAGGTTATACTCGTTGCCGATAATGCGCATCCGGGTGATCAACCCCAACGCATTTTTGGAGTTTAGATTGAACATGGCTGAAGGACCCAGTATGTCCGCATTGACATACACATATTTATAGTCCGAATTGGTAGTCTTGTAATAGCCATTGCCTTCGGAGAGATTGGAAAGGTGGAAGCCGAAGAGCTTCTTCCGGTCCATTTCGTAGGCGTTGTTGCCGGCGAACCCGCTCACGGAGAGGAGGTTGACGTTCACCTTATACTTGCTGTCCGCCAGCATACCGGGGTTGAGCAGCACGCTGTTCACGCCGGAATAATTGTCGTAACCATAGCCGACAAAGGATTGGGAAGATGCGGCCAGACACAACAGTGTTCCTAAAAGGAGTAAAGCACTCTTTCGGTTTCTCATAATACTACGGGTCATTGGTTCTTATATAGGATTGGGAACATAGTAGTTCTCCGAGTCTCATAACGGGAAAAGACCCATTCTATTGTTTTAGAACGGGCCTTCCTCCAATATACTAATCCGGCCAAAATCCCCAAACAGGAAAAAGCCCCTTTTTTCGTGCTGCGGATATGGGCGGAAATCCCCTTTTTTGGAGTGTGCTGTTCGTCTACTTTTGAATAATCATTAAACCCTCCCCCATCTATGAAGCACACTCTCCTTCTCCTTGTCTTTGCAGCCGCCGGTCTTTTGTCGCATGCACAGCATACCAGGACGCCTGTTGCGATCTTTCCTTTCGTTGCCTCTCTGCCGGAATACAGGGCCCGGACCTCGCAGATACAGGAGATGGTCATAGAAACCATCCGGTCCAGTCCGAATATAGAGCTGATCGACCGGTCCAATGACAGCCTCCTTATGAGGGAGCTGGATAACCAGATCAGGGAACAATCCGTGGCCGCGAAGGGGCTGGTCGAGCAAGGCAAGGTGGCGGGCGCCAAAGAGATGATCGTTGGGACGGTCTCGAATGTCGTCGTGGAAGAAAAGCATACCGCGGGCGGCACCGTTCTTGGCAGACCGACTACTCCATCCATCTATTATACCGCTAATGTCAGCTTTTCCCTCCAGCTGAGCGATGTAGAGAGTGGGGCCGTCATCGGCCACAAGAATTTCAGCAATGCGAACGGCAGCTGGAAGGACCTTGTGCATCTGGAATTTGCTACCTCCAAAGAAAGCGCGGTCATGCAGGCAGTCAGGACATGTCAAAAACAGATATTGAGCTGGCTCGACGAATCCCTTTCCCCCGGGATCAGGATCGTAAGTATCGATCAGCGGGATGGCAGCGGCTATCCTAAGACAGTCCTCGTGAGCGGCATCGGCGCTTCCGCCCGGAAGGGGGCCGCCCTGGTCGTCAATGAGATCTCGTTCATAGATGACGGGAATGGTGGGAAGATCCAGCGGAAACAGAAGCTGGCGGATATGAGGATCACCGAACGGCAGGGAGATGTCACGGTGTGCCGTATCACCGGTGGGGAGCAGGTTATCGAAGCGCGGATAAATGCCGGCGCGAAACTGGAATGTATTATGGGGAGGTAAAAATCATCGCAATGAAAAAAAATCACCGTTATGGAAAAAAAGATTTTCTACACTGCGGCAATGCTTCTCCTTTATTGCTGCGGACCTGTATCGTTGTCCGCCCAATATAGCGGGCTGGTAAAATATGTCGGCGCTCCGGACAAGGGCACTGTCACTGTCGAAAGTACCGGCTTCGCCAAAAAAAAGCCCGAAAGCGACGTCAATGCCGGCGCTACGGCCCTGTATACGCTGCTGTTCAGGGGCCTGCCGGGCAGCGTCTATGACCTGCCCATGATCCCGGATGAACAAGCCAAAAAGGATGACCCTGTGGTCAGAGCGCTGCTGCAAGGAGGCTATGGCTCTTTTGTCACGGCGGATGTCCTGGAGAGGATGGAAGCCACGAAAAAAAAGCCCGATGGCATGAAGGGGATCGTGACGATCCATACCATCACCTTCAACTATGACGCGTTGAGGAGGTACCTGGAAGCGCATTCGGTGATCCGGAAATTCGGCTATTAAAAATGAACCATATGAAAAATAAGTTTTGTGGTGGGATGATCCCGCTTTGGCTGTCGATCCTTTGCCTGTCGATGCTTTACAGTCCTCTCACGGGCTCGGCGCAGCAGGGGTCCGCTGCAAAGACGGTGCAACCTAAGATCATGGTCATTCCTAAGGTCAAGGCGGGGCAGGAGCTGAAAGCTATGTATGATTCCAGCGAGAATATCCGCATCGCCATCGCCAAGATAGAAGAGGCCTTTCTGCGAAGGGGCGCCAACCTGGTCAGCTTCGACGCCAAATTAAAGCAGGTCGAGCAGAACATACAGCTGAACCGGACTTCGGGAAACCAGGAAGATTATAAAAGCCTGGTCCTGCAAATGTCAGGAGCCGATATCTATGTCGAGGCGGAAGTGAATGTGGTCCGGCATACCCAGCGGAATGCCAACAGCGTATCGGTTCTGCTGGAAGCGTATCAGAACGGAACGAGCAATATACTAGGTGTAAAGGAAGGACGGAGCCGGATCAATATGACGGAAGACATCGGGCTGCTGACCTCACAGGCCATGGATACTATTTCCGAGGGCTTCCTGAGCCTGATGCAGATAAAATTCGACGACATTCGCGAGAATGGCCAGTCGATCTACGTACAGTTTACGCTGGGCCCCGACTCGAAATATACGTTTGACTCGGAAGTAGGCAGTCCTGCCAAAATGCTATCCGAATCGATCGACGACTGGTTCCAGCAGCATACTGTCCATAGTGTATTCAACAACCAGGGTGTAACGGCCAATATGCTGATCATTTCGGATGCGCGGATCCCTTTGCAGAGTCCCGTCAACCACAATGCCAATTATACGGGACAGAATTTTTACAGCGACATCAACAAGTTTATGAAGTCGCTGGGGCTACAGGCGAAGCGGGAAATAGGCACGAATAACAAGATCTTAATAACCATTCTATGATATCATCTGTAAGTAAACTAGGGGTGCTGCTCTGCTGCGCCTTAGCACCGGTATGCCTGTCAGCCCAGGAGCAGCCGTTCAATACCATCAAACTATACGTCAAACAGGACCCCGGGGCTGTTTCTGACCTGCCGGAGAATCTACGCGACCGGCTTTTCTCCAAGGTCACGCAGCTCATCAATCAGACTGGCGTTGCGGAATTGGGTTACAGTAATTTTTATGTCATCCCCCGGCTCGATACCGTCGGCACCTATGTGGACGATGCGGGCATCGGGAAGATCTATACGACCGAATGTGAGCTGACCCTGACAATTGAGAACAAGTTATACTCCCCCAGGCAGCAGCGTATGGTTTTCAGTTCCATAGCCAGAAAACTCACCGGTTCAGCCACGCGACGTGAAGATGCATTGTTCAATGCCATCGGAAGCATATCGCCTGGCGATCCGGAACTGGTCAAATTCCTTCAGCAGGCGAAAGCAAGAATCAGCGCCTATTTCCAGCAGCATTGCAAGGAGGTGATCGATGAGGCACAGCAGGCATATCAGCTCGAAGACTTCGCCCAATCGATCTCCCTCTACTTCTCCGTGCCCTCCGATGCGCCCTGTTACAAGGAAGCACAGAGCGGTATACAAAAAACGTATGTCAAATATGTCGCGCAAGACTGCAATAAGCAACTGCTACAGCTGAAAGCCTTTGTCGCCAGGGCGCAGACGACGAATGACACAGTCAGTCTGACCAATTACGACGAGGTGATGAAGATCATCGAGAACCTGGACCCGGCTTCGAAAGATTGCTATGGGGAGGCCACCAACCTGATCAAAAAAATAGAGGGCCGATTTAATGAAGAGCAGCGACACGCCTGGGAGCTGAAAAAGATGAGCGCCGGGAAAGACAGGAACGAGACGGAAGTAAAAAAACAGATGCGAACCGCCGTCTCGAAGATCAGCATCCAATACCAGGCGACGGTCCAGTCCCCATCGGGAAGTCATCACTGAACGCCTTATTGCTCCTGTCTCGATAGCTCGACCGGTGTGGGACTGTCCGAAGTGAATACCTTAAAGGATCCAATCAATTTTGCGCCACCGCTAACCACGCTCATATTCCCCGAACAACGGGGGTCTGCGTTTACGATCACCAGGTTGTTCCCGATTATTCTCATTTTCCCGCTGATATAATAAATGCTTACGTGAAGGTTGAACTGGATGCTGTTCCCTTGCAGGCCGGAGAAGCTGATCTTATCGTCTGATTTAACGAGGCCAGGGGATGGCCCGTCGATGAAGGTGGCGCCTTCCAGGGCCTGCATTGCTTTTGATACAGGGGGATTCAGATGTTTGGGCTGGTCGCTGCTGCTATCAGTGTGAACGATGGAGTCCCTTGGTTTGTTCTTCTCCGGAGTAAGGGAGTCTTTCATTGGCACAGCATTGGTGGGAGGTCCGGGCAGGACGACTTTGCCACCGTCACGTTTAGGGGTAGCCAGGTAAAGTGTTATGGCCAGGACCAGGCCTATGATGACGAAAAAGACAGAACAGGTGACAACCAGTCGCGGCGTTACTTTCGTTTGAGACGGCGGCGCTGTTGCGCTCGTTGGAGGCCGCGGCTGCTTTATTTCCGATTGCAGCGGCAGTATTTGGGTCATGTTCAGCTGCTGCGGGGTGGGGTCGGTTTGTGTTGCTTGTCTTGCATGTGTTGCGCTGCAATGGTTGTACAGCATTGGAAAATGGTCTTCGGGCCGGCCTGTTGTCGCGTCCAGGTGGTGTTGCATCCGCAGATAGAGTTCCAGCCGTTTGTGAAGCGCTATCGGGTGGATCCGAAATTCCAGCACCGGAATTTTCCGTTGAAAGGCATTGGCGATCTCGCTGAAGACGTAATCGGAGTCATTGGAGGTCCGGCTCAGGATCAGGATGAGGGCATAGGAGCTCTCAATCTTTTCGATGATGGTCTGTGAGAAGGAGTTGCCCACTTCCATATCCCGCGGCGCTATCCAGCAGGACAGGCCCTGTGTTTCGAGAAACGCACACAGAGCCTGGGCCAGGGCGCTTTCGGTGGCAGAATAGCTGATAAAGATGCGTGGTTCGCTTTGTGACATTGGCTATACTATTTGGCGTACCGGACGGGATTGGCGTACCGGCTTAGATTTTCACCAAACCATTCCTTACCGCGTACATGGCGAGGCTTACGCGGCTTTTTACCTGGAACTTGCCGAAGAGGGCCTCGCGGTAACCGTCGATGGTCTTGGGGCTGAGGTACATTTTGTCGGCGATCTGCTGGTAGGTCATTTCGGTACAGGCCAGCCGGAGGAATTCCTTTTCATTTTCCGAGAGGTCGATCCAGATATCCCTTTTGCCTGTGGACAACCGCACAGCGCCCTCACGCTGCCTGTTCTGAATGCTACCCGCCATGATGCCGGCAACGTAGTCGGAGTAGTAAAAGCCTTTTGCGGCAATGGCCTCCAGCGCTCTGTTCATGTCTTCCACTTCGATGTCCTTGGACAGGTAGCCGCTTACGCCGAGGCGCAACATGCGCAGGATCGTCTCTTCGGACTCGAACATGGAGATAACGAGGATACAGATGCCGGGATGGTGCTCCTGCAGCCAGGCGACGGTCTCATAGCCGTCCATATCGGGCATATCGATGTCCATGAGCACAATATCGGGCAGGTGCCGGTCTTTCAATTTTTCTTTGAGGTCATTGCCGTTGGCCGCTTCGAAGATGACTTCGTATTTACGAGCCTGATCCGCGAGGTTGATCAGTTTTATGAGCCCTTTGCGGAAGAGGTTGTGGTCATCGACGATGGCCAGTTTGAAATGCGTTTTTTTTTCGGTCATAGGTTGAATGGTTCTATGTGTTTGCGGGGAATTGAAATCCTTACGGTAGTGCCATGGTCCGGCTTGCTGACGATGAGGGCATCACCTCCGATAAGTCTTGCCCTTTTCCGGATATTAAAGAGGCCGGTACTCTCGTTTTCGGCGCTCTGCAAAATAACCTTATCGATATCAAACCCGATCCCGTCATCCGCTATCTCCAATGTGAAAAGATCCGGTGAATAGTGCAACGAAGCGCTGAGAGATGCCGCCTTCGAATACTTGAGGACATTGTTAAGCACCTCCTGGCAAAGACGGAAGAGAATGATCTCCTGTTCAGGGCTAAGACGGAACTCGGTACCGGTCCGGCTGAACGTAACCTGGAATTTCTTTGTCTTGCCCAGCCGGGTCAGTTCGTTGTCCAGGGCTTTGACGAAACCGATCTGCATGATCAGGTCGGTATTCAGGCTGGCGCTCAGCGCTTTCAATTCGGATAACAATTGCTTGGCCAGGGATTTGGTTTCGAGGATGCTGTCCTGGACGCTGCTCGTGCTCTGGGGCAGGATCTCGGACAGGTTGATATTGATCAGGGAGACCAGGTGGCTGAAATTGGCGTGCAGCTCCTTGGCGATATGATCAAGGGTCTGCTCCTGGATCTCCAGCCTGGACTGGAGCAGCGTCTTGCTGAATGCTTCCCGTAATTCGAGGACCTCCTGCTCGTGTCGGTATCGTTTATGCTGGTACTGGAAAATATACCTGACGATGATTACACCGAATATAGCCAGGAGCAGCGTGGAAATGACGACGATAAGGCTTATGAGGTGGGCGGAGGTGGCTGACATAGGAAGGCGATTATATAAAGGGAGTACATGATACAGTTCAACGTGAGGAAGATATAAAATAAGGCAATGGCCAGCGGAACGTCGTTATGAATGAGAAAATCGAGAGACAGGATGTACGGAAGGTTGGCGGCATGAAAAATAAAGGCCCCGACAGAAATCCACACCATGGGGTGGGCCGCCAGCCGGATGATCTCGCTTTCTCTCAGCACCTGGTTGAACCAGGCTATGGTCATAAAGATGACGATACCGTCGGCCATTGCCAGCGTATAGCTGTCGAAACTATTGATATCCTGCCAGAAAATATTGTTCACCACCGCAAAGACCGGATAGGCTACGGCCAGAGCCAGGATGGCCCTTTTAAGCTTTGTGCTATGCAGGACCTTGTAATAGACTGCCATATACAAAAGGTATTGCGGGATGAGGGAACAGTTGTACAGCCAGAGGTTAGACTGGGAATACGGCCAGTTCCGGAATGTTATAAAATAGGATTGCCACAGATAAGCCAATACCTCTACCAAAAATATAGTTAGCAGCAGAACGGAAAACACCCTGTACGGTGCAGGCCATCTACGCCCAAAAGCCTTACAACTCAATACGACACTGACCAGGAGGGGCAACATATAGCTGTGCTGTATCATTATCCGCATTCGCTAATTTACTCATTCCTGCGCAGAAGCCGGCGGTGGTATTGGATTGCAGATAGGCGGACAGGGAGCGCCGTAGTTGTATTCCTTCGGGATGGATGCCTGGCTCAGAATGCCTGCGCCGGGGTCCAGTGCTTTACTGCGGGCTCCCTGCAGGCGAGCTTCGAAATCGCTCTCGTCTTCGAGGATAATGTCCCCGTGGAGCCTGCCTGATCCGTCCGAACGGGTCATTACCATCAGCAGGCAAAGCTGGCCGGGGGGTCTACCTTCTTCATTGTCTCCGTAAGCTCCGAAATAGACCCTCATTCCATCGGCGTTGAGGTGGCGGATCTCCTCCAGCCAGCTTTCCACGTGTTCGCGGGTATACCAGACCGACCTGGTGTCCTCCCGGTAAGGGCCATCGCCGCTGAGCTGTTTGCTGAGCACCGGGTGCTTCCGGGTCAGGTAGCGGGCTACACGGCTGTCCAGCAGTTCTTTACCGATGAAAATGTCAGGCAAAGGTTTTACTGTTTGATGGTTGAGCATACTTAATGGTTTTGGTGATTAGATCATGCTAAGCTAGGCTGACGGAGGAAAGGAAAAAACCGGTAAAAGGAGTATTTGTCCTGCCGGTGAAACCGGGTTTTTCCGGGGGGATACAGGTTTTTACCCAAGGGTGGGTGGAAGATCTTTGCGGTTAGATAAGAAAGAAAAATACATGAAAAAAGCACTGGTCGTTGGAATAAACAAATACAGATCTTCGCCATTAAAGGGCTGTATACGCGATGCGGTAAGCATCGGCGATGTCCTCGAGACACATGGCGACGGTTCCCCCAACTTCGAGGTAAAACGGGAACTGGACGTTCCGGCAAAATCGGACCTTACCTCCTTGATAGCCACCCTTTTTTCGGGCGAGGGCGACATCGCCCTGTTCTATTTTTCAGGGCATGGGTATGTAAATGAACTCGGCGGCTATATCGTTACGCCCGACTTTACCAAATATGACGAAGGGGTCAGTATGGAGGATATTCTCAAGCTGGCAAACAAGTCCAGGATCAAAGACAAGATCATCATTCTCGACTGTTGTCATTCCGGAGCCATGGGAAGCCCCGGGATAGCCGACGGGGCATCGCATTTAAAAGCCGGCATATCCATTCTGACTGCGAGCAGGGATGACGAATCCGCCCTGGAGATTAACGGACATGGCGTTTTCACCAGCCTGCTGCTCGCGGCGTTACGCGGCGGCTCCGCCGACCTGCGAGGTCATATATCCCCGGGCAGCGTATATGCCTATATTGATCAGGCGCTTGGAGCCTGGCAGCAAAGGCCCGTCTTCAAGACCAATGTACAACGATTCACCTCTTTACGCATGGTTACACCGCCGGTTCCCCCGGCAACCTTGCGGAAGATCATTGAATATTTCCCGGCTCCGCAGGATGAGATGCAGCTGGCCCCCTCCTTCGAGTATACGAATACCACGAAAACCGAACATACCGTGGTAGCTCCGTATGCAAAAGCCGAGCATGTAGCTATTTTTAAGCACCTGCAGAAATTTCAGAGTGTGGGTTTGGTGGTGCCGGTCGGGGAAGAACATATGTACCTTGCTGCTATGAACGGGGGGTCCTGCAGGTTAACGGCATTGGGATACCATTACTGGAAGCTGGTAAAAGAAAAGAGAATATGAGCCCCGCCGGGTTAATTCCCCGGTTTGCTCAGTGTCGCATCATCGACCGGCTTATTCACTTCCAGCTTCTCCACACTGGTCTTTGCGCCGAAGCTTCCGGTGATGATCGTATAGGGGAAAACATATCCGTCCGTCGTCTTCTGATAATCGCCGAAGTCGATATTGAACTCGCCGTCCGCATTGCCTCCGCGATGTCCGCCGCCACCCCCGCCACCGCCACCCATCGTACCGCCGCCCTTGCGGGTTTCGCGGAGAATATAGTAGGTCTGCACATCGAGCGAATAGGTGATGGGCTGTCCCGAAGCCGGCGTCAGCCTGATCTTATAACATTCCTTTCCACCTATGGTATCCTTCCCCAATAGTTCTGCTTTACTGCCTTTGGCGACATAGTCCACGAAAGGGCCTGCCGGATCCAGCTGGCTTTGCATCGTTTTCAGCTGTTCGTCCGGCAGCGGCGCATAGCTGCCCCCGCTGCGGGGATTCAGGCTCCAGCCCTTCTGGGGAGTGACGATCACTACGATATTCCCCATGGGGGTGGTGATCTCCTGGCGATAGAGCTTGTCTTTTACCTTCCAGGTTTTGGAATCGATCTCGGCTCCGTTCTGCATGACAGCTACCCCTTCCAGGTAAACGGAATGGATCGACTGTAATTTTTCCTTGCCGCCCAGGGCTTCGATATGTTTGGCGATGATATCCTCGACGGTCTGACCATGGGCCCGGGGAGCCGCGATCATCAGCAGAAAAACACCTGACAGGAGAACAGCTCTCAGCTTATTCATATAACAGCATTTATTGATTAATGATAATAGGAACAATGGGAATGCGTTTTAGCGCTACCTTGCGCGCATAAAGATATTATTTCTTTAATTTTCCGGGGTTTATAAGAACATATATATAATTTTCAGGTATAATCAATCTCATGTACAGCATTAAAGGCCAGTTAGTAGACATTTTACAGCAGAAAATTTACGCAGCAGAAATAATCCTCGAAGACGGACGCATTCAGTCCATCACCCCCATTGGGTCCGACGGCCTCCTGCCCTTCATCCTCCCCGGTTTCATCGACGCCCATGTCCATATCGAGAGTTCCCTGCTCATTCCTTCGGAATTTGCCCGGCTCGCGGTCGTGCATGGCACGGTGGCGACGGTGAGCGACCCCCATGAGATCGCCAACGTATGCGGACTGCCCGGCGTGGAGTTCATGCTCCATAATGGCGGCACGGTCCCCTTCCACTTCAACTTTGGGGCTCCCAGCTGCGTACCCGCGACCCCATTCGAGACGGCCGGAGCCGCCCTGGATGCGGCCAAAGTTGCCGAACTCCTGAAAAACGATGACATTAAATACCTCAGTGAAATGATGAATTTCCCCGGGGTGCTGCATAAAGATCCCGAGGTCATGGAAAAGATCGCGGCAGCCCATCGCCTGGGCAAACCGGTGGACGGACATGCCCCGGGACTGCGCGGAGAGCAGGCCCGCCAATATATCGCGGCGGGAATCAGCACCGATCACGAATGTGTCACTGCCGAAGAGGCCCTGGACAAACTGCAGGCCGGTATGAAGATCCTCATCCGCGAAGGCAGCGCCGCCAAAAACTTCGAGGCCCTGATCGGGCTGCTCAATGACTACCCCGACCAGATCATGCTCTGCAGCGATGACAAACATCCCGATAGCCTGCTTTCGGGCCATATCAACCAGCTCTGCGCCCGGGCCGTCGCCAAAGGCATCGACGTCTTCAAGGTGCTAAAAGCCGCGTGTATCAATCCTGTCCTGCATTACAAACTGGATTCCGGCCTCTTGCGCGCGGGCGATTCCGCCGACCTGATCCTCGTCGAAGACCTGGAAAAATTCCGGGTATTGCGGACCTATGTGAGTGGTATTCTGGTGGCGGAAGACGGTAAAACCCTCATTCCCCCGACCCGGACGGCACATGCCGCGCCTTCCCCGGCCCCTCTTCCCATCAATAATTTCCATGCGGAGCTCCATACCCTCGCCGACTTCGCCTATCCGCTCGATAAGTGGGGCGAACAGGAGAATGTGGAGCAGGTCTATGTGATCGAAGCGCTCGACGGACAGCTCATTACCAATAAGCTCATCGTTCCCGTCAAAGAGGTGGTTCCGGCTAATGGACTCTTCTTACAAAGCAATACTGAAAAAGACATTCTGAAAATTGTGGTCGTCAACCGCTATCAGCCGGCGCCCGTCGCCAAGTCCTTTATCCGCAACTTCGGCCTGAAACGGGGCGCCCTCGCCTCTTCCGTGGCCCATGACAGCCATAATATCGTAGCCGTCGGCGTCGACGACGAAAGCATCGTCCGCGCCGTGAACCTCGTCATCGCCCAAAAAGGCGGTCTTAGCTGCGTTGATCCGGGAACGACCGGCGCCCCCGGCTCCGGGAGCCCGGCTGGTTCGGCCGGTTCATCGGGCGATGGTCCAACGGAGATGATCCTGCCGCTGCCTGTTGCCGGCCTGATGAGCATGGACGATGGCTATGCCGTAGCCGAAGCCTACACTGCTATCGACACCCTCGCCAAAAGCCTGGGCTCTCCACTCTCGGCGCCTTTTATGACTTTGTCATTCATGGCGTTGCTGGTGATTCCTCATTTGAAGCTGGGGGATCTGGGATTGTTCGATGGGGATGGGTTTAAGCTGGTGTAGATGGGCGAGCGATAAGCATTTCTTTAGGCGGGGTAATCTATAATCTGCTGCAAGTATGGTAAAAATAGCACTTAGAGCAAAATATAGCTCTATATTTTGCTCTAAGTAGGTAAAAAGAAGTAGTTAGAGCGAAATAGAGGGTTCCCGATTTCTAAAACCGGATCCCCAGGTTGATGCCTGATCGTATCCCTGCCCAGGGACCTGATGCTTTCATCCAGGCCGTAGTGGAAGAAGTGACCTGCCCGGTGATATGGTAGGGCTTGGCATTGATCGTATTGATGTTATCCTGCAAGGATTGTTGTTCCGTCGCTGATAATGGTGGATTGATGTTATTGGCATTCATAGTGCCGGAACAACTGCCATAGTGACCGCCTATGAGCATTATATCCAGCACCAGTATTTTCCATAGCGTATATTGCATCCCGAATAACATGCCTCCGCTGAAAGAATTGATCTTGCCGTCGAACAAGGCCACGCCGGTACTTTCGTCATCATGGGTGAACTGTATCGGCGCCGTGACATTGAAACTGGCATAACGGCCATACACAGCTATATAAAACCCATGCAGATACCCTTTGCCCAGGTAGAACCGGCATTCCGGGGTGATGGCAAAATTTCCCATCTGGAATTGGTCCAGATCTACTTTGTCACTATTAATCTGCTTCTTGAACTGATCCTTGAAAGGCAGATTACCCTTGGGCATGTACCCAATTCCCAAAGAAACCGCCACCGTTTTAGACAGGCTCCTTTCATACGTGAGATGATAATTGTTCACGACCGGCGAGGTAATATTAGTTTTAATATCGTTTAGCTTGACCGTGTCCTGGGCCCGGACAAAAGAAGGAAGGATAATAAAGGAATATAGAAATAAATTTTTCATATGTTTTCTTTTGTTTTTCAATTTACATAACTAAATTATATAATATATAATTGTAAATCAAAAACAATTTTTCCCAGGTTGAAAATGGTACGAAAATTGCACCAGGAGGAAGGCCAAATTTTGGTCTATTACTTTAACGTATAACGTTCTACCCTCATTAAACTTAAATCGCAAAAACAAATGAAAACAATCCTGCTTAGTATCGTTATTCTGACCGCTGCCCTGTCTTCTTCTTTTGCCCAATCCAACGATTTCAGGGAGTTTAGCTGGGGGAACCCCATGGAAAAAATCCAAACGAATGAGAAAGCCACCTTTTTGATCAAGGTTAAAGACGACGAGCTTGAGTACCAGGATCAGGTGGCAGGATCTGATTGCAATGTCATTTACATCTTCAATGACAATAATAAGCTGGTAAGCGGTAATTATTTCTTCACGAAAAAATATGCTAATCCCCAACTCTATTTGCAGGATTATACCAAGTTCAAGACCCTGCTGACCCAAAAATACGGCAAGCCTACCAGTGATAAGGAAACCTGGGGCAGCCACATGCCGGTAGCGGAAAAGCATAACTACGGCCAGGCCGTTGCCGACGGTTATCTTTCTTTAAATACGGTGTGGACTACCGACCGTACCCAGATAAAGATCAATCTTATTAATATAGACCGGTCGCCCAGCCTGCAGATCCAATATATTACCGTTGCCCTGGATGAACTGGAAAGTAAAGAAGAACTGAAGAAGGCCCTGATCAAATTATAGAGCGACAGCTTATAAAAGGGCGGCTCCGAAAATGGGCTGCCCTTTTTGTTTTTTATTGGACTACTACCTTTTTCCAATTTGGACTACCAGGGACATCCGGCAAAGATCCATCTTTGTCAAAAATCTGACTATCATGTCTTCACCCCTCGTCCCCAGCCGCCTGGCCAAACGGGCTCATTTTGACAAAGAGACCATCTACTCTATCCTGGATGCAGCGCTGTTCTGCACGATCAGCTACTCCGTGGACAATATGCCTTATTCCATTCCAACCGCCTTTGTCCGCTATGAAGACAAGCTCTATGTCCATGGCTCGGTAGGCAGTCATTTTATCCGGGAGATAGAGAAGGGCATACCTGTCTGTCTCTCCGTCACCTTACTGGATGCGCTGGTGGTAGCGAGATCGGCCTTTCACCATTCGGTGAACTACCGGTCGGTGATCCTCTTTGCCAAAGCGGAAAAGATAGAGGACGAACAGCAAAAGACCGATGCATTCGAGTGGCTCACCAACAAGATGGTGCCTGGCAGCTGGGACTACCTTCGTCCGGTCAAAGCCAATGAAGTGAGGAAAACGACCGCCCTGGCCTTTAAAATAGAGGAAGCCTCGGCCAAAGTCAGGACCGGCATGCCGGTGGATGAAGAAGAAGACCTGGTCCTCCCGATCTGGTCTGGCCTCATTCCGATCGAGACCAGGAGAATGCCGCCGGTAGCCGATGAACATAGCCGCGATATTCCTCTTCCTAAGCACCTGTAAGGCGGGGTATTGATCCGCTGGTGCCGTACTGATCCGCGGCGGGCGGTGCTGAGCCGGGTCTCAATGGTTCAGGAGATCCATTTTCTTTTTCAATTCAGTAAAGGATCTGAGAGGGCCTGTCGTACAGAACATATTGGCGACCCAGGCAGGGATACCGCCTCCCGGGTTCCAGGCCAGCGTATATTCCACGTGTAAAGAGGCGGGGGAAGGCATCGTGATGAACCATTCCGCCATCAAAAAGGGGATTCGTACCAGGTGGTCCTTTAGGGGAGCGAAATTGGCAAGGCTGCGGGAGGAGATCCGCAGTTGCCGGGTACCCGCATCCATCCAGACCCTGGTATCACTGCAAAAGTCGCGGTTGGACAAGGGCCAGGGAAGGGAAATTTCGGAATAATAGACCATTTCGCTGTCGCTGCGTCTCTCCATCAGCATGCTGGACGTGGTGCTATACACCCAATCTTTATAATGACCGACATCTTCCAGGATGGAACGCAATTGTCCAAAGTTGCCGGAAAGGTCGAAAACGGCCCTTAATTCATTGAATTTACAATCTTTAGCCGTCCGGCTATAGATACGGATACCTTCCTTGTCCTTCTTAAGTTCCCAGGAAGACTGCGCGAAGGCGATACTTCCGGGAAACAGGGACGCCACCAAAATCAAGCACAACCATTTTCCCATATCCTTTTAAACGTTATAATACCACTATTATGTCTTTCCGGGAAAACATTAACAAAAAAACTTTCCCACAGTGATCGGTCCGGCCTATTCCCTGGCTTCAGGTTTCTCCAACCCATAAACAACATGCCGGTAGAGGGCATGAGCAGGATCGATATTGGGATGATCGAATTCCCCGATCTTAGTCAGTCCGATCCGTTGCATTACTTTTTCCGATCGCGTGTTCAATATGGCTGTAAAGGAAAGGATCCTGTCCAGGTGCAGCGTTTGAAAACCATAATCCAGGCAGGCAAGCGCCGCTTCGGTGGCATATCCGTTGCCCCAGGCTTCTTTTCTGAACCGCCAGCCTATTTCAACACAGGGAGTAAAAAAACTCTCAAAAGTGGGCCTGGTAAATCCGGTAACACCGATGAACTCCCGCGTCGCTCTCTTTTCGACGATAAAGAGGCCATAGCCATTCCGCTCAAAAGACAGGGTGATCCTGCCGATCGAACCCATAGTCTCTTCCGGCGTCAGCGGCTTGGGAAAAAATTGCATGACGGCGGGGTCCCTGTTCATTTCGATAACAGGAGCATGGTCGGATTCGACCCATCTTCGCAAACCCAGTCTTTCCGTCGTGATAATATAGGAGCTGTTTTCCATAATGCTGGTGAGAAAATTACAAAATCCGGATGAATTTCAGGAAAACTGCGCAGAAATCCGGGAAGGAAAAGACATAAAACGAAAAAACCTCCGGGGTCAGCCAGAGGTTTCTCAGAGAATGTTGAATTCAGAGCCTTCAACCGACAAATCAGGTACGGAACGGGCCATCAATAGATACGGAAGGGTTAGGGTTACGGCTTTGTTTTCATTTGTATTGGATAGGTTAAATATACGCTGGCTTTGCGCCTTGACGAAGTAGATGGAAGCGTATCTGATAAAATTAGGGACTATTACTTAGGATATGGTAAAAGTCGCAGAAGCGCAAATTATTTACCGATTGCCGGCCATGATCCTCTTATTTACGTCCTCTTTATGCAGAAGCGCATACTGAATGGCTGTTTTGACAAAGTCATTTAAAGAAACATTATGAACCCCGGCATAGACAGCTGCCGATTTATGCAGATCGGCCGGGATCCGGACATTAAAGGTCCCTTTATAGGTTTTGTTCGGCTCTTTCCCCAACTCTTCGCAAGTCTGCAAATAATCCTCTACGGCTTCATGAAAAGCTTTCTTGAGCTCTTTTACAGAAGCACCTTCAAAGTTCACTAAATCGTCGATGCCCAGGAGTTTACCATAGAACACCTCATCTTCAGAACTGAAATGAAGAGAGGCGTAGTAACCCTTGTATTCTAAGATGTCATTCATCTTTTATATATCCTTTTTCTTTTAATTGCACAATCACTTGTTTGATCGCATATTCTTTTACAATGTTACCGGGATGAGGCTTATGCAGGATGATGATATTCTTTTTTGCATCTGCGAATTTCCTTCTTGAACCACCGGTTTTCCCTTTTTTCAGTTCGATATAACCGAACTGCGCTAAAATTTTAACTAATTCCTCCCAGGTCAGATCCTTGGGAACGGATAACAATCGTTGAAGTAACTTTTCTGTCCGGGACATACTTTAAGTCAATTAATTTTAAATAATTTTTCGTGTGCATACCTCTAGATTTTGTTTGTTTGAATAAGTAGATAACATAATCACGATATACCCTAACAATATACATCTGCAACTATATTTCAGTTGCAATATACGAATTCCCCGGAAATAATCGATTTTTTTCCATAAAAAATACTTTACGTATATTTTGCTTTCATTAGAGCCCCCTTCCCTTACTCATCTTTAACTTAGTATAAAACCTTTGCCATGAACTCACGTCGCGATTTCTTACAAAAGCTTACCGGCTCCGCCATCGCCCTGACCATCTTACCCGGACGCACACCCGCTGCCGGCATCGGACAACCATCCGGCACCGGCACTTCGGGCGCCGCCCCGGAAAACATCGGCGCCGGCGCCCCCGAAGACAGGACCGCGGACGGCCCCCTACTGCGGGTCGCGATCATGGGCCTGGGAAGCTATGGCACCCGCGTGGCGGAAGCCATGCAGTCCTGCAAAAAAGCCAGGCTGGCAGGTATCATCAGCGGCACCCCTTCCAAGATCGCCGCCTGGAAGACAAAATACAATATCCCCGACAAGAACTGCTATAACTACAGCAACTTCGATAACATCAAGGACAACCCCGACATCGACGCCGTATATGTCATTACTCCCAACGCCCTGCATAAGGATCAGGTCATCCGGGTCGCCAAAGCAGGCAAGCATGCTATCTCCGAAAAACCCATGTCCGTCAATGCCTCCGACGGACAGGCAATGATAGACGCATGTAAGCAGGCAGGCGTCAAACTGCTGGTGGGATACCGTATGCACTTCGAACCCAAAACGCTGGAGATCATCCGGATGCGGAAAGCGGGGGAGTTCGGGCAGGTCCGTTTCTTCCAGGGATTATGTGGATTCACCATCGGCGATCCCACGCAATGGCGGTTGAACAAACAGCTGGCCGGCGGCGGCTCTATGATGGACATCGGCATTTACGCAATCAACGGCTCCCGTTATATGGTCGGAGAAGATCCTATTTGGGTCACCGCACAGGAGATCAAGACCAACACCGTGAAATTTAAAGAGGGCGTCGACGAGACCATCCAGTTTCAGCTGGGCTTCCCCAGTGGAGCGGTGGCTTCCTGCCTGTCCACCTATAACATGAATAACCTGGACCGCTTCTTCCTGGACGGCGAAAAAGGATTTGCCGAAATGTGGCCCTCGACCGGCTATGGTCCCATCAAAGGCCGCACCCACAAAGGCGAGCTGACCCAGCCCATCACCACCCATCAAACGGTACAAATGGATGAAATGGCAGGCATCCTGCTGGAAGGCAAACAGCCCATCGTCCCCGTAGACGGCGAAGAAGCTCTGAAAGACCTGAAGATCATCGATGCGATCTACCTCGCCGCGAAAACAGGTCAGAAAGTTCCATTGACATTATAACATCGTCCTCATGAAAGCACAGCAAGCACCTATGCCGATAATCTGCCCGCCATCAAAGCCTATGAAAAAGCAGGATTCGTTTCCAATCTGATCCAAATGCGCCTTGGTTTATGAGCCCTGAAGAAGCATTCTCTTTAATAAAGAACGACGTCGTCCAGCAGGACCGCCGTATCACCCGTTGGGTCGATCTGGGCTGTGGGACAGGCTTGTTCACCCAGGCCCTGAGCCGCCTGCTGCAAGCCGGCAGCAGCATTTACGGCATCGACATCCACCCCTCCCTCAAACGGCAGACCACTCCCAACAATGTCGAGCTCATCCCTTTGCAACTGGATTTTGTCACCGGCGACTGGGCAGCAGTCAGGCAGGGGACGAGCAGGGAGCCCGGCAATAGCCTGCAGCGCTTAGATGGAGTGCTGATGGCCAATTCCCTTCATTATGTAAAAGACAAAGCGGCTTTTCTTTCGAAAATCAGCACCTTCCTCCAGCCGCAGGCTACCTTCCTCATCGTCGAATACGATACCGACATCGCCGTTCCTACCTGGGTGCCCTACCCGGCGAGCTTTCAAACGCTGACACAGCTCTTCACCCATGCCGGCTATGGCTCCATCCGGCGACTGGCCGAAAAGCCTTCCATCTACGGCGGCGGGAATATTTATGCGGCATTGCTCAATCGCTGAAAAGGGCGGCTGGCGGGGAACAAAGTACCCATCAAACCCTTCAATCGCCAACACCACGCAGTTTATCCCTGCAATCTGCCGTTCATCACGGCAATTAGCCAGTTATAGTACTATTTATTGCATAGTACCTTCCTTTGCTATTATCTTTGTTATGTCAACTGATCGAAATCAACTTCTAAAAAATACTATAAAACTTACAATTATGAGACAGTCAATCAACATCCTCCGCCAAATGCTCAACAACAGTAAAAAAGCAGCTTTACTAATAGCACTTTTTTTAACAGTCGGCATCAGCTACAGCTTCGCTTCCGGCACCGATGATGTCAGCAATGATATCAGGACTTCTTTCCGGAAGGATTTCAAGAACGCGCAGATCATCAACTCCGAAGTGCATAAGAAGTTCACCAAGCTGACCATCTCCATGAACAACACCGTCTTCTTCGCTTTCTATGCTGAGAATGGTAAATTACTGGCCGTCACCCGCAATATTCTTTCTTCCCAGCTGCCCCTCAACCTTATGTTTAGCCTGAAAGGTGACCACAAAGGCTACTGGATAAGCGAATTGTTTGAGCTCAACGGCGAAGGACAAAATTGTTACTATGTCACCCTGGAAAACGCCGATTCGAAACTGACCTTGCGTTCCACCGGCGACAACACCTGGGAAGTATACGAAGAGACCGCCAAGTACTAACCCACGCGCCGCTGCTAACAAAATACACCAATCATATAGATCTATGCGAAAGCCCCACCGGATGGGGCTTTCGCTATTATACCCCCTTTGCGGTATTGCACGAAGCCCCCTTTTGCAATATTTTGTATGCCTGTGACTATAGAACCAACAACTTCATCATATGAAAAAAGGATTTGACGCATCCCGCGACCTCACTCCCTTCGCCGCAGGTCTGAAAGCAGCAGGCTATGATTTCGCCGGCAGGTATTATAACGTAAATAACCATTCGAAAAATCTTACCCTGGCGGAGGCCCAGGCGCTGACAGCCGCAGGGCTCCGCATCATCGTCGTCTGGGAGAATGGCTACCCCACCGCCACCGGTTATTTCAATTACCAGAAAGGAGTCTTCGACGGAACGGCAGCCTATCACTATGCCCTCGACCAGATCAGCCAGCCGGCCGGCTCCCCCATCTACTTTGCCGTGGACTACGATGCCTCGGGACCGGACGTCAATGGTCCTATTATGCAGTATTTCCAGGGCATCCACGATGCGTTTAATACCATCGGCACCAACAATGCCATCTATCCGATCGGAGTATATGGCTCCGGGCTGACATGCTCCGCGCTGCTCGACGGAGGCAAAGTCACTTATACCTGGCTGGCGCAATCCATGGGATGGGGCGGCAGCAGGGCCTTCACCGCGTACAATATTAAACAGGATATGCAGAAGACAGAATGCCCGGCCATCAAAGGAGGTGTCGCAGGCGATCCTGATACCAGTCCCAATGACCTGGAAGGCTCCTTCACCATAACACCGACCGCTTAGTCAGCCGGTGCGCCGCAGCCCCAGTCATGCAACCGGACAATGAGTGTATCGTTTCTGGACAGTGCCCTCTCCCTCCCCAAATATTAAAGTGTTGATTACCACAGAAATAGTTTTGTGGCATCCCGCTGGCAATTAGTCTGGCACGAACCGGTTATCAAGTGATCGAAATTAATTTATAAAAAATACTATAAAACTTACAATCATGAAACAGTCAATCAACATCCTCCGCCAGACCCTCCATAACAGCAAAAAAGCGGCTTTACTAATCGCATTGTTTTTAACAATCGGCATCAGCTACAGCTTCGCTTCCGGCACAGACGGAATCAGCGGTGATATCAAAACCTCTTTCCGGAAGGATTTCAGCAATGCGCAGATCATCAGCTCCGAAGTGCATAAGAAGTTCACTAAGCTGACCTTTACAATGAACAATGTCATTCTCTTCGCCTTCTATGCCGATAACGGTGAACTGCTGGCCGTAACCCGCAATATCCTTTCCTCTCAGCTGCCTGTCAACCTCATGCTGAACCTGAAAAATAAGTATAGCGACTACTGGATCTCCGAATTGTTCGAGCTCAATGGCGACGAACAGAATTGTTACTACGTCACCCTGGAAAATGCCGATTCGAAATTGATCTTACGCTCCACCGGCACCAATACCTGGGAAATATATGAAAAGAAAGCCAAGAATTAACACACCAGCCTAACCATTCGACTCAACCTATCAATTACACCCGGCCCCGTCTTCCACGACGGGGCTTGTAGTCCAGACCCGGATATGACTTCCATTTTTTTTAGGGTGTTATTCCCCCTGTCGTTTAACCAGCGCAAAAAATGGGTGTTTTCACCGGGTAAAAGGTTGATAAATTTTCCCTATTTTCATAAAAACCAACGGCTATTATGAGAATAGGATATCAAAGAATAAAGGCAGTTTTTTTCCTGTCGTTCCTTTTTCTTTTTTTCCATACCAACGGACAATCCGACACCAAAAAGATAAAGCAAAGCGTTATACTCCCACTACCGGATTGCTTTGTCGAACCGGGCTACCGTTTTGTAGATACCAACCAGGTAATCGGGGACCGCTCATACCGCCACACCATTTCCCAGATATATAATACCCTTGCGGGCGGACAGTCCGGTGGCCTGGCCAGTGCGGGTACTTTTGACCCGGTGGCGGGCACTTTCTCGCTCAATTATGCCCAGGAGATCAAGATAGCCAGGAAGCATACCATTACGATGACCGACTCCGACGTATACTGCAATTCCAACCTGGAGGATTTTAAGGGTCATGCCAAACATTCCTGGTTCCTGAGCCTGTCGGCAGGAGGCAGTATTATCGGCAATAATATTGGAGTGCTGTTTAACAATTCAAAATTCAATTCCGGAGCGACTATCACCGGAAAGATCTTGATCCCATTGCATAACTCAATCATCATTGGCGGCTACGATGCCGACGGTGTATTTAAGAAAAAACAGGCGATCGAATATCAACGCTGGTCGGATAAAAAGAAAATCTGGAGTACCGTGAAATCCAGTTACGCCGACCTGAACCTGGATGAGACCATGGCGAAGAGGGACCAGGAAAAGCTCAGCGCGGCTGCATTGAGAAATAAGGCTAAGAAGGTGAAAGAGGAACTGGACAAGGACATTATATACGGAATAGCGGCGGTTGGCGACTCTGCTGCGTTTGCGGCCTGTGTAAACGAACGTCTCACGCTTGCTGATAGCCTTCTCACCATTGATAGCCAGGCTGATTCCTTAGATAAGGACCAGTTTACACTCCAACTCAAGCAGGATTCGCTCAATTATATCAAAAAGGTCATTTTGGCCGATGAGCAGCGTGCTCCTCACCGACCCAATACGAATCTGTCAAATTACGGTATCAAGCAATATCAGAAGATCGATAGCTTTTATGATCGCCTGCGGGATTCCGCCGAGATGAACGCCAATTTCTCGCCGTATACGCTGAGATGGCTGGGGATAGTCGGTTCGTTCAACCGCAATAGCTATTATACTTATTTTGATTCACTTGCCTTCTCCAACCGTATTTCCAGCAGCACCCTTTCCCTTTTCAATATCGGCCTGGAATTTAATCTCATTCATTACAATCCACTGGCCATGCATTACTTCAACTTTGGGCTGTTGCGGATACGCAATAACAATATCGGTGACCTGACCACCAGTCCTCTCTCGGTAAAGGTCAGGACTTCCTTAAACGATACTACACAAAAGATCACTCAAACGTATAACGTCTATACCAGTCCGATCAAGGAGTACGAGGCTTGGAACCCATATATCAATTATTATCTGTTCCTGGGAAAAAGTCAGCAACAAGGGCTGCATCTAAGTAGTCAGGCGGAATTCCGGAATTCCGGTCAGAATCCGGTCAATCTGGGGCTGGGCTATATCTTTTCCTTTAAGAACAGCAAGGACAATTCGGTTTTGAATGTCGAGGCCTATGTTAAATTCCAGGATCTTTTTAAGGCGCTCCCCGAACAGGAATCCCATTTTTATAGCCGGAATACTATCGGCTTGCTGTTTGGAATCCCCATCAACTTTCCCACCACGCAATAATTTAAACCACTAAACAATGGCAAAGAAAAAAGCAGCCCCTAAAAAAGCGGCATCAAAAAACATGCTGGCGCGCGATCTTGAAGTTCCAACCGCCTGGCGGGCCTGGTGTGATTCGGAGACAAAATGGATCGGACCCTGGCGAAGCGACGAGGCATCGGCGGATCAGGACGCGGCTCCTCATATAGCTGCAAATCACAGCGTCGAAATTAAAACAAAATTGGGCTGAGCGGCAGTCTATTCCTTCAAATTCTTCACCGGATTGATCATCGCCGTACGCATCGCCTCCAGGCTCACCGTCACCAGCGTGATCAGCAGCACCAGCAAGGACGTGCCCGCAAAGATCCATATCCCGGGTGAGACCCGGTATTCAAAGTCCTGCAGCCAGCGATTCATCAGCCAAGCCGCCAGCGGAATAGCGATCAGCAGCGCCAGCGCCGTCAGCCGGATGAAGCTGCCCGACAACAACACGATAAGATCCATCATCGAAGCCCCCAGTACCTTGCGGATGCCAATCTCCTTCACCCGCTGCCTGGCGGCATAGGAGGAAAGCCCGAACAGCCCCAGACCAGCCAGCACGATGGCAATTAAAGAAAAGATATTCATCACTCTGCCAAGCCGCCGTTCGGCGCTATAGAGCTTATTATAATCTTCGTCGAGGAAGCGGTATTCGAAGGGCATATAGGGTACCAGCACCTTCCACTTCGCCTCCAGCCCTGCAATCGTACGGGTCAGGTGCTGCCCGCTCATCTTCACCAGCAGCTGCCGGCCCCAACCTTCGGGGAACAAAACCAGCGGCCTGATGGCATGATGCAGGGACTCGAAATGAAAGTCCTTCACCACTCCCTTTACGAAACCCGGCCGGTCACCACCCAGGAACATGCGCTTGCCGATCGCCTCCCGCGGGCTCCAACCCAGTGCCCGCGCCGCCGATTCATTCAATATAAAATGAAATACGGGCTTCGCCTTGACGGTGGCCGCACCGGCGCCTGCCGAACCGGCGTTGCCGCTTCCCACCGGCGTCTCCGGCGGAGCCGCATCTTTCGCATCCTGCAGCGTGAGATTCTCTCCCGCCACCAGCTGCAGCCCCGTCGTCCGGAGATAGTCCTCATCGATCGGATTAGCCGTGACAGACAGCTGCTCCCCTGCCGGCATCGTCGAAGAACGCATAATATAGCCCCCATGGATACTCACCGGCGTGCTGACGCAACGGCTCACACTCAGCACATCGGGGTCCGAACGCAGTTCCTGCTTGATCAGCGCCAGTTGCGGCTGCATCTTATTATTCATCGGCAATACCAGGATATGGTCCCTGTCATACCCGAGTTTCTTATGCTGGATATAGGACAACTGCTCCTGCATGATAAACGTAGACACGATCAGGAAAACGGAGATCACCAGCTGGAATACGGTCAGCGACTGCCGGAGCCCCTGCCCCGAGCGGCTGCTCCTGAAGGAGCCTTTCAATACTTTTATGGGCTGGAACCCTGCCAGGATCAGCGCGGGATAGCTCCCCGCCACCAGGCTGACCAGCACCGTTACGGCCCCGACAAAAATCAGGAATGGCGCACCAAGCAGGTCTGCCGGGATCAATTCCTTTCCCGTCAGCCCATTGAAAGCAGGTAATAGCAACCAGGCAATGGACAGGCTCAGGATAGCGGAGGTCATACAGACCAGCGCCGACTCCCCGATAAACTGCCAGAACAATTGTCCCCGGCCGGCCCCGATCACCTTGCGCACCCCAACTTCCCGCGCCCGCTCGATACTGCGCGCCGTGCTGAGGTTGATATACGTTGCGCAGGCAATCACCAGGATCAGCAACGCTATGCCAGCCAGGATATAGATATAGGTTATGGACGTATTGGGCTCGAAACCATCGTAAGGCGAGTGGAGATGGACTTGTAGAAACGGTTCCAGGTAGAAATTTACTGTCGCCCCCTCACCCTTCATTTCTTTTTTCATAAAAGCCGGGATCTTCGCCTGCAGGGTAGCCCGGGCCCCCTCACTGGTTAGCAGCAGATAGGTAGTATAGTTCGCATCCCAGTAGGTTTGCTCCTGGTTGGCCCCCAGCGAAGAGAAGGAAGCGAGAAAGTCAAAGCGGAACTGCGAATGAGAAGGCACATCCTTCATCACCCCCGTCACCTCATACAGTGTGCTGTCCGTGCCCACCCGGAGCATCTTCCCCAGAGGATCTCCCTTGCCGAAATAACGTCCTGCCGTCGATTCGGTGACGATGACCTTGCGGGGGCCCGATAATGCACTGCGGACATCCCCCTTCAGCAATGACATACTGAACAGGTTGAAGAAACTGGAGTCGGCGTACATAAAACGGGTCTCCGAAAAGAGTTTGTCCCCATACCCCACTACCAGGTCCGCATCCGTCATCCGCACGGCCGAGACCACTTCCGGAAAATTCTTTTGGAAAGCAGGCGCCACCTTCGTGCTGGTAAAATTCCCACGCTTGGTATCCCCCTGACCATCGAAATGATATTCCATGATCACCCGGGCGATCCGGTCCCCCTTCTCCTCGAAACGGTCATAGCTCAGCTCATGCCGGATATACAGCGCAATCAGCAGACAGCTGGTCAGACCGATCGTCAATCCCAGAATGTTGATGGCGGAATGAGCCTTATGCTTTTTGAAATTGCGGAGGGCTGTAATAAGCCAGTTCTTTAGCATGGTCGTCTTTTTTGTAAAATATAATTAAAATACCCGATTCCCGAGCTTCCATCCTTTTTTTTTACCGACAAAATCCCTTCTTTTACCGTTCATTCCCGCGGTTATCGCCTATTGTCCCTTGCATCGTTCGCATGAACACCCTAGTTTTGATCAAAATTCAATGACAATGGACGATCAGCAGATAAAGACGGATGATCAAAACGAAAACAGGGGTGGGGACTGGCACCGTTACAGGGGAATGGGACGTCTGGGAGCCGGTTTGTTCCTGCTTCTGATAGGGGGGGTGCTCCTCCTGGACCAGATGGGGTTCCCCCTTCCCGACTGGTTATTCAGGTGGTATGTCATAATGATAGCCGCCGGCCTCTTCATAGGATTTCGGCATAATTTCCGGGGCGGCTCCTGGCTGGCGTTCATCCTTATCGGCGGATTCTTCTTCATACAGGACAATTACCCCAATATTCCTTTTCACCGCTTCATCTGGCCAGCCATACTCATCTTTATCGGCATGCTGATCATCATCTCCCCCAGGGGGCACCGGCGTTATTGGAGAGACGGTGAAGACTGGGGCCGACGCAGAGACTGGGGCCGGTGGGCAGAAAGATGTGGAAGGAGAAATACCCAGGGCTTCGCCACGATGAAGGAAGGCTATTCTTCGGAAGACTTTATCGATGCCACCGCCATCTTTGGCGGCGTACATAAAAAAGTCGTCTCGAAAAATTTCAAGGGCGGCGATGTCACCAGCATCATGGGCGGTACCGAGCTGGACCTGACACAAGCCGACTTCACCGGTGTGGCCAAACTGGAAGTCACCCAGATAATGGGCGCCACCAAGATCATCGTGCCCCCCCATTGGGAAGTCCGTTCGGAAGTCACCGCCCTGTTCGCCGGCTATGAGGACAAACGGCAGCAGCCCGCCATCACCAACCCGGATAAACTGCTCATTTTGCACGGGACATCCGTTTTCGGCGGGATCGAATTGAAAAATTATTAACCCCCCAACCCCTGGAGGGGGAGTCAGCAACTCCATTCAGGGCTGGGGTAAACCAACAACTATGAACTGGTATCTGAGCAAAATCGTTTTCAGGATCATCTGCGGAGAAGGGCAGCATACCCCGCAATTCGACGAGCAGCTCCGTCTGATCATCGCCGACAATGAACAGCAGGCGTTTGAAAAGGCCATGCTCATCGGCGAAAAAGAACAGGACGGCTTCTACAACCAGGAACAGCAGCTCGTGCAGTGGAAATTCGTCAATGTCGCGGAGCTTTACAAGCTGAGCGGACTGCTGGATGGAGCCGAGGTCTACTCCCGGATCCAGGAGACCGACGACCCCGACCGCTATATCGAGGTCATCAACAAAAAAGCCGACCATATCCGGTTCAGCTGCGTCCCGAAAATGCTACGGCTCCTGTAGGCCGCCTCATCCGGAAAATTGCACCCATTCACGCGCCTGATTGTTCGCTCATGCTGAAAATTGTCCGCTCATGCTGAAAAAAAATAATTGACTTGGCCAGAAGCCCCTTATCGATCGGAAAATTCCTCCTCATCTTCATCTCCTGGTGGCTCATCTGGGCGCTCCTGCAAACCATGCTGCTTGTGGGATTCGATCTGCCTTTTGGAATAGCCCTCTCCGATAGCCTCGTGTCCAATACCCTGCTGGCGCTTGCCTGCGGCTTTATCAGCAACAACCTCCAATATTACCTTCCTAAAAAAGAAAGATACTGGTATATCCTCTTCGTCAGCCTGGGCCTCAGCGGTCTGATCCTGCTCGCCTGCAAAGGCATTCTCGTACCCCTGCTCAGCGAGAAGACAGGCGATAACAGCTACGCCCTGTTCTTTTCCCGCTCCTGGCCTGTCCGGTTCGACATCATATTTTTGCAGATGGGCTGTATGACCATCCTCAGCGTACTCTGGTACTCCTCCGAAGAAGAACAGCAGAACCTCCAGCGCAAAGCGGACGCAGAGCGGCTATCCAAAGAAGCCGAGCTCTTTAAACTCCGCCAGCAGTTCGCCCCTCACTTCCTCTTCAATAGCCTCAACTCCATCAGCGCCCTGGTCGGCAGCCAGCCCGAACAGGCCCGCAAAATGATCCAGCAGCTCTCCGATTTCCTCAGAGGCAACCTGAAAAAAGAAGAACAGCAATGGGTGCTGCTCTCCGAGGAGCTCCAATATCTCGAGCTCTACCTCGACATCGAGAAGGTCCGCTTCGGGCACCGGTTAACGACCGTCATAGACCATGACCTCGATAGCCTCGACATGCGGCTGCCGCCCATGCTGCTACAGCCCATCGTGGAGAATGCCATCAAGTTCGGGCTCTATGATACGACAGAAGCCGTCACCATATCCATTTCCGCCCGCGCCGAAGGCCGGTTCGTACGCATCACCGTACAGAACCCTTTCGACCCCGAGACCTCCCGGCCTACAAAAGGCGCCGGCTTCGGGCTTAGCTCGATCCAACGGCGGCTTTACCTGCTCTTCGCCCGGGCCGATCTGCTCGAAACCAAGATCGAGGAACAGCTTTTTACGACCATCGTGAAAATACCACAGTTACCCATTATACCTATTACTACTAACAACGATTACTTATGATAAAAGCTATTATAATCGACGACGAGCCTCTCGCAAGACTGATCGTAAACGAATACCTCCAGGCCTACCCGGAGATAAGCGTCGTACAGGAATGCGCCGATGGATTCGAAGGGATCAAAGCCATCCAGCAGCACCATCCCGACCTCCTCTTCCTCGATATCCAGATGCCCAAGATCAATGGATTCGAGATGCTGGAGCTGGTAGAAGATCCGCCCGCCGTCATCTTCACCACCGCCTTTGACGAATACGCCATCCGCGCCTTCGAAACCCATGCCGTCGACTACCTGCTCAAACCCTTTAACAAGCAGCGCTTCGAAAAAGCTATCCGCAAATGGCTTGACCAGCACGCGCTCACCCGCGCAGCCGCACAGTCTCCGGCTCCCACAGACGCCGCGTCTGAAACGGCGCCTGTTCCGGCAGGCGAGCCGGCGCCCCTGCTTAATTCTCCTGCGGATCCCCGGGAGAATACCCGCGCCCTGCTGGAAACCGCGGCGCATTCACCCATGCAGCAGCACCGGGTCGTCGTCAAGACCGGCGGAAAGATCAAGATCATCCCTGTCGAAGACATTCATTACCTCGAAGCCTCCGACGACTATGTCAAGATCCATACCCATAACGGGGCATTTCTGAAAAATAAAACGATGAGCTATTTCGAGCAGGTGCTCGACGGCTCCCAGTTCGTCCGCACCCATCGCTCTTATATCCTCAATGTGCAGCAGGTCACCCGTATCGACCCCTACGAAAAAGACAGCCATCTCTGCATCCTCCAGTCCGGAGCGCAGGTACCTGTTAGTAAAGCGGGTTATGTAAAACTAAAAGCAGTATTGGGGTTATAAGGGTTCAGGCTCGCCCGGACAATCCGCGCCCGGACTGCCCGGCGCCTTCAAAGTCCGAGGCCGCCCAGCGCCTTCAGCTCCTCCCGGAATTGTCCGGGGGACCGGAAATGGATCGTATGCAGTCCCAGGCTGGCCGCGGGGGGCAGGTTACGCGCATTGTCATCCACGAATACTGTCTCTTCCGGACGAATCCCATAGCGGTCGATCAGCAATTGATAAAAGCCGGGATCGGGTTTTCGGATACCCTCTTCACCCGAGACCAACCGGCCGTCGAACCAATGCAGGAAATCATAGCGGCGCAGGGCAATCGGGAATGTCTCCGCGCTCCAGTTGGTCAATGCGTAGGTCTTTATGCCGGCGGTAAACCGGAGATGCCTTAGTATCTCCAGCGTACCTGTAATGGAGCCACCGAGCATCTCTTCCCAGCGATCATAAAAAGCGCGTATCGGCGCCTCCTGTTCCGGAAATTTTTGCACCAGATCGTTCGTACCATCCAGCAGGCTTCTGCCGGCGTCCTGTTCCTCATTCCAGTCCGGCGTGCATACTTCCGACAGGAAACGAAGCCGCTCTTTCTCGTCGCCGAAGATGGTACGATAGAGGTAGTCAGGGTTCCAGTCGATCAGTACGCCGCCCAGATCAAAGACGAGAGTTGTTATCTGCTTCATAGTTATAATTGCCGGATTTGCCGGATTCCATATCGGACACTTGTTACAACTGCCGGATTCCATAGCTGTCAGCCCCATCCGAACTCCCTTCAAAGAGATAGGGATCTCCCAGCTGAGCTTCTGAATAGTCATTGAATACCTGCCGGATGATATCCCCGGCATGCGCATCGGCCAGTATGGCTACCGTGCCGCCGGCCCCTCCCCCCGTGATCTTCGCTCCATAAATACCGTTGGCTATCCCCTGTCTGCGGCAGAGGCCGATCAGGTAGTCGGTGGCATGCGCCCCCAGTCCGCATTCGGTATAGGCATAGTGACTCTGGTACATCAGGTCCCCCATCAGCGCCCATGCGCGGCGGGAGGGGGATGCGGAAGCGCCTCCCGACAGCTCCGAAAATAGCTGTACCCGCTGGTTTTCTTCTACTGCATACCGCGTATTGGCCCGCACGTTATACTGTACATTGTCTTTTAAAGGGGTGAACGGATCCGTATGCTCCCCGTACTTTTCAAGATACTGGCGGCGCTGTATCCTCACCGGCAGGCATTGCTCATATTTCTCATAGAACTCCGAACGGGAAATATTGGCCAGATAGCCATTCCAGACCGGGTCCGTATAACGCGGGATCTCCGCGCCGTTGTCCAGCGTCACCGGAATGGATTGCAGATCGCAGATGATCTTATAACCCATAAAAGCCGAGGCCCGGGCCGCCTCATATTCGATCCCCGCCACCTGGTGGCTGACGCCCGAATCGATGCCCCAGACCTTCAGTTCCTCCGGCAACCGGATCAGCGCTTCCGGATTGCAGGGTTGACATACCAGGGGCATAATATATCCCTCCCGGCCCGTCACCACCGCTATCTGATCCATAATGCCGCAGGCCGAACCTGCAATGACATTCTCCACCCATTGACAGGCCAATGCCAGCTCCACCCCCGCCAGCTCAATGCCATAAGCCGCGGCGCCGGCTTTCATAACGGCCACCTCTATCGCCGCAGAGGAGCTAACCCCCCGGTTGAAGGGAATGGAAGACTCCATATAAAGACGGATGCCCGTCCGGACCTTATCCGGATACTTGCGGAGCAGGTAATGCAGGTTGCCTGCCACATAAGCCATCCAGCGAACGTCAGGCGAACGGTTGACGAGCTGCCGCAGGTTCTCTTCGTCGTATAGTTCATCCAGGCCGATCTGCACCTCTCCCTGCCAGCCCGCCTGAGAGACATTGATATTCTTTAGTTCGACGATACGGTCGTCCCGCAGCTGCGCGGCGGTATACGTAGCCTCGCGGATCGTCGACTCGAATACCAGCCCGCCGGTATAATCGTCATTACCGCCCATCAGGTCCAGACGGCCCGGGGCCCGGGCTATAAATACCGGCGTATCCCCGGTGAAAAAAACCTTTTGTGACAGAAGCCCTTCTACTGTTTCTTCAAAATGCATGTGTTGATTTTTATCGCTTTGGGTTCGACATCGTACGTTCTTGACTTTATCGCATGCGCTCGACTTTATCGTACTTTCTTAAAGCTATCCACCAGGTAGGCCAGGGCCTCCTCCGTCTGCCGGGGATTAATCGGCAGGGTTACCAGCTGCTCCCCGAGCTTCTCCGCATTCGGGAACTGCCCTTTTTTGAACCCGCGGTTCTTAAAAGCCGTGGAATAATGCAGCGGTATATAATGGAACCCCAGCTTGATGCCAAATTTATGCAGCATGTCGTAGATCAGGTCTTCCTTCGTCAGGCCGAATTCTGTTGGATCGATCATCACCGGGTAAAGATGAAATACGTGTTTGTTATAGGGTCGTACCACGGGTACCGTCAGACCGGGAATATCTTTCAGCCCATTGGTGAGGTAGGCGGCATTGTCGATCCGAAGCTGGTTCAGGGCGTCGACCTTCTTCAATTGCTCGCTGCCCACCGCGGCCTGTATATCCGTCATCCGGAAATTGTACCCGCAATCATCGAAGTCCTGCCACCAGAATTTTTTCCCGACAGGAAACTGCGCTTCGTCCAGCTTACAATATTTGGTGCTATCGCCATGTACCCGCGTACATTGGGACCGGTAAAGCGATACCCGCTCATAGATCTGTGCGTCATTGGTCAGCACCATGCCTCCTTCCCCCAGCGTCGAGATATTCTTTTGCTCGTGGAAGCTGAAGCAGCCGGCGGCTCCGAACGTGCCCACTTTCCGCCCTTTGTACTCCGCGCCTATCGCATGCGCCGCATCTTCCACCACGGCAAAATCATGCTTCCTGGAAAGAGCCATGATCTCGTCCATCTCGCAGGGCTGACCATAGAGATGGACGGGGATGACGGCCCTGGTATTCGGGGTCAGCTTGTCTTCGATCTGCGTGTGGTCGATATTGTAAGTCTCCGGATCGATATCCACAAAATCGACTTCGGCGCCCAGGGTGTCCGGCGCGGCGGCCGTAGCTATCCAGGTGACAGGCGTGGTCAGCACCCGGTCTCCGGGTTTGATCCCGATCCCGATCATGGAAAGGAATAAGGCCGTCGAGCCATTGCTGACTACGCGGGCATGTTTCGCCCCGGAATAAGCTGCATAACTGTTTTCAAATTGTATGCACTCGTCGCCGCTGGTCGGGGCATTGTTGCGCAACACCCGCAATACGGCTTCTTCCTCTTCCTTCCCGTACTTTGTTCCGAACCTGATCTCCAAATCAAACTTAATACTACTCATTGCTATGCTTATGGTTTATGATTTTTAGCGGGGGCCCCGACAGGGTTAGGTCCAACCCTTCTTCCAGCGACAGCATCGGCGTTTTTAAATTCGCCCGGGCCCGGTTGTTGTCCAGGGATGCATCGTCCGGTCTGCAAGCCCTTCCCGCCAGCGAATTCGAGTTGATGGCCAGTATATCGGCATCCGGGAATCCGGTCTTCAGCGCTATCCGGCGCGCCATCTCGTAGCGGTTGACCCGCGTATTGCCGGCCAGGTGAACGATACCCGCGAATTCGCCGGCAGCCAGCTCGTGCAAGGCAGCCCCCAGGGTGATGACATCGATCGGCGTACGGATCTCATTGTCTGCAAAACGCAAGGTCTCGCCTGCTTTTAGCTTTTCGAGCATGTCCGCCAGGAAAGAATTGCCCCTGCCCATTACCGGTAACCCCATCACCAGGGCCAGCCGGGCTATGACATTCCTTTTATCCGCCGCCAGCACGGCCTGCTCGGCCCTTATTTTCGTTTGTGCGTAATAGTTTACAGGGATTGGCTGGTCGTCTTCCGTATAATTGCCTTTTTGCCCGTCGAAGACGGTGTCCGTGGAACAAAACACCAGTTTGGCGCCGATCTCCGCACAGATCCCTGCCAGCCTTTCGGTGACGCCGGTATTCACGGCCTCCGCCATCCCCTGTTCCCGCTCGCAGAGATCGATATTGGCGATGGCCGCCGCATGGATCACCGCATCGGGTCGTATCGCCCGCAGGAGCCGGTCGAGCCCCGCGGCATCCAGCAGGTCGAGCTGGTGATAAAACCTGTTGGATGATCCTGTTCCCGGTTCCGGCGCAACCGACCGACCGATCCCATGCAGCTCCCAATCCGCCGGTGTCTGTGCCAGCAGGCTGCCCGCCACGAACCCGTTAAATCCCGTTATCAGTAATTTCATTTCTCAACTTTTGTATAAAAGTACCTTTTGCTGTCCTTCTTTGTTTAGCCGGCGTTTTGCCAACGGCTCCCGGGTAAAAAAGAAAGCGTACAAAGTGATGACCCCTACGCATAGCATCGGGATAATGTAAGATATTCTTACGCCATGGCTATCGGCGATCAGCCCCTGGATGGGCGGGAATACGGATCCGCCGATAATGGCGAAGTTCAGCAAGGCCGAACCCTTACCCGTAAAGTCCCCGATGCCATCGATGGCGAGACTGAAGAGGGTGGGAAACAGGATAGAAAGAAAAATCCCGAGGCCCGCCAGAAAGAAACCGTTATACTCCGTTCTCAATAGCAGGCAAAGCCCATAGAGGAAGATCATTCCCAGCCCGAAGAAGCCCGCCAGCCGGTGCGCCTTCACATATTTCAGCAGGAGAACCCCGACTATTCCCATCGCGGCCGTAAATACATAATATAATGTCAGGAAGCTGGCGGAAGTCTTATCGCTATAATTCATGACGGATTTCAGGTAAGGGATAAAAAAGCCTGCCGTACAAGCCTCTGCGCCCATATAAAAGAACATGGCAAATACCCCATAGAACAGATGCCGGTGGGACAAACCCTCTTTCAGGATCCCCTTCGTGCTGAACTTCTCTTCACCTTCGGGTCTCATAGCGGGAAGATGCGAGAAGAACATCAGTATGGCAATCGCCAGCAGCGCGATGGCCAGCAGCAGATACGGGAAATGATAGCGGATCTCGCCGCTGCCTTTGTAGATCAGGGCCGTGGCCACCAGCGGCGTAGCCGCATAGCCTACCCGGGAGAATACCTGTACGAAGTTGATCCGTTGATGCGCCCCCTCCGGGTCGCCCAGCATCGCCGCAAAAGGATTGGCGGCTACATTGATGATCGTAACGCCCGTCGAGAGAACAAAGATGGCCGTCAATACCAGCCCGTAGGAGTCCAGCAGCCAGGCGGGAAAGAAGATACCGCAGCCCAGCGCACAGGTCAGCACCGCCACCAGGAGACTGACCTTATAGCCATACTGGTGGATCATCCAGGCTATAGGCATGGGAAAGATGATATAGGTAAGATAGAACGTGAACTGGATCAGCGTCGCCTGTGCGTAATTCAGCTTGAAATGAGTGATCAGCGAAGGCAAAAGGATATCGTTCATGCAGAACAATGCCCCTACGATCAGGAATAGAAGGGAAAGCAGAAGCAGTGGCTTGTACTGGTGTTTCATCCGTTAATGTTGAGCTTTTATCTGCCAATATTATCTTTACATTAATAAAGAGACCATACCAGGCAATTGATACCCAATTAAACAGAAGAAAATTTCAAACAGCGCGGATTCCGCGGGCAGGCCCGGGGATCCTACGCCTCCTGTCCGATCCACACGGCTCCGCCGATGCTGTCGCGGCTGGCCCCGGTTACGGAGGCCAGTACATTATTTTCTTCGCGCCAGCGGAGGACGCCTATGAGAGCCATGACCAACGATTCCTTATAATCGATCAGGTCTTTGTCGCCGTCGGCGGACGGCACCACGACTTCCACATTTAGCGGATCCAGCAGTTCCCGCAGCCGCCCGATCAGGAAATGATTGTGTGCGCCTCCACCCGTTACCAGCATCTGGCGGCCGGTCACGCTCTGCCCTGCTTGCGCCGGGCTACCTCCCACCAATCCCGCCACCGCATCCCTGATCTGAAGGGCGATATGTTCCACATAGGTCCGCAATGCATCGGCGGTCGACAGTCCCGCCGCTGCTATTATCGGGTAGATGATTTCCGTCCCGAACTCATTGCCTAGCGACTTCGGATATGCCTGCTCGTAATAAGGCAGGTCATTCAGCCGGCGCAGGAGAGGCTCGTCGACCCGTCCCGCGGCGGCCAACGCGCCCCCTTCATCATACTCCTTACCCACCGTTGCCGCCAGTTGGTTCAGCACCCGGTTGGCCGGACATACGTCGTAGGCTACGAAGCCCGTCGCCGGAGCGCCGGGGTCAGCTACCAGGGAGGCTCCGCCTCCTGATGCAGCGCCGGGCCCTTCATTCGCGGCCACGGCCCGAGCCTCCCCTCCCTGACGGGAAATATTGGCGATTCCACCCAGGTTGAGAAAAAGATCATAGCCATATAACAATAACTTCTCTCCTATCGGGACGATCGGCGCCCCCTGTCCTCCCAGGGCCAGGTCCATGGCCCGCAGGTCACTCACCACATTGATCTTTGTCGTGGCTGCCAGGGCCGCCCCGTCGCCCAGCTGTGCCGTCATCTTCCGGGCAGGCATATGAAAGCTGGTATGCCCATGACTGGCAATCAGCTGCACCTGGTATTGCAGGTGGAAGGTTTCGATGAATTCATTTACCCGCTCTCCCAGGTAGTGGCCATATTCCGTATGTAATAACTGATAATCGCGGGCAGAGAGATCCGCTGCCGCCGCCAGCCGCTGCTTCCAGGCCGGTGTGTAAGGGTAACAGGCGGTATGCAGAAATTCAAACGCCCATTTCCGGGGACTGTCCTTTGAAGTAGCAGCGCTTTCCTGCAGGTGAACATACGCTATATCCAATCCATCCAGGCTGCTGCCGCTCATGAGTCCGATAACTTTATAAACCATAGGACCGCAAAAATAAGTTAACTGGAGCAATTGGCCGCTCCGGCGGGGGCGTCCGCGCGAACGGGAAAAGACCCAACTAAGGTCTGGAAAAATCTCTCGAAAAAACCAGCCAGTCCCCCAGCTTCCACTGGATCCCGTCCCGGCTCGGGTCTTGCTCCAGAAGTCCTTTTGTAAGTATTTTTCCGTCCTTCTTCGACAGATGACCTCAAAGCAAAAATAGAGGAAAAAATAACAAAATCAGCCATAAAGCAACTTTAAAGTTGTTTTAATAAAAACATTTCATAACTTTATCGAAACTTATTCTATCGATAATCATGGCCACCCCAGATGAAATACAGCTTTTCCTATCTGACTTTCACGCCAAAATGGAGATCTGGGGAATTGTGACCAGAGATGAACGTGGAAAAAACAGACAAACTCTCTTAGACTTGGAAATGAAGTATCCGCTCAAAACTTAAATAAAATGAAAAGCCCTTTTACAGGAGGCGAAGCCGTCCTCCGTCAGGAATGGAGAACGATGGATTTCCGCAAGGAATCCTTTACAATTATGTATCATTATTATGTTTGTAAGGATACGGGGGAGCAATTTACCGATGATACGCTGGACGAAGTGGACCTCAACCAGGTTTATAACCAATACCGGGAAAAATACGGTATCCCCTTCCCGGATGAAATAAAGAACATTCGGGAGCAATACGAATTACCTGCCAATAAAATGGCGGAGGTTCTGGGCCTGGGCATCAACGTATACCGTAATTATGAGGCCGGAGAAGTGCCCAGTGTTTCTAACGGGAGATTGCTTCAGTTGGTGAAAGATCCAAATGAATTCAAAAGGCTGCTGGAATATAGTAGCAAAGAATTTACGCCGGAAGAATTGGCAAAAATCAATAAAAAGCTGGAGCGGGCATTAGACGACTGGGATATCTTTCAGCATAATTATGAAATAAGGTTACTGGGAGAGAAAAGACCCAATCAGTACAATGGATACCGGATACCACATCTGGAAAAGGCAGAAAATATGATACTTTTCTTCTCGGAAAAATTGAAGCCATTTAAGACAAAAATGAACAAACTGCTTTTTTATGCCGATTTTCTGCATTTCAGGAAAACCTGCTTTTCAATCAGCGGATTGACCTATAAAGCGATTCAGATGGGGCCGGTCCCCAAAAACTATGGTGGCTTGTATGACCAGGCTATGGAAAATCAATATGTAAGCACCGAAATACATGATTTTGGAGAATACAGGGGGAAACAATTCAAACCTACAAACCAAAAAGTATTTAAAGAGGGACTATTCAGTGACAGCGAAAAAGAAACGTTACACACCATTACAGAATTCTTTAAACAAACAACGGTCAGTACCATCATCGAAATGAGCCATGAAGAAGAAGGCTGGAAGAAGAGTGTCAATGAATTTAGTTTTATTAGCTATTTGTATAGCTTTGAACTAAAATATCCAACCCTTATCCAACCTTCCGCCCCTTAATCCTCCCGGCTCCCGTCATCGGCCATCCGCACCATCTTCGGGCTGAAAGTCGCCACGATATCCACCAACTCCGTTTGCGCGCTCATCACCTTATGGATATCCTTATAGGCCATCGGCGCCTCGTCCAACCCGGCTCCGATCAACGTCACACCATGTTGCCGGAGCATCGCCTGCATTGCTTCCCGGGTAATGCTTTGTATCGCCTTGGTCCGGCTCATCTGCCGTCCCGCTCCATGCGAAGCGGAATGGATCGCACCCGTCTCGCCCCGGCCTCTCACCAGGAAACCCGGAGCCGTCATACTTCCCGGAATGATGCCCATCACCCCTTTTCCGGCCGGGGTGGCCCCCTTCCGGTGTACCACCACTTCCTCCCCCTTCCACTGTTCCTTCCAGGCGAAATTATGATGGTTTTCTACCTTGGCGAGGAGCTGTCCCCCGATGGCCTTCGTCAGTTTCTGATGAATGACCTCATGACAGGCGGAGGCATAATCCCCGGCCAGGTTCATCGCCAGCCAGTATTCCTGCCCCGCCTCCGAGTCCAGGTCCAGGTAGGCCAGGTTGATCGCCTCCTGCGGAAGCTTACAGATCTCCTTTGCCAGCCGCGTATAGTGACCTGCGATGGTAGCGCCAAATCCCCGGGAGCCCGAGTGGGTCAGCAAAGCCAGGTAACGGCCCTTTTCTACTTTCAGCAGCTCGTCCTTTTCGGCGAATTCGATGAAGCCCCATTCCGCAAAGTGGTTTCCTCCGCCGGAAGAACCCAGCTGCGAATATGCCTTGTCGTGCAGCTGCTTAATAAAAGGCGCTATATTGAACTCCTCTCTATCCAGTACCGCATGATCCGCTTTGTATTGCCCCTGAAAACCATGCCCGGCGCCAAACTTCGTATGGGCAATCAGCTCCCGCTTGTATTTGGCCTCGTTTGCTAAAAAATGGGCTTCCGGGATATCGAAGACCGACAAGGCCATCCGGCACCCGATATCCACCCCCACCCCATAAGGGATGATGGTATTGCGGGTAGCCAATACGCCCCCGATCGGCAGGCCATACCCCTGGTGCGCATCCGGCATCAGCGCGCCGGCTACCGTAACAGGCAGCTTCATGGCGATCTCCATCTGTTTGATCGCCCCTTGCTCTATGAAGTCCGCGCCATAGACGGCATATTCACCCGCCTGCTCCCGCAATGCAATCGTCTCGTCTTTCGGGGCCTGTGCCTCTTCTATCATTGCGGTAGCCAGGGATTCCCATTGTTCGTCATCCAGGTAATTCTCCGGATGCTCGCGGATCGCTGCCAGCTTAAGCAACAGTTCCGCGGCCGGCATGCCATTATCAACCGCCGCCATTCCTGCTGCCAGTTCAAGGGCCACGCCAAGGATTTTTCCTTTGGGATAACCTATCGCTAACAGGTCATTCCCATTCAATTTCGTGTTCATAACACAAATATGCATACAGTACTACGCAGTATACTTGCGTAGTAAAAAATATATTTAAAGAGGGGGATATTACTCACTCTTCAGCGCCTTCACCGGATTGGCCAAGGCCGCCTTAATCGTTTGAGAAGCAATCGTAAGCGCCGCAATCGCAAAAGAAGCCATTATAGCCACCCCGAAAATGCCGGCGCTGATACGGATATGATAGGCAAAATTTTCCAGCCAGCTATGCATAGCATAATACGCTATGGGAGCCGCCACCAGAAAAGCAATCAGGATGAGCCCGATAAATTCTTTGGAGAACAGGTATACAATACTCGCCAGCGGAGCGCCCAGCACTTTGCGGATACCCACTTCTTTGGTGCGTTGCAGGGTGGTAAAGGCTATCAATCCATACAAGCCCATGCAGCCGATGAAGATAGCAATACCTACAAACAGGCGAAAAGCGATATATAGTTTTTGTTCCTGCCGGTAGAAGCCGGCAATACGGTCGTCGAGGAATTGATAGTTAAATTGCTGATCCGGGAAGAGGGAAGTCCAGGTCTTTTGGATGCTGTTAAGGGTCCTGGGCATGTCTGTCGGCTGCAGCCGGGCGCTTACACGGAAAAAACGTTTGGCGCTGTAATCGATAATGACCGGCCTCCTGAGCTTGTGTTTGGATTCACTCTGAAAATCCTGTACCACGCCGTTGATAGTAGCGGTGTACCCGTTGGCCTTAAAACGAACTCCTATCGCCTGCCGCGGCTCCTGAATACCCAATTTATGAATTAATGTTTCATTCACTACCACCTGGTGCAGGGTATCATTGACATCCTTACGACCTATTTTTTCACCGGCCAGCATCGTGAGGCCAAACATATCCATATAATGTTCATCGACAGACTTCAGCTCGGTCACATCATCCTTGCTGATACCCCGGTCAGGAGCGGAAAAGGGAGCAAAATTGCTGTTGAAAGAGGGCTCTCCGGTCGAGAAGCTTATTTCTTTCACGCCCGGGTCGACCATCAGTTGTTGCTGCAGTACTTCCCGTTTTTTCCCGTCCGGCAAAAAGAAAGAAACGATCGCATCCTTTTTAAAACCCAGGTCCTGGTTTTTGAAAAAGTCCATCTGGTATGCCACCACAAGTGTACCAATGATCAGCACCTGGGAAATTACAAACTGTATTACCACCAGGCTTTTCCGGAGAGAGAAGCCACGCACGACCGGTGTCTTCATATTCTTAAACGCGGCAACGGGATTAAAGGCAGATTGCACAAAAGCAGGATATAGGCCGGCTAGCAATATAAGCCCCGCTGCAACACAGGCAATAAACAGGAGCACGGGTGGATTCAGCAATGCGGCAGGTCCTATCCTTAATTCCAGCCAGTCGCCTGTATGGGAGAGGAACAGGGCAGTAATCAGGACGCCCAGCAGCAAGGCCAGGGATACGAGCACAGCAGTCTCTCCCAGGAACTGGCGCACCAGTTGAAAGCGGTCCGCACCCAATACCTTACGAACGCCCACTTCCTTCGCCCGCCTGATTGCCTGAGCGGTGGAAAGATTTATAAAATTGATGGCGGCGATAAGAATGATCAGCAAGCCAACGGCGCCCAGCGCCCAATAGGTTTCCCTGGATACGGTGGGCATGGCGTTACTGTGCAGGTAACGCGTATCATAATGTATCTCACGGAGTGGCTGCAACGGCAGCCTTGCTTCTTTGGCAAGATCATCCCCCCAGTGCCGGGCGATAAAATCATGCATCCGGCGCTGGAGTTTCGCTATGTCATAATGTTCCGGCGTCACGAAATAAGTAAAGCCGCCCATGATCGCATAGAAATTCAAATGAGCCGGGTCCACATCCTTCTTTATCGTCTCAAACGATACCAGGAACAGGAAGGGAAGATGCGTATTCGGCGGTGGGTCTTTGATCACTCCTGTCACCTTCAGGTCATATTGATTGTCCAGTTTGATCACCTGCCCCATCGCCTCACCCTTGCCAAAATACTTATGCGCCATACTCTCCGTCAGCACTACTTCATCGGGAGCTGACAAAGCCGAATGCGGGTTTCCTTCCAGCCACCGGTGATCGAAGACGTCCATGAAATGCTCATCCGCAAAACAGTATCCTTTCTCCGTATACCGCTGTTCCCCGACCCGGACCGCGCCATCGTACTGATACCATACCTGCGTAACCTGCTCCAGCTCCGGAAAATCATTGCGCAGGAGGGGTGTAATGGCCATGGATACGCTGGAGTTAAAATCAATGGCATTCAGCGTAACACGGTAGGTACGATCGGCCTTCCGGTTATACTGGTCATAGCTTAGCTCATTACGGACCACTAAAAAGATAACGATAGAGGTGGCAATACCCAGGGTAAGCCCCAATACGTTCAACAAAGAATAGCTGAAATGACGGCGCATATTCCGCCATGCGGTCTTGAGGAGATGGGTGATCATGAAAATAATACCGTAAATAATATGCCAGTTTCCAAACAGCCTGATAACCAAATCAATGAGTATCAACAGATCTACGAAACTGTTCGTTAATGACAAAATTGAAACAACGACTGTATCAAAAACGGACAATCCGTCCCCATCCGGGTTTTCAAAATACTGTAAATTATAGCATTATAATAGCGGCATATTTATGGTGGCGCTGTATTGATAATCATCCCTTTTATAATTACATTATGTTTAGAAATTATATCCGGATAGCCTTCCGCTATCTGCGTCAGAACAGGACATTCTCCCTGATCAATGTAGTCGGTCTGGCCATTGGTCTGACCTGCTGCATTCTCATATCTCTATTCGTCTACGACGAACTAAACTACGATACCTACCCGGCGCAGGCGCGGGATATCTTCCGTGTGGGGATTAATGTCCTGGGCAATGGTAATGTCGCCACCTACCCGAACGTAGATGTGGCGGTAGGTGAGGGTATCAAAACGGCTTTTCCGGAAGTAAGAGGTTTTGTGCGGATCAGCTCCCGGGGAGAGACTTTCATGAGCAATGGGAACAGGCAATTCAAAGAGTACAAGATAGGGTTTGTGGATTCGGGCTTCCTTTCGATATTCTCCATCCCTCTCCGGGAAGGAGATGCCGCCGGGGCCTTGGTTGCGCCGAACAGTATCGTCATTGATCAGGCATTCGCTAAAAAATATTTTGGGGAAGAAGAGCCCCTGGGCAAGTCGTTGAAAATGGGCAATGCAGTCCTGAAAGTGACAGGAGTCATGGAAAGAATACCTTCCAATTCCCACTTTCATTTCGATGCCGTTATCAGCATGTCCACTATGCATCTGACCGAACATACCTGGAGTAATATCGGCTTTTACACCTATCTCTTGTTGAATAAAGGGGCAGACCCGAAGAAGATCGAAGCGAAGATGCCGGAGCTCGTGGCTAAATATGTTGTACCCGAAGTACAGCATGACATGGGCGTCAGTCTGGCGGAGGCTCAAAAATCCGTCAACACTTTCCTCTTCTTCCTGCAGCCTTTGACCGATATCCACCTGCATTCCAATACCAAATATGAACTGGAGGCCAATGGCGATGTTCAGTATGTATATATTTTTGGCGCCCTGGCCATATTCATCCTTTTGCTGGCCTGTGTCAATTTCACTAACCTGGCCACCGCCTGTTCTTCCAACCGGTCGAAAGAAGTGGGCATTCGAAAAGTGATGGGCTCACTGAAAAATCAGTTGATCAGCCAATTCCTCACGGAATCGATCGTGCTGACCTTCGTCTCCCTGCTGCTGGCCTTTGGGCTGGTGTTGGTACTGCTGCCTTTTTTCAACCAGCTGTCAGGAAAAGATTTTCATTCCGCAGATCTGCTGAATTACAAAGCGATCACCGCCCTGGCAGGGCTGGGCCTCCTGGTGGGAATCTGCGCGGGCTGGTATCCGGCTTTTTCCTTATCCTCTTTCAATGTCATCCGGGTTTTGAAGGGGGGCGCGGGCGTTATGCCAAAGGTTGGCCATTTCTCCCTCCGCAGCGGCCTGGTGGTATTTCAATTCTTTGTCTCGACCACGCTGATCATAGCCACCTTCATCGTTTATCACCAGCTGCATTTCATGCAGGACCGCAAGTTAGGATATGATAAGGAGCAGGTCCTGTATGTCCGGGATACCTACCTGTTAGGCGCCCGGGATGTCCGCTACGCTTTCCGGCAGCAGTTGGCGCAAGACAGCCGGGTCATCAATGCCAGCATCGGTACCAATGTCCCCTGTACAGGAGATATGGATGGCACTCAGGTGTACCCGAAAGAAAAGGAGGCCAATGAGGGTGAAGTGGAGATACATAGCAATATCTATCATGTCGACTATGATTATATTTCGACCCTTGGAATGAAAATCGTCCGGGGACGGAATTTTTCCCGCGATTTCTCATCGGATTCCTTCGCGACGGTCATTAATGAAGCGGCTGTTCGTGATCTGGGCTGGATTCACACCGATCCCATCGGAAAGACCATTGTTACTTCCGGGCGTCATGAATACAAAGTGATAGGTGTCGTCGCCGATTTCAACTACAGTTCCCTGCGGCAAAAGATCGCCCCTCTCATGATGCGGCTGGATAGGCCCGGGTCCGGGTTGATCATAAAAGTTAATGCAGCATCCATTAGTAGCTTCGTCAAAGATCTGGAGCGCCGGTGGAAAGCGCTGAGCCCTGACGCTCCCTTCTCCTGGTATTTCCTGAACGATCAGTTCGCGCATCTATATGCCACCGAGCAGCGAACCGGCCAGATATTCGGGCTCTTCGCCTTGCTGGCCATTGTGATCGCCTGTCTGGGGCTCTTTGGGCTGGCCGCCTTTCTGACGGAGCAACGCGCCAAAGAGATCGGCATCCGTAAAGTACTGGGCGCGTCTGTGCGGCAGGTCCTTGTCCTGGTGACAAAGGAGTTCCTGTTACTGGTGGGCATCGCCATTATCGTAGCGGTGCCCTTTACCTGGTGGGCCATGCATGTGTGGCTGCAGGATTTCGCCTACCGTGTGTCGATCAATGGATGGATATTTTTCCTGGCGGGGGTTATTACCGTGCTGATCGCCCTGATCACCGTTAGTTTCCGGGCCATCCGTGCCGCGCGGGCGAATCCGGTTAGGAGTTTGAAGGCGGAGTAGAAAAGATTGAAAGAGTCGTTATTTTTGCCTGATTCAAAGACTCTACCCCCATGTCCATCAATAAGCTAGCTCTGATCCGGTACAAGACAATCGACGAGTGCCTCCGCAACAGGTTGCGGAAATGGACCCTCGAAGACCTGATAGACCGGGTCTCGACGGTACTCTATGAATACGAGGGTATCGATACCGGCGTGAGCCGGCGTACCGTGCAAATGGATATTCAGCTGATGCGCAGCAATAAATTAGGATACAATGCTCCCATCATCGTCACGGGCAAGAAATTCTATTCCTATGAGGACCCGAAATACAGCATTACCCAGGCGCCGATCAATGACAAGGATATGGAGAAAATGAAAGAGATCGTAGGCGTGCTCAAGCAATTCAACGGGTTCAACTATTTCGACGAGATGAGCGACATGATCGCCAAACTGGAGAACAACCTCTATAAATCGACTCATCGCGACGGAAACTATATCCAGTTCGAAAGCAATCAGCTGTTGAAAGGGTTACAGCATATCAACCCTCTCTACCAGGCCATCCTGCACAAACGGTGCCTGCTCCTGGAATACCAATCCTTCAAAGCCGCCCAATCCCGTCAGCATATCTATTATCCATATCTGCTAAAGGAATATCGCAATCGCTGGTTCCTGATCACGAGGGCGCAGGACGGAAAATCCCTGATGACCCTGGCCCTGGACCGGATCCGGGAATTTCAGGAATTGCCCAAAGAGCCTTTTATTCCGTATGAAGGAGTGGAATTCGACCGTTACTTCGCCGATCTGATCGGCGTCACCAAATCAGAAAGGGATCGTCCGCACAAAGTGATCCTCCGGGTAAATAAACCCAATGCCCCCTATGTCCTCACCAAACCGCTCCATCCCAGCCAGTCCATTCTCAAAGAAGACGAGGACGGCCTCGTCATCCGGATCGATGTCGTCCTGAACTTTGAGCTGGAAAGAGAGATCCTTGGTTTCGGAGAAAGCATGCAGGTGCTGGGTCCCCGCCAGCTCGCTTCCAGGATCAAAAGGAGACTGGAGCTGGCCCGGCGCTCCTACGAATGATGGGGGGGTGGATTCCCGATTTTTAATGTAAATTCGCCCTCGAAAGCCAGCCATGCCCACCGGCCGCACCAAAGCCAAGTACTTTTTAAATACCTTTTCGATATGGTCGTCAATCTGAGCCAAGAATACTCCCTGCTATGCAACTGGATCGCGGAAATCCGCGACGAAGAGATCCAGAAAGACCGGATGCGCTTCCGGCGCAACCTGGAACGTATCGGAGAAGTAGCCGCCTACGAGATCAGCAAGACCCTGTCCTTCGAAGAGAAAGAAGTACAGACGCCCCTGGGCATCGCCACCACCAAACAGTTAAAGGAGCAGCCCGTAATCGCCACCATTCTGAGGGCGGGATTAGCCTTGCACCAGGGTGTCCTGAACTATTTTGACAAGGCAGACAACGCATTCATCTCCGCCTACCGTAAACATCAGCCCGACGGTAGTTTTGAGATCAGCCTGGACTATGTCTCCTGCCCCGAGCTGGAAAGCCGCGTAGTCATCATCTCGGACCCCATGCTGGCGACCGGATCCTCCCTGGTAAAGACCATTCAGTTCCTCCGGGAAGAAGGTCACCCGGCTGAAATTCATGTGGTAGTCGCCATTGCCTGCACTGTGGGCATAGAATATGTCCTTCGCAGCGAGCCCCGCTGTAAAATCTGGTGCGGCGCCATCGACGATGAGCTCACCGCCAAAGGATATATCGTGCCGGGACTGGGGGATGCGGGAGATCTGGCTTTTGGCACCAAGGTCCAGATGTGAGCAATTTTCTTTATAATTTCCGCGTTTTTTTTACTATTTTTCGAAATCTACCCTTAAGGACCAACCGTTGGATCGTTTTACCCGTCTTATAATAAAATAACAAAGGAACGAATGCTATTTATTGATAACGTGAGATTTTTTTAACTGTTTATGAAGATCCTGAAAACATTGCAGACCGAATTCCGCAGCATCCTTATCCGCCGCAGCACCCTCTTTTTCGCCGGTTTATTCCTGCTGGCAAAGACCGCCCTGGCGCAGGATCCCGGATTTTCCCAGTTTTTTGCCTCTCCCCTCACCCTGAATCCGGCCCTTACCGGTAAATTCAACGGCGTGGTCCGGGTGGCCGGCAACTACCGCAACCAATGGCCCTCTATCAATAACGCCTTCATCACCTCCACCATCTCCGTGGATGCGCCCATCCTGAAAAACAGGCTTCCCGAAAATGACACCTGGGGGCTTGGCGTCATGGCCATGACCGATAAAACAGCCAGCGGCATCCTGACCAGCAACTTTTTCTCCCTTTCCACCTCTTATCATAAGAGCCTGGATGAGGACGGTCTCCATCAGCTGGGCGTCGGCTTTCAGGGCACTTATGCCAATAAAAGCCTGGACGGCACCCGTCTCACCTTCGAGGATGGGTTACAGCTGGACGGCACCTGGCTGCGCTCCCCTACGGAAGCCATCAACTCTCAATACGTGCAGGTACACTATTTCGATATGAACCTGGGCCTTCTCTATAATGGCTCCAATGGTACTAATAACTATTATTTTGGCGCTTCGGCCTACCATCTCAACCATCCCAAGGAGTCTTTCCTGGGAGTGGATACCATCAACGTTCCCACCCGGATCACCCTGCATGGCGGCGGTTTTTTCCCGGTGACCGGCTCTCCCAGCACCATCTATGTCAGCGGTCTGTTCAACAGCCAGGCAGGAGCGCGGGAAGTCGTAGTGGGAGGCGCCTGGGCCGTCAACGCCAATAATGACGAGCAAGACCCGGTCAATTTCTATGCGGGACTATGGGGACGATTCACCAATACCACAGATGCGCTAATCCCTTATGTGGGACTGGACTTCGGCAGCTTCAGCCTTGGAGTGACGTATGACGTCAATGTCTCCGCCCTGCAAACGGCCTCGCAAAGCCGCGGCGGCATCGAGATCTCTTTAATCTATATCAAGAAGGCTTCTGACGGACGTCACGGGGTGCCTTGTCCGAGGTTTTAAGGGCGGGGGCCACTCACGTTCGGATTTCCCTTAATAAAGAACCGGTATGGCAGCTCTGCATCCGGGCCCGCATAGTCCACTCCAATCCGGGGAGAGACTCCGATCTCCGCCTTACGGGGACGGACACCATCGTCGCCAATGAAGATCTCGCCTTCGTGCAGTGAAGCTCCCGTATGCAGCGTAGCCAGCCCCAGGGCTTTCGATAAATTGCCCGGTCCCCGGGTGAGCGTATGGTCCGGCTTCTCTTTCCCCGTTCGCTGCAGCATGAGGGGAATGCCTTCCAGCGGGTCCAGTGCCCGGATGAGGATGGCATGGGGAACATCTTTCTTATTGGTCACCACATTGAACAAATGATGGATGCCATAGATCAGGTAGACATAGGCCCTGCCTGCCTCTGCGAACATCACCTCCGTCCGTTTCGTCCGTCTGCCCGACCAGGCATGGCTGGCCCGGTCCACCACCCCGTTATATGCTTCCGTCTCCACGATCCGGCCGGAAGTACGCTGTCCTTCGAAATCCGTTACCAGGATCTTCCCCAGCAGTTCCCTGGCAATACGCACCACATCCGGCCGGTCATAAAAAGAATTATCCAGTTTTTTAATCCTTACCACCAAATAAATATTTTAAGTTTGAGGACCCTTTGACTTACCCGGCGAAGCCGGAGCCCTTTGACCAAACAAAATAAACAAAAAGGAAAACACCTTGCTAAAAGAGATTATCATTGCCTTTCAGTCCTACTATAAGGCTCATCAGTTCATCAGTAAGCATAGGTTGTGGAAATGGATCATTATCCCCGGCATCCTCTATACCCTCTTGTTTTGCACGGGGATGTATTTCTTTTGGGAATCCTCCAATGGCGCCGTCTCCTGGCTGAGCCAGGTCAGCGGCATCGAAAAATGGCTGCACCTCCGGCAAAACGCCTTTTTCAGCTTTATGGCGCTCATGGGAGGTATCATGGTACGCCTGGTCCTGGTATTCTTCTATTTCTCCCTGTTCAAATACCTCTTCCTCATCATCGGCTCGCCCGTCTTCGCCTACCTGAGCGAGCAGACGGAAGCCCTGATCAACGGAAAAGAGTATAACGCATTCCAATTCAAGCAATTATGGCATGACATGCGGCGAGGCATCCGCCTCGCCCTACGCAATAGCCTCTGGCAGACCGTATATACCGTCTCCATCCTCATCCTTTCTTTTATACCGCTGATAGGCTGGATTACCCCCGTCATCTCTACCTTCGTAGAATGTTATTACTATGGGTTTTCCATGCTGGACTATAGCTGCGAACGGCACAAGCTGTCGCCGACCGCCAGCATCGCTTTTATCGGCCAGCACAAAGGCCTGGCCATCGGCAATGGCATGGTCTTTTATGGGATGCACTTCATCCCCATCCTGGGCTGGGTGCTTGCCCCTTCCTATGCCGTCATCGCCGCCACCATCAGCCTCTATCACCAGAACCTGGAATAAGGATGGCCCTGGCGCAGGCCGGCCGAACTCCGGAAATCAACGAAAATCAACGAAAATGTCTTCTTCCAACCCGACCGTTTACCTGATCCCCTGCTACCTCGACGAGCACTCCCTGAAGCCGCTGCCCGCCTACCTGCTGGACGCGGTGAAGGACTGCCAGGTCTTCTTTGTAGAAAATGAGCGCAGCGCCCGTCGTTACCTCAAATCCCTCTGGAAGGAGATGGTCATCGACGACTACGAATGGTTCACCATCCACAAAGCAGAGGAAGAGGTGAAATCCGCTTTTCGTAAGAAGCTGAAGGAAGGGAAGAATATCGGTGTCATCAGCGAAGCCGGCTGCCCCGGCATAGCCGATCCCGGACAGGTCCTGACCGAGGCCGCCCACCAGGCCGGCGCCACCGTCCGCCCCCTCGTGGGCCCCAGCTCCATCCTTTTGGCCCTGATGGCCAGCGGGCTGAACGGACAACAGTTTCGTTTCTGCGGCTATCTGCCCGTCGACGCCGCCGCCCGGGCCAAGGCTCTTAAGGAGCTGGAGTCGGATTCTCTGCAGCGCAGCTCGACCCAGGTCTTCATCGAAACCCCCTATCGCAATAACCAGGTCCTGGAGACCATTCTTCAGACCTGTCGCCCCCATACCCAAATCTGTGTTGCCTCCAACCTCACGGCCCCCAATGAATTCATCCGCACCAGGACTGTGGCGGAATGGAAAGGGGAAATCCCCGGGGGCAAATCCGGAGGCCCGCTACCGGCGAAAGGGGAGCCCGGAGGGCTGCCCGATCTGCATAAGCAGCCGACGATCTTCTGCCTGCTGGCGAAATAGCGCCTGAGTCAATTATGAATAGCGGATGTATCAATATCGGACAAATAAAGTACCCCTGTTTTACTCTAAATAATTAATTATCAATAGTATGAAAACTTGGCATATATATGGAACGTTTGTTTAATCATTATCTAAAAAAGGCCAGGCATGCTGATAAACTATTTAAAGACAACTATCCGGGCTATTCGGAAAAGCCCCATTTATGGCTTATTGAATGTCGCGGGCCTTGCCCTGGGCATCGCCTGCGCGGCCATGATCTTTTTATGGGTGGAGGACGAGTTTAGTTTTGACCACCAGGTGGCGAAGCGGAATGAGATTTACACGGTCCGGATGAACATCGATTATTCCGGCAGGATCGAAAGCTTTACCGCAGTGCCCGGCCCTATGTCGAAAGCCATCCGCGGAATTATACCGGGAGTTGTCAATAACACCCGTGTCGGGTTTGCACGGGAGCTCTTTGGTCTGAACGAGAAGGCCACGAATGAGTTTGGCTTTTATGTCGATACGAGCTATTTCTCCATGATGCAGCTGTCCTTTGTAAAAGGCAGCGCCGCTGGTTTCACCGATCCGCATAGTCTGGTGCTCTCGGCGACAATGGCAAAGAAGTTCTTTGGCAACGCCGATCCGGTGGGCAAGACCTTACGGGTCAGCAATCAGCAGGATTTTACGGTCATTGGGGTTGTCAAAGACGCCCCGGAGAATGTTTCCATGCGATTCGGCTGGCTGGCGCCTGTAGAGAATTTCTTCGAGAAAAATGGCTGGCTGAATTCCTGGCACACCTGGGGGATCACTACGTTGGTGGAGCTAAGCCCCGGCGCCAATGCCAACACGGTGAGTCAGCAGCTGACGGCCGTCCTTCGGCCGAATGACAAACTCTATGCACATGCCGATTGCCTGCTCTGGAGCATGAACGACTGGCACCTGCACGACAACTATACCAATGGGAAGCCCGATGGAGGGCAGATCAGATATGTCAGGCTGTTCTCCGCGATCGCATGGATCATCCTGATCATCGCCTGTATCAACTTTATGAACCTGGCTACGGCCAGGGCGGGACAGCGTGTGAAGGAGATCGGGGTAAGGAAGACGCTCGGTGCCTTGAAACGATCGGTCATCGGACAGTTCATGCTCGAAGCCCTGATCATGTCCCTTATTGCCGTATTGTTGTCTGTCCTACTGATTTATCTTTTCCTACCGGGCTTTAATGTGCTATTCGATAAACAGCTGCATTTCGATGTCTTTGCTCCCTCCCATCTTTATGGTCTGCTGGGACTTGGCGTCTTTTGTGGCTTGGTCGCCGGCGCCTACCCGGCTTTCTATCTGTCTTCTTTTGATCCGGTGGCAGTCCTGAAGGGACAGCGGATCGGTCTGAGCACGGGAGCAGGTTTTATCCGAAAGGGCCTTGTAGTGGTCCAGTTTACCATCTCCATCATCCTGATCGTTTGTACCGTGATCATTTATCAGCAGGTACAGCATATCAAGAACCGTGATCTGGGCTATAACAAGCAAAACCTGTTGTATATGGATGCCCAGGGTGACCTGGTAGAACATTTTGGCGCCATGCGGTCGGCGCTCCTGAAGACGGGAGTCGTCGGGAATGCGGCGCTTAGCAACAGTCCTGGTCTCGCTATGTGGAACACGTTGCCGTCCAGCCGCCTCGCATGGGAAGGCAGCGATCCGGATAATGAAGTGAAAGTCCACTGGGAAGGCGTTTCCCCTGAATACATTTCGACGATGGGATTACAATTGAAGGAGGGAAGGGATTTTTATACGGATATACAGGCAGATAGCGGGAACGTCATCATCAACGAGAGCATGGCAAAGCTGATGGGAAAGTCCGGCCGGATAGGAGGTCTCCTTACCTACACTGAAAGGTATAGCCATAGCTACCGTGTGGTCGGCATCGTAAAAAACTATCTTTTCAATAACATGTATGAGTCCGTTGCTCCGCTGATGCTGACCTGCAATTCGGAAAGAAATGGGAATTATAGTTTTCTTACTATCCGTCTGAAAGATAGCCGTGATCTTTCCGCGAGCCTTGCGAAAGTGGGCGCCGTCCTAAAAGCGAATAACCCGGGCTATCCCTTCGAATATCAATTTACCGATGAGCAATTCGACCGCCTGTTCCATACGGAGACCCGCATAGGAGAGATGGCGGGGGTATTTGCTGCGCTGGCTATCTTTATTTCTTGTCTCGGTCTGTTCGGTCTGGCGGCCTATACCGCCGAGCGAAGGACAAAAGAACTGGGGATACGCAAGGTATTGGGCGCTTCCGTGGCCGGCCTGGCTACCCTGCTCTCAAAAGAATTTCTGCAATTGGTGGCTATATCTTGTCTGATAGCTTTTCCCTTGGCCTGGTGGATCATGAATGGTTGGCTGGGCGACTATGCCTATCGCACGGTCATTCATTGGTGGGTATTTGGCGTCGCGGGTATCGCTGCCATGTTGATTGCTATGCTGACGGTGAGCTCCCAGGCGGTACGGGCCGCCCTTTCGAACCCGGTTAAAACTCTGAGATCTGAATAATAAAATAAAAACACATGTTTAGAAACTACTTCAAGATCGCCTGCCGCAACCTCTGGCGGAACAAAGCGTTCTCCGCCATCAATATATTTGGTCTCTCTATCGGCCTGGCGACCTGTTTGATCATCCTGCTGTATGTGCAGAGTGAGCTCGGCTATGACCGCTACAACAAAAAAGCGGACCGCATCGTCCGGGTCGTGCTCAAAGGCATGGTAAAGGGAGAGAAACTGAACGAAGCCAATGTGATGCCTCCCACCGCCCAGACCCTGAAAGCGGATTTTCCCGAAGTACAGGAAGCCACCCGGCTGCGGGGTTATGGCGCTCCGCGCATCAGCTATGGGGACAAGCTTTTTAAAGACGATGCTTTCGCCTTTGCCGACTCCAACTTCCTACAGGTCTTCACCATTCCCCTGCTGCAAGGTGATACCCGGACGGCGCTGCTCCAGCCCAACTCCGTCGTCATCTCCCGGGCCATGGCGCAAAAATATTTTGGCAGCGAAGACGCCATGGGAAAGGTCCTGGACTTTAAAGACTTGAAGATCTCCTGTAAGGTCACCGGCGTATTTGACAAGATTCCTGTCAACTCACACTTTCATTTCGACCTTTTCGGATCGATGAGCAGCTATCCCGACTCCCGCAATCCATCCTGGCTCAATTCCGGGTTCTACACTTACCTGGTGCTGCCGGAGGGCTACAACTACCGGCAGCTGGAAGCCAAGCTGCCCGGCGTCGTGCGAAAATATATGGGCCCTGAAATGCAGAAGGCCATGGGCATTACCCTGGATCAGATGCAGAAGGGCGGCAACCAGTTCGGGCTCTTTCTGCAGCCCCTGACCGATATCCATCTGCACTCCGATCTGTCCGGAGAGCTGTCGCCTGCCGGGGATATCCGCTACATCTATATTTTCGGCGCCATCGCCCTGTTCATGCTGCTCATCGCCTGTATCAACTTCATGAACCTGTCTACGGCGGGCGCATCCAAACGGGCCCGCGAAGTGGGGATCCGCAAAGTAATGGGTTCCCTGCAGCGCGAGCTGATCGGACAGTTCCTGCTGGAATCCGTCCTGCTCACCGCTATTGGCATGGGGGTGGCCCTGCTATTGGTCTATGAAATCCTGCCTTTCTTCAATGAGCTGTCCGGTAAACAGCTGACTTTTTCCCTGACGGCCAATCCCTGGCTCCTGCCGGGTCTGCTGCTGCTGGTCGTTCTCGTCGGCGCCCTGGCGGGCAGCTATCCGGCCTTCTTCCTGTCTTCTTTCAACCCGGTGACCGTATTGAAAGGCAAATTCCGCTCGGGCAGGAATACGGTGGGTCTGCGCAGCGGGCTGGTCGTCTTCCAGTTCTTCATCTCCATCACTCTCATGGTCAGCACTGCCATCGTCTATAAACAGCTGAACTATATCCAAAATAAAAAACTGGGCTATGACAAGGACCAGGTAGTCATCGTACATGAACCTTACTGGCTGGGTAATAATCAGCAAGTATTCCGTCAGCAGGTTCGGACGGACCCGCGGGTACAAAGCCTCAGTTCCTCCGGCTACCTGCCGGCCGGATGGTCCGACAACAACAATTTCTTCGTCTACCCGGAGAACGACCATTCCCAGCTCGTCAAGACGCTGCGGTATGATGTGGATGACCAGTATATCCCTACGCTCGGCATGGAGATGGCGCTGGGGCGGAACTTCTCCCCGCAATTCGGTACGGACTCCACCGGCGTAATCCTGAATGAGACGGCTGCCAGGGCATTGGGATGGGGGGCTGGCGCGCTGGGCCACATGGTAACTCATGCTGACAATTCCGGGGCCAAATGGTCTTATCACGTCATCGGCGTCGTCAAAGACTTTCATTTCAAATCCATGCATGAACGCATCTCTCCCCTGGTGATGGTATTGGGACAGAATAATGGAACGATGATCGTAAAAGCAAAGACCAGGGACATCGCGGGATTGCTCGCCACGATGAAGAAAGAATGGACCGACCTCAAGGCGGATGCTCCTTTTGCCTACTCCTTTTTGGACGACCGGTTTAAGAATACCTATCAGTCGGAGCAGAAGACCGGTCTGATCCTGGGCATCTTTTCCGGGCTCACCATCTTCGTCGCCTGTCTGGGGCTCTTCGGCCTCGCTACGTTTACGGCAGAGCAACGCACCAAAGAGATCGGCATCCGCAAAGTGCTGGGCTCTTCCGTCACGGGTATAGTCGGCCTCCTGTCAAAAGATTTCTTAAAGCTGGTCCTGCTGGCCTTCCTTATCGCCGCGCCCCTGGCGTGGTGGGCTATGAATAAATGGCTGCAGGACTTTGCCTACCGGATTCAGATAAATGGCTGGATATTCCTGCTGGCGGCCTTGCTGGCCTTGTTTATAACGATGGTCACCATCAGCTTTCAGGCTATCCGGGCGGCGGTGGCGAATCCGGTGAAGAGTTTGCGGTCAGAGTGAAGGCTGGCATTCAGCGAACGGTAAATTATTTAATTCTTACAATCCTTCTTTATGCTAAAGAGTTATTTTATCATCGCCTGGCGGAACATTACCCGGAACAAGATCTACAGCACCATCAATATCCTCGGGCTCGCCCTGGGTATATGCGCCTGCATCGTGATCTACCTGATAACGAGCTATGAGCTTAGCTTTGATAAATTTCATCCGGATAAGGAACGTATTTACAGGATAGTAGGCGAAGGGCGCGAACCCACAGGAGAAACCATGTTCCTGAACAGTGTTCTTCCGGATGTAGCCGGGTTCCAGCATCAGATACCGGGGTTTGAGGCCCAGGCAGGTTTCCATAACTATGGCGGCCATGTAAAAATACCCGACGGAAATAAACCGGCTAAGAAATTTGATGTAATAATAGCAGGCACCCATGGTTCTACCGTCATCATTACCTGGCCCCAATATTTTGATATCTTTAAATACGATTGGCTCGCGGGTAATGCGGCCAGCCTGAATGCCCCCTTTAAAGTAGTGCTGTCAGCAAACAGGGCCCGGAAATATTTTGGCGATATCCCTCCGGATAGCATGATCGGGAAGACGGTGATCTATGATGATTCCTTGCGGGTAACCGTATCGGGTATCGTAAAAGACTGGAATAAAAACTCTGACATCGCCTTCACCGATTTCATTTCCATCAGTACGGCCACCCATAGCTTCTTACGAAGCCAGATCCCGACGGATGACTGGAGCAGCCTGCAGATCCATAACTCCATGGTTTTTGTCAAGCTGGTGAAAGGCACTACGGCAGCACAGGTGAATGAACGATTTGCCACCTATATCAAACAACACGTAAAATGGAATAAGCCGGGAGCTTCTTTCAGCATGTGGCTTCAGCCCCTGACGGAGATCCATTTTACCAAAGAGTTCCACAGGGGCGATGATGGGGATGATTTCGATAAACCTTATATGCCTGCCTTATACGCCCTGATGGGGCTTGCCTTATTTATCCTGCTGATTGCCATTGTTAACTTTATTAATTTATCGACGGCACAATCCATGTATCGGGCAAAAGAGATCGGTGTCCGCAAAGTAATGGGCAGCAACAAAACGAACATTACATTTCAATTTCTAACCGAAACATTCGTCCTTACGCTAATGGCCGTAGTCTTGTCGGTGCTGTTGGTAAACCCCGTTCTGGCGGCCTTCCATTCGTTTATCCGGCCAGGCATTATCTTTCATCCTTTTGCCCAGTCTACCCTTCTCTTTTTATTCATCGTCACCCTCGTCACTTCCTTACTGGCCGGCTTTTACCCTGCGAGAGTCTTAGCGGCGTATCTGCCCGTACTGAGTTTAAAAGGATCGGTCACGAATGCCGGCGGCGGCAAAGGCAACCTGCGAAAGGGGTTGATCGTTTTTCAATTCAGCATTGCCCTGGTTTTTATCATCGGCGCCCTCGTGATGGGCAACCAGATCCGGTTTATGCACGATACGGACAAGGGCTTCAACAGCGATGCTGTTTTGACAGTGAATCATTGGCGCGACCAAAATGGTAAGCTAAAAGCATTTGCAGAAAGCATCCGGCATATTCCCGGTATTGAAAAAGTGATCCTGCAGGGCAACACACCGGGAGGCTTTGCGCATATGGGCGCAAATTTCAAATACAAGGGCAGGGAAGAGATCGACCTCCCGGTGTCCTTTGATGCGGGAAATGAGGATTTTATTCCCTTTTACCGGATGAGATTAGTAGCCGGTAGAAATATACTGCCCGGCGATAGCCTGAAAGAACTGGTGATTAATGAAACCTGTTCCAGGGCCATGGGCTTCGCCAATCCGGGAGAGGCGGTAGGCAAGTTTCTTTATCGGCAGGACAAGCCCTACCCGGTAGTGGGCGTAGTGGCTGATTATCATGAAGGGTCCTTCCATGAAGCGATAAGACCTGCAGTGATTGCCAAAATGCCTGAATGGGAGCGGAGCATTTCGGTTAAACTGGCTGCCACCGGAAACCAGGTAAGGAATATAAAACCAATTCTTTCTGCCATGGAGACTGAATGGAAAAAAATATATAAGGAGGAACCCTGGTCTTACTATTTCCTGGATGATGCCCTCACCTGGCTGTATGACCAGGAGACAAAGACAGCCTGGCTCATGAATACAGCTATGTGGATCACCATTTTTATTTCTTCCATTGGATTGTTCGGCCTCGCCTTGTTCGCTGCCGGCAGAAGGGCCAAAGAGATCGGGATCCGCAAAGTGTTGGGGGCTTCGGTGGCGCAGCTGGCTGCATTGCTGTCAAAGGACTTTGTGAAGCTGGTGCTGATAGCCATTGTGATTGCCTCTCCCCTTGCCTGGTATTTTATGAACCAATGGCTGCAGGACTTCGTTTACCGGGTCCGGATCAGCGGCTGGGTATTTATAGGGGCGGGATTGGGGGCGATCGGAATTGCCCTTATCCCTGTTGGTTTCCAGGCGATCCGCGCGGCGCTGGTTAATCCTGTGAAGAGTTTGCGGGCGGAGTGAAGCCGACGCTAAAGCGAGTGTAATGTCATCCTGCTGCAAACTTCGGCAGGATGACTGATTATATTATCCCTTTTTCAATCGTCGCACTTTTGATTCAGGCACTTCTTTATAATTCTCTTTGCTTATTACTTTTTTACCGGATTTACTTTCCAGGTCCTTTCGTGCTCTCCCAGCTACATTGCCACCCTCATTGGCAGCCTTTTTGTTTTGGACAAAGCCCTGTGCATACGCAGCAGGGGTAAGCCCAAAAGTCGCTTTGCTGATCTCGGCAGTGAGTATGCTATATTCCTTACCCTCCTTTACACCCCGTTTTTTCCATTCCCCGGTAAGTTCATCCCGAATAGCAACTCCCCTTATTCTTTTTTCGATCCACTCTTCACTGTAGCCCTTAGCTTTATATAATTCTCTCATCCGGGTCTGAGCCAGTTCAGGGTTTTCTATTTCCTGAATTCTCTCATAGCCAACCTGGGAAAGCCATAATTTAAAAGGTTCAGCTTTGGGGGAGGGGATGGATTGGATAAGACGTAGAAGTTGCTCCGTATTCGCAATATCGGTAAGACGCATTTTGCCATCGGGGGCCTCCATTTTCAAACCGTGACAATTCGTCACGGTTTCATTTCCTTCCTTTTTTAACCGTTCTTTTAATTTCCTCCAATATGCAGAAGAGTCTACGCTTTCAGTCAAAACGGCTACCACATCTACAATACTAAAATACCATTTCTGTTCCTGCTCATTCCAAGCGGAACGGACCTTTTTACTTCCAAATAATTTTATGTTGTTCATATAATTTAGGTTTACGAACAACTAAAATACTAAATAATTTAGCTGAAAATAAATTTACTTATTCACTTCCCCGGCTCCGAGATCGCCACAATGCTATCCACGATGAACTCGCTATATCCTCGCCAGGGAATGGAGCCCATATATTCTTTATAGTGCAGCTCTACATTTTTGCCGCTGCTCAACATCAGCTTCTGTGCCACGGCCTCGTCGCTGACGGAGAATACGAACTCATAGGACTCTACCGTATTGGGAGCCTTGGAACGCAGGCCGTTCTGGATCAGCTTGCCTTCAAAAGTCTTGAATACAAATCCCTTCTTTACGATATAATTCAGTTCGCCTGCTTTGACCCCTTCCCCGAACACGAAAAAGTAACGGATGGCGATAAAGATGATCAATCCCGCCACGATCAGCAGGCCGGCGACCCTAAGAAATTTTTTCATAGTATGCTTATTAAAATTAATATGCTGTTAGGGGGTTGGAGGGTATTTATCAAACAGGTACACCAATGCCGCCATATTCAATGCGCCCATCTCCAGCTCCCGCTTGTTGACATTCTCCAGCACATCGTTGCGGGAATGATGATAATCGAAATAACGCTGGGAATCCGGCATCAGCTCTCCTACGACCGCACCCAGTTTCGCCTCTAACGGAGTCACATCCGCGCCACCGCCCCCTTTGTTAAAAGAATAGACCCCATAAGGCTGCAACAGCTGCAGCCAGGGCCGGATAGTAGCCAGTTTGTCCTCCGGCAGGGAGATGCTGAACCCGCGCGGCGTAAACCCTCCCGCATCGCTTTCCAATCCAAACAAATGTTTCTCCTTATTGGCCTTCGCCTCATCGGCATATTTTTCTCCTCCGCGGCCTCCATTCTCTTCATTGGCGAATAAGACCACCCGGATCGAATGCCGGGGTTTGTAGCCGGCTGCCTTCAGGGCCCGCAATACCTCGATCGAATGCACACAGCCCGCCCCGTCATCCTGCGCACCTTCAGCAGGGTCCCAGCTATCCAGGTGTCCCCCTACCGTGATGTACTCATTCGGGAACTCGCTGCCCCTGATCTCCCCGATAACATTATGCGCCAGCGTATCCGGCAGCATCTGGCCCTGGGTCCGCAGGTATACCTTCACCTCGCCGCCCCCTTTGCTTTCAAGGGCAGCCGCCAGCTTATCGGCATCCCAGAGACCGATGGCAGCAGCCGGGATCTTGGGGAAGCTATCATTATAGATCATTGCTCCCGTATGCGGATTATTATCGACGGAATGGGTCATCGACCGGACCAATACCCCCACAGCTCCATATTTAGCAGCCTGGGAAGGACCAAATACCCGGTAACGAACTGCATCTCCGTATGAGCGGAATGTCTCGATCAACCGGGGGTTAAATGCATAATTATAAAATACGATCTTTCCTTTAATGTCATTTTTGCGCTGCTCCAGCTCTTCGAAGGAATGGATCAGCACCACCGGCGCCTCGATCCCCTTGGGGCCCGTCCCCAGCGAATTACCAAGGGCCAGGATATCCAATCCAATCCGGTGGCCCGCGCCGTCAGCCGCGGATCCGCTACCCGTGCTGCTCCAGCTCGCCGAATCCTTCCCTCCCCTCACCCAATGCGGCACCATACACTCCTGCAGCCATACCTTTTCCGCGCCTGCATCCTGCAAGGCCTTCTGTCCCCAGACTTCCGCCCGGTAATACTGCGGACTGCCCGAAAGCCGGCCCCCGATCGTCTTGGCCAGCACCCGGAGGTTGCTGTAAGCCTTCCCGTTTACCAGCACTTCATCCGCCAGCCGGCGCAGAAATAAAGAATCTTCGGTCTGGGCAAGGGTCCTTTGTCCTATCCCTACTCCTAAAAATAAAAGTAGGCTGCCTGTCAACAATTTATGGTTCATCCCTGTTATTTTTCCGCTAAAGTTAAGGTTTGCGACGGAAGGCTGTTCTAAAAACAGGAAAAGATTACCTTGTTGCTCTAAAAAATTTAATCAGTCACTATGCGGATCGGAATTGTTTGTTATCCCACATTCGGGGGCAGTGGAGTACTGGCGACAGAATTGGGGAAAGCCCTGGCCGACAAAGGCCACCAGGTCCACTTCATCACCTACCAGCAACCGGTAAGATTAAACGAATTTAACGCCAATATCTTCTACCATGAAGTCCGGGTCACCAATTACCCCCTCTTCGACTACCCTCCCTATGAGACAGCCCTGGCCAGCGCCATGGTGGACGTGATCATGAACCATCAGCTGGACCTCCTCCATGTACACTACGCCATCCCCCATGCCTCGGCCGCCTATATGGCCAAGAAAATAGTGGAGACGCAGGGGCGGAAGATCCCCGTCATCACCACCCTGCACGGTACCGATATCACTCTCGTGGGAAAAGACAAGACCTTTGCCCCCGTGGTAGCCTTCTCCATCAACCAGAGCGATGCCATTACGGCCGTATCGTACAACCTCCGCGATGAGACCTACCGTACGTTCGCCATTGAAAAAGAGATCCGGGTCATCCATAACTTCGTGGACACCCGCCGGTTTCAGAAGAAACCGATCGACGCCTTCCGTAGGGTGATCGCCCCTCACGGAGAAAGGATCCTCATGCATGCCTCCAACTTCCGGAAAATAAAAAGAGTGCAGGACGTAGTCCGCATCTTCGATATCGTCAATAAAAAAATACCCAGCAAGTTGCTATTCGTAGGAGACGGCCCGGAACGTCCGGGAGCGGAAGACCTCTGCCGGGAACTTGGATTGACCGACCAGATGCGCTTCGTAGGCAAACAGGAGCAGATGGAAGAGATCCTTGCCATAGCCGACCTTTTCCTGCTTACCTCCGAATATGAAAGTTTTGGGCTGGCGGCCCTGGAGGCTATGGCGGCCGGAGTGCCTGTTGTTTCCACCGATGCGGGCGGTCTGCCGGAGATTGCGGTAGAAGGCGAGACGGGTTACCTGAGCGAAGTGGGAGATATCGAAAATATGAGCGCCCGTGCGATCAGCATACTGGAGAACGACGATGTACTGAAAAGATTTAAGATCAACGCTGCCGCTCATGCGAAACGATTTGACATTCATACGATCGTTCCGGAATACGAGGCCCTTTACAATAGATTTCTTATAAAATAGGAATCGCAGAAGCCCGGTCGCGAGCGGGTCGCAGCCGGCGATCCGGCGCTTATCTCCGCAGCCATTTCTCCGGATCGAACATATGATCCTTTTCATCGGAGATGAGGAATTCCAGCTCGCCGATCTTTGCTACGCGGCCGAGAACCTGTCCCGTTTTCACGAGGTCGCCTTTTCTTACAGCGGGGGTTGACAAATTACTATAGGTCGTAAAATATTTTCCATGCCGGATGATCACCGCCTCTACATCTCCCACGGGGAAGACCGCCGTCACTTCTCCGTCAAACACGGCTTTTACCAGAGAGCCGGGCGTTACGCCAATGGTGAGGCCAAGATTGTTGCCTTTAAGATTGTCAGGATACGTATGGATGCCAAAGGACATGGCAATACTCCTTGACTCCACAGGCCAGGGAAAATGGCCGCGCTCTGCTTCGAAACGCTCCGTCATGATCCAATATTCTCCATGATCCCTTTCTTTCATAGGTCCCCACTCATCAACAGGTCCCGTTGCAGGTATATTTTTTGTTTTACTGAGGTTGCCGGTTGTAGTCGAATTTTTTATCACTCCGACCCGGGCGGGCGCGGGTGCGATCTTAGCAGATCCCGCCCCCTTCTTTGCCCGCATCATCACAGCTGCTATAGCCGCCGATAACTTCCGGTCCTGTCGCTGCCGGGCGGCCATCCGTTGCTCCAGCTCCTTTTCTTTTCCCTGCAGACGAATGACGGCCGCATTCTTTTCCTTTTTCTCCTCTCCAAGCTGAACCCGTTCTTTATTTTCCTTCTTCAATATGGTTTCTTTTTCCAGCTGTGCCGCTTTGAGTCCATATATTTTTTCCAGGAGCAGTTGCTCTTCATGCCGCAAATTATTGGCCTGCTCTGTACGATAGGTCTGGTAGGACCGCAGGTACTGCATCTTTGCCAGCGCATCGTTGAAGCTGGTGGCAGAAAATATAAAAGAGAGATAATCGGCGCTGCTCCGGTTTTTATAGACCGCTACGAGATTTTCAGCATACCGGATCCGCAGGCTGTCCAGCTGCCGCTGCAGTGTCAACGTTTCCTGCCCGGATTCATTCATCGTGCCCCGGATAAGACCGACCTGTGCATTGATATGCCGGATCGCGGATTCGCGCAGAGAAAGCTGCTGTTGTAAGAGGGCTAATTGTGCCAGGGACTCCTGGTGATGCCGGTGGGTTTCGCCCAGCGATCGTTTTACTTCAATCATTTCTTTTTGGATCGCCGCCCGCTCCTTTTCCAGGTCGCCGCGGCTCTGTGCAGAAGATGGGCGTGCGGGCTGTGCGGAGGTAGCGGCAGCTAGCAGCAGCAGGAACCCTCCTGCAAAAAAAGATCTAAACATATCGGCGATTTTATTGATCGGTGAGGTCGGCGATCCAGTCATCCGGCGCTTATCTCCGCAGCCATTTCTCCGGATCGAACATATGGTCCTTTTCATCGGAGATGAGGAATTCCAGCTGGTTGATCTCTCCTACCCGGCCAATAATCTGCCCGGTCTTGATCTGTTCGCCCTTTGTTACAGAGACGGTCGACAGATTACTATAGGTCGTAAAATACTGTCCATGCCGGATCACCACCGCCTGTACATCCCCCACATTGAAGACACTTCCTATCTCTCCATCAAAGACAGCCTTCACAGCCGCCCCCGGGCTCACATCGATTGTCACCCCCTGGTTGTTATGGATGATGCCCTTGATATATTCATGCGGACCGAAAGCCATACTCACCGTTCCGGAGACCGGCCAGGGCAGGTGCCCCTTGTTCTTTATGAAATTACCGGACAAATGCATATCCTCGTCGCTGGTGAACACCGTCTTGGATGCCGACTTGATTGGCGCCATCGTCACCGTATTATCCGGAGCGGCATTATTATTATTCGTAGCAGCCGCCGGCCGGTTGGCCCTGGCCGTAGCCGATTTCTCCGAGGCAGACGCAGATGCTTTATCCGCCGCGTCTTTTCTCTTCGCCTCCTTGATCGCCACATCCCTGGCCCGTTTGATTGCGGCCGCGATCGCTCCGGACAGCTTCTGGTCCTGCTTCTGCTTGGCGATCATCTCTTTCTTCAATTCCTTTTCCTGGGACTTCAGCTTTGTGACGACGGCATCTTTTTCCTTTTTCTCATCCTCGAGGATCGATCTTTCTTTATTCTGTTTCTTCAGCACTTCGTCTTTTTCCAGTCTTGTCACTTTCAGCCCGTCGATCTTCCCTTGCAGAAGATCCTGGGTACGCCGGATATTCTCCGCCCGCTCCTCCCGGTAAGCCCGGTAGGATTTCAGGTATTCGATCCTTTTGACCGCGTCGTTGAAGCTCGTCGCCGAGAAAATGAAATTCAGGAAATCATAGCTGCTCCGGTTCTTATAGGCGAACACGATACTCTCCGCATACTGGTTGCGCAGTGTGTCCAGTTCCCGGCGCAGCTTCAGGATCTCCCTCCAGGACTCGTTCATATCCCCCTGGATCACATTGATCTGGGCATTGATATTCTGGATAGCCGATTCCCGGAGTTTGAGACGGCGCTGCAGCAGGGCCAGCTGGCCCAGGGTCTCCTTTTTGTTCTTATGGGTTTCGTCAAGCGACCGCTTCACATCCTCGATCTCTTTTTGGATGGCAGCCCGCTCTTTTTCCAGATCGCTGCGGCTTTGTGCAGGCGCTTGCGCCGAACAAAAACCAGCCATCAGCAGGACAAAAATCCCTGTAAGAACCCTTTTCAGCATATTATTTTGAATTTGGATGGGTAATTCTCTACAAAATATACATCATAACGTTTATTTCCGCTTATAATTCTTAGGAACCGTAAAAGAAAAACTTAAGGGTTCGTTAAATCGGTTCTGCTTATACGACAATTCGATGTCCACTTTGGACTTTTCGGCTACCGAGATCTTCCGGTATGTGGAGAACCGCTGCGTATCCTTTTGCTCATAGTCCCCATACGTCAGGTCGCAGGTGCGGGCGCGCATGGGATCGATATCATCCAGCTTACTATGCCGCAACGTATTGTCACCGGGGTTCAGGGTGAGATAATTCTTGAACAGATCGCCGCTGCTCAGCAGGGAGATGCCCACCTGCTCTTTCTTGTAGAAGAGGATATTGGTGCTGTCCAGGTAGATCGGATTGCCCATCAGCAGGTCCTGAAGCGTTTTGAAATCGATCGGCAGGTGGATCTCTTCCTGCAGGTAGCTGACGGAGCGAAGCCGGGCCACTTTTTTCAGTTTGTCCAGGATCTTGACACTATCCGGAGTGATCAGCACCCGGAACGCTTCGATGCCCAGCCCCAGGTTGATCGACAGCCAGATCATGCTATCCTTTTTGATATGGATGGAGGCATTGAACTCATAATCCTTGCCGTCGCCCCCCTCATAATGGACTTTCATCTTGGAGGAAAAAGTCTGAAAGTCGATCCGGTTCTTCCCCAGCTGTGCCAGGGTCTGACTGATCACCCGCAGGGAGTCGGCTCTCCGTGCCGCCGCCGCCGCCAGCGTATCGACAGGTCCGGTCACCGTCGTGTCTTTCCGGCTGCTGGGTACCGCCATCACTTTCTGGATCTTCTTGGCCGAGCGACAGGCGAACATGCCTCCGGCCAAAAGCACTATCAGAGCAATCACCCCCCACCCCCTAAAGGGGGAGTTAGGTAACTCGCTGCTTTTATTGTTGCATTCCTTCATTTCAATTTTTTATTCCTTTTATAAATCTTCCAGAATCATTACTCCCCCTTTAGGGGGTTGGGGGGTAGGGGCTGGGGGTTACGCCTTCCCCGTATGTCCAAAGCCCCCTGCATTGCGGGCTGTGCTGTTGATCTCCTCAACGGCTTCCCACCGGACCTGTTCTACGGGAGCGATCACCATCTGCGCGATCCGGTCCCCCGGATGCAGGGTTTGCTCTTCGCCGGACAAATTGATCAGGATCACTTTGATCTCACCGCGATAGTCCGAATCGATGGTGCCAGGCGAATTGAGAACAGTGATCCCCTGCTTGAAAGCCAGTCCGCTCCGGGGACGCACCTGCGCTTCATATCCGATGGGCAGTTCGATAAAAAGGCCTGTGGGCAGCAGCTGTCGTTCGAGGGGTTTCAGGACGACGGGTTCGGTGATACTGGTCCGCAGATCCATACCGGCCGAACCCTCCGTGGCATATTCCGGCAGGGTATGGACAGACTTATTGATTATTTTCACGTTAATTTTCGACATGCCGCAAAGGTAGGGGGTATTTGCGTTATTCCTTCACCAGCAGGACCGTCGCATAAGCCACCAGCCCTTCCCCCCGCCCCACGAACCCCATCTGTTCGGTCGTAGTAGCCTTAATGGAAATATCTTCCGCGGGGATCTCCAGGATAGCCGCCATCGCGTTGCGCATCGCATCGGCATACTTCATGATCTTGGGCGCTTCAAGGCAGACCGTACTGTCGATATTCACCACCCGGTATTGTTTAGCCCGGACCAGCGCGTAGGTTTTTTGCAGCAGGATCTTACTGTCGATATCCTTGTAGGCAGGATCTGTATTGGGAAAATGAAGACCGATGTCGCCCAGGTTGAGAGCCCCCAGCAGCGCATCGCAAATAGCGTGCAGCAGGACATCGGCATCACTATGCCCCAACCCTCCCCTGGGAGAGGGGATATGCACTCCGCCCAGCCATAGCTCCCGCCCTTCGGCCAACTGATGAAAATCTACTCCGCTCCCGATCCGGTATGACATATAGTTTATTTTAGACAAACAGGGAGACCACGGGTCTACGGCACAACCGAGCTACGCGAAGGTTGCGAACGAGGGCTGAACAGTGTTCAGACCGAAGTTCCCCAATAAAAAAACGTCCCGGAAAATACCGGGACGCTTCAAAATTATTAGCTTTCGCGCAAAATATCGCTTAAATCTTCGCGACTATGTTATTAAGGCGTAGTCGTCGTATTGTTATTATCGCTATTGCTATCCAGATCGAAGGACAACCCGAAGCGCAGGGTATTCGACAGGGGGTTCCTGTTCGTACCGCTACCCGAAGGCACGAGGTAGGAGAAGTTCAGCCCCATGACGTTGTACTTCAACCCCACTCCCACGCTGAAATATTTCCGGTCTCCCTTGGTCGGGTCTTCATAATAATAGCCCGCCCGGAAGAAGAACTGGTCCTGGTAGGCATATTCCGCACCCAGCGAAAACTGCAGGGTCTTGAACTGGCTCGGATCGCTGAAAGAGCTCGTCCAGCCGCTGATGAAGCCTTTGCTATGGTAATTGGCCAGGTTGGTCGAATCCGTAGTGGCGTTACCGGTAGCGACCGGAGGGGCCGGGACCAGTAATTTGTGGATATCCAATCCGAACGTGACCTTGTTGTCCTCATTGAACACCGCCGTATAAGTAGCGCCCAGACCCAGATCTGCGGGGATATAGTCCTTCTCCTGGGCATTGTTGGTATACCCGATCTTACCGCCCAGATTGGTGAGCGCCAGACCGAAGTTCCATCCGCCGGCTTCTTCCGTTACTCCATGGTAGAAAAGGCTGATATCGGCCGCAAAGGTCTTGCCGGGCTGATAGGTGGAGCCGCTGGCGGCATATCCCGACGCCAGGTTGGAATAAATATAACGTCCTGCCAGGGCGATGGATAATTTGTCGCCCAGCTTACGGGAATACCCCAGATCGATGCCGAACTCGCGGGGATGTCCGCTGCCCAGTTCGTTGCCGTTGTAATCGGTAAACTGGATATTACCCAGGCTAAAATACCGGATGGAGCCGGATATGGCCTGGTCCTTGTTTTCTCCTATCTTCTTATATCCGGAGGCGGCCAGTAAATACACGTCATTGAGTCCAAGATCCTTGAGCCAGGGAGTATAGGTCAGCCCGATCCCGATGTCTTTTTTGGCAAACGGCGTCTTACTAAGGTTATAAAAATTGGAACTGGCGTCCGGAGAAGTAGCCACTCCGAGATCCCCCATTCCGCCAGCCCTTGCATCCGGAGAGATCCGGAGGAATGGCACAGCCGTCGTCGTCACGTTGATCTGATTTGTCTGAGCCTGGATAGTGGACATTCCTGCAAAAAATAACACTAAAAGAGCAGCTAGATCCTGGTACAATCTTTTCATGAGTTTTTTTAATTTTCTTTTACAATCACGCAAATTCCGACCAATTGGTTTCCTCCGGGTAATAATGTTTTTAAAAGTCCGGCTGGATTTCGCCATGGGCCTTGCCCATAAGTCGGAATCGTTTTAAGAAAAGTAAATTTTAGTAATAGGCAGCTAATATTTAGTATTAATCAATCTTTTTCAACCTTTGCAGACAGGTCGGGGCCGTAAATATACATTCCTTTTCTCATTTCAGCCAACAGCCCACCCATGCTATTTCAATCAATTTTCAATCAATCTCACTCCAACGGTCTTCAGGGGCTTTTATTGTATTCCGGCCCCACCCGGTCCCGTTCCATCTGTTTCATCCCCCCAATCCGCCTTCTCATCCGCACCGGTTTCATCCCTCCGGCCGCCCCGTTTTCCGCGGTTCGCGTCATCCTGTCAATATCCGTACCAAACCTGCCGGGCTCCTCCGGACAATTATCTGGCCTCCATCCGACAAAACCTTCTCCCACAATCACTTAATTGGGTAGAATCATCGATTTAGGCATTATCTTTGCATACCGGGCAACTGTGGATAACTATGCTCCGTATTTATATACAATATATACTTAGAAACAACGTTTATTCTGGATTACAACTTACGGCTAAAAGCGTTAACTATGAATCTGAAAAACCTAGCAATTCTGGTGTCCTGCACCCTTCTGGTCGCTACCTCCTGTAAACACAAGCCGGATCAGTCCAGCGTTACAGGGTGGAACTATAACGACTCGAAAATGGGAGGCTTCCAGGTTTCCAAAGAAAAAGAACAACGCACCGGTCCGGGATTGGTATTTGTTCAGGGGGGTACCTTCACCATGGGGGCTACCCAGGAAGACGTCATGAGAGACTGGAACAATATCCCCAGGCGTGTGACGGTGAACTCTTTCTATATCGACCAGACGGAAGTGGCCAATATCCACTACCGCGAATACCTGTACTGGCTCAATGCCGTGTTTGATGCTGACGAATACAAAGGCGTCCGTGACGCTGCATTGCCGGATACCCTTTGCTGGAGAAGCGAGCTGGCCTATAATGAGCCCCTCGTAGAATACTATTTCCGCCATCCTTCCTACAATTATTACCCTGTCGTAGGGGTTACCTGGAAACAGGCCCATGACTTTTGTCTCTGGCGTTCCGACCGGGTAAATGAGAAGGCCCTCCTCGACAAAGGTTTTATCAACCCGAATGCCGTTAAGAACTTACAAGGCCTGGGACAAGAGAACTTCAACACGAAAGCTTATCTGATGGGCGAATTTCAGCCCACCCCCGGCAAACAAGCCAGATCCAAGAGCAACACACTCAAGAATCCCAATGGTACTCCCCGTACGCAGGTGACCTTCGAAGATGGTATCCTGCTGCCTGGTTACCGCCTGCCTACAGAAGCAGAATGGGAATATGCCGCCCTGGGTTATATCAACCAGAACCCCCTCCCCGGCAAAAATGATAAGAAGCGCGGGGAAGAGCTTATTGCCAACAAACAGGTTTATTCCTGGAGCAATAACGTAAATGGTCTGCGTGATACCCGTCACGGTAGCTGGCAGGGTACCTTCATGGCCAACTTCAAACGTGGTTCCGGAGATAATATGGGAGTAGCCGGCGGTCTGAATGACAACGCCGTTTACACTGCTCCTGTCACCTCTTTCTTCCCCAATGGCTTTGGTCTTTATAATATGTCAGGTAACGTGAGCGAGTGGGTAGGTGACGTCTATCGTCCCCTGAATACCCAGGACGTAGAAGACGTAGCTCCTTACCGTGGTAATAAATTCGAAACCGTGGATATGGGCAAAGAAGGCAAAGCCGAAAGAGACAGCCTCGGCCGCATCAAGATGCGTAACGTGACCGACTCTGAAAGCAAGAATCGCCGGAACTACCAGAAAGGCGACGTTATCAACTACCTGGATGGTGACTCTACCATCTCCGGTATCGCTTACGGTTACGGTAAGACCACCCTGATCAGCAACAAATCGAGAGTGGTTAAAGGTGGATCCTGGAATGACCGCGCCTACTGGCTCAGCCCCGGCGCCCGCCGCTTCCTGGAAGAAGACCAGGCTAACAGCACCATCGGGTTCCGTTGTGCGATGGACCGCGTAGGCAGCCCGGCAGGGAATGGCCGCAAGACCGGTATCAACTACAAAGCAAGAAGACAGAATACGCGTAAGCAATAAAATCTGCCAAATAAAATAATATAAGAAAGCCGCCCCAATCCGGGCGGTTTTTTTTATATTAGATAATGATATTCGCTAAAACGGCCTTCCGCAGCCTGTTGAAGAATAAGGGTTTTACCTTTCTCAATGTCCTGGGCCTTACCCTTGGCCTGGCGACCTGTCTGCTCATCCTGTTTTATGTAACCGACGAGCTCAGTTATGACCGCTATAATACCAACGCCGACAGGATCTTCCGGGTCAATACCGATGTAAAGCTGGGCAGCAACCTGACTTCTTTCGCCATCGCCGCTCCGCCCGCATCGGCAGCCCTGACCCGCAATTTTCCGGAGATTGAAAGCTCCGTGCGACTCCTGAAAAGCCAGAGCGCCCGCTTTAAGAAAGGCAATCAGGATATAAAAGAATACCAGGTCGCAAACAGCGACCCCGGCATCTTCTCCATTTTCACCCTGCCTATGCTGGAAGGCGACCCTAATACCGCATTGACCAATCCCAATTCCGTCGTCATCAGCGCCGGCGCCGCGAAAAAATATTTTAATACCACCCATGCCATAGGCAAAATCCTCGAACAGATCGGAGACAGTGATCATATCACCATCTATACCGTCACCGGCGTTATGCGGGACATCCCTACCCAATCGCATTTCAATTTCGACTTTTTGCTATCGATGGAATCCATTCCTGAAAGCCGGAATACCAACTTCTATTCCATATACCCCTTTAGCACCTATATCCTGCTGCGTCCGGGCGTCGACCCTCAAAGACTGGAAGCAAAATTCCCTGCTTTTATGAGAAGGGCCCTTACTACCGGCGGATACAGCTATGATGCATTTGAAAAAGGCGGCAATTATATGAAGCTGAACCTGACGCCTCTTACGGACATTCACCTGACATCCAATCGGACCGACGAACTCGGCCCCAATGGCAACCGGCAATACGTAAGCATTTTCTCGGCGGCCGCCCTGCTGATTCTGCTGATCGCCTGCGTGAATTTCATGAACCTCTCTACGGCCCGCTCGGCTAACCGGGCCCGCGAGGTCGGCGTCCGCAAGGTACTCGGCTCGCCCCGCAAATACCTGATCGCCCAGTTCCTCTCTGAGTCTGTTTTAATAACCCTGGCAGCCACCCTGCTGGCAGTAGTAGCGGCCTGGGCCTTGCTGCCCCTGTTTAACCAACTGTCGGGAAAGACCCTGGCTATTACCGCGCCCATGCTTGGCTGGCTATTACCCTGCCTGGGGGCCATCGTCATCGTGGTGGGCGTACTCGCCGGCTCCTATCCCGCCTTCTTTCTGTCAGCCTTCCAGCCCATCGATGTACTAAAAGGCAAACTAGCCATGGGCTTCAAAGGCGGCAGACTCCGCAGCGCCCTGGTGGTCTTCCAGTTTTCCATCTCCATCTTTCTAATTATCGGGACCCTGGTCATTTATCATCAGCTGCATTATATTCAAAGTAAAGATCTCGGCTTCGACCGCAACCAGGTCCTGGTGATAAAAAATACCGATGCATTGCGCAATCCCAGACTACTCCAACAGGAGATCAAATCATTGCCGGGTGTTCTGAACATCACGCTCTCGAGCTTTATCCCCACCGGCAGCCAGCGATGGCACAATTTCGGCACCACGAGCACCAGCACTCATCCGCTCGGGACGGAATTCTGGCCGGTGGATACAGGCTATTTAAATACGATGGGAATACAACTGTCGCAGGGTCGTAATTTCTCCAGCCAGCTTTCATCGGATTCCTCCGCCATCATTGTCAATGAGACGGCAGCCAGGATGCTGGGTTATGCGGGAGCTCCCTTGGACAAAAAAGTCACCTATTCATTCAATGGCGGGCAGCGGGAATTTCATATCATCGGCGTAGTCAAAGATTTCAACTTCAACTCCCTGCGGGATAATATTACACCCCTGGCAATGGTCATGGCCCCGGGCTGGGAAGACAACCTGAGCGTCCGTATCCAGCCTGCGCAGACGGATCTGCCTGCTTTGTTAGCGCAATTGGAAGATAAATGGAGAACCTTTGCTCCCCGGCAGCATTTCGTCTATTCTTTCATGGACGAAGATTTCGATGCCCTTTACCGGACGGAGCAACGTTTGGGACGGCTCTTTGGCATCTTTACCTTCCTGGCAATTATCATCGCCTGCCTGGGCCTCTTCGGCCTGGCGGCTTATGCAGCGGAGCAGCGTCACCGGGAAATAGGTATCCGCAAGATCCTGGGCGCCGAAGTATCCGCCCTCGTCCTGCTGCTCTCCAGGGATTTTATAAAATGGGTTCTTTTGGCAGTCCTCATCGCCGTGCCACTGGCCTGGTGGGCTATGAGCAAATGGCTGGAGAGCTACGCTTACCGGGACAGCCTTCCCTGGTGGGTACTGGCCATCGCCGCACTCTCCGCCCTGGTCATCGCATTCATTACCATCAGCTTTCAATCCATCCGCGCGGCGCTGGCGAATCCGGTTGATAGTTTAAGAGCGGAGTGAATTCCGGTGGATGAGTGGGAACAGAATCTATTCAGCTCTCAGACTTTTCACCGGGTTGGCTACTGCCGCTTTTATCGACTGGTAACTTATTGTCAGCAATGCTATCATTACCGATAATAAACCCGCTACTGCAAACACCCACCATTCAATGCTAACCCGGTAGGTATAATTTTGCAACCATTTATACATGGCCCACCATGCCAGCGGTGCTGCTATAAAAAATGAGAGGAGAACCAGTTTCACAAAATCCTTTGATAATAATGTGGTAATACCGGTTACAGATGCGCCCAATATTTTTCGTACACCGATTTCTTTAATCCTGTTTTCGGCCATATAGGCAGCCAGGCCAAATAAACCAAGACATGAAATAAAGATGGTGAGGCCGGCAAACAAACCAGCGAGTGTACCCTGCAGTTTTTCATTCTCAAACTTTCTGGCATATTCTTCATCAACAAACTTTGCATCAAAAGGATAGTCAGGGTTATATTTTTTAAAAATAGCTTCTGTCCCTGCCAGATTTTTTGCCGTAGAATTGTTCCCGTTCAGTTTTATCTGTATCACGTAGAAAGTCATAAACTCACTCTTCGCACCGCATATCAATATCGGCCTTGTCGGCTCATAAGGGCTGGTAAGAATAAAATCTTTAATAACCCCTACAATATGCCAGTCAATGCCAAGGTCTCCTACTTTCTTACCAATCGGGTCTTTGAACTTCATTGCTTTCAGCGATGATTCATTGATGATCAGCCCCGTTGAATCGGTAGGAAATCGCTTCAAATCGAAATCACGGCCTTGTATAAATTGCAACCCTGCGGTAACACCCAACCCTTCATCCGCTAAATACCGATCGAAAGATGTTTTATCATTCGGGTCCTTTCCTTCCCAATCCTGCCCCCATCCATTGCTCCACCTTTGTGTAAGCGGAGAGTTTGTTTTTGTAACTGACTTCGCAATACCCGATGCCAGCAATTCATTTTTTATCAGTGTATAGTTCTTAGGTATATCACCCGTCATGAAATGGTAAACGAGATGGTCTTTGTTATACCCTGTCGCCCGGTCACGGGCATAGTCTATTTGCTGTTTTACAATAATAGTGCAAATGATAAGAATGGTGGCAAATGTGAACTGCAATACAACCAGTATTTTTCTTGGCGTTACCAATGCATTTGCTTTTTTAAAGGTACTCTTTAATACTTTAACGGGCTGGAAAGATGAAAGAAAGAAGGCAGGATAACTGCCGGCTAACAAACCAGTGAACAGGATAAACCCGATAAATGCCATCCATGTATAGATATTGCCAAAGTTTATAAATAGTTTTTTATCAGTAAGCTGGTTGTAGCCGGGCAGGCTTATCTGAACAATAGTGATGGCTACCATACCTGCCAGAAAGGCGAGAAAAACAGATTCCCCGATAAACTGGCTGATAAGAGAGCTTTTCCGGGCGCCCACTACTTTTCGTATCCCTACTTCCTTCGCCCGTTTTTCACTTCTTGCGGTACTGAGGTTCATAAAATTGATACAGGCGATCAATAATATGAACCCCGCGATGATGCCAAATAGTTTTACGAATGTGCTGCGGCCCCCGCTGTCCTCCACGCCATCGGTGAAGCTTGAATACAAACGCCAGCGGTTAAGCGGGTACATAAATAGCTCCCATTTCATCGTTTTTGCTTCATCATTGTATTTCTGTTTCAATCCTTTTATTTTGAGAGCCACAGAAGCATAGTTTGCATTGGGCTTCAGCAGCACATAAGTAGGGGTGCTGTTATCATTCCAGCCCAAATCCTGCCCCTCCCTGTATTTTATATATGACCAGGGCAATAAGTAGTCAAAATCGAACCTTGTATTGTTTGGCAAATCTTTTAGAATACCGGTAACGGTAAAATTCTCTTTATTCTCAATTTTTACAATTTTCCCCATTGCATCCTCATTGCCGAATAAACTTTTAGCTGTCTTTTCAGTAAGCACTATCGAATGCATATCATTCAGTGCCGAGGAAGGATCGCCTTTCAGCATCGGGAAGCTGAATATTTGCAGAAAACCAGTATCAACCGAATATCCCGACTCCATAATTTTTTTATCGCCAACTGAAAAAAGAGAATTACTATTTGACTTTACCCTTACCGCACGCTCTACTTCAGGCAAATCTTTTTCTATTGCCCGGGCCGTTAATGCGGATACTGAATTCCAGCACGAGATCTTACCTTCAGATGGTACGCGATTCCATACTTCGTATATCCGGTCTTTGTTTTTATGAAACCCGTCGTAGCTGTATTCGTTTTGTATCCACAGCAGGATAAGTATCGCGGCAGCCATGCCAATGGCCAATCCTGTAATATTGATTGCGGAAAAGCCTTTATTGCGAAGAAGGTTCCGGTAGGCGACTTTGAAGAAATTTCTAATCATAGTATATCAATAATTCGATGAAATGTAGCGGGAATGATTTGCGGGGAATGGTATGCCAAGAGAGTGCCAGATAATCATATAAGTGATTTACAGTGTGGTAGTTATACCATGAATACGCGTTTGTTCGTTTTCGATACAAAACTGTTCGCTTTTGATACAGGCTTATTCCGCACAAGAAGACGTGCGAGGGCACGGCTGATCTTAGAAGCGCCAGCGGTGTGGGCAGGCTTGCTATTCCGATCAGAGGGCGCACGCGGGTGCGACCGATAGTAGAAGAGTCAGCTAATGCGGGCTGGCTTATTCCGCACGTAAACTCTCCGTCGGGTTCGCCATCGCCGCGCGGATGGTCTGGAAGCTGATGGCGGCCAGGGTGATCAATACAACCGATACCACCGCTACCAGGAGCAGGTCCCAGCCGAAGTTAACGCGGTAGGCGAACCCGAGCAGCCATGTATGCATGGTCCACCATGCCACCGGCAAGGCGATCAGCACGGCCAACAGGACCAGTTTCAGGAAATCGGTCGATAACAGGACTGCTATCTGACTCACGGAGGCTCCCACTACTTTGCGGATACCGATCTCCTTCTTTCTCTTTTGCGCGGTAAACGCAGCGAGGCCGAACAATCCCAGGCAGGATATCAAAATAGCGATACCGGCAAACCAACGCGACAGGGTGGATACCCGCTGTTCCGACGCATACAATGCCTGGTAGTCGGCGTCCAAAAATTTGTATTCGAAAGGCAGTCCCAGGTTGAACTGCTTATAGTATTCTCCGATCCGGGCCAGGGTCGCCTTCTCCGTTCCCGCCTGCAGTTTGACCAGGATGGTGCTGCTGTTGGGCGAATACATCATATAGAATGGCTGTATCTTTTTATACAGGGATTCAAAATGAAAGTCTTTTACCACGCCTACGATCACCCGGGGCGTCCCCCAGAAATTCACGATCCTTCCCACCGGGTTCTTCAGTTTCATGGTGGCAATGGCCGTTTCGGAAAAAATCACACCCAGGCTATCCGTACCATATTTACCGGAAAGCGGGCGTCCTTCCACCATCTGCAACCCCATCGTCTCCACAAAATTATCATCGACATACAACCCGCTGAATTCAACGCCGACATTGGGATCCTTGCCTTCCCATCTTACCCCGCCCGTACCGCTATGGGTGCCCATCAGATCCCCATTCATATCCGAAGCATTCACCACGCCCGGTATTTTTTTCAGCTCCGTGAGAAATGACGCCAGCCCATACTGCAGATTCCCCTCATTGGGAAAATGAATGACCTGGTCCCGGCTATAGCCCAGGTTGCGGGTCTGTATCAGGTTCATCTGCCGGTATACCACCCCCACCGAGACAATGAGGATCGCCGAGAGCGCGAATTGAAAGACCACCAGCCCTTTACGTATCCAGGTCTCCGAGGCTGAAGAGGTGAATTTCCCCTTCAATACTCTTACCGGCTTAAATCCCGACAGGTAGAAAGCCGGATAGCTGCCCGCGAGCAAGCCGGTGATCAACGTAATGCCGGCCACCGAAAGGAAGAGGCCCGGTGTAACGGACAGGTGCAGCGCCTTGCCGGTAATGGCTTTGAAAGCCGGCAGGCAAAGCCAGACAAGCCCGATGGCGAGCAGCAGTGACAACACCGACAAGAGCAGGGATTCCCCCAGGTATTGCAGGACCAGCGTTCCCCTGCGGGCACCGATGACCTTGCGGATACCTACTTCCTTAATCCGTCCCGAAGCCTGGGCGGTGGAGAGGTTCATGAAATTGATACAAGCGATCAGCAGGAGGAAAACAGCGATGATGGAAAAGAGCCGTACATATTCGATACGTCCTCCTACGGCCGCGCCCTCTTCATAGCGGTTGTACAGATACCGGTCCGAATACCGTTGGGCAAATAGGGTCCCGATCCATTTCACATCTTTTTCGCCGTTGGCAGCCCTCCATTTCTCCCGCATAAAACCCCGGAGCTTATTATTGAAGGTCTTCAGGTCCGTGCCTTTCTTCAGGATCAGGAAAGTGCTGGGGTTGCTGCTGCCCCAATTATTCAGGTACTGTGTATTCATTTCATAGTAACGGGCATAGCTGAACACCGCATCGAATTGAGCGGAAGCATTGGCGGGAGGGCCCTCGAAGATACCGGACACCCAATAAGACCCGCTGGTATTGCCGCTGAACTCGCCGGGCCGGTCCCATTCCACCCGCTTACCGATGACATTTTCCGTGGTATGAAACAGCTTCAGCGCGAGTGCCTTCGAAAGCAGGACGGCATGCTTATCCGAGAGGATCTGGTCCTTATTTCCCAAAAGAAAGGGATAAGAGAAGACTTCAAAAAAATTGCCGGTGGCATAGATTTCACTGGCCTTGATCCGCGCCCCTCCTGCCGAGAGGATCCCTCTCGTATCATCCATCGGATTCGTAAATACCACTGTAGCGGCTTCTTCCACTTCCGGCATGTCTTTTTTCAGTGACTCCGCCAGTATCCCCGGGGTATGTTCCGTGGTGAACAAGCTGCCATCGCCGGTCGGCGGGTTCTGCAGCACCTGGAAAAGCTGGTTGTCCTTTTGGAAAAACTTGTCCACCAGCCATTCATCACTGACCCATAATCCGATCAGCAAGGTACAAGCCAGCCCGATCGACAAGCCCATTAAATTGAGAATGGTGAACTGGCCGTTCTTACGCAGATTGCGCCAGGCCACGCGGAGATGATTTTTAAACATATCGGTTTGTTTTGATATTTATCTTCATTCTGCTCTTAAACTATTCACGGGATTGGCCGTGGCCGCGCGGATGGCCTGATAACTCACCGTCAGCAGCGTGATGCCCAGGGCGCCGAGCGCCGTCCCTGCAAAGATCCACCATGACAGCGCTGTCCGGTACTCATACTTGCCCAACCATTGCTGCAAACAATAATACGCGATCGGAATAGCGATCAGACAGGAAAGAACCACCAGCACTACAAAATCCTTTGACAGCAACTTCCATACATTGAATACAGTCGCCCCCAGCACTTTGCGCACCCCGACTTCCTTCGTACGTTGCTCCGCCACAAAGGAAGCAAGACCAAATAACCCCAGGCAGCTGATAAGAATGGCCAGCACGGCAAAGAAACCGGCCAGCTTGCCGACCCGCTCTTCCCCCGCGAACTTCGAGGCATACTCCTCATCCACAAACGTATAATCAAAAGGAGCCGAAGGGACCAGCTGCTTAAAGACAGCTTCGATGGCAGGCAAAGCCCGGGAGGCGCTCGCCCCCGCGCTGATCCGGAGGAACAGACAATTCTTAGCATCATCCGGCGATAGGAAAAAGATCGTAGGCATTGCCGGAGCATAGGGCGATTCCATCACCATATCCTTTACCACCCCCAAAATCCGGAATCCCACCCCGGTATATCGGTCCCACCGCATCAGTGCCCCTACGGGGTTGCTCAGACCCATATATTTTACAGCGGCTTCATTCACCACGAAGCCTGCCGAATCCGTCGCCATCGCTTTGGAAAAATCCCGCCCGGCCACAAACTGCCAGCCGATGGTCCTGCCATATTCATGGGTAACGCACAAAGTCCCGAACTGATCCCTGAATCCCGAAGCTTTTCCCTTCCAGTCAAAGCCTCCATTCTCCGACCAGATACCCGTCACCGGGCTGGCTGATTCAGCTATTTCCGATACCATGCCCGTTTTGGCAAGCTCCGTTCGCAGCAGCTCGTACTTGCCCTGGAACTCCGGGGCGATCATCGGCACCGACAGCAAGCCTTCCCTGGAATAACCCACCGGTCGATCCTTCGCAAAATGGATCTGCCGATATACGATAATTGTCCCGATCATCAAGGCCACAGATACCGTGAACTGCACCGTCACCAATATTTTCCGTGGCAGCGAAGCCAACCTGCCCGCCCGCCAGCGGCCCTTCAATACCTTCACCGGGTTGAAAGAAGACAGATACAGCGCCGGATAGCTTCCCGCCAGCAGCCCGGTAACGATACTAAAACCGATACCTGCCAGCCAGAACAAAGGATACCCCCATAAGATCCGCATCTTTTTACCGGCGACCTCATTATACCAGGGCAATATCAGCTGTGCCAGCAGTATTGCCAATAGGAAACTGAAAGCAGCCACCAGCAGCGACTCGCAATAGAACTGATAGATCAGCTGCCTCCGCAGCGAACCCATCGTCTTACGGATGCCCACCTCTTTGGCTCGCCGCTCCGACCGCGCCGTACTAAGGTTCATAAAATTGATACAGGCCAGCAGCAATACAAACAAACCAATAACACCATAAAACCAGACATACTGCAGCTGTTCGCTCTCTACGGACTCGCCTGCCTTACCCCAGCGGGAATACAAATGCCAGCGGGACATCGGGTGAAGGAAAACAGCGGGCTTTGCCGCAGCCTCCTCCGGTCCCACATGCGGCTTCTTCAGATCCCTGATCCGGGCGGAGACCCTTTCCTGGTCGGCACCGGGCGCCAGCAGCGTGTAGATATTCACCCAGATATTATTCCAGTCGTTTTCTTTTTTCTTCACCCAGTCATTGGATCGCGTGTAAAGATCCCAGGGAGCAATAAAAGCGAGGTTTTTGAATTCCGTATTGCCGGGGAAATCTTCATATACCCCCGTGACCTTCACATCCATGCGGTTATCGATCTTTATCATTTTATCCAGGGGATCGGCATCGCCGAATAATTTCTGCGCCAGCGATTCGCTCAGCAGAATGGAGTTAATATCCCGGAGCCCGGCACGTGTTCCCTTCCGCATTTTTAAACTCAATAGCTCTCCAGCCTCCGGCTGCATGAACTTACCGGGCAGTTTGATCTTTTTGTCTCCCGCCGCAATAATAAAATCCTCTGTCTGCGTCGACAGGACGACATAGGAGAAGTCGTCCTTAAAAGAAGAACGAAGCTCCGTCCCCAACGGCATGGGCTGGGAAGATCCAGGCCTGGAAGACATCTCCCATTTCGTCATTACCCGGGCGATCCGGTCATAATGTTCGAAGTATCTATTAAAAGACCATTCATCATAGATCCACAGACCGATGAGAATAGCCACGGCCATTCCCACGGCAAGGCCGCCGATATTTATAAAGGAAGAAGCCCGGTTTTTCGCCAGGTTCCGCCAGGCGATCTTGAAATAGTTTTTCAGCATAGTATTATTTTATTTTATTCTGCTCTTAGCCTTTCCGTCGGATTGGCCGTGGCCGCGCGGATGGCCTGAAAGCTAATGGTAAACAGCGCGATCAGGATGACCAGCGCACCCGCCGCAACGAACACCCAGGCGCTGATATCGACCCGAAAGACAAAATCCTGCAACCATTGGTGCATAGCCCACCAGGCGATAGGAGAGGCTATGATCACTGACAACAAGACCAGCTTCACAAAATCTCCCGACAGGAGCCCTGCCAGCTGCGTCACCGAAGCGCCAAGCACCTTGCGGATACTGATTTCCTTACCCCGCTGCTCGGCCATAAAAGCAGAGAGCGCAAACAAGCCCAGGCAGGCGATGATAATAGCCAGCATGGAGAAGCTGGTGAAAATATGCCCCATCCGCTGCACGTCGTCATACATAAGCGCATAACTCTCATCCAGGAATGTATACCGGATCGGTTGGTTGGGAGCAAATTTCTTCCAAAGACCGCCGATCGACTGGATCGTGGCTGTCATATCCGACGGTCGCACTTTGACCAACATGGCGTCGCTGCTATAGCCACGATGCAGGCAAAGCGGAGCTACCTCCTCCTTCATAGATTCGAAATTGAAATCCTGCACCACGCCGACCACCGTAAATTTAGCCCAGCTGTTAGTAAGGAGAGCACCGACAGGATTTTGCAACAACAGTTTCTTAGCCATGGTTTGATTGATGACGATGGCCTGGGAGTCGGAGGCGATATCAGCGGATAAGTTACGCCCCTCGACTATTTTCATTCCCAGCGTGGGTATATAATCGGGGTCTACCCACCAGGACTGCCCGCCCACGGGCGCTTCTTCTTTTGTTTTGCCTTCCTTCCAGAAAGGATTCTGATCCCGTTTGGAGTCTGCTATCGGTAAGTAACCGCTGATCGCCACATTCTTCACGGAAGGCAATTTCAGCAATTCGTTCTTAAAGGTCCTGATCTCTTTGTCCAGGGTGCTCGTACCTTGTATCACCACGACCTGATCCTTATCGAACCCTATCTTTCTGTTCAGGATAAATTGCATCTGCCGGTAAACGACTATGGTTCCGATGATGAGGATAACCGAAGTAGTGAATTGAAAGACGACCAGGATACTTCGCAGGCTGGAATTCCGGCTGCCCCTGCTGACATTGCCCTTTAATACCTCGATCGGTTTGAAAGCGGCCAGATAGAAGGAAGGATAAAGCCCCGCCAGGATCCCGATGACAAGGGCCGCCAATAATATGATGGGGAAGAGCCACCAGGCTCCCCAGGGAAAGACGAGCGACTTGGCGGCCAGCCGGTTAAAATAAGGCAGCAGCAGCCAGGCCAGTACGATAGCCAGGATAAAGGAACAGACACTGTATAGCACGGATTCCGTGAGGAACTGCCTCACCAGGCTGGCCCTGCCGGAGCCGATCACTTTTCGCAATCCTACCTCTTTGGCCCGGTTGGCCGACTTCGCGGTGGAGAGGTTGATGAAATTAATACCGGCGATCAGTAGGATGAAGCAGGCTACCGCCCCGAATAACCAGATAAAGCGCATATCCCCGTGAGGTAATCCTTCCTGTATATCTGCAGTGATATGGATAGCCGAAACGGGTTGCAGGGCGAAGCTGTGATTTTTTCCGGCTTTTTCCGCATCCGTTCGTCCGGCCTTGATCATATCGGGAACGATATATTTTTTGACGACGGATTTCAGCTTTGTCTGCAGCTGTACCGCATCCGTGCCGGGACGCATCCGGATATAGGTATTATAATTCTGTGGTCCCCAGCTGTTCTGCTCTCCAGGCCACAGTTCATGGCCGGTCAGCGTCAGCAGGAAGTCATATTGAAAGTGGATGTTGGAAGGGAAATCTTTCATGACGCCGCCGATCTTACGGGGCCGGGTCTTGTCATTATTCAGATAGAGGATCTTGCCGACAGGGTTCTGGTTCGGGAAATATTTATCCGCCTTCCGTTTCGATAATACGATGGTATTGGGTTCTGCCAATGCATGAGCCCTATCTCCATAGACCATGGGGATCTCCAGGATGTCCAGTATTTCAGGGTCGGCATACGTGAAACCTTCCTCATAGGTATTCTGATTCCCGTCCGACCGCATGACCTCGTTGCTGCCCGCTCCATAAAAAAGCGCGAAAGGCATGATGCGTCCGGCCAGCTCGATCTCGGGAAAATCAGCTTTGACCGCTTTGGCAAAAGGGGCCGAAAAGGCAGTGCCCTTATAGATCTTCCCATTGTCATCGTAGAGGTTGATCAGCCGGTAAATCCGGTCAGCATGCGCGTACCCGCGGTCATAGCTCAGTTCATCCCGGATGAACAGGGCGATCAGCAGGCAGGCGGCGATACTAAGGGCAAAACCTCCGATCTTGATAGAGGAATAGAGTTTTTGCTTTCTCAGCTGGCGAAGGGCGATCTTCCAGTAATTTTTAAGCATAGTATTATGGTTTGAGTTGGACGCATGAAAAGGTTAGAAGGTTACACCCATAACGGGTCCCGCATAAAAAAGACAGCCTTTAAATTGAATTGTTGCACGGCGGGGGTTTTCTTATTTTTGACCAATGAATATAGAGCAGCTATACCAACTCTACCTCCGGCATCCTTCCATACAGACCGATACCCGCAAACTGAAGGACGGGGACCTGTTCTTCGCCCTGAAGGGACCGAACTTTTCCGGAAACCAGTTCGCCCTCAGCGCCCTGGAGCAGGGGGCTGCCTATGCCGTTATCGACGAAGCGCCTCCGGCACCCTCGCAGCCTTCCGGGTCGGGCGCGTCCGAAGCCCCGCATGGCTCCACCGCGGAGGCGTCTGCGGTCCCGCAGGTACCCGCTGCCCTTTCCGACCGGCTGATCCGGGTCGACGACGTGCTAACGACCTTGCAGGCCCTGGCCCTCCACCACCGCCGGCAGTTCGACATCCCTTTCATCGCTATCACCGGCAGCAATGGCAAGACCACTACCAAAGAGCTGGTCTATGCCGTGCTGGCCTCGAAATATAGTACGTATACTACCGTGGGCAACCTGAACAACCATATCGGCGTGCCCCTTACCCTGCTGTCCGTTAAAAAAGACGCGCAGTTCGCCGTCATCGAGATGGGCGCCAATCACCAGAAAGAAATAGAAGGTTATTGTCAGTATACCCTTCCCACCCATGGGATCATCACCAATGCGGGCAAGGCCCACCTCGAAGGCTTCGGAGGCCCCGAAGGCGTGAAGAAGGGAAAAGGAGAGCTATATGCTTTTCTGCGGCAGCACGATGGAACGGCCTTCGTTATGTGGGATTATGATTACCTGCGTGAAATGAGCAAGGGCATTCCGCATATTGTGCGTTATGGCACTGCCGATGCGGATATCATCGGGGTCGTCGAGGGACCCGATCCCGTAGCGGGGCAAACCGGTTTCACCGGGTCTGCCGGCCAGACTGGATCTTTCCTCCGGGTCCGTATCACCGGGGGGGCAGGTACCGGCGTTATCTCCACGCAATTAGTGGGGGATTACAACCTCCCCAATGTGCTGGTAGCCGTGGCCGTGGGTAAACAGTTTGGTGTGCCGGACCAACTGATCCGCCAATCCATCGAGGCCTATACCCCTTCCAATAGCCGCTCGCAGCTGATCGAGAGAGATAGCAATCATATCATCCTGGATGCTTATAACGCCAATCCCTCCAGCATGAAAGCCGCTATCGAAAATTTTGCGCGTATGAATGCCGGCGGCGCTTCCGCACATATGGGTCCCGGCCACGCAATCGCCGGTCCCGCCGCGCCGCCCAAAAAAGTCCTGATCCTCGGCGCCATGGCCGAACTGGGGGAGGAGAGCCTGCAGGAACATCGCCAGATCGTTGAGCTTATCGGCAAATATCCCTGGCAGCAGGTCGTCCTCGTCGGAGGAGACTTCCTCCGGATCGAGCACCCCTACCTCAGCTTTAACAACAGTCGCGAAGCCGGTGGCTGGCTGCAACAGGCCGGTTTTACTGACACCTGGCTGCTCATCAAGGGGTCCAGGAGCACGAAGATGGAGGAGGTGTTGGGGTGAATGCCCCTAGCTGCTCACACTATTTCACTTTTAATGAAACAACGTCCAAAATTTCCTTTTTTATGAAATATTGACAATTTCACCAGATCCTCAGCCCCTCCTGTTTTATCAATTTCAACTGCCCCCCATCCATCGCCTCCAGCTTAATATCCCGCCCAGGCAGCTGCTCGTCTATCCGGTTATCCCCTATGACCACTTGCCTGCAGGACACCAGATGAAAAGCCGGCGTGCCGGCTCCCCCACCACCCGGCGCTCTGCCCCCGGAGAGCGGCCCCGCGGGGACGCCTTCAAACGGGCGTACGTAAGTCACCATATTCCCGGTGAAAGCCAGTCCCTGCACCGACCGGGCGCTGAGCAACGGAGCGCTGTAGCAATAAAAACGGTTATTTTCGATGCGTATGTTCCGATGCACCGGAGCAGGGATCAATTCATGATTCTCCGGAGCGATAGCAATCACATAATTCGCCGGCAGCGCATTGTGCCCGCATTCCCGGAAGACATTATTCCGGATCAGCACATCCCTCACCGGCCCCGACTCATACCAGCTCAATGCATCGTCCGCTATCAGGATAGCCTGCATGCCCACCCGGTCAAATTCATTCCCTTCAATGACCACTTTGCGCCGGGTGGTCACCAGCAGTCCCCGGGTATTGGTGCCGGTAACCACGTTATGCCGGAAGGTCAGCCGGGGTGTCCAGGTAATATTCTCCACCACATCCCCCACCTGTACGCCGGGTGGAACGGAAGCCCCTGCACCAGCGGGAACAACCTTCTCAAACGTAAGCAGGATCTCCCTGTCCGATAGCCGCCGGGTCTGGCGGACTATCCCGTATGCATAAATGGAAAGAGTCGACGGATGAACGAAGGCAAGTGAATCCTTCTCAAAAAAGGCGTTGAACCCATACGTCTGCGCATGCATGAAACGGACGACCCATTGACGATCCGAAAGCCTCTTCACGATCTTCAGGTGTGTGCCATGCACGTTCACCGCATCATCATGCAGCCCGGAAAAACGGCAGTCTTCGATCCGTACCTGCCCCCTGCAACCGGAAAAGTGCATGCCATCCGCAAAAGATGCGATCCACCGGCCACTTCCCTCCCGGGGCGCGACCGTCACATGATCCATCGAGATATTTTCCGAGTACTGGCTGACGATCCCCAACCCATGCATATAATACATCGCCACCTCTTTCAGCGATACATTCCTGCTGTTGATGATCAAGGCTCCCACCTGGTCCCGGATCGGGTCCCTCACTGTAAATACATTTCCCGTATGGTAACGCGCCGTGTCAAAATTCCCTCGAAACCGCAGCCGGAAAGGCGCTGTTTGCGTTATTTCCGCCCCCATTAATTTTTCATACTCGTCGTTGGCATAATACATCGCATGCGTCAGCGTGTCCACCCGGATGCAATGATGATCTTTTGCGACCCATCCCTCCCCATACCAGCTCAGGCGGCCACTGTCCAGCCGGTACCAGGAATCAGGATGCACCTGCACATCCACCTCCGTCGGAGCAGATCGGGTGATCGTAAACTCCGACATCGTCGGTCTCTCGAAATCCATCGCCAGCCCCCTCAGCGTAATATTCTCGCAACGATCGATAACGAAAGTGATCATCTTGCCATGGAAGAGCAACAGGCTGCCCTCTCCTTCGATCGTAAGCCCTTTCATATCTTCCAGCAGCAGTCCGATCGTCTTCAGCTTAGAAGGACATTCTTCTTCAGAGGAAGTATTGGAGATGAAATACTCTTTCTTCACCGCACTATCGGCAAACAGATCATACCGGCCCCGGGGAAAGACCAGTACGACGGGCGTGCGCCTGAGAGCCCGTGCGGATCTCCTGCCGGCTGGAAGCGTGCCTTCCCCTGGATCTGGCGTGCGCCCGCTGCCGGTCATCGCTTCCTTACACGCCGCCAGCGCCTTGCGGATCGCAGCCGTGGCATCTCTGCGGCTATCCGGCGCCGCCCCGAAATCCGTTACCAGGATACGAACTTCTTTTGGGGGTCGTGACCGTAAGCCCGGCGCCCGGGCACCTGCATTCCGCCGCCCGGGATCATCACTTCCGCCCGGCGCCTGGGAACTCAAAGCCGGCCTGCCGGAATCTCCGGTTGCTTCCCCAATCCTTTCTCCCCGTCCTGAAACGGTCAATACCAGGCTCAAAGCCACTCCGGCCCATATCCTCTTTCCTGATCCTATCCTCTTTGATAACATGCGTTTATAGTTTAATCAGCCTCCGCCATTCATGCGTCCAGCCGATTTTCATACAAGAGTACGGCAGCCTCCCTCCTTAAAAAAATCTTTAATATCTTCACCCTCCTTCCCAGGCTGCCCAAAAACTGGAACAGCCTGTCACTGGAATATACCAGGTCTTTCCCCCAAAGCCTAAAAACAGTATAACATGAAAAGATCTCTTGCATTGCTGGTCATCCATTGCGGCCTTCTTGCGGCCCTGTTCGATCAGAACCGAGCCCGGGCCCAGGTCCAGGCTCGGGTTCGGCAGGGACAGCACCCAACGGAAACCGGAGTCCGTTTCCGTTCATCGGATACCGTCCTCGAAAACGCTTTTACCTGGGCGAAGGCCATGGCCCTGCATTACCAGGCCACACCCGGAGACCCCGTGGGGCCCTGGTACGAATCCGCCCTACCTCCCCGATATGCTTTTTGCATGCGGGATGTTTCCCACCAGTGTATCGGCGCCGAGATAATGGGCATGCATCGGGAGAACAGGAATATGTTCACAAAATTCACCCGCAATATTTCCCTTTCCAAAGACTGGTGTTCGTATTGGGAGATCGACAAATTCGACCGGCCTTCTCCCGCCGACTACCGGAATGACCGGGAATTCTGGTATAACCTGAATGCCAACTTCGACCTGCTGGACGCCTGCTGGCGCTCCTGGTTGTGGACAGGAGACAGCCTGTACCTGAAAGACCCGGCTTTTTTGAATTTTTATAGCAGGAGCGTCCGGGAATATATCGTCAAATGGTCCCTGCAGCCCGACTCCCTGCTGACCCGGCCCGCTCATCCGAATGCCCCGGTCCCTTTTAATATTGACGATGCCTTCCACCGTTGCCGGGGGCTTCCTTCCTATTCGGAAGGCGTACAAAACCTGAAAATGGGCGTAGACCTGGTCGCGGCCCTCTACCGGGGGATGTCCTCCTATGCGGAAATACTAAAGGCCGTGGGCGACCGGCAATCCTCCGGCTACTTCGCGCAAACGGCAATGATTTACCGGGACCGGATAGACGCCGATTGGTGGGATGAGACGGCATCGTTGTACCATACCTATTATAATAACGAAAACAAATTCGGCAAATCCGAAGGCGAGACCTTCCTCCTCTGGTTCGACGCCCTCAAGGATTCGACCCGTCGACGACATACCATCGAACATATCCTTTCCATGGACCTGAATGTGGAAAACCTGTCTTACCTGCCCTTGCAATATTACAGGAACGGCTATTGGGACCAGGCGCATGCCCTGATCCTGCGGCTCGCCAACCCCGCGACCCAGAGAAGGGAATATCCCGAAGTATCCTATGGACTGATAGAAGGGGTAGTGCAGGGGCTGATGGGCGTCGACGCCAATGCCATGACCCGCACCGTGAGCACGATCTACCGGTCTGCCGGCACAACAAGCGCACAATTGATCGACCTCCCCGTTCTGAATACGACCGTTACCCTCACTCATTCCGGTCCCACCCGCTCGACCCTTATCAATACGGGCCAACATTCCTTTTCATGGAAGGTCCGGTTTACAGGAGATTTTGCAAAGGCCCTCATTGGCGATAGCTGGCGGAAAATGAAACACGAGGGTGGCGAGCATGGGAAGGGCATCTCTTACCTGGAGGTAGAAGTGCCGCCCGGCAAGGAAATAAGCGTGGAGGCTTTTTTGTTCTTACATTTATAGCTTAAATGGCTGTTTTATAGTGCCTTCATCAACCCTACATAATGAGAGAAAGCTACTGCTGATGGTATCGGAAGGAGATGAGGCCGCCTACCAGGAATTATTTTATCATTACTGGGACCAGATCTACTCCACGGCCCTTATGTTCACCAAGTCTCCCGAATTGTCCGAAGACCTCTCCCAGGATATTTTTGCCCGGATCTGGCTGAAAAGGAAAAAACTGGCCGAAGTAGAGCAATTCGAGGGCTATCTGTTCATCACCGCCCGCAACCTTATCTTCGACCACCTGCGGAAGAAAGTCTTCAGCGGCGGCTATGACGAGTATTTCCAGGAATATTTCCGGGATGCCGCCTTGTCGCCCGACCAGAAACTGGAATTCAAGGAATTCGAAAAATCCATCCAGCAGGCCATTGCAGACCTGCCCCCTCAGCAACAGACCGCCTTCCGCCTGAGCCGCTTCCAGGGCCTTAGCCATGAAGAGATCGCCCGCCAGATGGGCGTCTCCAGGGCTACCGTCAAAAGTTATATCGTACGATCGATCGTCAGCTTACGCCAGCTACTCAAAGACCATCCTGAAAATCCTATGATCATTCTCTGGATCTTATTCTTCCTGTAAAAATATTTTTTCACCGGCGCTCCCTTATCTTCTTCCTTTTCGTCTTTATAGCAACCGCCTGTCATTTACACCCTTTCCTGCCGAAAATTTTATCCTTTCAACTGATTAAAACTGACTATTCATGCCAATGGATTTCAACATTATTTTAGACAAATTCCTGGCAGAGGACCTGACGCCGGAAGAACTATCGTTTTTCCTTGCGGCCGTCAAAGAGCCTGCCAACGAAACGATCCTGCTGGCGATAGTAGGACGGAAATTAGAACAGAAGGACTACCAGGGGCTTTCTATCGAAGCGAAAATCCCGGAAATGTTCCGCGCCATGCTGGACAAAGCGGCAGCCGCCGCCGCAGACGACAGGCCCGATCATTCCGCCACCACAAACTGGCCCCCGACAGCCGTCACCCGCCGGATCTTCCCCGTCCGGAGAATAGCCGCCGCCGTCCTCCTTTTACTGGCAGGCGCCGGAGGTTATTTCATCTGGACAAACAGAGGGCAACGGGCCACAGCACAACAAGCCGGCCCGGACAGCCGGTTTAAAAACGATATCGCCCCCGGAGGCAACAAAGCCATCCTCACCCTGTCCAATGGCCAAACGATCCTGCTGGACAGCAGCTCGAACGGAACACTGGCCCGGCAGGGTAATACCAGTGTCGTGAAACTGAACAGCGGACAGCTGGCCTACCGGCCGGCTGATGGCCGGGAGCCGGCCAACCAGCGACAGACGGCGACGGCAGCCCCCGCCCCTCTTATTTATAATACCCTCTCCACTCCCCGCGGCGGACAATACCAGCTGGCCCTGCCGGACGGCTCGAAAGTATGGTTAAATGCAGCTTCCTCCATCCGCTATCCCACTGCCTTTTCCGGCAAGGAACGAAAAGTGGAGATAACCGGCGAAGCCTATTTCGAAATAGCCAAAAACGCAGCCATGCCCTTTAAAGTGACAATCGCTACGCGGCGGGGCGAGACCGGCCATGATGGGGGGCACAAGGGCGAGGCCGGCGTGGAAAACGACGGCGACGCTAACGAAATAGAAGTATTAGGCACCAGCTTCAACATCATGGCCTATGAAGACGATACTGTCGCCAGCACCACCCTGCTGGAAGGGGCCGTGAAGATCACAAAGGGAGTGACCTCCCGGACGATCGCCCCCGGTCAGCAACTGATCACCGGCAACAAAGGATCCATGCGCATCATACCGGACGCAGACGTACAAAAGATCATCGCCTGGAAGAACGGGAAATTCATCTTTTATAATGACGATATCATCAGCATCATGAAGCAGCTGACCAGGTGGTATGATATCGACGTTCGCATGACGGGAGTGGTACATGATCACTACACCGGCAGGATCAGCCGTCAGGTCAATATTTCGCAGGTATTAAAAATGATGGAAGCTGCCGGAGGGGTATCCTTCTCCGTGCAGGGAAAGGAGGTAAAAATCAACTAACCGGATACGGGAAGAGAGTACCGATCAAAAAAAACCGGAAACGTTCGCAGCGTTCCCGGCTATAATGATCAGGTAAAAAATTAAACTGTTTGACTGCTTATTATTTCACCTAAACAACCAAAGGTATGGATTTTCTAAACTACTGCTTGTTGCGCAGCCGGAAAGGCCGCAACGCTCAAATGTGTCGAGTCATGAGAATAACTGTTGTAATTTTACTGGCATCGGCCCTGCATGTGTCCGCCGGGGCCTATTCCCAGAAAGTAACCCTCAGCGTGCGGAACGAATCCCTGGAAAAAGTGATCCTGGAGATCGGCCGCCAGAGCGGTATCGAGATCCTCTATAACAATGACCTGCTCCGCAAAGCGGGCGCCGTCACGCTCTCCGTAAAAGACCTCGACGCCCGGGAAGCCCTCTCCAGGGCCCTGGCGGAAACAGGACTGAGCTTTAAGGTCGTAGAAGGCATGCTGGTCATCAGCCCCAAGATAAAAGCCATCCCTCCGCCTGCCGCGGAAAGCCTGGAAACCCTTAATCCCTTCCAGACCATTACCGGGCAGATCACCGGTCCCGACGGCAGCCCCCTGGGATCGGTCACCATCACCAACAAGACCACCCAAAAAGCCACTCAGTCGGATGCCAAGGGAAATTTCTCTATCCAGGCCAATGATAAAGATGTGGTGGAATTCTCCATTGTAGGTTATGCCCCCCAGGAGCGTAAGGTCAGCGGTGGGAAAGACATCTGGTCCATTATCATGACGCCCCACGCCAGCAGCCTCAATGAAGTCGTAATGATCGGCTATGGCTCCTCCCAACGAAAAGACCTCACCGGCTCGGTATCCACTGTATCGGGAAAAGACATAGAGGATATCCCTTTCAATACGGTTGACAATGCCCTGGCCGGTAAGGCGGCGGGCGTGCAGGTTACCAAGACGGATGGAACTCCCGGCGGCGCGGTACGCATCCGGGTACGCGGTTCCACCTCCTTACTGGGAAGCAACGACCCTTTGTATGTAATCGATGGAGTACCCATGCAGGTGCAATCCAATTATGTTTCCCCCGGCTATGATGTCAGCAGCCCGGTCGGCAACGACGTAACAGGATATGGCGGCGTCAGCGCGGGCATGTCAACGGCCTTCGTCAACGGCCTGAACAGCCTGGGGGGGTTAAATCCCGACGATATCGAATCCATCACCATCCTGAAAGATGCCTCCGCCACCGCCATCTATGGATCCAAAGCGGCCAATGGAGTCGTGATCATCACCACCAAAAGGGGGAAAAAAGATATGAAGCCCCAGGTGACCTTCAATTACTATAGCACGGTCACCAGCCTCGAACGCCGGCCCAAGGTATTGGATGCCACGCAATACAAGACCCTGATTACGGAAGCCGCGAAGAACGACAACGATGCGCGGGATCTGGCCGGTAGAGCCCACCGCACAGTGGCCAATCAGATCGTCAATACCCCTTCGCAGTTCTTCGGGGCCGCCAATACCGACTGGGTCAGAGAGGTCACCCGGACCAGTGTTTCCCACAATGCGGAGATCGCCATCCAGGGCGGAGGCGGATCTTCCCGCTATTACACGTCGGTGGCTTTTAGCAGCAGTCCCGGGGTGATAAAAGGCACCGATTACCAACGGGTGGTCGGAAAGATCAACCTGGAATCCGAGATCAGCAAACACCTGAAATTTATCACCAATTTCAATATTGGGTATACGAATCAGAATGTCACCAACGGGGCTTACGGGCAGGCGCTCCGCGCAAGGCCGGACTATACCCCTTATGATTCCACCGGCAATTATACCAATTTCGCGAATGAAGGGGCCAGCTACCAGGGTTTCCAAAACCCCGTAGCCATGCTGACCGCTATCAATAATGCAAAAACCACCAGCCTGTTAGGGTCTCTCAGTGCGGTCTATGATTTCAACTCCCACCTGCAATTCAAGAGTACGGTGTCTTTGAACAACCAGGCCTATAACCAACGCCTCTATACCCCCAGCTATCTGCAGATCGGCAGCTTTTATGGCAATGTCTCTTCCAATGGCGGGATCGGTAATAATTCGAACAGCCGGTTTACCGACTGGTTCGTGGAAAATACCCTGGGGTATACCAAGGAATGGAATGACAGGCATTCCGTGAATATCCTGGCGGGTACTTCCTATGAGACCCAGAAGACCAGCTCCTTCAGTGCGACGGCTTCGGGTTATCCGAATGATAATGTCCTGAACAGCCTGAGCTCCGCCATTACCCCGGTGGCCGTCACGGGAGATGATCCCAGCAAACCCCAGGCCTACCTGGTATCCTATTACCTGCGGGCCAATTACACCTTCCATGACAAGTATCTGTTCACCTTCACAGGCCGGGCGGATGGCTCTTCCAAATTCGGCCCGGACAACAAATTCGGCTACTTCCCTTCCGGAGCCATCGCCTGGCGCATATCCAAAGAGAATTTCCTGAAAGACGTATCCTGGATCGAGGATATCAAATTACGCGGCAGCTATGGCCTGACGGGTAACCAGAGTATCGGCAATCAGCTGTACCGCACTTTGTACAGCCCCCTGTCCTATAACGGCAGCAATGCGCTGGTGCCTACACAGCTGGGCAATCCCGCCATCAAATGGGAGACGACCAAACAAACGGACGTCGGGCTGGACTTCTCGTTATTTAAGAACAGGCTGCAGGGAACCTTTGATTATTATAAAAAGCTGACGGACGGAGATTTGTTTGCCTTACCGGTTCCAACCAGCAGCTCCTATTCCTCCCTGCTGGGCAATGTAGTGGGTATCAAAAATTCCGGGGTGGAACTATCCCTGCAGGGTGATATCATCCGCTCCAGGGACTTCCGCTGGAATATGTCTGTCAATATCACCTGGAACAAGTCGATCGTCACCAGGATCAGCAGCACGGCAGACCAGACGCAGATCGGCAACCTGACTGGCCTGGAATACGGCAATACGGCCCTTGTCCAGGGTCAGCCCCTGGGCCTGATCAGTGGGATGAAGGTCACCGGCCTCATCAAAACGCAGAAGCAATTGACTGATTATAAAAGCAAGCTGGGCGCATTCGCCGCATTCTTTCCCTACCTCAACATTGGGGATCCCATGTACCTGCTGGATACGGTCACGTATGCAAGGTATGGAGCCTCTTATCCTTATTTCAATACGGTCATCGGCAGCGGCGCCCCCAAGTATACCGGAGGATTCTCCGAAAACCTGAGCTACAAGAATTTTGACCTCAACCTCTATTTCCTCTTTTCAGAAGGCGGCCATCTGATGTGGGGCGATAATGTCAGCAGCCTGAATTTCGTGGGAACTTCGAATGCCAATGCCGTTATGCTCAACCGGTATACCCCGACGAATACGAATTCCAACCAGCCAAGATTATTGCTGGGCGATCAGCTCCTGTACAATACCAACCTGAGCATCTTTAAATCCTCTTACCTGAAATTAAGGACGGCCTCGGTCAACTACCGTTTTTCCAAAGCGGGATGGATGCAGAAGGCAGGGATCCGGGCAGCTTCGGTCTATGTATCGGCCACCAACCTTTTCACCATCACCAAATACCCCGGCAACGACCCGGAGACTTCCGACGACGCGTATAGCGTGGCCGGCGGGTATTTCGATGTGAGCAATTACCCGGCCGTCAGGACTTTCTCCCTGGGAGTAAAAGTTGGATTTTAACGTAAAAAAACAAACAATGAAAAAACTCAATGTATATACCGGCCTCCTTATCCTGCTCAGCAGCAGCTTCGGGGCCTGCAATAAACAGCTCAATGTCTATCCTACCACTTCCGAAGTGGATGGGAATATTATCGTGGATGCCAAGAGCGCCGGCACCGCCCTGAACGGGGTCTATTACCGGTTTGCCGCAGGCGGTGTCGATTACAATACCGTTCCCTCGACAATATGGTATTATACCAACGAAGAAATACCATCCCAGCTGAGCGGAATGCTCTCCTATACGAATGGCGGCGGAGGTCTGGACGAACACACGTATAATGTCAAGACCAATGGGATCGACGCTATCTGGAACTATGGCTATGCGCTGGTGAATGCCGCCAACGGGTTTTTAAAGAATATTGCGCCGGTCACCGCCATTACGACGACCAGCAAGGCCCAGATGATCGCCGAAGCAAAATTTCTCCGGGCCTTCGGCGATGCCGAACTGTTGCTCTACTACGGGCAATTCTATGATACCACGAGCGCTTATGGGATCATCCTCCATAACGAATTCGTGGATCCGTCCACGATCTACCTGCCCAGGGTATCCGTAGCGGAGACATACGATTCCATCCTCTCCGATCTCAGCAATGCCATCCCCGATCTGCCTTCCGTCAATACCTCGACCGCCTATACCAATAGCTGGACCGCGAAATTGCTGAAGGCAAGGGTATTGATCAATCGGGGCTCGGCCGCGGACTACGCCCAGGTCATCAGCCTGACCAACGATATCATTACCAACAGCCCCTTCACCCTGGAGACGAATGTGAAGGACATCTTTTGGACCAAAGCCCTGACCAGCACGGAAGTCATGCTGGGGGTAGCGCCATACCCCAACCAGAATATAAAATGGACCGATTATATTTATTATAACGACTATGGCCCCAATGCTTTTGCGGACAGTCTCTTTAACGGAGATCCCCGCGCCGCCTGGGTCATCCAGCCCGTCACCAATCCTTATGGTACCAATCCGGGTCTTACCAAATATTATCCTGGCTCCGTCACCACGATCGCCGCAGCCGCCATCTCGGAAAATTGTTACGCCTTCCGGTTGACGGAAGCCTATCTCCTGGAAGCGGAAGCCCTGGTTGCTTCCGGAGGCAGCATGCCCGATGCAAAGACCCTGCTGAAGACCGTGGAGGGCCATGGGGGCGTTACCGATTTCACCGCCGTCGATGCAGCCGTCACGGCCAGCGACCTGCAGCTCCTGATCATCAAAGAAGAGATGCGCAACTTCGTAGCCGAGGCCGGCCAGGACTGGTTCGCCGTCCGCCGCCTGCCCTTCGCCACCTTACAGGCTTTATTGCCCAGCGTCACCACCCAGAGCCTGCTGATCCTGCCGATCCCCGAATCGGAAATAACTACCAATCCTTCCATCAAACAGAATCCTAACTATTAACTATTTCCAAATGAAAAAAACGATCGCATTTACCGCAATATGCCTTAGCGCCCTCGTGACAAAAGCCCAGAACCAACTCACCCTCCATGCCTCCATCAAGGGCATGGAGGCCGGCCAATGGGTCTATGTAAACCCCATGGGCAATAGCCTGCAGAAAGACTCGGCCCAGACAAGCGCCGGCGGCTTCCAGATGACCCTCTCCATCCCCGAAGGACAGGGTGATGCCTATATCGTCAGGATAGGGCAAAAATATACGGACAACTCCATGCTGATCGCTTACCTCGATAAGGGAACGGTGGAGATCAATGGAGATGGGCCGCTGTTCAAAGAAGCCAATCTCTCCGGTAACCCTTCGATCAGCGCTTACAATGACTACAAGGAATTCACCGCCAAAGATCCTGTCTTGAAAGGGCGTTCTGAATTGTATAAGAAAGCCAATGAGCTCTATACAAAGCATGACTCCGCGGGCCTGGCTGCCCTGCAACCCGAATTGAATAAAGTAGACTCCATCGACAAAGTCCTTACCAAACAATGGATCGGCCTGCATCCCGCCTCTCCCGTCAGCGCTTTTTTGATTGCGTTTACCCTTGGCCGGTTGCCCCTCGACGATAAAGAAGCCCTGCTGGCGAAGTTATCCCCTGCCGCCAAAGACAATGCCCCGGCAAAGAGGATCGCCAACAGCATCCGGATCAATAACCTGACCGGCATCGGCAAGACAGCCCTGGACTTCACGCAGAACGATACCCTGGGCAAACCCGTATCCCTGAAGGATTTCAGGGGCAAATACGTGCTGGTCGATTTCTGGGCCAGCTGGTGCGTACCCTGCCGGGGTGAAAATCCCAACGTAGTGGCCGCCTTTCAGAAATACAAGGACAGGAATTTCACTGTGCTGAGCGTGTCCCTTGATCAGCCCAACGGAAAGGAGAAATGGCTCAAGGCCATTCATGACGACCACCTCGACTGGACCCATGTCTCCGACCTGAAATTTTGGAGCAATGCCGTAGCCAAACAATATGATATCAACTCTATTCCCGCCAACCTCCTTCTGGATCCGGAAGGCAAGATCATCGCGAAGGATCTGCATGGAGAGGAACTGAGCAAAGAGCTGGCAAAAGTGTTAAATTAATATACCATGAAAAAAAATAGTCTCCCATTTGCAGGCCTGACCGGATTTTATTTCGCCGGCCTGCTCCTGTTAGCAGTCTGCGCACAGGCTCAATCTCAATCCTTTACCCTGACCGGCACCCTTGCCGGTCAGGCTTCGGGTCAGCTCAAACTATACTATACCGCCAAAGACGGACGACGCGCGGTGGACAGCACCCCTGTTAAGAATGGCCGGTTTGAATTCCGGGGCGACATTGCGGAACCCGGCATGGTCTACCTGGAAAGCCCCGCCAAAGCAGGAGTCAGGGACAATCCCAATGCAACCCGTTTTTTCATAGAGCCCGCGTCTATGCATATTCAGCTAACATTCAATGATTTCAACCACGCCATCATCACCGGCTCCAAAACACAGGACGAATATGTGGCGCTGGCCAAATCAAAAGAGCCGATCTATAAAGAGGAAGAGCCCTTGTCCAAAGCCTATGATGCAGCCGGCAAGGCTTATAACCAGGCCGTCAAAGCCAAAAAGGACGACGCGACCATCGACACCCTGAAATACAAAGCGGCGGCCCTTCACGATCAGTTCGATCCCTACAATGCCCGGGCGGCTCAAATGGACTATGCCTTTTTCGCCGCCCACCCACAATCCTATGTAACTGCTTTTATGCTCCGCTTCCATGTGAGCGACCTGTCCCTGGACTCTCTGCAACAGTTCTATAACGGGCTGGGGGCAACGATACAGCAGAGCGGCTCCGGGAAAGAGATCGCCAAAGAGATCGCGCAACTGAGGGCCGGCTCTCCCGGCAGTGTAGCCGCCGATTTCACGGCAACCGAGCTCAACGGCAATACGCTTACCCTGTCCGGTTTGAAAGGGAAATACGTGCTGATCGATTTCTGGGCATCCTGGTGTGTACCCTGCCGGAAGAGCATGCCCCATGTGAAAGAATTATACGAGCGCTATAAAGACAAGGGATTGGAAGTCATCGGTGTCTCCGATGATGACCGGGACTCTGCCGTCTGGAAGAAGGCAGTGACAAAAGACGGTACCGGCATCTGGCATAATGTCCTGCGGGGATTGGATTGGGACAAGATCCGGAGGAATGAAAAGAACGACAAGGACATCAGTGATAAATTCGGCATCCATTCCCTGCCCACCAAGATCCTCATCGATCCCAACGGCGTCATCATCGGCCGCTACGACAAGGGCACGGAAGAAGAGGCTGCGGCCATGGACAGGAAGATAGCCGATGCCCTGGGCAAAGGCTCCGAGTGAGCATCCCAAGGCGCCGGGTAAGTGACCATGCCTCGCCTATTAAAGATTTACCATCTTAAGAGAGACTTCGCTATAACGTTCGCCCTTGACAGCATGACCGTCGAGGATCGCTTCGATAGAGGAGAGATCCGCAGCCGATAGTACGATGTCCGTGGCGCCGGCGTTCTCTTCCAGGTATTTTCTTTTCTTCGTTCCGGGAATGGGCAGCATATCTTCGCCCCGGCTCAGCACCCAGGCGATCGCCAGCTGGGCGGGCGTACACTGCTTATCCCTTGCAATCGCAGCAAATGCGTGCGCAATAGCCTGGTTGTTCTCCAGGTTCTCGCCGGTGAAGCGCGGCAGGTTCTTGCGGAAATCATCGTCGCCCATCGCACCGACATTGATGGTATTAGTGATCAGGCCCCTGCTGAGCGGAGAATACGCCACGAGTGAAATGCCCAGCTCGCGGGTCGTAGAAAGAATATCGCCTTCGATGTCTCTTGTCAGCAGAGAGTATTCGGATTGCAGGGCGGCGATAGGATGTACAGCATGGGCCTTGCGGATGGAGGCGGCGGAAGCCTCGCTCAGCCCCAGATAACGCACTTTGCCTTCTTTTACCAGCCGGGCCATGGCGCCTACCGTTTCTTCTATAGGCACATTCGGATCGACCCGATGCGCATAATAGAGATCGATCGTATCGATCTTCAGTCGTTTAAGGCTCCCCTCCACTGCTTCTTTGATCCATGCCGGAGAGCCGTCGACATAGGTGTTGGGGCCTGAGCTGGCCCCTGCCACGCCGTTTCGGAAGCGGAAACCGAATTTGGTAGCGATAAAAACTTTATCCCGGTTGGGAACCAGCACGTTGGAGATCAGCTTTTCGTTTTCCCCATTGGCGTACATATCGGAGGTATCCCAGAAATTGATGCCCAGGTCCAATGCCCGGTGCAGTGTGGCAATGCTTTCCGCGTCATCCTTTGGTCCATAGGCGAAGCTCATACCCATGCATCCCAGGCCGATGGCGGATAATTGTTCGTTCGTCCTTCCCAGATTCCTGTATTTCATACTATTTATTTTATAGTATAAAATTAGGAAGACCGTTCCGGTTGCGCCTTGCTCTATTCAAACAGATGTTTATAAATTTCAAACAATGAGTTGGTGCAGGCCCTGGGTCTTGGCCAATCGCGAAATAACCAGGAATACCTTTTAATTGATTCCTACCCTGTATTATCCTATTTTTACCTACTGCCAGTTTCCGGTCAAACCACCGCACTAATGTTTGTTCTGCTCGTATTATAATTTAATATAATAAAAATCTATTTTTGTATTCCATTAACTCATTGGCATCTGGGAGAATTTCAACTTTATTTTTCTTGTTTTTTTGCTGTTTTGTCAATGCACAGACGCCGGTAGTAAATATCACAGGCAATAATTGTCCCGGAAGCCTCCTCACTGTCAGCAGCAGTATCCAGCCCGGGCGGATAACATGGAGTTTAAATGGGCAGCCATTGCGGACCGATAACGGGACCTGGAAGCCCAATGCCGTTACTGTCGCCGGGGGGAACGGATGGGGCAGTAATGCTAACCAATTTCATAGCCCTGACTATTTTTATGTCGATGGCGCCGGAAATATATATGTATCGGATTTTGATAATTATCGCGTACAAAAATGGGTGCCGGGAGCGACTACGGGCATTACTGTCGCCGGCGGAAATGGGCAGGGAAGCGCAGCGAATCAATTGGGCGAAGCAAGTGGCGTATGTGTAGATGCCGCCGGGAATGTCTATGTAGCGGATTATCAGAACTACCGGGTACAAAAATGGGCGCCGGGAGCAACCACGGGCATTACTGTCGCCGGCGGAAATGGAAATGGGAGCGCCCCCAATCAATTGAGTGTTATTTTCGACATAGCAATTGATGCGTCCGGCAATTTGTATGTGAATGATGATGGGAATGCCCGTATCCAGGTCTGGCGGCCCGGAGCTACATCCGGTATTGTCGTTGCAGGGGGCAATGGGGTTGGGAATGCTGCTAACCAGCTGTATGGTAACGAAGCAATGTACGTAGATCCTGCAGGCAATATTTATGTGCTAGATTGGGGGAACGACCGTATCCAGGAATGGGCTGCGGGAGCGACCAGCGGCATCACCTTGCCTATAACCTATAGCAAAACGGATAATCCGATGGGCATCTTTGTCGATGGTATAGGCAATGTCTATTTGCCTATACAAGCCAACGGCACCATCGTGGAATGGATGCCGGGGGCAACATCGGGTATAACGATAGCCGGAGACCCGACTATTCCGGCGCAAAGCGGACCAGGCGATTTATTCGATCCCTGGTCGGTATATGTCGATAACTCAGGCAATATGTTTATAGCAGATGCCGGTAACCAGCGTATACAGAAATTCCTGCCGCAGATACCGGATACACTTACGGCTCTTTTGCCAGGGACCTACACAGCCACCATTACTACCTTTTCCGGACAGATCGCGACAGCCAGCTTTACGATAGACCCTTCTTCTATTGTGACCATTACTGCCAATCCGGGCAATGCTATTTGTGCGGGTCAGCAGGCTACTTTTACGGCGACCATTGTCAATGGAGGAACGGTCCCTTCTTATCAATGGAGCGTTAATGGCATTAATACCGGAACCAATAATTCTGTCTATTCCAGTACTTCACTGGCAGTAAATGATGTGGTCAGCTGCACGCTCACTGCCAACACGGGCTGTACCCGGCCGGCAGCATCCAATGCTATCTCAATGACTGTCAATCCCAACATGACTCCCGGAGTTACTATTGACGCTTCCTCTGTTTCTATTTGCAAAAACGCATCCGTTACTTTCACGGCATCGCCAGGCAATGGAGGAGCGGCCCCTACTTATCAATGGCAGCTGAATGGGCTCAATACAGGCAGCAACAGCCCGACCTACCAGAGTTCCGTACTTAATAATGGAGACGCGGTGAGCTGTATAATGACCAGCAATGCAACTTGTTTAACCAGCGCTGTTGCATCTTCCAATACGATCGACATGACGGTGAGTGCGTCGCTTAGCCCTTCGATAATGTTCTCTTCTCCCTTGAATACTATTTGTAAAGGAAGCAATGTTCAATTCACGGCAATACCTTCTAATGGAGGCGCCGCGCCTTCTTATCAATGGCAGGTGAATGGAATCAACACCGGGGAGAACACACCGTCTTATCAAAGCTCTTCCCTGAACAATGGAGATATTATAGATTGTATAATGACTGCCAGCCTGTCCTGTGCATCTAATGCCGGAGTCACCTCCAATGCGATTGCGATGACCGTCAATCCTATTCTGGAATCTTCTGTAAATATTACGGCCTCATCCGGTGCCATCTGTGAGGGAGAAACGGTTTCGTTTATAGCTGCTCCCGTCAATGACGGCTCATTACCCTCCTATCAATGGCAATTGAATGGACTGAATGTGGGTATGGATGCCGACACCTATACTAATTCGAACCTGGCGAACGGGGATCAGGTAAAATGCATAATGACAAGCAATGAGGCATGTATCTCCAACGTCAACAGTTATTCCAACAACCTGACAATAAGTGTCAGTCCCAAAGTCGCTACCTCTGTCAGCATCGCTTCCTCTTCCACGAATCTTTGCAGCGGGAGCGCCGTAACATTCGCGGCTACTCCCGTAAATGGCGGGAGTAGCCCATATTATCAATGGCGACTGAACGGAGTGGATATCGGAGTCAATAATCCCGTGTATTCTACCAATCTATTGTCGGAAGGAGATATCGTCAATTGCCTGATGACCAGCAATGCAGGCTGTGTTTTGAATGTGACGTCCGTTTCCAACAACCTCTCCCCGACGGTAAAACAACCAGTCAATTCTTCCGTCGGTATCGTCGTTTCCGCAAACGACATTTGCTTTGGCGATCCCGTATCATTTACTGCGACACCAACCTATAGCGGTGATGCCCCGGTTTACCAATGGCAATTGAATGGGGGCTTTACCGGATCAAACAGTCCGTCTTATACCAGTTATAATTTAAACAATGGGGATGTCGTGAACTGTATTATGACAAGCAGCCTGGAATGTACTACTGCCGTTGTATCAGGTGATATTATTATGGCGGTCAGACCACTGCCTTCTATTACCCTCAGCGCTTCCGACACTGTACTTTTATATGGTCAGGAAGCCCGGCTGCTGGTTACTGCCAATACAGATATTCTGAACTATCTATGGGCTCCTGCCGGCAGCTTAAATAATCCATCGATACAAGATCCTGTCGCCACACCGTCATCCAATACGACTTACGAGGTAACTGTCCGATCGACAGACGGCTGCCAGACGACAGCAGGAATAAATATCAAGGTATATAGAACGATTAAGATACCGAATGCTTTTACGCCCAACGGAGACGGCAAGAATGATATATTTCGCATACCGTCAGGTGTCAGCATTGCATTAACCGGGTTTTCAGTTTTCGACAGGTGGGGTAATATGATTTTTACGACAAATGACAGCAGTAAAGGATGGGACGGCACTTATAAAGGGCACCCATGTGAGCCTGATACTTATGTATATATGATTGCAGGCTCAGATAACAATGGAAAAATACTTTTAAAAGGAACGGTTATGTTAATACGCTAAAAATATGCCTAAGAAAAGCGAGGGCTGATCGGAAATGGGCAGGCACTGTATCAAAACCGGGCAACCCGGGCCAATCACACAATTTAAATTACTGATCATCAACAAATTAACAATCCGGCATTTTCTTGGCTTGCTTTAGACCGGATCGATGCTAATTTTTCATGTCCACATTTAATTCCTCCCAAAATGATTCAAAGAAGAATGGCGGGTTTGCTTTTTACAACGCTGCTCCTTTTCCCGATCCTGGGGATCTGCCAATTCAAGGTCTCCTTTGATGGCAGTGACAGTACCAATGGGTATTATATAGCGATCCCGCCGGCCTCGAATACTATCAGGGGAGTGTTAGTATTGTTTTGCAATTTTAGAAAGCCGGAAAGCCTGCTGCCTGAAACAAAATTGCACAACGTGGCCGCCGGCAATGACCTGCTCACCATTTACGCATCCGTGGGAAACAAGTTGATTCCGGATGACACTGTAACGGACCGGATCAATGCCATCCTGAAGCATGTGTCCAATAAATATGCGGCAGATACGACTAAATTCGTGCTGGGGAGTTATGACGAGGCAGGGGCGATCGTGCTCCGGTATACCGAACTGGCCTATGAGCATCCCTCCCGGTTTATACTGCGGCCGAAAGCGGTATTCGGGGCCTCCCCTTTTGTAGACCTTTTCGGACTCTATCATTGGTGTGAACGACAGATCAAAAAGAATTACTTCCCCCCTACAGTGGGGGATGCCCGATTCTTCCTGGATCTGATGACGAAAGAGCAGGGGACGATCTATGATCATCCGGATAATTATAAAAAACTGACCCCTTTCAACAGGGAGGAAACTGCGGCCGGTAACGAGCAATTTCTTAACCAGGTGGCACTGCGTTTATATTATGACGTGGATATCAACTGGCAGCTTGGCAGCCGGCGGAACAGCCTCTATGATACTTATATTCCAGATGGCACCGAGCTGATCAACCGGTTATTGCTGGCAGGAAATAACAAGGCTGAGTTTATGGCCTCCAAACTGCCGGGTGTCAGAAGTAATGGCATTCGAACACCCAGCGCCTTGTCCGTTGTAGATGAGACGGATTGCATTCAATGGATAAAAAGAGTGCTGCATATTTTAGATCCCACCAATCCGCTGGCATGGGCAGCTCCCTATCGGTTCATCGTTCCGGATGGCTGGAGAATGGAGCGTAATTATTTTCCTGCGCCCTATGCTCCCCATGTAACGCTCAGGGGGGTGGAGGATATCCGTTTTCCCGCGGGCTGGGGGGATGCAAAGAGTGAAGAATATTGGTCTGTAGCCTACTTATTTTGGTTGGATGGCGGACAAAAAATCGATGGGGATATCTTACAAAAAAATCTGAAGCTTTATTACGACGACCTGGTTCCGGGTGGCCTTATGCGGAGAAATATTAATTTCCCTAAGGATAAAATACCCCCTTCCGTGGTTGCCATCAAGAAGATCAAGGCGGAGGCGGACGATCTGGAAACCTATACCGGGACGATCGAAATGCTCGACTATATGGCGCAAAAGCCTATAACCCTGCAATACCTGGTGCATGTAAAATCATGCCCTGCTCAAAACAAAATCCCTGTCTTTTTGGAAATATCTCCCAAACCTTTTGATCATCCTATCTGGGGCGTCCTGAAAAGTATGAAAGAGAAGTTTGTTTGTGAAGAGTTTCTGTAATTTATCGTTCCCACTTATTATTGCTCCTGTTTACGTCCGGGTATACATTATCCGGGTCTATTACAATGCGTTGAATGCGTTCTGTAGTCTCTGTCCGAAAAACGTACTCATGCGTGTATTCCCATATCTCAACGGGGAATTCATGTCTTTCTTTTTTGCCGCTGGCGGTAACGACTTCTACGACGAGGGGCATTGCCGCCTTTTCGAGGTTTTCGATATGGATATCGGCTCCTTTGGATGAATCATTATTTTCATATACCACGCCGGTAATGGCTTGATCCAGCCGGTAATTTTCCACAAACAGCTCTTTCCAGAACCAACTCAGGTCCTCGCCGGTAGAATTATTTATACTGTGGAAAAAATCCCAGGGGGTGGGATGCCGGAAGGCCCAGTCATGAATGTATTTACGCAATGCAGGATCAAAACGGTCCGGCCCGATGATATGGTCCCTTAATAACCGCAGGGCATAGGTAGTTTTGAGGTATTGAATCAGGAAGACATCACTTCCCCTGATACCATCCGGACGGGAAAGGATGGGCACTAAACTGTCGGAAAAAAATTGTTCTGCCGGAGGTTCGTAACTAAGGTACCCTTCGAATTCCCCATTGTGAAAGGACTTACTGGCCATATTGTCAATAAATACATTGAAGCCTTCGTCCATCCAGGCATATTTTCGTTCGTTGCTACCCACGATCATCGGGAACCAGGTATGTCCCAGTTCATGGTTCACTACCTCCCAATAGCGATTGCCGGTATCCGAGGCGGAGCAAAATACAATCCCGGGATATTCCATGCCTTCCAGATTGGAAGCCACATTGACGGCGCATGGATAGGGATATTCAAACCATTTTCCGGAGAAATACTCGATCGTGAATTTGACATATTCCGATGACCGGTCCCAACTTCCGGGGAGTTGGGATTCCACCGGATATACGGAAATGCCCATTGCCTTTTTCCCACTGGGAAGATCGATGCGTATACCTTCCCACACAAAAGACCGGGAGGCGGTCCAGGCGAAATCACGGGAATTATCGATCCTGAATTTCCAGGTACAGGTGGGCTTCGATGGCCTTGACCCCGGGTCCTTTACTTCTCCGGGGGTTCGGATAAATACCTTTTTTTCGCTATCCCGCGCTTGTTTGTATCGCTGTAATTGCAGGGGTGTCAACACTTCTTCCGGGTTCAACAGCTCACCCGAGGCTGATACGATGAAGGCAGATGGCACGGTGATATTCACGGTAAAGTCGCCATATTCCAGGTAAAATTCGCCATTGCCCAGAAAGGGCAGGGTATTCCAGCCTTCCACGTCATCGAAGACGCAAAGGCGGGGATACCATTGTGCAATGGAATAGATATCACCGCCCGGAGTGGGTAAAATATCCGTCCTGTTAACATTGAAATCCGCGTTATAAAAATAACGGGGTATCGTATAACTGTAGGTAATCTTAAAAGTGATCTTAGCCCCCGGGGCCAATGGCCGGGGTAAATGCAATTGCATACGGGTATCATTAACCAGGTAGTCGATTTTTACCGTATCCGGCCTGTTATTCCCTGCCGTGACCATTTGGACAGACCGGATGCTGTAGCCGCCTTCGAATGTCTTTTTCAGCTTGGCATTATTGCTGTCCAGGAACAGCTTTGCATCCAGTCCTTTTGAATGGTGTTTAAAGGCATTCTGATCCAATTGCATCCAGAGCCAGGGTAATGGATGCGGGCTGTTATTGGTATAGGTGATCAATTCCGATCCGTGAATGACATGATGTTCATCATCCAATGTCGCATCGATCGCATAATCAACCCGGTTCTGCCAGTATGCCGGGCCGGGTTCGCCGTTCGCCGAACGATAGGGGTTGCCGGCGGGAAGAAGGGGCAGAGCGGGGAAAAGATCCCGGGGATCGTATCGGGAGGGGATACTATTGGTCTTTTGAGCGGTGGCGGTTGTAAGGATTAATACCGAAAAAAATAAGCCTATCCTATATTTCATATACTGGTTCGATTTGGTTCTTAAAAATAGGATATTATTTTAGTGGATGTACAAAAGAAGATCTTTATAAAAAGATAGAGAAAACGAACAATTTCATTAACTTCAGTACTACGGTAAAACATACCCCGGGATTGCACGATTCATAAATTGCTGAGGAAAGCACATGCCCCGGGAGCCAGGAAGAATGGTCTCTTCAGCTTCCGGCATGCCGATACCCCATCGAAGTAGATAAGAAACCGGAGATTATACAATAATACACATTCGATAGCCTACATATACTAACCAAAAAACTGTAAAGAATGACGAAAACACCTCTTCGCGGCAGCAGAAGGCGGAAAATGCTCTCCTTCGCGGTTAAAACAGGGGTCGGCGTAATGTTGACCATTGTATCGATTGTTGCCAGTTTGGCTCAGGCCAGGGCCGGGATATTCTCTCCAACCATCAAAGGGCAGATAACGGATATCAACGGTCAGCCACTGGTCAACGTGACAGTTCAGGTCAAGGGATCGATCAGGACGACAGCCTCCGATGACCAGGGTTATTACTCCGTCAGCGCCGGTGAAGGCGATATCCTCATTTTCTCATCGGTAGGCTATAAGACAAGAGAAGAAGCCGTCAAAGGAAAGACCACTCTCAATATTGTGCTGGAACGCAGCGACAAGCAGATGAATGAAGTGGTCGTTACGGCCCTGGGTATCACCCGCGAAAGGCGTGCCGTCGGTTACTCCGTATCGGAAGTCAAGGGCGGCTCTATGACAGAAGCCCGCGAAAACAGCTTTGTCAACAGCCTGGAGGGAAGAGTGGCCGGGGTGAATGTCAGCGGAGTGGCTACCGGCCCCAATGGCGCCACCAATGTCGTCATACGCGGCATCACTTCCATGACCGGGAGCAACCAGCCCCTCTACGTGGTCAACGGCATCCCCCTCGTCAATAACAACTATGCCACCACCGACGTCATCAGCGGTTATGGCGGCAAGGATGGGGGCGATGGCATCGGCGATATCAACCCGGATGATATCGAAACCGTCTCGATATTGAAGGGCGCCGCTGCCACTGCCTTGTATGGTTATCGCGGAGCCAACGGGGTCATTCTGATCACGACCAAAAAAGGCAAAAGCGGTACCGGTCTGGGCGTTGAAGTAAACTCCAACTATGTCGTTCAGAAAGTGATCGATCAAACCGATTTTCAAACCCAATACGGACAGGGAAACAATGGAGCCAAACCCATTAGCCAGCAGGATGCGCTGGGGTCCATGGAATCCAGCTGGGGCGCCAGGCTTGACGGCACCCTCACCCCGCAGTTCGACGGTGTTTCCAGACCCTATTCGGAAGCGGCCAAAGGCAATCTGGGCCGCTTTTATCAAGCGGGGGGAACCGCCACCAATACGCTTTCCTTCAGCAAGGGTTTTGGCGATGCCGGCGCCACACGCTTTTCCTTCAGCCACCTGTATAACAACAGCTATGTACCCAATGCCTCCCTGCAGCGCCTCAACTTTACCCAGACTACCAATCTCCGGCTGGACAAACATTTGACATTGGATCTCTCCGCGCAATATGTCTCGGAATACACGAAGAACGCCCCCAATGTTGCCGACGCCGTCGGGAATTTAAACTGGGGCCCGATGTTCGTGCCGCCCAATATCAATATCAAAACTTTAGCCGGCCCAAACCACGACGGTACGATGGACAATGGCTATGAACTCAATCCCTTTGCCGACGTATATACTACCAACCCCTATTTCGCCGCCTATAAATTCGAGGGCGCCATCCACCGCAACCGTTTCATCGGGTCCGCCAATTTAAAATATACCTTTGACAATGGGCTCTACATCGGGGCGCAGGTAGCCAACGACTATACCAATGACCGCAATACCAATGTGACCCCTACCGGCACAGGCTACGAGACCGGCGGCGATATGTATGAGCAGAGTGTGAAACAGACCGAGCTGAATATCGACCTTACGGCCGGCAAACGCTTTTCGCTCTCCCCCAACTTTACACTGAATGTCCTGGTCGGCGGCAACTACCGCAAATCGGTGCAGGAATTCGTAACCGCTGCCGGCCAGAATTTTGCCACGGAATTCTTATATAATATAGGCAACCTCGAAGTCTTGCAGGAAACTTATGTGCTCAACAATGAAAAATACCAATCCGTCTACGCCAGCGCCGACCTCGCCTATAAAAACTTCCTGTACCTGACACTTACCGGGCGCAACGACTGGTATTCGACCCTCGCACCCGGCAAGATCAACTACCTCTATCCTTCTGTCAGCGCCTCCTTCGTTTTCTCCGAGCTGCTGCATATGCCATCCATGGACCTGGGGAAACTCAGGCTTAGCTATGCCAGCGTCGGCGGCGCAGCGGACGCGCCCTATCAAACCCTGCAAAGCTATGGAATACAGGGCACCCTCAATGTACCCAGCGGTGTGTATCCAATTGGCTACGCAGGTTCTGCAACTGTGCCCACGACCGTACCCAACAGCGGGTTAAAACCTTCCCAAAGACAGGAATTCGAGATCGGTACGGAAATGGATTTCTTTAAGAACCGGTTGAGAGTCGATGTTGCCGCCTTCCAGAAGAAAGTCATCGACGATATCGTGCCGGTGACGATCGACCTGTCATCGGGATACAATTCGGCGCTTCTGAACGTGGGTACCCTCCGGGTCAACGGCATCGAGCTGGAATTGGGCGGAATGCCTGTTAAGACAGCCAGCTTCAGCTGGGATATCGACTTGAATGCCACCTATAATTCCTCCAAAATATTGTCCCTTGGAGGCCAGCCGCAGATCACCCTCGGCTCCGCAACGCCCGACTGGGGATCTATCGCCTATATCCAGCAGATAGTAGGCAAGCCGGCTCAGCAGATCATTGCCCAGTCGCCAGCGCTCGACGGCAACGGCAATATCATTATCAATCCTGCGTCCGGCTCGCCTGACCCCTCCGCATCCGGTACAAAAGATTATGGCTCGGCCATCAGCCCCTGGGCCGCCGGCATCACCAATACTTTTAAATACGGGCATTTCAGCCTGTCTTTCCTGATCGACGGCAAATTCGGCGGCAAGCTCTTTTCCAATTCCAACTTCGTCGCCTATACGCAAGGGCTTTCAAAAGAGACGCTGCCCGGCCGCGACCAGACCTTTGGGACGGACAATGTGTACCCGGCCACCTATTATGGCAACTGGGCCAACGCCGACCAGGGTAAGTTCGTTTATGACGCCAGCTTCATCAAATTCAGACAGATCGTTTTCGGCTATGATTTTCCCACGAAAATGTTCAATAATAAGATCCATGGGGTGCGCATTAGCTTTGTGACCAGGAATGTGTTTACGATCAAGAAACACGTGCCCAACGTGGATCCCGAAACAAACTACTCGGCATCCATCTATTCCCAGGGCCTCGAATCGGCCGCCGTCCCCTATTCGAGGACATTCGGCCTCAACCTGAACGTAAAATTCTAAACAGCCCGGCACACACTAAAAACCTATTAACATGAAATCAAAAACAATATATACCATAGCAGGACTTATGATGGTGCTTGCCTCCTGTAAAAAAGATCTCCTGAAAACCAATACAAATCCGACGACCACCACGGCCGATATTTACAATGCTAATTTTCTGTTGACGACTGCGCAGCTGATGTACACCGGCAGTTCGGATTTCCGGAGCGGAAAACTGCAGGGCGAATGGTGCGAAATAGCCGGCTTTATACAACATACCGCTTCCACCAATATTTCATTTTACTCCGGGGATAAATACCTGAACACCATCGGAAACTTCGGGGTATACTTCACCCATGCCTATGTATACCAGGTGCAGCCGGTGGTGGAGCTTTATCAGCTTACGTTGACCAGCGAGAAGTTCAGGAACCTCCACCAGATAGCCCGGATCATGAAAGCCATGATCTTCGAGCGGATAACCGACCTCTACGGCGATGTCCCTTATTTCCAGGCGGGTCAGGGATATTACAGCCGCATCTATACGCCGGTGTTCGACAAACAGCAGGATATCTATGCCGATCTCTTAAAAGAAGTCTCCGAAGCCACGGATAGTCTCGATGTCAACGCCGACTATCCCACGGGCGATGTCTTTTATTCGGCCAGCGGCACCGATCAGATCAGTAAATGGAAGAAATTTGGCAATACCCTGCAGCTGCGCATGGCCATGCGGCTGACCAAGGTCGATCCGGAGACCGCGAAATCCTATGTTACGAAGGTGCAGGGTCAAACGATGACGAGCAATGATGACAATGCCATCGTCGAGCATTCGCCGGGCACCCTGACCCAAAATCGCGATGCCTGGTCCATCATCGGAGAAGACAGCGCAGACCTCAAGCTGTGCAAGACCTATATCGATACGTTGAAGAATAATAATGACCCGAGGCTCCCCGTCATGTCGGAAATATTCGCCACCGGCAGCACCGATCCGGCCGATCAGCTGGGCCTCCCGCCAGGCTATATCCTGGGCGGCACCAATCCCTTGATCGATATCACCCAAACCCCCGATTATCCAGCAGGTCCCGGCATACAGGGCTATTCGAGGTTCAATGACAATATCCTCAGCTATACAGCCCCCAACCTGGTCCTGACCTATGCCGAATCGGAATTCCTGTTGGCCGATGCGGCCAAACGCTGGGGCATCGGGGGCAGCGCCCAGGACCACTATAAGAATGGGGTATTGGCGGCGATGGCTCAATTGTCGGCCTATGGGGATGCTTCCACTATCAGCGATGCCGATGGCCAAACCTATTATAACGCCCACCCTTACAACGATGCCATGGGCCTCAGCCAGATCAACACCCAATTCTGGCTGGCCACCGTCATGAACGAATATGAGGCCTGGTGCAACTGGCGCCGTACGGGTTATCCCGCATTGACACCTACCAATTATCCCGGCAATGTCACGGGAGGGACGGTTCCGAGAAGACTGGAATATCCTACCAGCGAAAAGGTCACGAACCAGGTGAATTACAACGATGCCGTGTCCCATTTGTCGGGCGGAGACCTGCTGACCAGCCGGATGTGGTGGGATACGAATTGAACAAAAAATATGGTTTGGTCCGGAACGTTCTCAATGCCACGATCTATAATATGCTGGCGGGATAGTAGAATAGCAATTTTTGCACATTCTCTTTCACCGCTATCTTCTATTTTTGAGAAAAAAATGAAAAAAGAGGCTCAGACACCGTTGACCAATAAGGCGATTGTCCTGGAAAATATTTCGCCCAATATTTATGTCAGGAACATCCAACAGACCGTCGATTTTTACAAGCTCATGGGGTTTGAAATCGTTACTACCGTGCCTGATAAGGGTGATCCGATTTTTGTAATGATGCGGTGCGGAGGCGTAACATTTATGTTTCAGACGTTCGAAAGCATTGAAAATATTTTGCCCCTGGTTAGCCGAAACGACGGGGGCTCACTTTTGCTGTACATCAAAGTGGAGAATATCAGGGCGCTGTTTGAGAAAATAAAAGATAAGGTGACCGTTTTGCATGGCCTTGAAAAAACCTTTTATGGTGCAACAGAGTTTTCGGTAAAAGACAATAACAATTACCTGTTAACATTTGCAGAATATGAATGAACCATCCCTGAACATAGCAGAGATGCTGGACTCCGAAAAGAGAAAGTTGAGAGCCAATGGGATAAAATTAAAAGAAATTCATCATCATTCGATCCGGGAATTGAGATCTATGTTGGATGTCTCCGAAATACGGGCGATGGAGCTTAAGGCCATGTCTGAGTTCCAAAGTATCCCCTCAATCGGAAAGCGGTTTGCCGAGAACCTCCTGCAATTGGGCTTTTATTCCCTGAAAGAGATCAGGGGCAAAGACCCGGCAAAACTGCTTGACAAACTGGAGCTTTATATTGGCGCGTGGATCGACCCCTGTGTGGAAGATCAATTTCGTCTGGTTGTTCATTATGCGGACCATCCTGATAGTGTCAGGAATTGGTGGGACTTCACGAGTGAGCGTAAGGTGTTCAGACAAAAAAAGGGCTACCCGGCTAATCGCCCTGAAAAGCCCTGGTTTGATTTGGAACAATTTAAAACGGTCAACCGCATCAAGGCATCTGCCGGGCCAACAAAGGTCGATTTGCACAAAAAGCTCAAATTGGCGCTAAAGTACATGCAGGAAAATATGGAGGGGGAGGTTACCCTCGCAAAATTATCCGATACCGCCCACCTCTCCCCTTTTCACTTTCTCCGGTTATTCAAAGCTACTTACGAACTCACACCGATGCAGTATCTTACCCGTCTTAGAATGAAGAAGGCTTGCCGTTTGTTAAAAACAACGAATCGGTCTGTTGGCTGGATCAGCGATTCCTGCGGCTTTGAGAGCCAAAGCTCATTCATACGGCTTTTTAAGAAAGAATTCGGGACGACGCCGCAGGTTTTCAGGAAGAAGCATCTCTACCCCAATTAAAACCTGATGACCGATTAAGGGTTAAAGAAGTTACTGACATCTGTATCAGGAGGCGGGTGACCTAAAAGACGGCACATCGACATTATCTGACCCTTGTGGTGAAATTCATGGGTCAGCACACGGCGTATTCAGGTCGTCGCTTATTTGGTCTGCGAGGAAATCGAAAACAATTGACCGGGTGCGTTGCACCAATGTGTATTGTTGCTGTAAAACTTGTATCACGTTTAAAGTATAGGTCAAATATAGGAAAAGGCGACAGGATCACATACGGTCTGGCCTTGTAGTGGCATCGTCCATTTCCGGGATACGCGCTGGATGAGTGTCCGACAAGGTTGTATTTGCTTGACAGGGTATTTTGCCTGTCAAAAAAACTTTACAAATTGTGTAAAGTTTCGTAATTTAGCGTATGGTCATCGTTGAATTAGCGACCGGCCAGAAGCTAACGGTTGCGATTTCCCCTGTGGAAAGTAAAGATTTTCGGCAAATCACTAAAAAGCGGTATTCCTTCGACTGGAAAAAGGAACGTGGCGTCACTGATATGTTTAAGTTGACTGCAGCGGGCCAATCGGATATTTTAGGGCTTGTTTCTGTTATTGATTTTCCAGGTGAATATAGATTGCAGATACACCTACTCTGTGCGTCACAGGAAAATGTTGGCAGGGGTAAGCAATATAAGGGGATTGTCGGTTGCCTGATCGCCTTTGTCAGGCAAATGGCTCTAAAGAAGTACTTGGGTCTGGCCTGTATTTCCCTCTTACCCAAAACCGAGCTAAGGTCGCATTATAAGCGTGAGTATGGAATGCTGGATGGCGGGCCTCAATTGTATCTGGATGGTGCAGGATTGCAGGCAGTAGTTAATAAATACTTATCATGAGCTATAAGAAATTGTCACAGGAATTTACTCCAAAAGAACTGGCCGAGGCATTTGTATTTCCGGTAAAACTCTCTCCAAAGCAGCAAAGGGTAGCGGACCAGCAATTGGCCGACACCAGGAAGAAGTCGCTTGAGAAAATGACAGAGGAAGAGCGGTTGACGGGTAATCTTATGGGATTAAAATTCCGGATGGAAGACTATTTCAAATCTGATAAACTCAGTAGTGAATATTCTTTTGCCTATTTTTTGAAGCTATACATTGAATTGTTGGGCCGGAAACGTAGAGAATTTGCCTCAGAGATTGGAATAGACGAGACCCTGCTTAGCCAATTCATCAATCAACATCGTATGCCGCCTGATTATATGCCGATTAGGCTGGAATTGCATTCCAATAATTTGGTACCAGCTGAGTATTGGTTAAGGGCGATGGAAAAGGACAGGGAAAGGGAGATGCTGTCCAATAAGGCTGTGATGATAAAAAGGGAGAAGAAGTTTGTGACAGGGGGGATTTCGGTAAGGTTGTAGAAGGTCACCCCTAAGCTAATTGCTTTTTTGACCGGCTAGTACTTTTTCTTTTGGCTCTTGCTTTTTTAGCTTTTTTCGCCTTTTGTATGATGGTACTTAATTCAGCCAATTCTTCTTCATTCCAAGGCAGTGTCTGCCCTCTAAGTTGTATAGCTCCCAGGGTTACCTGATAATGTTTCACCAAAACCGTTTTTGAATCGAAAGCGACAAACCCTTCATATCCTCTCTCTTTTTTCAGTTAATATTCTTTTACCAAAGTCTCCAACGGAATATGCAAGGTGTTGTATAGTTTCCGGATCATACTCAGATTTAATTTCCGATTATTTTTGAAAATATCGGATACGCGGCTTTTAAAGCCAAGTATTTTTGCAAGGTCTTTGTTAGTTAATCCTTGTTGCTCCATGCGATATTTGATGGCCTCGATAGGGCTTGGAGCATCAATAACGTAGTGTTTGTCTTCGTAGTCTTTGATTAACAAAGCAAGGACGTCGGCTTCATCGCTTTCAGCAGATCCTGGTTTTGCCTGAAGGATTTCTTCGAACCTTTCAAGTGATTGCTGGTATTCCTTTTTTGTTTTTAATATTTTGAGAGGCATATTAAGTAGTTTTATTTTCCAGCTTTAAATTGATTTACTGTCTCGGCGTCTACTTTGTCGTATTCTGCGTGGGTACCGACAAACTTGATGAATATCCAACCCTTCTGATAATTGACTTCGACGATCAACCGGTAATCGTTCTCATTGATCTTAAAGATCGCCCGGTTATTCTTGATTGTCTTGGCCGTATTGAAGTCTCGGGTAATATCTCCGGGTTTCCGCCATGATTTGGATAATGCATCGTGATACCACTTCTCCAGCGTCTCTTTACAGTCCGGATGCCTTTTATAAAAAGCAACCAACGAACTACGATTATAGATGTTCATTCTGCTGCATCGTTTCAACAAAGATAATAAAAAGTAACCAAAATGGTTACTTTTTATTTATGTGTCTGGAATTGAGAAGAGGGAGGGGGTTTAGGCCGTAGGCGTCGCGTCCAATAGGGTGTAGAGCTGGTCCTTTAATCTATAGTCTGAACGCGGCTTTTAGAGCAAAAGAAAATGGGACAAGTGGCGTAGAAACCAACTTGTCCCATCTGGTGAACGTAATGGTACAAAAATCGAAACATCTTGCCACCGACTTAAAACGGTTGGAATTGTAATAGTGGATATAATTCGAAGATTGTCAATGGACAGAGAAATTGGTTGTTTGTAGACTGGCTAATTTTTGTTAAATTAGTGGCTGTATTATAAGACAAAACATGTCCAGCGATAAAGGTCAACTGACTCCGGAACAAACCCCCGACTTTGAGAAGGCGGAAATGGATTTGTTCCGGGAAAGCCTTCGCCTTTCTTATATAAGGAACGGTTTCTCAGGGCGACGCGGTTGTACAAAATTCAGCAAACAATGAAAAAAGCTGTCATCACTCATAAACCTTTCGTAAGCAAATAGTACGAATGGATATTTTCGACCAACGATATACCGGGATATGGATATTTCAGTGACCCGGATGGGAAAAATTGGGGTTTGATTAAAACCGTGGTCTGACGGTCGGGCAGACTGGTAATTTGGAATAATTGAATATGACAACGAGCAACAGAAAGTTGGGAATTCATATCGAAGGTGTACAGGTTATTCTTTCGGTGGCGGACATGAATGTCAGCAAAGCATTTTATGTGGGTACACTTGGCTTCGAAGAGGCGGAATGGGGAACAGATGATTTTACAAGCGTCAACCGTGAAAATGCAGGCATTTATTTATGCAAGGGGGCGCAAGGCAATCCTGGAATTTGGCAGAGTTTACTGGCTACCCCACTCCCGAAGCCCGTATAATATCTTCTTAGCCGGTAGTGCCCGTTGACCTGACAGGACAATTTTCGAACCACTTGTTTTATATAGGCTTGAGTCATTTGGCAAGCGTAATCTATTGATTGTAAACTAGTTTCAGTAAGATTATAGCCCGTCTTCTCTTGGTGACAACCAACTCGAATATTTCGTTTTATATTGATTCCTTATCAAAGTGTCTTTAAGAATAATGTCCATCCCTCCGTCATAAGGGGCGAAAATGCAATTATTATCAATAGAAATGAAGAATGCTTCTAATTGCTCTTCAGCAATATCCTTTAATATTTGTTTGAACTTATCAGTGTTCCAGGCTTGTTCAGTGAAAATGGGGGTATAAATCTGCCCTTTTTCATAAAATCCGGGATTTAAATCATATAAATCAAAAGGATCAAGTTCCTTGAATGAGAAGGATTTGATTGAGTCTACTGCGGAAATCGGATGCAACTCAATGAGACCTTCTTGCTTGGAGTCTCCGGTTACCATAATAACATTCAATTCCTCTCCCAAAAGATCTGAGATAATTGTGTTCTGCCTGTCCAGTAATATATTCCATTCATCCTGGGTCTCAACATAACGTTTTGATCCTGGTAAACTATGGATTCTAAACCATCTGTCGGGATAATCATGTTTAAGGTAATGAAATATTGGTATTGTTTCGGGATAAGCGGATTCCCAGAATATTTTGAATTGTTCTGATGTCATTTTAGAATTTTGTACAAGTCGTCGAAAATATTGACTGAATAGTCACTATATTTTTTGATTTGCAACCTCATTCACCATTTCCTTAGGTGGATTGTTATCTAGTTCAACAATCTCAAACTTGTTTTTTGGCAATTTGTTTTGATTGACAATCGCTAAATATTCGGCAATTACAGCCTTATCAATTTTAATTCCGCCAGAACCTGCCCAATGTCTATCGGAGCCATCCTTTTTAACACCTGAAATCCAATAGATATTCCCGCTTTCCACTTCATGATGATTCCCTCCAATTCGGCCACCCCGAAAGGCTTGCCCATTAAAATAAACTGTCCTTCCTGTTTTTGAGAAAGACGCTTTACCTATCCAGGCAGGTCCATTATCGTTGTACCCGGTTTTAAGTTCAACGTACATTAATCTTGATTTCATAAATTTTGATATGGCTAAAGGTAATTTTAGTCAAAGTATGAAATGATTCCCGGAATTACAAAACTTGGTCACAGGATTCTTATGATTGAAATATTAAATATTGATTACAAGAGTGTTTTTTTCGATTAATTAGTGGCTTGTCAATTTTGGGTATAATCTCTGCAACAATATATTTCACAGCACGTGCATTTTACAATTCTTTTAGTGAATACGATTTACCAAGCCTCGGTATGGCCTGTAATATCCTTGGTCTTTTATGTTGGGTTCAAATTGTCATATTTTACGTTAGCGACTTCAGGTTGATCTTATCAAATAAGTAAGATTGTACCTATGCGGAGGCCAAAAAAGGAGTTCAATGGTATATAAAATTGAGTAACTTTGCGTATATTAAAGCCTTGAAATCTAAAGCCCCAATGAGCCAATTTGATCTAATAAAGGATATTGCAAAATTCGGGTTAGAAAATGACCAGGAGAGGTTATTGTCTGTCCTCAATGAATTAATTGATTATTCAAAAAAGACCAAAAAAATAAATTTCGCATTACAGCTTCAATCAATTTTAAAAGAATCCATTTCGCAACAAAAACCCAATTCCTTAACAAAGGTTGGTTCCGATGCTTATTTCAGTCGTCTTGATGACCGAGAAACGGGCGATCTAATTTTAGAGAAACTAACTTCTGATTATCACTTTGACAACCTGATCGTCAGTGATGATATTCGGCAGGAATTGGCGCTATTTGTAAAAGAGCACCAATCCAAAGATCTGCTGAACCGCTTTAAACTTCCCATTGCTAATAAAATACTGCTTCACGGCCCCTCCGGCTGCGGAAAAACGCTGGCCTCTTACGTGATTGCTGGTGAACTGCACAAAATGATGGTCGTTGTGAACCTTGGAGCGGTTGTTTCTTCCAAACTGGGAGAAACCAGTAAAAATATTGCTAAGATTTTCAAAAAAGCGGCTTCCGAAGATTGTATTATTTTTATTGACGAATTCGATTCTTTAGGAAAGGTCCGTGACTATAACCAGGACCACGGGGAAATGAAAAGGGTCGTAAATACGATCCTTCAGCTTTTTGATTACCTCCCACAAAGCAGTATCGTCATTGCTGCCACCAATCAAAAAGACATGCTTGATGACGCGTTGTTAAGAAGGTTTGACCTGAATATACAATTCGATATGCCTAATGCCGCGCAGATTAAGGCATTACTAGACCTAACGCTCAAAAATGGCCTGTTTCAATTCGATAAACCCCAAAATGTGGCTGGCATTATAAAGGCCGCTCTTGGGCTATCTTATTATAGCATACAAAAGTCACTAATTACCGCTATCAAACGTAGCTTGTTCGATCTTTCGAGTGACGCTATCCCAATGCAGGCCCTCATTAACACGACTACTGTTAAAGAGCTGATCGAGCAGGAAAAAAGAGGTCTTCAAAAGATATAATTTTCAACTACTCAGACAGTTGCTTCATTCTGATCGGCTTCTAAGTCCGCAGCAGCTATGTTTTCTACTTCGTTGCATAGGATCATTTCATTGTATAATTGGCCTGTTAATTTGCTTTTCTTCAAATTTTCTTCCACAGTGAGAACTATAGAAAACGGATGGGCTCGTTGATAAGGCCCCTCGGTCCCTGGTAAAAGCTGGGGATTAATCCGGCAATTCACTGCCAGCTTGAAAGTAGACGTTTCTTCCTCTAACAACTGTTTACTTACCACAAACGAGATCTTTTGGGTATTGGAATACGGAATTGGCTTTTGCACGTGCCGGGCACTCTGCGACCAGCGCAGGTTGGATTTGAGCAAGGAATTCGTCGCGGCTTCCTTTTCTTGTATTTCATTGGCACTTTGGTTCCTGAAAAAGCAAAACCCGATATGAATCGGGCAGTAGGCCAGGTGTTGGTGTAAGACCGGGGCAAAACTGAAGCACAGCGTGGCAGTGATTTTGACGAATCCTTCTTTTTTTCCCAGGTCGTCGCGGGTAAGGTACTCCGGAAAGTGCAAAGGAAAAATCCGGATGTTTTCCGGCTCGATGCTTTCTTCCAGCAAAAATGTAATAGCGTTTTCCGTTGAAAAAATGCTTTTGGCATCACTGGTTAGTCCGTGCCCGGCTGTCTTATTGAGTAGGTTCTTAAAGGGTTTTTCGAACCGGATCAGGTTAAGGGAGGCGGCATTAACAATGAGCGCCTTGATAGACTGGGCCCTAATGTCCGGATAGACCTTTTGTATCTGGGCTGCAATGTTTGCCACTAATGGTGCGGAAAAACTAGTGCCGACATTAGGATAAAAGCTTTCTGCCGGATCGGCAGAAAGGACTTGCATGGAGGCTTTTGGTCCCGTCCCAATGAACCTGCCAGAGCCACTATACTCATAATCCCCACCACAGTCGATGACATCGGGTTTAAAATAAAGTTTGTTGATTTTGTTTTTCGGATACAGTCTTACCAGGTCCATATGCCCTTTCCGGGAATAGAGGGCGGGAAATTCTTTATCAATTGAAATGCCCTGAAAATGCCCGTCCCGCAATGAATCTGCTGCAGCTCCTACCGTCATGTTGTTCATTGATTCAGCAGGCGGGCAAATATTCGCTTCTTCTCGCGCAAAATAGTGCAGGTCATATTTCGTATTTTGTACAGCAGCCTCATTATTATTAGCAGTACAAATATGGATGTAACAACCTGTTTGGTGTGCAAATTTATCCAACTCATAGGCATATGCAGAATGATCCTCGTTGTCAAGTTTAAACGCATTGTAGCAAATGGTAAGCACCATGATTTTGATTTCCGGATAGGCCTCTTTGACTCGGTAAAGTAAATTCACTACCTCTCGTTGTGACAAAAACCGGGAATTGTCGTCCATAACCTTAATAGATAGCAACCTGGCATCCGCTTTAATAGGACCTTGATAGGAGCTGCCATAAGGCCTTTTACCAAGGGCTACCAAGGCTGCTGTGGCGGTGCCATGGTTGGCCTCGTCGATAAATGGGCTGGTTTGTGTCAAATTAAACCGGTCGTCCTGAATGAGAATGGGGCTCAGCGGTGTTTCCGCACTGATACCCGTGTCAATGATACCAATTATAGGCAAGGTTTCATCCCGATTGCTGATTGTAAACCCATAGGACCGCTCAGGCTGGTTAAATGCAGACGGGCTAATTAAGGTCGCCAGCGATGAAGTCACCTGCAGGACGATATCGAAGTTTCTAACAACATCAAGAATTTGCTGCTGGGTGGCATTGTGTACTTCTAAATTATGGGTATCTGTAGAAAATGAAAACCCTATCTGGTTTCTGCTGAGGTACGCTTCTAGGGAGTCATAAATGGCGTTGAAAACTCCGCTTCCCAAAGAAAGATCATCCACCAACTGGATATTCATCAACTCTCCGATGTTGGAAAACTTCAGCATGTCAGCTGAAGAAAGTAATTGAAACTCCTTGATATAGGTAACTTTGTTTGAATATTCGGCCTCGGGACGAGTGCCTAATTCCTTTTCGATAAAGTTTTCGATGTGCCTGAAAAAACCTTCAAATTTGTCTCTGTCGCTAATGGCAAAAAGTACTTCATGATTAAATTGTGAAAAGCGAACACCAAGTAGGCCAAATTCATTCATCCATTGTTGGTAAAAGGTCGATACCACAAACTGGGATTGAAACAGAATTTGGATATATTCGATGTGAAGAGGAACAGCTAAGCTTTCATTCCGTTCGGACACGCGGTTTTGCTCATCGACGCCAAAACGGTCAAGGTAGCCTCTGAATGCTTGAGCCATGGGAACATAATTCTTCTCTTCCTCCTCCTCTTCATCATCTTCTTTTCCAAAGCCGTAATTATATTTTAGTGTAGCGGAAGGCTCTTGCTGCCTGTCCGTATTGAGCTTTATATGTGGTTTATAGGTTGCCATAAGAGGGTTTAATTGATTGAAGGTTATTACTAACTGACATAGGGAGATTATGCAAAGTTAGATTTTATATAAGCCTGGTATAATTATAATATCTATTAATGCCATACGAGTAATTTACATTGATAAAACACTTCTTTTGCCTGACAAAACGCCTTATTTTAAAACAAAAGATTCATCCCTAATTGGGTCAGGCCATTCCCATCTCCCCCCTCTTCTCCCAAATCTCCTGAATCTTCTTCCCCGCTTCCTCCGGCGTTATACGGATGTACTTATAAAAGTCCTTCAGGCTTTTATGCCCGCCGATCTTCATGATCAATTCCGGTGGGGTGCCCGCCAGGAATTCATTCGTACAAAATGACCGGCGGCAGGTATAGGTGGTTATCCAGGCATACTTGGGCTTTGTTACCTCGATGTCTTTGTTGCCCTTCTTATAGGAGGTCTTGATAGGAATGGAAATACCGGCGAGCCGGCCGACCTGTTTTATATGCCGGTTCAATTCCGGGTTGGTCACCCTGGGCACATTATTCTTAAACCGGTTGATCAATATTTCGGAGGCCTCGGGACGCAAAGGAATGACCACCCAGAGATCTGACTTTCCCTGCTTTTTATACAACATGCCTTTGCGGATGTCCTCGGGCTTAATGTTACTGAAATCTGAAAAACGCAGGCCGGTGAAACTTCCTAATACGAACAGATCCCGGAAGCGCTTTAGATGCGGATGCTCCGACAAATCCAGATTATACATCGTCCGGATCTCCTGCACCGTCAGGTAGATGGCGTCCGTTTCTTCATCCAGTATTTTAAAATCGCTGAGATCGATCGGGGCAATTATTTTCCGGCGCGCCCGGTCCCGGAGAAAAATGCGCAGCTGTTTGATACAACTACCCACACCCCGGGGGCGGCGATCACAGATTGGTTTGATAGGTAAAAACATGATTTTGTCGATTTTTTTGTCGATCTAAATAATGTCTACCTCCGGTAATCCTTCTTTCTAGTGATCCCGCTGGGACCCGAACCAGGGGCACACTGGTTCGGGTACGCCGCATCCCGCCCGGTGCCGAAGCACAAGGCCCGTCCGGGGCTGAAGCACGGGCCGGCGCCCTATGCAGGGACCAGTGCTCCTTCGATCTGGTGGATCGCCCGGATCGTCTTGATCACCGAATCCGGCGTTACGGAAATACTGTCGATCCCCTCTTCTACCAGGAACTGCGCGAAATCCGGGAAATCAGAAGGCCCCTGCCCGCAGATCCCCACTTTCACCCCGCACTCCTTCGCCGTGTGTATCAGCATCCGCAATAAGATCTTTACCGCCTCGTCCCGCTCGTCATAGAGATGCGCCACCAGCGAACTATCCCGGTCGAGCCCCAGCGTCAGCTGCGTGAGATCGTTCGATCCGATGGAGAACCCGTCGATATGTTTCGCAAATTCCCTGGCCAGAATAATATTCGAAGGCAGCTCCGCCATTAGATAGATCTCCAGCCCTTTTATGGCCGGCAGTCCTTCGCGCTGCGTCTCATTGCCCGGAGCTCCGGGCAGCGCATCGCCGGCGCCCTCTCCCTGCACCAGTCCATACTCCCGCATCACCTCCTTCACCTTGCGCAGCTCCTCCACGGTCCTGCAAAAAGGGATCATCACGACCACATTATCCAGCCCCATCTTCTCCCTGACCCGTCGGATCGCCCGGCACTCCATTCCGAACGCCTCCTTATATTCCAGCGAATAATAACGCGAGGCCCCCCTCCACCCGATCATCGGATTCTCCTCTTTCGGCTCATAATATTTGCCTCCCAGCAGATTGAAATACTCGTTGCTCTTAAAATCCGAGAACCGTACAATCACTTTCTCAGGATAAAAAGCCGCCGCTATCCGCCCGATACCATACGATAACTTCCGGATGAAATAATCTTCTTCCCCGTCAAAGCCCCTGATCTTTTTGAAAATGGCATCCGTCAGTTCCGCATCCTTGAGAGCCCGGTGCGTCATCAGCGCCACAGGATGCACGCCGATATAATTGTTGATGATGAACTCCTCGCGGGCCAGCCCCACTCCGCTATGCGGCAGATGCGCATAGTTAAAAGCCATCGCCGGCGTACCCACATTCAACATCAACGGAGTACGGATCGATGGCAGCCCGCGCAGGTCCGTCTCGATCTTCCTGAACTCCAGCTCCCCTTCATAGATCAGTCCTTCGTCACCCTGCCCGCAGGACGCCGTCACCACCTGCCCCTCAGACAACAGATCGGTCGCATGTCCGCATCCTACGATAGCAGGTACTCCCAGCTCCCGGGCCACGATCGCCGCGTGACAGGTACGGCCGCCCTTGTTGGTGATGATGGCCGCCGCCTTTTTCATGATCGGCTCCCAGTCAGGATCCGTCATATCCGTCACCAGCACATCCCCTGCCTTGAACTCATGCCCGTCCGACACCCGCTTGTCCAGGGAATGCATGATATTTACTTTACCCGTAGCGATCTTATCGCCTACGGCAATTCCTTTCAGGATCGGCTTTGCCGTCAGCGCCCGTTCCCCCAGGACATATTCGGTCAGCGTATGCTGTGTCTTCCGCGAATGAATCGTCTCCGGCCTTGCCTGTAAAATGAACAGCTCCCCGGTGAGACCATCCACCGCCCACTCGACGTCCATGGGGCACCAGTGTTTTTTCAAACTGGAATAATAGTCCTCTATCATACATACCCACCTGGCCAGCTTGAGAATAGTCTCCTCCTCCAGGCAAAACCGATGCTGCAGCTGTTTCTCTATGGGGATGACTTTTACCCGCTCATCCGGGTCGTCGCCATATACCATTAATTTGTCCTTGGAACCCAGTTTTTTTTCGATGATCGAGGCATACCCCTGTTTGAGCCTTGGTTTGAATACGATAAACTCATCCGGCGACACCGCTCCCTGCACGATCATCTCCCCCAGTCCATACGAGCCGTTGATCACTACCACATCCTTAAACCCCGACTCCGTATCCAGGGAGAAGGCAACGCCCGACACCCCCAGATCCGAACGGACCATCTTCTGGATACAGACAGAAAGGCCTACTTCGAAATGGTCGAATTGAAACGTCTCGCGATAGCTGATCGCCCGGTCTGTAAATAAAGAGGCAAAGCAATTCCGCACCGAATCCATCAACGCAGCCGGTCCTCTTACATTCAGGTAAGTCTCCTGTTGCCCGGCAAAAGAGGCATCCGGCAGGTCTTCCGCGGTAGCAGAGGATCGGACGGCCACATCCGTATCGGATTGTCCGTACTGCTGCGATAGTTGATGATACGCTTCGATGATAGCGGCGCTGAGGGCAGAAGGGAATTTGCTGTTACGGATCTGCTGCCGGATCTGCAGGCCGGCCCGGCGCAGCGATTCAACGCTGTCGAAATCAATGGCGCCGACAAGACGCCGGATCTCCGCCTCCAGCCCACCCGCATCGATAAACTCACGGTAAGCGTGGACCGTGATCACAAATCCATCGGGGATACGGATCCCCAGCTCATCCAGGTTGGTGATCATCTCTCCCAAGCTGGCATTCTTTCCGCCGGCTATCCCGATATCGGATAGACCGACCTTGCGCAACGGCAAGATGTACGTTGTTGTACTCATATGGCATTCAATCGTTGGTGACGAGTGTTGACGAGGCACTAGCCGTCCATACTCCGGCCTTACGGCCAGTGTCGGTTCCTCCGGAAAAAAAATAAAACTTGGGCTGGGAGATCCCGGCGACAGCCGGATCCCATTCGTGGCGAAGATATAGCAATCAGCTAATATTTTAGCAAACCTGGGGCAAGGAAATATAAAGATAATTTTGCATTCGATTGCAATGACCCCAGGAGTTGGAAAAACTAAAACTCGTACCTAGTACCTACCAAGCTGGCAGTGTACATTGGCGATAATAAAGTCAAATAGCAGGTTTTAAGGCATTTACATAGGATTTCATATCTTTAATTTTATAGAAGTTATTTTTCAACAAAAAGCAGATGGCAGTTACAACAAAAAAAAGATCTAAAATAAAGCCCAAAGTCTCAATTATTAATCAACTTGAGATAAAAAATTTCAAATCGATTAAGCATATAAAAATCGACACGTCAAGGATTAACATATTCTTGGGGAAACCGAATAGTGGGAAGTCGAATCTGCTTGAGGCATTAACACTATTTAATTTTATTCAGAATAAAACCAGTCGGCAAAATGAGGCTACTCTAATCAGGTATAATACCTTAGACAACCTTTTTTATGATAGAGATCTTTCCAATGATATTGAAGTAAATTTTAATCAAAATTTGGCCTTATTGTCATATTATGCGGCAACAAATTTTTTTCTCCAAATCGTAAACCCTTCTTCGGATTTTTTAAAAAATAAACCTTCGTATTATAAAGACGGGCTTTCACTCAATCAAATTCAGGAAAAAAGCCCACTGACTTCAAAACAGGCGAGGCCTGATAAATATTCCTCCTTATTTGCAGCGATGGATCAAGAGGGCCAAAGTACTACTCAAGCAACCGGCGCATTGACCTGGGAGAACCCTATAAGAAAATATGAATTCCGAGATGGTATAAGCTATAATAACCCTTTCGCAACCTATCTTGAATCTTCAGGCGAAAACCTATTTACTATTGTTCAGGATAATCCAAAAATACGCGAATGGATCAACTCATTTTTTGAAGAGTTTCATCTTGAGTTCCTGATAGATTTTTCTTCAAGAAAATTTGAAATTCAAAAAAAAGAAAAAGGAATAGTCTATAAGATTCCTTTTGAACTAACTCCTGATACGCTCCGAAGGATGCTGTTCTATGTTGCTGCCATTTACTCGAATAAGAATGCAACTATCCTTTTGGAGGAACCCGAATCACATTCATTTCCTCCCTATATAAAAGAGCTTTCGGAGTTAATTAAAGCAGATACAAACAACACTTATTTTATTACAACACATAGCCCTTATTTCTTCAATAGCATGGTAGAGGATTCCAAAACCATCAAAGGCATGTCATTCTTTCATGTTTATTACGAAGACTATCAAACTAAAATCAGGAAACTTACTCAAAAAGATTTGGATATTCTTTGGGGTAGCGGAGTAGATGCATTTTTTAACATTGAGTCTTTGAATAAATGATTGACTATCCTAATCTCATTCCAGAATGCAATGTTGATACAGTATTTGTAGAGATGCTGGGTTATAAAAACCCGAATCATGCTCCCAGTATTTCTCAGGTAAGCGCTATTCTTGAAAAGAAAAAAGCTAATCAAAAGGCAATCGGGTTTGTTGATGGTGATAAAAAAATGCCTAAATACTTCGACCAATTTGAAGTCTTAGACAAAATCAATAACGTCCGCCTTCTAAAACATCCGAATAAAGATCAATATCTTGTGGTCGTGCAACCAGCTATGGATAAATTTATATTTTCTCTATGTAATAGTTTAGGTATCAATTTAGCAGATTATCATTTTCCCAGGGAGTTAAAAGCGTTTATAGGCTTTACAAAAAAGCAATCAATAAAAAATGACTCGAATTTTAAAAACCTATTGAATACTATCAGTCAAAAAAAATGCCTTGAAGTCGCCAAAATTAGATCCTGGATTACTAAATATTCCTAAAGTATCCTACACCGTCCGCGGTCATCCCTACCCCAACGGTATCCTTACGCTCAACATACACCCCTCCCCCGGACGGGACTGCAGGTCCACAGTTCCGTTGAACAGCTCTACCCGACTGATGATATTGGTGATCCCCACTCCCTTCCGATGCCGGGAGATATCGAAACCCACTCCATTATCCGTCACCGTCAGCACGATATCCGCATCGTCTTCGATCGTAAGCCGGATGATCACTGAAGTGGCCCGCGCATGCTTGACGATATTATTCAGCTGCTCCTGTACGATCCGGAAAAAAGTAAGCTTTCGCCGATCCTCGATCTCCTCCTCGAGGATGTCATGGACATCGAGCTCTATACGCAGGTCCGGCGCTCCCAGCCGCAAATCATCCACAATATCCTCGATGGACTCGATCAATCCGATCTCCCTGAGGCCGGGCGTGATCAGGGATTTGGAGATCTTACGGATTTCGTTGATCGCATTGCTCAACAGCTGCGTGCTCCGCTCCAGCAGTTCCTGCCGCATCTCCTCGTCGGTCATCGCCGTGTTGATATACAGGTTGCTGGCGCCCAGGATCTGGTTGACATTATCATGCAGTTCCTTGCCGATCTCCGTCCGTTCTTTCTCCTGCGCAACCAGGACGGCCTCCGTAATCTGTTTTTGTTTGGACAGCCGCTGCTCACTCAGCTCATTCTCCAGCACGATCCGCTCGGTCACATCATTGGCCAGCACCAGCACGGCCGACTGATTTTTGTAATGGATGCTATGCCAGGTCACATCTACATAGATCACCTCGCCGTTCTTTTTAATATGCTGCCAAACTCCTTTTTTCATTCCATCCCCGCTTCCCTGTATTTGTTCCACTTCTTCCCGGATCTGCTGTTCGCTGCTCTCCAGGCGTATATCCGCCAGCGTCTTGCCGAGGAACTCTTCAAGGCTATATCCGTAATGGTTAACTGTCTCCGCATTCACCTCCAAAAAACGTAAGCTCACGGCGTCGAAGACCCACATGGGCATGGGATTATTGTTGAACAGCTCCCGGTAGCGCTCTTCACTTTCCCGCAGGTATTCCAGGTTACGTTTGCGCTCCAGGCTATAACGGATGGCGCGTGACAGCAGCTTTTCATCGAACTCGCCCTTCACCAGGTAGTCCTGCGCCCCCAGCAAAAGAGCCTGCAAAGCCAGGTTGGTATCCGCGATGCCCGTCAGCAGGATCACCGGCACCCGCTGCGCGGACTGGCTGAGCCCGGTATAGCTATCCAGTCCGTAGCTGTCGGGAAGACTCAGGTCCAGGAACACCAGGTCGATCGGTTCGGTGGCAAGGATCGTCTTCGCCTCGGACAGCCGCGTAGCATGCAGGAGGTTCCCGATCACCAGATCCGTAGCCCGGAGAAACTCCTGCAACAGAAAAAGATCTCCGGGGTTGTCCTCGATGACCAATATATGGAGGCTCGACATGTCTTCAGGCGGTTTTGGGCAGTTTGACAATGCTGATCCAGAAATCCTCGATGGTCCGCACGACTTCCATAAACCGTTCGAGATCTACCGGTTTCGTGATGTAGCAGTTAGCATAATTATCATAGGAAGTCAGGATATCTTTTTCGGAAGAAGAAGTAGTGAGCATGATGACCGGGATGCGCTTCAGCTCAGGGTCATTTTTGATGATGCCCAGTACCTCCATGCCGTCCATCCGGGGGAGATTGATATCCAGCAGGATCAGGTCGGGCGTTTCCCCGTTACTGTAAGGAGGTACTTTCTTCAGGAAGCTGATTGCCTCCATTCCGTCATAAGCTACCGATATCCGGTTGATGATCCTCGCCTCTTCCAGCGCTTCGCGGGTCAGTAAGATATCGCCTTCGTTGTCGTCGACCAATAGAATGTGAATTCCTTGCATAAGGTAAGATTTAAAGGTGTTTGGTTATGGTAAAATAAAATGTACTTCCTTTCCCGGGGGCCGACTCCACCCAGATCCGTCCTCCATGACGCTCTACGATCTTTTTGCAGATCGCCAGCCCGATACCCGTGCCGGAATAATCGCTCTTGTTGTGCAGGCGCTGGAAGATAATGAAGATCTTATCGAAGAACAGGGGGTCGATCCCGATGCCATTATCTTCCATGGCAAACAACCAGTACCCCGGCTCTTCGGTCGCCCGGATCCGGAGCACGGGCGGATCCTCGCTATGATACTTCAGCGCATTGCCCACCAGGTTCTGGAACAACTGCACCAGCTGCACTTTGTCCCCACGGACCACCGGCAGGGGTCCGATCTCTACCCGGGCGCGCGCCGCGATGATCTTCTCCCGGAAAGTGTTTCCCACTTCCTCCACCACCTCCGCCGTATCCACCGGCGCCCAGCTCTCCTTCCCCGTCCCGACCCTGGAATACTCCAGCAGGTCCTGGATCAGCGCCTTCATCCGCTCGGCTCCGTCCACCGCATAATGAATATACTGCCCTGCCTTCTCGTCGAGTTGTCCATGATACCGCTTCTGCAGCAGTTGCAGGAAGCTGCTCACCATGCGCAGCGGCTCCTGCAGGTCATGGGAAGCGATATAGGCAAATCTTTCCAGCTCGGCATTGGACAAGGCCAGCTCGGCCGCCCTTTTCTTCAGGGCCTCATTCAATTCCTGTAAGAGTAGCGCCGACCGCCGCTGCCCGGTAATATCGTTCACCACCACCATCCGGGCCCTGCGATGATCATACTCGATGGGATGCGCCGTCACCTCTACGAAAATAATCTCCCCATTCTTTTTGATATGCCGCCAGACCCCGTACCGGGACTCCTCAGAGGAGGAGCGGGCTTCCTCCACATCGTTGAGCAGGCGGGGCTCATCCTCGGCCGGCCGGATATCGCTGATCTTCATCTGAAGGAACTCCTTTTGGCTATACCCATAATTGAGGATCGCTTTTTCGTTGACTTCCAGAAATTGCAAGGTTTCCAGGTCATAGATCCATTTCGGCAGAGGGCTCTTATAAAAAAGAGATTTGTATTTGTCTTCCGACTCCTTGAGCTCGCTGGTCTGGAGCCGTACCTGCTCTTCCAGTTCCCGGTTGAAACGATTCAATTGCTCCTTCGCCAGCTTCTCTTTCGCGAGATCGATCCATACTTTCCGGAAAACCACGATCGCCAAAATTGCCACTGCTACAATAAGGGTCCACAGAACAGCTTGCAATCCGGAGGCTGCCCCTCTATTGGTCTTCCGGCGCTGGTCCAATAACTGATTTTCCTCCTCTTCTATGCGGCCGATCAGGGACTGTATCTGGCGGGAATACCCGATGGACGCTCCGTTAGCGATCAATGCCGCGACCCCTTGAAAATCCTTACGCTGGCTCATCCGGATGGCTTCGTCCAGCAGTTTCCTGTTCTTATCCACATAGTTCTGCAGGATATCTATTCGCTCCTGTTGCGCTGCATTATCCCTGGTAAGTTCTTTCAGACCTGCGATCTTTTGCCGCAGCAGGGAAGTGTAGCCTGCCAGGGAGTCCAGGAAGACGCTGTCACCGGTAAGGAGGAAATTTTTTACGCTTAGCTCGTAATGGTCACTGATACCCAGTACTTCTTGCGTCTCGTATATCACCTGGTGAGTATGCCTGATATTAGCAGCCGTATCCTGCAGACGACCCGACTGCCGGATAGAGATCAGCACAATAGCGAGAACGCCCGTAATCGCTATGGCTATACCTGTGATAAGCTTCCTTTCGATGGTTACTTTCATCCAATATCGATATTTTTTATAGGACGGATGGCTTTTTCGGGTCAAAATCCATGGTTCATGTAAAGTCGAAAACGGTGGGGTGCAGGTGATTGTAATTTAAGGAAAAAATGCCGGATTACACGCCGAGCGACCGGGTGGCCGCTAAAAAACTCCGGTCATCTTCCGCCAGCACCAGCAGCTTGTCATTACCCTGCAGTACAGTCGATCCGACAGGCGTGATATAATCCTGGCCACGTATGATCAGTAAGATATTGGCCGTTTTGGGGAAATTGATCTCTACGATCCGCCGGCCGGCCGCAACCGACTGAGGAGACAGCAGGACTTCCTGCTTTACCGACATCGTAGGGTCGATCCATTCCAGGTCGCTGCCCGATCGCTTCTTTGCCCTACCGGGAACGGTCAGATGTAATCCGCGGGCCACGGCAGGCAAGGTAGTCCCCTGCACCAGCACCGAAGAGACGGCGATAAAGAATACCAGGTTGAAGATCATATCCGACTGGGGCAGCCCCGCGATCATCGGATAAGTGGCGAATACGATCGGAACAGCCCCCCGCAGGCCCACCCAGGAGAGAAAGAGCTTACTGCGCCGGTTGGTCTTAAAGAACAGCAGGCTGCCGAATACCCCGATTGGCCGGGCGACAAAGATAAGGAAGGCGGAGATCAGCAGCCCTGGCCCGGCTACCGCCAGCACCCTGGAAGGAAAGACCAGCAGCCCCAGCGTCAGGAACAGGATGATCTGCATCAGCCAGGCGATACCGTCATAGAAACGGATCAGGCTCCGCTTGTGAATGAAATTGGAAGTGCCGAGGATCACCGCACAGATATAGATGGCGAGAAACCCATTGCCGCCCACGAACTCCGTCGCGGAATAGCTGAACAATGCCAGCGCCAGCAGCAGTACCGGGTAGATCCCCTCATTATTCAGGTGGATGCGGTTGAGCAGCCAGAGACTTCCCTTGCCGGTAGCATATCCCATGAGCCCTCCGATGACAAACCCTTTACAGAACAGCAATACCAGCTCCCCCACCGGCAAATGTCCTTCCTTTACTACCGCCGTCAGGGAAATGGTCAAAAAATAAGCCATAGGATCATTACTCCCGCTCTCCAGCTCCAGCAGCGGCCGCAAATTGCCCTTGAGCCCTATTCCTCCAGACTCCATCTTCCCAAGCCCAACTCTTCTTAATATCCAGTTCGCCACCGGCGAACTGTCTTCACGTAAAATAGAGAAGACAGCCGCCGCATCCGTGGAAGAGACGATGGCCCCCAATAAAAGGCCCGCCGGCAGGCTAAAGCCCAGCAGGTAATGCACGAAGACACCTACGGAGAGGGCCGTCAGCAGCACTCCCGCCGTCGACAAGGCCATACCTTTCCAGAGTACGGGCCGGATGGTAGGGAAATCCGTGCTCAGCCCGCCCGCAAACAGGATAAAATTCAGCGCGGTGATCCCGACGAACTGGGCAGTATGCGGGTCGTCGAAGGCGATGCCGCCAATCCCTTCCGAACCAGCCAGGATGCCGACCAGCAAAAAAAAGATCAGTGTAGGAACACCCCACCGGCTGGTAGTCTTCCCGCCAAGAATGCTCAATAACAGCAGTACCGAGCCGACCAGCAAAATATTTTCGGAATTGATGTGCATGATGCACAATTTACGACAAAAGACTGGCTACAAGAGCCATCTGGCTGTGCAGGGAGCGCTTTTCATAAGTACAATCACTTACTGCAACGTTCTTTCCCGATCGCTTGTCATGCTTTTCAAACCTTAGAGAATGAAAGTCTTTTTACCGCTCCTTGCACTCCTGCTGCTGTTTTCCTGTTCGAAGAAGAAGACGCAACCGCAGCCGGTCGCCTGTCAGAATTATGAAACAGGGGTCGTTCTTGCCCAGCTGAACGATACGGCGAAGATAGAAGATGCTTTTGCCTTGTTCGACAGCTTGCAGCGGCCGATCACCCTAATGGTCGGGTTCCTCTATGCGTCTCCTTATCCGGCAGATAGTATTCCCGCCCTGAAAGCCCTGTTGAACGCCAAACCCTATATCAATAATGGACAAGGATACACCGTCATTATCTTCCCGGATAGCCTTGGCAGCGGAGTCGTAACGATCCGTCCGTATTTTTACGAAATGAACCTGGCTAACCAGCAGGACTGGATCAACACGAAAAAGACATTGGGACTTACGGAACTGCCAACCATTGATGCCCTCATTAATTATAAATATATCAAGGTCAAAGTGCCGCAAGGGGCAGAACATTACTGGGCCGACGTCCTCAGGAAGGAGCCGATCCTTTCCCAGGCAACCGTGAATTGTCTGTATGAATTATGAGGAATATAACTGGCTTGGTTACTGTTTCTCCCTTTTTAATATACCTTTCTGGAAAATCTCTTTTTCCAACCCTTCAAGCAATCGTATATGAACAGGAGAAACTTTCTGAAGAATTCAGGACTGGGCTCACTGCCTGTCGTAACAGGATTGACAGCTCTTTCCTTCCAGCAGGATCCCGGTCAGGGTCAACCTAAGGCTCCTCACCAGGGCCATTCTGATCCGGATGTCTCCCGATCTGCAGTCCGGCCATCGGATGCGCCCCTCCCGCCGTCCATCAACTTTGTCCAGGAGACCAGCCATGTTTTCAGAGACGAGGCGGACGCGGCCGAAGCGGTATTTGGCAAACGACTTATCCCGCTCGCCAAAGGCCGGCACTACTTCACAACCGGGGAATTGCAGGCGGAAGGCGACTATATCGACAAGGAAGAATACTTCAAAACGTCCTTGGGTTGAGGACGGTCACTAAACGCACCTTCTTATGAATATCACGATCTCAGACACACGCGATCTGCCATTGGAGGACATCCTGGATCTGTACAGAGCCAATAAATGGAGCTCCGCCGACAAACCGACGGAATTGTACAAAGCGCTCATCAACTCGCACACCCTTATCTCCGCCTGGGATGGGCCCCGGCTGGTTGGTATCGGCAACGCGATCTCAGACGGCTACCTGGTCGTCTATTATCCGCATCTGCTGGTCCATCCGGATTACCAGGGCAAAGGCATCGGGCAAATGATCGTCCGCAAAATGCAGGAAAAATACGGGCATTTTCACATGCAGATGCTCACGGCCGATGGCAGGGCCATCGATTTCTATCAAAAGATGGGCTTCGTACGGGCAGGGCATACCGAACCGATGTGGATTTATGCCGGGGATGAACATTGAGCGCATGCAGCTAATTATCAATCAGTTATTAAAACATTATTAAAATCCTGATAATTTTGATAAATTAGCATCAGATAACTTTAAATTGAAATTATGCAGGCGGTGCATCCATTAAGTAATATTCAACAAGAGCTGTTAAAGCTCTATTCTTCCGAAGTCTCGGAGGAAGACCTGCTGCATATTAAACGCTATCTTGCCAAATATTTTGCCTTCAAAGCCATCGGTGAAGCTGACCAGATTTGGGATCAAAAGAATTACACGAACGAGACAATGAACCAATGGCTAAACGAAGACGAAGCTCCCTATGGCAATCAAGACAGTCATTGATACCAACGTCCTTGTATCAGCATTATCATCCCGATCTGTTTATCATTGGTTAATCGAGCTTTTGCTTGATGAAAAAATCGAGCTATACATCACTGATGAAATACTCCAGGAGTTTGAAAAATTCCTGAATCCTGCTAATTAAAATAATGACCCCAGTACTGTAGCCAGATGGTCTATAACAGGGATGCACCTTTGCCGGTCTATACGCTGCTGCCGCCTTATGACACGATCCAGGGGGGCCGTGATATGATCCGGGGGATCCAGCGGTTTTGTAGTTATCGGTTTTTTATTAAAAAAAAGATGTATTTTTTGGTGGGATACCCCAATACCGTATTCCGTCAAAAAAACTTATATGAGAATCTTTCTCCCTTCGCTTCTGATCGTCATCGCATTATTCGGAGGCGCGCCTTTCCCCGGGCATGCACAGCAGGCAGGGCGGGCACAGCAGACGCCGGCGCATCCGCAGCAGCTGGACAGCGTGCTACCGGTAAGAGGATTTTGTATCGACCTGCCTCGCCCTGCCGGTCTTGACTCATTCGTACATTTCATCAATGAGGAGCTGGCTCCCCGAAAGGTCAATACCTTATTCCTCCTGGTGGATTATCGGTACCAGTTCAAGAGCCACCCGGAGCTGACGGATAGCTTTGCCTTGTCGAATGCGGAGGTGAAAAAGATTGTAAAGGCCTGCGCCGCGCATCATATCCGTATCATTCCCCAGATCAACCTGCTGGGACATCAAGGCTGGGAGGAGCGGCCGGGGAAGCTGCTGCAAGTCTATCCGGAGTTCGACGAAACGCCCTGGGTGAAGAACCCGGAGCATTACGTATGGCCGAATGCGGACAACCTCTATTGCAGAAGCTATTGCCCGCTCCATCCTAAGATCCATGAAGTGCTGTTTGCCGTGATCGACGAGCTCTGCGACGCTTTTGAATGCAATGCCTTCCATGGGGGAATGGATGAGGTCTTTTATCTCGGAGAAAGCAAATGCCCCCGCTGCGGAGGCCAGGACCCCTCGGTCTTATTTGCCGGCGAAGTACGGGCTATCCATGACCACCTGGTGCAGAAAGGCCGGGAGCTATGGATCTGGGGAGACCGGCTGATCGATGGTAAGACTACGGGGATCGGCGAGTGGGAGGCCAGCTATAATAACTCTTACCGGGCTATCGACCTGATCCCCAAAGATGTCGTGATCTGCGACTGGCATTATGAGCGTCCTGACAAGACCGCCGTCTATTTCGCCATGAAGGGGCTCCGCGTGGTGACCTGTCCCTGGAGGGTCTCCGCATCCGGGATCGTACAGGTAGACGATATGGCCCGTTTCAGAGAGGAATCGACCCCCGAAATGAAGGTCCGGTTCCTCGGCATCGTAGAGACGACCTGGTCGCCGACCCAATCCTTCCTGAATGGCTTTTATGGTGTCGGCCAAAAAGGTCCGGCGCGGCCACATACCCCCTGGCAATGCTTCAAGGATGTATTTCAGAAGATTGACAGCTTAGGGAATTAAAGATGCCAGACATGGTTCGCGGACCGAAGCGATCTTTCCCGTTGCCGGTATAGTCAGGGATGCCTCAAGGAGCAATCTGGCTCTAACCAGGGTAAAAAGACCACTTAGAGCCAAATTGCCGGTCAAATTGGCTCTAACAACTAGAATGTTTCCCCCAGGTTGAGATACAACATCGAGTAGGTCTTACTGGCCCCATAATCGACCGAGATATTCGTACCTGACCGCTTGTTGAATTTAAGCCGGAGGCCTCCCCCGGCCGCTACGTGCAAATGCGCATACTCGTTAGTCACCGGTTCGGAAATACTGCTCATATTGGTGAATAGCACAAAACCGAATAACCCGTCATGGGTAATATCCCGGCGGTATTCGCTCTCAAAATAGAGCAACCCATTACCACGGTATCTGTTCTGTTCGAACCCCCGGCCGGATCGTTGCTGGTAGGGGTCCCATCCGATGCTTGGCAGATCGAGATAAGGCGTATGGCTTTTAAGAGCCGTCCAGTAAAAAGACCAGAAGGCAAGCATGTTTTGTTGAGTATTGCTGAAAGAAATATACCGCCGCAGATCGATATAAAGAGATTTCCAGCTATCGGTGCTTCCCAGAAACCGGGGATTGACCCGGAAAACGACATTGCCATAAAATCCCGGCAGCGGATTGAAAGCATTCCTCCTGGCATCGTACAATAAATTAAGGGAAAATCCTGACGAAATAGACTTCTCGCTCGGGGTCGTGCCATAGGGATAACCGGTAAACTTTGACAGCGTCGTGGAGTCGTTGATCGTATCGATATCGAAGTGAGCATCCAGATGATATCCTACCCCGACCAGAAAATAAGGCCGGACCCTTCTTAAAAAAGATTGATAGAACCGTACGTATTTATAATTCACCGACAGCTTAACGTTTTCATCTGTCTTGCCCCCCAACCCCCAGGTATATTGCGGATAATAAAGGAACCGGGTATCACCCATGATCTCCCATTGATCGCTGTTCAGCCAGATATTGGAACGGAAGGTATACCCCACGCGGCCGTTAATAGTGACATAAGGAGAGAAAGTGATGGTGGATAAAGAAGTATTAGCCCTGTCTCCCAGGTAAAATCCCGCCGTGGTGGAAGTGACCAGCGCGATCCCGCCGCCCGGCACCTGGGAGTTCACGGGGAAAAAAGAATAATACACTTTCCGCCCGTTGCCGGCAGGCGCCTGATTCAGGTCCTTATCAAAAGCATGTTTTATGACACCGACCAAATCCCTCTTCCCTGTCGTATCGGGTTTCTTTGGCTCGTACGGGAAACTCCTACCCTGCCCCGAAGGTTTCTTCGGGTTGTTTTGGGCCAGGGCGAATAGCGGTCCCGCGCATACGATCACTGCGAGAACAAGGCGCCCGGCGCTGGTATCGGTTTTTAATAGTCCCATTCATAGCGAACTTACTTAAACTTCAGGTTCAACGAAATAATATTCGCTGCGAGGTCCGTCGTTTGTGAATAATGGCCATACCGGATCTCCAGGGAATTCAGGTCCCCCAGGATGCCCTTGGGAGGCGCCACCCGGACACCGGCCCCGAAGAACTGGCTCGAAAAAGAAGAAAGTGCATAGTTGCTCGTATAATACTGATCGGCAGCCGTATGTTTCTCATAAGCGGCAAAATAATTTACCGCGGTCTGCACATAGTACCGGTAAAAAGGCGTGATGGAAAAGAAGGGCGTGATCTTCACCGGTACTTCCAGGCTGGCCGTATGCGATACCATACCCCAGTTGTCGACGTAGAACCGGTAATAAGACCGCAGAATGATATTGTCGCCCAAAAAGTAATTCAGCCGGATACCGATCGGCAGCTTGAATCGTTGGGAGGGCAGGTTTTCGATCGTATCCTTGCCGGTATTGAGAAAGACGCGGTGAAAAGGTAGTCCGAGGTAGCCGCTCTGATAGACTACATCCATCGCAATACTGCCCTGCAGGCGCTCATTTATCACCTGGGAGAAACCAAAAGAAGCCGTATAGGTATCCCGCGCCTTCGAAGGAGTGACGGTAGTCGTACTACTTGTTACCGCCTGTCCGTTGACATAGGTCAGGGTCTCCGTTCTTCCGCTGGCCGTCGTAATGTAAACGACACTATCCGTAGTAGAAGTGGTTTTTACGGAATCAACCGGTATCAGCTCCGAAGGCTTGATCATTTTTATCTGATCGAAGAAACCGGTTAGCTTGACACTGAACTCACCGTTGTGATGATTTTTCTTCGACAACGAAGTATTCAGCCCGATGGAATGGTAGTAATTATGTTCGGCGGAATAATAAGCCCCGATCCCGAACTCCGTTCCCTTTTTCGCATTCTCGATACTCCAGTCGAGGGTAGGATAGATCCTTGTTCCGTTGTTACGGGCATGCCCGCTGGAGTCCACATAAGCCTGGGAAGCGGCGGTATGATAATCGACCCCCAGACCTGCCGTCAGAGTATTCTTGCGTCCTTTGGGATCCCATCCCACCCATTTGAGCTCCACCCCATTTGCCAGGTCGGTGACATCGCCGATCCCCTTGCTGTCGGTCCTTCCCCCCATCACAGCCGATTTGTCCGCCGTCTGATTATAATAGCTGGAAACCAGGTTGACCTCATCCAGTTTTAATTTTTTGGGGGTATAGTGGGGAGTGGTGGTAAGGGAGCTATCTTTCGTAGAAACCTGTGAAAAGGCGTGCAGCAGCATCATGTATAAGCCGACTACGGTGAGGCAGATTTTTCTCATAATATTTTTAATTTAGTTACAGCTTTAATTTAGTTACAGCCGCAACCGCCTCCTGTCTTGCCGCCATTGGCGCCGGAAGAACCTTCCCGGTAGGATTGGGCATTCAACTCATTCTTTTCGACCTTCCTGTTGGCCAGGGTCATTTCACTATCATTGATCCGGCTCTTCTGGTATTCTTTCACCTGTACGCAGGAAGCCAGGAATGAAATGGTCAGCGCCGCGCAGCATGCTCTTATCAGGGCTTTCTTTTTCATACTATCGATTTTATGGGGTGATTGATCGGTTTATCGGGTGATGAACGCTATTGATCCGCGTCGATGACAGCCCGAACCTCGGCGCTGAAGCTCTCCGGCTTCACGGCCGGGTTGCCTTCCCATTTTCTCAATACCTTGCCATCGGCATCCAGCAGCAAGGTAAGGGGAAATTGTCCCTGCGAATTATATTGGTCGGCCATCTGGTCATTTAAACGCTGTTGTTCGGGAGAAGGCTGGTTCTTCTTTTTGCGGGGAAAGTCCGCATTCACCAGCACCAGGGAAGTATCGGCCATTTGCAAAAAAGCCGGCTGATCGAGGATCTCCCTGCGCAACAGGATACAGGGACCACACCAGTCACTGCCGGAGAAATTGAGCAGGATATGCCGGCGTTCTTTTTTAGCCAGTTCCTTGGCTTCCTGCATGTTATAATGCCAGGCCGGGGAAAAGAGCCCTGCCAGCAGAAGGGTTAATACGAAGACTTTGAGCATAGTCAGAGAAATTCCGTTATGTGAGCCTCTTGCGACCGATCCGGCAATGAGGCACGTGTTTTTTATAAATACGATTAAACGGAATTTTAGTTGCCTTAAGATTTATAAAGATTCATTAGAAATTTATTAGAAAATCGTTAGAGCGGGAAGGGCTAGAAGTTTTTAAGCTTATAAAAAGCTAAGACGGGATTATCCGTTGGTTTGGCAGTATGACCAAAATCCGAAGCAGGCAGGGCACTAACGAAATAGTCGTTAAACGTAGTTATGGGGTATCTATACTCCTTTATCTGTGCAGAATCCTTTGGCAAAACCGTAGAGACGAGGTCCCCACCGATGATTTTATTTGTTTTTTCAGAGTAAAAATACCCTGATAATCCATCTTTATAAGTGGCGATATAATAGATCGAATCGTCATTAGAGAATATCTCCCCTTTAAAAGAATAATATTTATTCTGATTCTCTAAATTGATATATTCATCAATACCTTCCTTATTCTCTTTCTTAATGATCGAATTGATATCGGCCCCGGGATAATGGATCACTAATTTGGGATATACGTTTAGCGGGGCCGCAGCTATCTGATAAACAGTATCGGAAAATTCGGGCGTGTAGAACACCTTATTGTTGCTATTGTTAAAAGAAGAGTTGTTATTGATCTGATAATTAATCCCTGTTTTCATGTTCTTAACCGCATCGGTAGCCGTATACAGGATCTCTGTATTTCTCTTGCCGAAATAAAGAGCGGACTCAGTAAGCACAGGGATATGATCGTTGCCGCCAAATGAATTTATATAGACATATTTGTCTGTGTTCTTCAAATTCACCAGGTTTGCAAAATAGACATACTCTTTGGAGGCCTTTCTGAAATGACCATCTCTATCAAAATAAGAGGATTGGTATTCAGTTTGATCGTGTAAAATAATTTCATCGGCAGTATAGTCATACGCCACATCGTAAAAATCGGACACTACGGCCGTATTATCTTTGGGATCCTTATTGGCCAGTATTTTATTAATGAACCGTCCGGAGGAATCAAAAATATACACTCCTTTCGAAGCATTGAAATCGACAATGATAATCCTGCTATCGGTCAGCAATATTTTATCGATGCTGCCGATTTTGGACCGGGCCGAGGTTTCCAGTTTAACGAAGTGAAGATCCTTCAGGTTTTTATTGTAATCGAAGGTCGTGCTGTTGGAGAGAGGTATTTTTATATCCAATAGCCTGGCATCCTGTTTGCCGGGTACGGATCTTATATGAGCGATATCGATCGCCTTCTGATAGCCGCGGTACCTGTTTTTAGCTGTAGGGATCGTATAAGCTGCGAAGATCAGGACGCAAATAATTAAAGCAAAGAGAGCTATTTTTCGTTTCATGGAAAGTAATTTAACCCTTTCTCCCCTGCTAACCTGTTAACGGAAATCAAATGGATACGAAATAATTTCGATATTTTAGCACCAGGATATCAGCATAAAAAATGAAACCCTATTGTCGACAGCTAAAAAATTCGCCGGCCAGACCGCTATCTATGGGGTTAGCACCATTGTACAACGGCTGCTAAGCTCCCTGCTCACCCCGCTCTATACCAGGGCTTATCTCCCAAAGGTCTATAGTATTTTCAGCACCCTGTTCAGCTATGCGTCCATCCTTCAGGCCATCCTGGCATTCGGGATGGAAACAACCTTTTTCAGATACCTGAACAAATCGCCGGACAAAAAGGACCAGGTATACAACAATGGTTTTTGGGTGATATTTTTTGTATCGCTTATTTTCCTGTTCACGACCCTGCCTTTTACGCATACGCTGGCCGGATTGATTAAAATCGGGAACGATACCCCGCAACGTGAATTTCAGCTTTATATACGTTATTTCATAGGCGTGCTTGTTCTCGACGCCTGGTGCGTTATTCCGTTCGCCAAACTGCGGGCTGACGGGAGGCCCATAAAATATGGCATTATCAAGCTGATCAATATAGCCGTAACGGTCTTTCTAAACCTGCTTTTTATCCTGGTAATACCTTACTGGATAAAGCACCATTATTATGGAACCCCCTGGATCAAACACTGGTATGTACATGGCTGGGTAGCTTATGCCTTCTTATCGAACCTGGCAGCCAGTTTTGTCACCCTGCTGATGCTCCTGCCGTCGCTGCTGCAATTGCGGCTGAAATTCGATACGGTTATGTTTAAAGGCATGCTGCTCTATAGCTGGCCTATCTTAATTTCAAACCTGTCGTACCTGGTAAATGAGAATCTCGACAAGATCCTGCTCGGAAAGCTGCTGCCGGCCAATATCAGCGAACAGGAAGTAGGGATCTATTCGGCTTGCGCAAGATTATCCGTTTTCCTAAGCCTTTTCAACCAGGCTTTTCGGATGGGAGCCGAACCTTTCTTTTTCAGTCATGCCAGGAATAAAAATTCAGGCCAGACTTATTCCCGGATCATGGACTACTTTGTTATCACGATGTGCGTAATGTTTGTGGGGGTGGTAGCAAATATTGAAATACTAAAACATTATATTAATAACAAGGCGTATTGGGTAGGGCTCAACGTGGTGCCACCCTTATTGTTCGGTTATGTAAGCCTGGGTATCTATATGAACCTTTCCGTATGGTATAAACTATCGGATCAAACCCGGTATGGTTTATATATATCGGGTATCGGCGCTGTCGTCACCATCCTGCTAAATGTACTCTTTATACCCCGCTATAGCTATATGGCTTCGGCCTGGACTTCGCTCATAGCCTATACCATCATGATGATCCTCTCCTATAGCTGGGGGCAGAAAAACTACCCCATCCCCTACCACCTTAAAAAGAACCTGTCTTATATCGTAGTGTCGGTCTTGCTCGTCTATCTATCCTTCTATGTCTTTGCACGAAACATCTTTATCGGGAATGCTTTATTGATCCTATTTGCCTCGGCGGCTTTGTTCCTGGAGCGGAAAAATTTAAGGGCGATGTTTATAAAAACAGCTAATTAAAAAAAATTTGTCTTTTTGTCCAATTTGAGGAATTCGATTGTCATTTCTTTTTAACAATTAAATTCTTTTCAAAATGGAACAAAGGATCAACGTCCACGAAAAAGGGGCCAATGCGATGCATGCGCTTTTTGGTCTTGGCGGTTACCTGAAGAAGTCACCGGTGGAAGTAACACTTTTAGAGTTGATTTATTTCAGGGTATCGCAAATGAATGGCTGTGCTTATTGCCTCGATATGCACTCCAAAGATTTACGTGCCAAAGGCGAGACCGAGCAACGTTTGTATGGTTTAAGCGCCTGGCGTGAGACCCCTTATTACACCGACCGGGAAAGGGCTGCATTAAGCTGGGCGGAAGCCGTAACAAAATGTCATGTCCCCGATGACATTTACAGCGTGGCAAAAAAACAATTTTCTGACGAAGAATTAATTGATCTTACTTTTGCCACTACGACTATTAACACCTGGAACCGGATCAACCTCGCCTTTCCTAATACGCCGGGAACGTACAAAGTTGGCCAGTTTGGCGGATAGAAAAATAGTTAGTAAACCTGAAAAATCAATAAAATGAACGAGTTCTTATTAATATTCCGAAGAGACTTTACAACCAAGGATGCACAACCTTCACCGGAGCAAATGCAGCGTTCCATTAAACCCTGGCAGGATTGGCTGGGTGGCATTGCTGCTCAGAATAAATTGGCCAGGCCGCCGCAACGCTGGGACGGCGAGGGCAGGGTTGTAAAACATGACAAGCATGTCATCAATGGACCTTATGCAGAAATCAAAGAGTCCATCGGAGGGCTGCTTATCATAAAAGCCACTGATTACAAGGAGGCCGAAGAAATCGCCAAAGGCTGCCCAATTCTGGAATTGGGGGGAACTGTGGAAATAAGAATGGCGGTTGCATCGAACTAGTATATGGAAGAGAGACAGCTTTTGCCGCATTTGTTCAGAACGGAGCGCCGGAAAATAGTTTCGGTGCTTTGTTATCTATTTGGCATTGAACATATTGAAATTGCAGAAGACCTGGTCGGCGACACTTTTCTTGCCGCTACCGAGTTGTGGAGCTTAAATGGGTTGCCCGAGAATCCGACGGCATGGCTCTATACGGTCGCTAAAAATAAAACAAAGAACTATTTAAAGCGGAATTCGATTTTCGAGAAAAAGCTATCGGCCCAACTAAAATATACTGCTCCCCAAACGGAAGAAATTGAAATCGATTTGTCTACAAAGAACATAACCGATAGTCAGTTGGCTATGATCTTTACCGTTTGCAATCCCTGTATTTCCAATGAATCGCAAATCGCGCTTGCCTTGAATCTGCTTTGTGGTTTTGGGATAACTGAGATTGCCGATGCTTTTTTGACCAGCAAAGACGTTGTCTATAAAAGGATCAACCGGGCTAAAGAAAAACTCAATGAAGCGAATATAAAAATCGAGCAGCCTGGCATCGCCGAAATAAACGAGCGGTTGGAAACCGTTTTAACGACTCTTTATTTATTATTTTCCGAAGGTTATTACTCGATTTCGCAAAACACCATCCTACGTAAAGACCTTTGTGTGGAAGCCATGCGATTGAATTATTTACTGCTGGAAAATGAAACCACCAACCAACCGGCTGTCAATGCGTTGTTTGCCCTGATGTGTTTTCATTCCTCCCGATTTGACGCAAGGACCAACGAAAAGGGTGAAACCATCCTATACCATGATCAGGACGAAACCCTATGGAATAGGGAGCTGATCGAACAAGGAACACACTTTTTAAACCTTGCTTCGACAGGAAACACCTTATCAAAATATCACCTGGAAGCGGGGATCGCCTATTGGCATACCCATAAGGAGGACAGCCCTGAAAAATGGGAAAGTATTTTACACCTCTATAACCACTTACTGATTTCAGCGTACTCGCCTATTGCGGCACTGAACCGGACCTTTGCGCTGGCAAAGACGAATGGGAAAAAAGAAGCCATTATTGAAGCTGAGAAACTACAACTCACGGACAATCATTTTTATTATTCTTTGCTGGGCAACCTGTATACCGGCCTTAACGACAAAAAGGCATTGCAGCATTTTACGACGGCCTTAGGGCTTGCCCATTCAGCCGCGGACAAGGCAACCATCCGAAAGAATATTGACCGCCTGGCGGGTGCCGTATAATTCCTATAAAAAATGCTCCCTTCCGGGAGCACTTTCAGTATAAATTTCTATCGGACGAATTATTCTTACCGGATGCGTCCTTACATATCCGGCGTCTGCAACAACTTGTACAGCTCATCCAGCTTCGGAGATAGAATGATATCCGTCCTTCTGTTCAAGGCCCTGCCCTCGGGGGTGCTGTTGGGCTGAACGGGATCATATTGGCTATGGCCGGAAGCGACAATCCTCATCGGCTCGACTTTATAATCAACGGTAAGGATCCGGACGATGGATGCTGCCCGCGCCAGGCTAAGATCCCAGTTATCCTGGTATTTTCCCCGGATCGGGATAGAGTCCGTATGCCCTTCGATATCGACGGTGATATCCGGGTTCTGGTTCAGGACTTCGGCCAGCTTACCCAGGGCCTCCTTTCCTTTGGGGTTGACCACCGCGCTGCCGGAGGGAAATAACAGGTTTTCCTGCAAAGACACATATACTTTGCCATTTTTAATAGCCACGGTGAGCTCATTGGATTTGAAGCCGACCAGGGCATCGGTCATCTTTTTCCGGATCTCCTCGATGGCCTTCTTCTGCTTATCCATCAATGCCTGCAGATGTTCAAGCTTAACCTGCTGATTGATCAATTCCTGCTTGCTTTTGCTGAGCAGCGATTGTTTATTGGCGGCGTCGGCCAATAGCTGGCTGTTTTTGTCCTTCAGGTCGGCGACTACCTGGGATAGCGTGCTGATCTGCTGCTGTTGCTGCGCTACCTGCTGGGTCAGCGAATCGATCTTTTGCTGCCGGTCGGTTCCCTCTTGCTGTAATTTTTCAATAAAAGTCTGCTGATCCCTGACCTTATTGGCCAGTTTGGCGCTGTCATATCTTGCCGATGACAAGGCCTGCATCGCATCGTTGAATTTTTTCGTTGGAACACATCCGGTTAAAAAGAAGAGGCCTGTGATGACCACAGCCAGGAAATTGCCAGTTTTTCTCATAATGAATTATATGTAAAATGATGGCAAATGTATCTAATTCGACTTAAAGGGGTATAATATTATGATTATAATAACATTAGAATTGGGACCGCCGTCCTTTAGACTATTAGACATTAAAAAAAGAATTGAATTCCATCCATCAGCGGGATGCAGTCCCTTGCACCAGGGGTAATCCTTTACCGGTAAGTATGCGCATAAGATCGTTTTGATATAATGCAGCTGTGGGGAGAAAGACAAGTAAGTAATTATCCTTTTAATACCCAATTTAATAGGAAACCAGTGCAGGTAAGACCCACAATATATTCCACAAGGATAACGCAAAATATCTTCGTATTAGCAACAGTCACTTTTTTAAAATCAATTCCGACTTTGAAAAAGATAAAAGCAGTATACATAATGCTTAAAGGTGTATTTGACGCTGAAGGACTACCCTGATGCCGAAACCCAGTTGTTAGCAGTAATAAACTCTGTAAACACGGCTTATTGAGCAGGGTACAGGATGTATTCGCGGTAAGCAATGAAAACAATAAGGAGATCATATTTGCTGTTCAGTTTGCTTCCGGTGTTAACGGCAATTCCGAAGGCAGTGCCATGTACCAGCAATTCAGCCCCTCGGCTACGGTAAGCGGAGCCAAGGGCCATAATCTGCCTACTTTAAGTCTATATAACTTATATCCGGCGAATGATCTGCGCAAAGGCGTTTACGTAACGCTGGCGCCTACAGGAGCGCCTTTTGATAATAAGCTAAGCGCTCCTACAACGGTAATTACCGATGGGCCGAGCGATTTTGTGGTATTGCGGTATGCCGATGTTCTATTTTCTGCGACCTCTTTGCCGTTCAAGGTCAGGTCAGGAATAGTTCTCTGGAACTTTGAGCGGAAATGAAAGATTTGAAGAGGGCTTAAAAAAACAAGCGCTATAAACCAATGATTTATAGCGTTTTTACCTCCTCCCGCTGAGTTATGGCCGGAAATGTCAATTTTCGGGATGTTGATCATTAACTGGTAATTGATGTAACTTTGATTTTGAGGAGTAATTGGTTTATGCATAGTAAGCTAATATATTGGATACCCATCGTAGGGATATTTGTCAGTCTGGCGCATTATGATAAGGATAATGGCATGGGCACTTTCTGGAGCGCTTATCAAACAGCGATGCTTCTTATAATTATTTGGACCGTAGCATTTCTTTCGACGTAAAAGTATTGCTGTTTCATTCGACAAGCTCTCCCGGCAGACGCCAGCCCGATTATCTGGTCCATCATGCACAAATTGCCGGCATCGCTCACCGCGACCGGCAGGGGGAAGAATTGTCTGTGCCTATTCGATCCACGGATGAGGTCAGACTAATAGGCGCCTCGTTCGCTCCAGTGATCTCGGGTGGGGGGCTTCAATCAAAAATGCCCCGCGTTTGCGGGGCCTTGCGTTTGTTTGCGGAGAGTAAGAGATCTGAACTCTTCCGCTAAAAGTACTGTCAGCAAAGACTTTCAGGTGGAATCAACGCATCTCCCAAATTGGCCTGCTGCTGCTTTTCAAGTATTTCCTTTCCAAGTTCCTAGTAAGTATTTAATAACTGACGGTTAACCTGGATCGCTGCTTTTATTTGAGCCGTCAGAATTTCCAGGGTTAGTTTTGGGTGCGCCTGGAATATGATGGACAAAAATTTCATTTATTGAAATTATATTTTATATTTTGAAACATTTGTTTACCTTTACAAAATGAAAGCTTGACCAATGGTAGTGATTAGCTATAGGACGATCAGAGATTTTAGCGATAAGTATAGTGATTCAAAAGATCCGTTAAACAACTGGTATACGATTGTCGAGAAAGGTGATTTTGCCAACTTTAACGAGTTGAGAAATATATTCAATTCAGTAGATGCTGTCGGCAATGACAGATATGTTTTTAACATTAAAGGCAATAAATACAGATTGATCGCTTTAATTCAATTCAATGTCAGAACAGTATATGTGCTTTTTGTGGGGACCCATGTAGAGTATAATAAAATAGATGCATCGAAAGTCAAGTTTAAAAAATAGGTTTATGAAAGCAAAGATTACCAGTGACACAATAAAAACTGAGGCTCAATATAAAAAGTCCATGGATGAAATACTTACCCTTATGAATAAAGGGGAAGCTAATTTGTCAAGAAGCCAAACCGATAAATTACGTACTTTGGCTTTAGCAGCACAATCATACGAAAAAAGTATTTATACAATCCCTCCACCAACTACCCTGGAAGGCATGATCGAACTTAAAATGTATGAAAGAAGATTGAAACAGAAAGAACTGGCCAAACTAATGGGCCTTAGTGAACCCAAATTATCTCAAATACTCACAGGCAAGAGAGTCCCCGATGTAGCATTTTTAAAAGCTGCACATCAAAAGCTCGGAATTGACGCTTCCTTTTTGTTAAATCATGTGTAAGAGTTTTTGTGAGAAAGAAAAAACCCTTGTAACTTTTGAATTACAAGGGTTTATAATGATTTGGCGGAGAGTAAGAGATTACTTCCGCTTCGCTCCAGTGATCCCGGGTGGGGGGCTTCAATCAAATGAATGTCCGGCGCTACCCGCGCCTCCCATTTTTGTTTTCCGCATCCGGCCCGAGCAAGCTCGGCCGATCTGCTCCAAACAAAAATGCCCCGGCAAAGCCGTGGGCATTCATTTGATTGGCGGAGAGTAAGAGATTCGAACTCTTGATACCCTTTCGAGTATACACACTTTCCAGGCGTGCTCCTTCAACCACTCGGACAACTCTCCGGAAGGGCCGCAAAAATAGCAAATTCCCCCTACATTCCGAATATTTTTTGAGCATTTTGGGTCGTAATCCGGGCCACCTCCTCTACAGACACCCCCTTGACCTCGGCCAGCCTGGCTACCACCCACTTCAGATAGCTGCTTTCATTGCGTTTGCCCCGGAATGGAACCGGGCTCAGGTAGGGTGCATCCGTCTCCAGCACCAGGTGTTCCAGGTCGATTTCTTTCAAAGTCGCGGGCAAACCGGAATTTTTATAGGTCAGCACACCCCCGATACCCAGGTAGAATCCCAGGTCAATGATCTGTCTCGCCGATTCCAGGTCTCCACCAAAGCAATGAAAAATACCTCTTAACCCGCCTTTTTGATGTTCCCGGACCAGCCCTATACTTTCAGCCATCGAGTCCCTGCAATGGATCACGATCGGAATATCATATTGCAGCGCCCACTCCGTCTGGCGGTGAAAAGCGTCATATTGCTGTTCCTGGAAGGTCCGGTCCCAATAGAAATCCAGCCCGATCTCCCCTACCGCCACCCAGGGACGGCGACCCAGCCAATCTTCCACTAGCTTCAGCTCCGTCGCATAATCCGCCTTCACGGAGCAGGGATGCAGGCCGATCATGCCGATACATTTCCCGGGATAACGCTGCTCCAATGCCAGCAGGGCTTCCAGGCTTTCGCTATCGACAGAAGGGAGATAAAATTTCTCAACTCCTTCTTTTTCAGCACGCTGTATAACATCTTCTATATCTGCCGTAAATTCCTTCCCATATAAATGACAATGGGTGTCGATCAATGGATTCATGTTTGCAAATATCGGAATCAATATCGGAATGAAAACTCACCATTTCCATGAGTAACGAACAGCTCCCCTGTGTCCGGATTCAACCCCGGCCAGCGTTTTAAAATACCGCAACGAAAATGCCCCGAGTAAATTACTTTGGATAAATCAAAAAAAGATTTACCTTTAAACTAGTTTTCATAGGGTACGGATTAAAAACGGGCCAGGGTGTCTACCCAGGCCCAATTTATTTTAAAGCCATGCCAGCCAGCACAAGCCCGCCCAGCTTACTTTTCAGCGTTTATTTATGACAGTTTGCTTTTGTCTTCCCGTCTTCTTCGATTGTCTGATTCCCCCCCTCGTTCCCCCAAAAATATACCCCTGCTCCTCGTGCAATTCTCATTCCATACCCTACGTATAACTACGCAATTTTTATGTTTTTTCACCCGGTCGTCCCGGCAGCCAACCGGCATCACTTCATCCCAACATTCGTTCCCGCCCTCTCCCCCTGATCGTCTCAAACCGATACCCCCTCTCTCCAAAGTGTTGCAGCACTTCCGGCAAGGCGCCCCGTAAGCGGTCAAAGGCTTTTTCACTGTCATGGAATACGACGATGGAACCGGGGCGCGCATGACGGGTCACATGGCGGGCACATCTTTCCGCGGTGAGCGACCGGTCGAAATCCGCGCTCAGCACATCCCACATAATAATAGAGTAATGAAAGGGCGCCTCCCGCAGCAGCGCCGACTGAAAAGCCCGGATCCGCCCATAGGGCGGGCGGAACAAATCCGAATCTATATAAAGACCCGCCTCCTGTACATTCTCCAGATATTTTTGATCAGGAGTCTTCCAGCCATTGAGGTGATTATGGGTGTGATTGCCGACGCGGTGGCCTTCCAGCAGGATCCGCTTATAGATTTGCGGATAGGCCTGCACGTTCTTGCCGATGCAGAAGAATGTCGCTTTGGCCCCCGCTTTTTTCAGCTCGTCGAGTACAAAGGGAGTGGCGTCCGGATGGGGCCCGTCATCAAAGGTGAGGTACAGCACCTTTTCACGTACAGGAATATCCCATACCAGCCGGGAATACCATTTCTTCAGACACCAGGGTGTTTTTATGAGATAGAACATACCGTCTGCAAGTTACTGCGGATCCTTCAAAAAAGTATTCACATGTACCACCTGTCCGCCCTGCCGGAAGATCTTCCCGTTCTTGCGGACGAATTCTTCCTGGCTTTTCTCATCTTTTAATAGCTTATCCATATACCGCTGCACCGTCGGGTCCTTTAGCGCCGGCGGCGCTCCAAACAGCACCGCTTCATCGATATATCCGCGCAGGAGCGGCTCCAGCTGCTGGTAGAACAAGTTCCGCCCGGCAAAGATGTCGCTTCCGATGATCTTATCCCCCGACACCGCCACAAAACCCACGATCGTACTGTCTTTCTCTCGAAACCGGTCCCTGAACCAGCGAAAATATTCATCCCCCGCCAGGGTATATTTCTTGTCCTGTCCCCGCGAAAGGTAGGCCAGGCTGTTATTCTTGAACCTCCCCGAATCCAGCTGCTTTTCGATCTCCTTCCAGATCAATACCTGGTTATGGCTGGAGTCCAGCACCTTGCGCAAATGCATATTCGCAAAATTCCCGTAGGCGAACTTCTTCTCTTTCTCGCTCCAACGCCCCTCTTCCACACACATAACCGGCACATACTGATCCTTTGAAGAAGGCGCCAGGATCGTGTCCCGGACGACCATCCGGTCCTGTCGTCCCCCGGCGATGATCTCCCCGCCGGCGATATAGACCGACTTGTCCGAATGCGTATTAAACCGCAGAAAATGCACATTATCGATGGATGTCGTACCCCGTTCCGTCACCGTCACCAGCCCCTGGCTCAGAGCCTGGTTCAGCGATACCACGCCCCCGGCTTCCCCCGGGTTACCCCCTCCCGCCTTCCGCCGGATGGGGATCATTTTCAGGTTTTTGAATACAGCCGCGCTGTCATAATCGACGTACAAGGTCTCATAGGTGAGCTGAGCATAGCCCGAAGCGAAGCAAACAAGCAGGATTAGTGACAAAAGGGATCTCACGGGCTGGTGGTTGATTAAAGAAAAGTCAATGCGTTGGTTAATAACGACCGAATGAGGGTAAGTAGTATCTTTGCCGCCTATGAGCAAAAAAGTGAGGCTACGATTTGCCCCCAGCCCCACCGGGGGTTTACACTTAGGCGGCGTACGCACCGTCCTTTATAATTATCTGTTTGCCCGTCAGCATGGCGGTGACTTCGTCCTTCGTATCGAAGACACCGACCAAAGCCGCTATGTCGCCGGCGCCGAAGAATATATCCTCGACTGCCTGAAATGGTGCGGACTGGAGCCCGACGAGAGCCCCGAACGCCCCGGGGCCTACGGCCCCTACCGGCAGAGCGAACGCAAAGCCCAGGGAATCTACGGGCAATACGCCGCCCAGCTTCTCCAACAAGGTCATGCTTACTATGCCTTCGACACTCCTGAAGAGCTGGAAGAGATGAGAGCCAAATACAAAACGGCCGAGAACCCTTCCCCGCAGTACAACCACATCCTCCGGGAGAAAATGAAGAATTCCCTCACACTCTCCCCGGAACAAGTGCAGCAGCTGCTGGCCGCCGGTACCCCCTATGTCATCCGGATCAGGGTCAACCCCGGCGAAGACGTCGGCTTCACCGACCTCATCCGGGGCGAAGTGCATTTTTCGACCACCGGCATAGACGATAAAGTATTGCTCAAGGCAGACGGGATGCCCACTTATCACCTGGCCGTTGTCGTGGACGACCGGCTCATGGAGATCACCCACGCCTTCCGGGGAGAAGAATGGCTCCCCAGCGCTCCGGTACACATACTATTGTGGAAATATCTTTTCGGCCTCGAACATATGCCCCAGTGGGCACACCTCCCGCTCATCCTCAAACCCGATGGCAACGGCAAGCTGAGCAAGCGGGACGGAGATCGCCTCGGCTTCCCCGTTTTCGCCATGAACTGGACGGATCCCGCCAGTGGCGAGACCAACAAAGGATTCCGCGAGATCGGATTTTTACCACAGGCCTTCCTCAACCTGCTGGCGGTGCTGGGATGGAATGACGGCAGCGGACAGGAACTCTTTACCCTCGGGGAACTGGTGGCCAGGTTTTCGCTGGAGCGCGTACACAAGGGCGGGGCCAAATTCGATTACGATAAAGCCAGGTGGTTCAACCATGAGTGGATCAAGCGGCTTCCCGTGGCGGATTATAAGGACCAGGTGAGAGACTTTTTTGTGACGGGGGGCGTCCGCGCCGGGGGAACCGGTCTGCCGGGAGACGCCCATTTGCCTGGAGATAACGACGCGAAATTCACCAAGGTCCTGGAACTGGTAAAAGACCGCTGCCACCTGCTGCCCGATTTCGTGCAACAGGCCTCCTTCTTTTTCACGGCGCCTGCCGACTCCGGTATTGATCTGGCCGCCGTGCAGCCTAAGTGGAACGGCGAGAAACAGCTCTTTTTCGCGGAGCTCCTGCGCCAGTTCGGGTTTATCTCATCCTGGGATGCGCCTACACTGGAAAAGGAATTTAAGGAGATGGCGGCTGCCGCCGCCATCAAGCCGGGAGATCTGCTGCTACCCTTGCGTATCATGCTCGTAGGAGGCAAGTTCGGTCCCGGCGTCTTCGATGTCGCCGCCCTGCTGGGCAAAGAAGAGACACTGCATCGCATTAAGCATGTGCTGGGGCTGTTACCCCCCTCCCCCTAAAGGGGAGTTCTAAGCCTTTAAGACATATAATAAGTCTCAATGTCAAGTCCTAAGTAAAAGTTGACTGGTTAAATAATTAGTGCGCGAAGGTAAAAAACCATTAGAACCATTCAAAAGTTCAAATGGTTTTTTTGTGCCAGGCCTTCGGCTTCCTTTGGTTTTGACGG